>Ga0268299_1000839_pt1 | contig 75294 bp, 70 predicted proteins | sample NOBtaG_FD_193484 | JGI IMG/M metagenome (GOLD analysis project Ga0268299, IMG submission 193484) | Activated sludge microbial communities from bioreactor in Nijmegen, Gelderland, Netherland - NOB reactor | ecosystem: Engineered > Bioreactor > Aerobic > Activated sludge | place: Netherlands... | reverse complement strand
CCAGCACGAGGCGGATCGCGCCCTGGAACAGGGAGCGCAGATCGGTGCGCAGGCCCTCTTGCGTGATGGTCTCGAACTCGCCACTTTCTGCCACGGGAAGTCTCCTCGGCCTCCGCGCCAACGGAGGCGGTCTTTGGACTTGCTCACGAGGAGCTTCCCACTTCTCTCTTCAGGATTCAAAACCTTAGATTTACAACTACACAATTATAGCGACACAACCCTCGTCGCCTGGCAGCGACGCTACAACCAGTCGCGACCGCATCAGGCGCTCGGGTGGCTCACGCCGGCCGAGTACCGCACCGCGCGGCTGGGCGATCCCACGCGGGCCGCAGCTTGACGATGAAGTGCGGGCTCAGCAGGACGCCGGTGCGCGAGCGACGTGACCCGATTTCCGGTCGCGTTCGGTGTCTTGCTTCGTGGGGAACACTTCAGTGGAACTTGTCGTAGACCACCTCGGCGTGCGGCAGCTTGTTCGCGACCGCGTTCACGTACGGCCGGTGCATGTCGGTGCACACGGCTTCGACCGCTGCGCGCTGGCGTGCGTCGAGCGCACCGTCGAGCAGGCCCTCCAGCGAGGCCTGGGTGCGGTCGCGAGCAAGTCCGATCACCTCGCCATGGTCCAGGTCGGAGAGCACGGTCCAGTAGCGCTGACCCCTCCCGCGCTGGATCTCGTCGACACCGAGATGGCGTGGGCGGCGCCGTGGTCGCGACTGATCCCAGCCTTCGAGAAAGGCCTTCTCTGCTCGCCGAGCCTTGCCCCAGCTCACGCCGTGACGGACCGCAGCGTGACTCGTCGGCATGGACTGGCAGTCGAGGCCGATGCGCGTCTGCAGGCGACGCGTGACACGCGCCTTCGGCTCGGCAAACGGGACCTGCTCGGTGCGGATCCCGCAGCGCGGGCAGCGCAGGCGCCAGACCTGACACATCAGCGTCACCGCGTGCCCCGCCCACGGCAGGTCTTCCCACGAGCGGATCTTCCAGTCGCGCCGCTTCGACGTCGGCCGCTTGCAGCCGGAGCACACGGGCGCACTTCGGCCGCAACGCTCCATACGCACCCACGCGCGGCTGCTCGCGCTGTCGTCCTCGAAGTCGACCGAGGCGATGCGGTAGTTCGGAAGCCCGACGATGCTGGTAAGCTCGCTTCGCGACCCCACTCGGCTGTCCTCCCTTGGTTGGTCGTGCTTCCAAGAGAGAACACCCCGGGTGGTCCGGTGGCGAGTGGGGTCGCACCCGACCCCGATGCACGTGGCGTGCATCGCTGCCCGACGGCTCGTGGGGATCGCTTCCCCGCGCCAGTCAAGCTCGACGACCCGTTCAGGCCGTCAGATCTATGCACTCAAAGCGACGAAGAGCCTTTTTTTGGATTTCACGCTCCATCTGCAGTCGCTTGTTCTCGCGCCGCAGCCGCGTCAGCTCCTCGCGCTCTTCCGTCGTCAGCGCTCCGACCGGACCCCGGCCCGCGTCGATCTCCGCGCGCTTTACCCACTCGCGCAACGCCGTCTCGGTCAAATCCAGATCCTTCGCCACCTGCGCGATCGTGCGATCCCCAACCGCACAGAGGCGAACCGCCTCCTGCTTGAACTCCGCCGTGAACGACCGTCTCCTCCGCTTCCGCATCCGCATCCGCATGGATCACTCCTCGACGCGTTGTCGCGCCTTCTTGGGTGTCCATCAAGGCGGGGGAGGTTCACTCGCTTGCGATGCTCGCCGGACTCGGGTTTGCGCGCGCGAACCTCGGAGTGTCGCCCACCTCGCCAGTGGATCACGAGAACGATCTCACGGGTTGCAGGGTCGACGTCTGCGACGATCTCCTCGACGAGAGTGCGCACGAGACGCTGCTTGACACCTGCATCGCTCGATGGCGCCGCCCACGCTGCCTTGAGGTCGTCCGCGAGGCGGAGCAAGGCGTCGCGATCGGGGCCCGCGTCTGGAGCGTCATCTACGGCCTGCACCCGTTCCTCGGAGGCGCGCAGCTGCTCGAGCGCGGTGTTCCAGCGTGCCTCGAGCTCGGCCGCGACGAGGCGATTGTCGGGATCAACGGCTTCATAGCGACGACGCGCGAGCTGCACCTCGTACGCGGCCTGTTGGCGCTCGAGATCGAGCGCTCGACGACGCTCCACCGCTTGATCGTGTGCGAGGTCCATCGCTGCTACGGCAGCCTCCACGGCCAGGGGCGCGACCACGCGAAGCAGCTCGGCGACGAGCACCTCGTCCGTCCGCGATGCCCCGAACGAGATGCAGGGCGCCACCGTTCCGTGCATCTCGTGACCCGTACGACAGACGTACCGAGGATGGCGCGGGCGATGGCCGGTGTAGAATACGTTGAGCATCCGCCCGCAGCGTTGGCAGCGCAGGAGACCGGTGAGCAGGGCGCGCCCACCGCGCCCTGCCTTGGGTGCTCCCGCGGGCTTACGATGGGCGTTCCGGGAGAGGAGGCTCTGGTTTCGCTCGAACGCATCCCACGCGACGTAGGCTGCATGGTGGTCGCGCAGCACCACGGCCCACTCCGACATCGGCCGTGTATGGCCGTAGGTCTTCTCGAGTCGACCGCCGGCAAGCGTCGTCCGATGCGTGGTCTTCCCGTAGACGTACGCCCCTGCGTAGAAGGGGTTCTGCAACACGCTGATGACGTTGCGATAGGAGGGGAGCATCCATTGCAGCGGCCTCTGTCGCTTGGCATCGACGGGCCGGGGAAACAAGAGCCTCTCGCGGCACATGTGCTTGTGTACGCGACGTGCGCTCTCGAACCGCTCGAAGAGACGAACGACCGTCCTGATCGCCTCTTGTACTCGCCGATCGGGGTCCATCTCGAGCCCTGTCTCACGCGACCAGAGATAGCCGATCGGGACCGGAATGCGGAACTCGCCGCGCTTGGCCTTGGCCTGCGCACCTTCGACGAGTCGCCGGCGCATGAGGGTGAGCTCGAACTCGCTCATCGTGCCCTTGAGGCCGAGAAGCAACCGGTCATTCGGGACACCAGGGTCATACACCCCGTCGCCGTCAATCACACGTGCACCAACGAGTCCGCAGAGGTCGAGCAGATGGTGCCAGTCGCGCCCGTTGCGAGCGAGCCGCGACGCCTCGAGGCAGAACACCGCCCCGACGACTCCCTGGCAGAGCTGCGTGACCAGCGCTTCGAAGCCAGGCCGTGCGACGAGCCCGCTCGCCGAGCGTCCAAGATCCTCGTCGATGGTGACCACCTCGCGGAAGCCGTACTCCGTGGCCAGATCCGCCAGCTCGTACTGCCGGCGCTGGCTCTCGAGGTTTTCCTGGACCTGGATCGCCGACGATTGGCGAACGTACACCACGGCCCGCCGCTGCAGGACGTTCTCCGGAAGCTCAGCGCGCTTCATCGTCGTCACCTCTCGGACTCGACGGCCCGCTCTCGCCGCCGAGCGCGCTGGCGAGGATCTGCGCCAGCAGCTGTACGACCTCCTTGCGAGCGACGCTGTCGAGCGGCGGTTGGTTGTGACTCGCAAGGTGCAACCCGAGCTGAGTTGAAAACGGCCTCTTCCATCCCATCAGCATCCTCCTCCTTCGCTGAGGATGCCGTTACTCCGGCGGGTGCTTCGCTTGCGAGAGCGTCGAGCAGCCGCCGGAGATCCTGGAGTGCCGCTACCGAGCTCAGCGGCGGTCCGAGCTTGAGGCGCTCGCAGGCAGCTCGATCGAACATCCAGACGGGCACTGCCGCCCGCGAGCCGTCGGGCATCTCGCAAATCGCAACGCGTTCACCGCGACGTTGCTCGCGATACAGTAGCGAGATCTCGCGCCCAGCCAGCGGGTGCCACGCATAGTGGACTACGACCGTTTCCGCGACATGGGCAGAATGAACGGGCCGTCGTCGTGGGCCGCAAGAATCACTACGGCTCGCGCTCGGAGCGCGGAACCAGGGTGGCGGCGCTCTTCTACACGCTGATCGAGTCGGCGAAGCTCGCGGGCGTGAACCCCAAGCACTACCTGCGCGAGGCCACGCGGCGCGCCATCGCCACGCGCGGCACGGTCACCCTGCCGCGCGAGCTGCTCGCGGAGTAGCGTTCGCCGCTGCGCCATCACCCGCGACGGTGCCGGATCCCAGCTCCTGCGACCAGACGTGCTCGCGCGAGCACTTACCCTGGATCCCGCGATCGCGCATCAGTCGCTCGACGCGCTCGCGGCTCACGCGTAGCCCCTTGGCGCGCAGGTCCCGATGTACGCACGGGCTCCGGAGCTCGCGCGGCTCCGCTTGTGCGCAGCCGCGATCTCCACGACCAGCTACGCGTCCTCCGTCGTTCGCGCTGGCTCGGGGCGGCCGATCCACGATCCACGCGTAGTACCCGCTGCGCTGGCTGCGAGCGCGAGCTCTTTTCCTCCGACGCCGTCGCCATGCTGACGGCCCACCCTCGGCGCGCTGCGCAACATCGACCGCCTTGCCTCCGCGGCGCTGCGCGAGACCGCCCGGAAGAAGCGCAAGCTCGTCGACCGCAACGTCATCGCGCGCGTCGTCGAGGCCGACTCCGGGGCGACCTCGTGAGCCCCCGGCGCCGCGCTCAGCTCCACCTGCCGCTGGTCTCCGCACGCGACGCGCTCGTCGTGGTCGACGTCCTCGAGCGCACGATCGCGGCGATCGAGTGAACGCACGGCGACGAGATCCGTGCGCTGCGCGAGATGCAGCGTGCCGAGGCGCGCGCACGCCGTCATGGCGTCACGATCTACGACCTCGACGCTGATCCCGACGCCGACTGCTGACCGGCAGCGTCCGTCATGCCATCATCGGCCATGACCGCCGTCGCTCAGCTTCAGTGATGCCCATCATCCAGTCGGTTCGCGAAACCCTCAGCCACCATGAGCGGCAACACCAAGCACTGGATCGCCTCAGGGACCTGCGTCCCGAGCGTTGCCTTGAGCCCTTGAGCTGCCCCAGGCGCTTCCTCGCCTCGTTGCGGCTCGGCGCGATGAAGATGTTGGTCGTCTCTCGTGCCGAGCGAGCCCGCAGTCGTGCCGGTGCCTTCGCGAGGGCGTTGCGCTGCAGATGAACGACGCAGCGCTGATGCTTCGCATCGGGCACAGCCGACGCAGTGCCCGGCCGAGGCCTGCGTGCGCGTCGGCGATCGCCAGCTCTACGCCCGCGAGACCCCGAGCGATGAGTTGCTCGAGCAGCTCCGCCCAGCTCGCCTCGGACTCCTCCGCGCCGATCGTCATGCCGAGCAGCACGCGGTGGCCATCGGGATCGACCCCGTACGCCACCAAGGCCGCGACGTGCTCCAGCGTGCCCGCCCAGCGCGTGTCGAGGAATGTCGCATCCAGATAGAGATCGGTTATCGGCGGCTCCATCAGCGCCGTGCGAAGCGCCTCGACGTCGTAGTCGAGCCGCTTGGCTACCCGGCTGACCGTAGAGCGCCCGACCCGCCTCGTCGAGCAGCGACTCGGTCACCTTGCCGATCTTGTGCGTCGAGACGCCCGAGGCGTACGCCTCGCAGATCGTGTCGTCGATCTCGCTCGAGCGCCGCTGGTAGCGGCGCACGACGCCTAGCGGCGAGCCCTGCTCTCGCTACGGCGAGTTCGATCTGCCCGATCGAGGTCAGGAGTCGCCGCAGGTAAGGTGTCGTTGCGCACGTCCTTGCGTTACCCGGGTCGCTCGAACCTCCGCGCGCCGATCATCTCGCGAACCTCTTGCTGGAGGACTTGCTCCAGCAAGAGGCGGATCGCGCCCTGGAACAGGGATCACAGATCGACCGGCACGACGATGGGGTGGCGAACATCGCGGCGGCTAAGCTCGACCGCTACGCAGTCGCATGATCTCTTCGGCGGCAAACCAGCTCAATCTGCGCTCGGACCATGGCCTCGTGTTCGGTGCGAAACCGTTCGTGCACGCCTACTTCGAGGTCCGTTGCCGGCGAACTCGAACTCCCTCTTCCCCCCGCCCCTCACGCACCAACCGCGCCAGCGATCGCCCGTACGGCGCGCGCGCCACCCCGTTCTCCGTGATGATCGCCGTCACCAGATCGTGCGGCGTCACGTCGAAAGCAGGATTGGCGATCTTCACCCCGCGCGGCGTCAGCATGCGACCGTTGACGTGGGATACCTCTTCGGGGGAGCGCTCCTCGATCGGGATCTTGTCTCCGCTCTTGCATGCCAGATCGATCGAGCTGGTGGGGGCCGCGACGTAGAACGGGATCTTGTGACGCGCAGCGAGGACCGCGACCGAGTACGTGCCGATCTTGTTGGCTACGTCACCGTTCGCTGCGGTGCGGTCCGTGCCGACGATCACCGCGTCGATCTTGCCACGCTGCATGAAGTGGCCGGCCATGTTGTCGGTGATGACGGTGACGGGAATGCGCTCTCGGCGGAGCTCCCAGGCAGTGAGCCGTGCTCCCTGGAGGACGGGGCGCGTCTCGTCTGCGAACACCGCAATCTTCTTGCCGGCGTCGCGAGCAGCCACGATGACCCCGAGCGCGGTACCGATCCCTGCCGTCGCGAGGCCCCCCGCATTGCAGTGTGTCAGGATCGTGCCGCGGCGAGGCAAAAGAGCCGCGCCGTGGATCGAGAGACGTCGGTTTGCGTCCAGGTCCTCATCGTAGATCGCGAGGGCCTCGCGCTCGAGCAAGGTGCGTAGGGTGTCCACCGGACGCTGCGCGTTCTCGCGCACGACGCGTCGCATGCGCTCGATCGCCCAGAACAGGTTCACGGCCGTCGGGCGTGCGGCGGCGAAGGCTCGACAGAGCTTCTCGAACTCCCTTGCGAAGCGGTCGGACGACAGCGAGCGTGCACCGAGCGCGAGTCCCATCGCGGCCGCGACACCGATCGCGGGCGCACCACGGACGACCAGATCCTTGATCGCGCTGATGACGTCACTCGCGTCGCGATAGAGCCGGTAGACCTCGCGGTTCGGAAGCAGCCGCTGGTCCAGCATCACGACGCGCCCGCGCCTCCATTCGACCGTCCGTACCTTCGTCACGCGAGGACTCTACCGGCCGTCGATCGCCCGGACAAGAACCATTCCGCTACGACGATTCCGATGCGACAGACCCGCCGATTACGGTCGAGAGAATGCACGAGCGCGCGCGAGCGCGGTTCGGCGAGAGCCACCTTGACTTGCCGACGATGCGGTGCGAACCCGCCCAGCTGGAGGCGAATCGCATGGCGGAGGCGGAGCAGAGCTTCACGACCGAGGTGGACGCGGGCATCGACGACTGCTGCGCGGTACTGCTCGACTTCGAGCACTACCCGCAGTGGAGCGGTCCGACGACGCGCACGACGGTGCTCGATCGTCATCCCGACGGCAACGCGCGACGGGTCGAGATGGTTCTCGACATGAAGATCCGGAGCGTCCGCTACGTGCTGGAGTACGACTACGACCTGCCCAAGAATGCGCGCTGGCATCTCGTGGAGGGCGACGTCGCCGGGGTGGTCGGGAGCTATTCCTTCGAGGCGATCGACGCGCGCCACACCCGCGCCACCTGCGCGCAGGCCGTGGACCTCGGATTCTGGATCCCCGGCCCGTTGCGTCGCTTGATCGAACGTCAAGCACTACGCGACTCGGTCCTCGAGTTCAAGGCCGAGGTCGAGCGTCGCGCGCGGGACGATCTCTGACCCACGCGCGACGCTCCGATGGCGACGGCTCTGCGGCGCCCGGGGGCCCCTCCCCCACCACCGTCCGGCCTCCGCAGCCCGAGAGCCCCGGACGTCCGCAAAGCCGCCGCCCGTGCGGACGCGCCCTAGCGCGCGCCCGCCGTCGTGGCGCTCCGCGCCGTCTTCGCGTCGGGCGCGGCAGCAGCCGCCTGCTCACCGCCAGCTGCTGGGCGACTCGCGCCCGGCGCCCCTGCGGACACCGTCACACGGTCCTTGAGCTGTGCGTAGAGCTTCTCGCCGATCCCCTTCACCTCCACGAGCTCGTCCGTGCTCTTGAACGGTGCCAGCTCGCGGTGCGCGACGATCGCCTGCGCCTTGGACGGTCCGATGCCCGGCAGGGCCTCGAGCTGCTCCGCGGTCGCGGTGTTCAGGTCCACCGGAGCGCCATCCGCCGCGTGGACCGCACCGCTCGCCATGACCACCAGGATCGCGGCCACCATCGCCAGCAGCTCGCGCGACCGGACCACCACTCCTCGCCTCGTCGTTCGTACCATCATCCACCCCTCTTGCGCAGGCTCGCAGCCTGCGCTCGCATACGACGCGCAGCGCGCGTCCAGACAGATTGGCACCGACGGGGATCGGCACCGTGAGGGTGCTGACCAGGTAGGCGCGCGCGCGAGGCGCGTCAAGATCGTAGCTTGACGTCGCGAGCATAATCGGGGTGTGAACATGAACGGGGATGCAAGCGGGGGCGGCCGCGAGGTCGCGTTCAGATCGGGCGACGCTTCCGTTCGCGGCGTTCTGTTCGAGACTGGCGCGCGCGAACCGGGCCCCGCGCTGGTCCTGATCCCGGACGTCCACGGTGTCTCAGCGCTCTACCGCGAGATCGGTGGCGCGTTCGCCGCAGCCGGGCTCCACACCCTGGTTCTCGACCTCTACAGCCGCGAGGGGGCACCGCGCCTCACGAGCCTCGAGGCCGTACGGGAATGGATCGCCGATCTACCCGACGCGCGCGTCCTCGCGGACGTCGAGGCGGCGACGGCGCACCTCGCGTCGCACGAGGGCGTCCGCGCCGATGCGATCGGAGTCGTCGGATTCTGCCTGGGCGGACAGTACGCGTTGATGGCGGCGAGTCGCCAGTCGAATCTCGCCGCAACCGTCGCCTTCTACGGCATGCTGCGGCACGGAAGGACGAGCGCGCAGAAGCTGCCAGCGCCGATCGACACGGCACACGAGATCCGCTGCCCGGTGCTCGGTCTGTTCGGTGCCGAGGATCCCTTGATCCCGGCGACCGACGTCGACGCGCTACGCTCGACCCTCGAGAGCGACCACCGCACGTTCGAGATCCACGTCTTCCCCGGCGCGGGCCACGCCTTCATGAACGATCGGCGTCCGGAGGCCCATCGTCCCGAGATCGCGCGGCAGGCGATGCGACTCGCGATCGATTTCTTGCGCGCGAACCTGGCGCGCCAGGAGAAGAGCCACGGTCCGGACCGCAGGCGCGCGACGCGCGGGTCCGGACCGCGACGAACCGTTTACTTGATCTGACCGCCGTAGATCTTCATCACGGTGTCGAGGAACTTGAGCGCCTCGGCTCGAGGACGCTGGAACGAGTTTCGACCGATGATCGAGCCGAAGCCGCCGCCGTCACGGATGCCGCGCACCTCGTCGAACACCTTTTCGTCGGAGCCCTTGGCCCCACCCGAGAAGATCACGATGCGACGGCCGTTGAACGACGCCTGCACGACGTGCCGAATCCGATCGGCCAAGGTCTCGATCGGGATTTGCTGCGCTTCGTAGACCTTCTTGGCTTCCTTCTGCTCGAGAGCAGCCGTCGGCGGCTTCACCTTGATCACGTGTGCGCCCAGCTGCGCCGCGATCTGGGCGGCGTACGCGACGACGTCGATCGCCGTCTCGCCATCCTTCGAGATCCCCGAGCCGCGCGGATACGACCAGACGACGACGGCGAGGCCGGCGGATTTCGCCTCCTCGCTGAGATCGCGCAGCGCCTCGTACATCTCGTTGCGCAGCGCCGAGCCCGGGTAGATCGTGTAGCCGATCGCCGCGCAGCCCAGGCGCAGGGCGTCCGCGACGGAGCCGGTGATCGAGGAGCACGGATCCGGCGTCTCGTACAGCACGTCGCTGTTGTTCAGCTTCAGAATGAGCGGGATCTCGCCCGCAAATTCGGCGGCACCCGCCTCGAGGAAGCCGAGAGGAGCCGCATAGGCATTGCAGCCCGCTTCGATGGCCAGCTTGAAGTGGTAGTGCGGGTCGTACCCGGCGGGGTTCGGCGCGAAGCTGCGGGCCGGACCGTGCTCGAAGCCCTGGTCGACGGGAAGGATCACCATCTTTCCGGTTCCGCCGAGCACGCCGTGGTTCAGCATGCGCGCCAGGTTCGTCAGCGTGCCGGGATTGCTTCCCGCGTACCAGCTCAGGATCTCACGAACGCGTTCGGTCATCGAAGCCTACTCCTCACGTGACAGGGACGCCGCGAAACCGTCGCGGCCGGCGGGGGCTAGCTGTTCTTGTGCCCGATTTGCGCGGGCCGTTGCAACTCTTTCATCCGCTTCGTGGCACTCACTCGGCGAAGGTCGCGGACTGTCCGCGCGTCTCCGCGACGCTCACCTCGAGCCGTCGCCACGGCCTCGCACCAACCGCGAGCAGCTCCGCGCGCACCTGGATTGCGACATAGCGCGCGAGCTCCTCGGCCGAGGTGTGCACGATCGGCAGCAGGATCACGTCGGACCGCGGAAACACGAACCGCGAGCCGTCCTCGTACACCGCCTCGACAGAGTCGCCCTGCTCGGTGATGCGCAGGCAGTCGCTCTGCGCCGGGAGAATCGTGTACTCGTCGAGCGCCTCGCAGACACGCTTCGTCGCCTGCTTGACGAGGCCGAAGTCGAGCACGTAGCCGTCGGTGCCGAGGTCGCCCTCGATCCGCACCGTCACCTGGTAGTTGTGCCCGTGCAGGCGCTCGCGGAACCCGGGATAGGCAATGAAGTGCGCCGCGTTGAACTTGAGATTCTCCTTCGCGACGAAGACCTCGAAGCTACCACCTGACATCGTCGTGCTCACTCGTCCTCCAGGATTGCCGCGAGCGCCCGCGGAACGTCGCTCAGGTCGTCGAGCAGCACGTCGGGACCGATCGGCGCGAGCTCGTCGCGCCCGTACTGGCCGGTCGCGACCAGCACGCAGCGCATGCCGTGCGCACGCGCCGCGGTGAGGTCGTGCGGCGTGTCACCGACCATCACGGCGCGTCGCGGGTCGAACGTCTGCCCCGACGCCTGCGCCATGCGCCGAAGCGCGACACCCGGCAGGACGGCGCGCGCCGGCGAGTCACTACCGAATCCTCCGCCGGCGAAGTAGGCCTCGAGCCCGACCGCGCCGAGCTTGACCCGCGCGGTGGCGCGCATGTTCCCGGTGACGATGCCGAGCCTCGCGTCGCTGCGGACGGCGAGCGCGCCGAGTACCGCCTCGACACCCGGCAGCGCCCACACCGTGACCGCGCCGGACGCGACGGCGTCGGCGAGGGCACGCGCCAGCGCCATCTCGAACTCGGCGACGAGGCGCGGCGTCATGCTCCCGCTCGAAGCGCGGTGGTCACCGAGAAGCAGCGCCAGGATGTCGGGGTCGGTCATGCCGTCCGGCCGGATCGAGCCCAGCTCGCCGCGCACTCCGAAAACCTGCTCCATCGTCGCGTCGAAGACCGCCGCCGATCCGCGCGAGCGCACGAGCGTCCCGTCGATGTCGAACAGGATCGCGCGCGGCGCGACGTCACTCACGCCGCCGTCCGCGGCGAGTCTTGTGCCGCCGCGACCCGGCCAGCGTCGGCGTCGAGGATCGCGAGCAGCTCGTCGCTCGAGCGAGCGCGGCTCACCTTCTCGCGCAGCGCCGCGCTGCCCGGAAACCCCTTCAGGGTGCGGCACGCCATGCCACGAAGGCGCGCCGACGTGACCTTCTCCGGATACTGCTCGTCGAGCAGCACGCGGTAACGACGGAGCGCCGCCTTGCGGGCGTCGAGGTCGGCGGGCGGAAAGCTCCGGCCGGCGAGGTCCGCCGCGATCTCGGCGAACAGCCATGGATTCTCCATCGCCCCGCGACCGATCGCGAGCCCGTCGACGCCGCTGATCGCGAGACGCTCGCGTGCCGTCGCCACACTCACCACGTCGCCGCTGCCGACCACCGGGATCTCGATCGCTTGCTTGACGGCGCCGATCAGGTGCCAGTCCGCCTGCCCGGTGTAGAGCTGCACGCGCGTGCGTCCGTGCACCGTCACCATCGCGACGCCCGCCGCCTCCGCCATCTGCGCCACCTCGACGCAGTTGATCGAGTCGGCGTCCCAGCCGGTGCGAAACTTGAGCGTCAGCGGAACCGACAGCTCGCGTCGCACGGCGCGCAGCATCCGCTCCAGGTGCTGGACGCGGCGGAGGAGCTCCGCCCCACCGCCGCGCTTCACGACCTTCGGCACGGGACAGCCACAGTTGATGTCGACGACGTCCACACCGCTCTGCTGGACGATCGCCGCGGCCTCGACCATGCGATCGATGTCGCCGCCGAAGATCTGGATCGAGATCGGGTGCTCGTCGCGCGCGTAGCGTAGCATCCGGTGGCTCTTGAGGTCGTTGCGCGTCAGGCCCTCGATCGAGATGAACTCGCTCACCACGAGTCCGACCGCGCCCTGACTGCACTCGCGGACCAGGCGGCGGAACGCCATGTCGGTCACGCCCGACATGGGCGCGAGCGCCAGCGCGGGCGCGACCCGCACCGGCCCGATCGAGAAGGACTCCGAAGCCACGCAGCGAGGATACCGATCGGCCCCACGCGCTCCAACCCCGAGCCGAGGCCGCGCGCTCCACAGGCCGGCGCCGGCGAGCTACACCGGATCCTGCAGCCGACGTGCGCGGGCGAGCTTGTCGGTGAACTCCCCGCGCTCCTCGGCACGCGCGTAGTACTGCCGCAGGGTGTCGCGCTCGCCCTGGAACTGGTAGCGCGGCACCGCGTAGCCGCACGACGTCTGCACCTTGTCGACGTCGATGCGCAGCAGCTGCCGGGTGTGCGGACCGATCATTCCGGACCGGAGCCGCGTCGCGAGCGCCGCGTAGCCCTTGGCGTCGGGGAGCAGCACCTCGCCATGGCCGTAGATTCGGAGGATCTGCGCCTTCGTCTCGAACCCGGCGAACATGAGCGTGATCCGGCTCCCGCGTGCCACGTGCGAGGCCGTCTGGTTGCCGCTACCCGGCATGTCCACGAACGCCAGCTCGGATGGTCCGAGGACGTCGAGCGAGTCGTAGCCTTTGGGCGACAGATTGGGATATCCATCACCGTCCGCCGGGGCCGTCGCGACGAAGAAAACGTGCTGCGCGCGGATGAACTCTACGTGATCCGGCGCCAGAACCCTGTACCAGTCGGCCATCGGGGCAACCTCCTCGAGCACCGCTACCGGGGTCTCCCGAGCCGGGCAACCGCCAAGGAGGCACGATCGTGGGAGATCTCGACGGCAAGATCGCATTCGTCACCGGCGCCGGCTCGGGGCTCGGGCGCGAGATCGCGCTCACCTTCGCCCGCGCCGGTGCCCGCGTCGTCGTCAACGACCTGAACGGCGTCGCCGCGCGCCACACCCAGGACGAGCTCGACGCGCTCGATCGCGGCGTCGCGTGCGGACCGCAAGTCGGTGACGTGTCCGACCCCGCCGTCGTGCGCGGCTTCTTCGCCGAGATCGAGCGTGCGACGGGCGGACGGCTCGACGTGCTCGTCAACAACGCCGGCTACGCGGACACCGAGCCCGAGACGGTACAGCGTCTGATGCAGCAGCTCACGGAGATGACCACGACCGGACGCATCGCGACCGCGCTCGAGGCGACGAGCCGCCTGACGGACGAGCGCTGGAGCCGCATGATCGACGTCCACCTGAACGGCACCTTCTTCTGCACGCGCGAGGCGCTGCACCTCATGCAGCCACGGCGCTCCGGACGCATCATCAGCATGGCGAGCATCGCCGGGATCACCGGGATCGGCAGCGTGCCGCACTACTCGGCTGCGAAGGGTGCGATCATCGCCTTCACCAAGGCCGTCGCGCGCGACGTCGCTCCGCACGACATCCTCGTGAACGCGATCGCTCCGGGCTACGTCGACACGCCGCTCCTCGACGTGCTCGGTGAACAGCGTGCGCTGCAAACGGCCGCGCTCGCGGCACAGACCACCCTCGGCCGTCTCGGTGAGCCGCACGAGATCGCGGCGACCGCGCTCTTCCTCGCCGGCCCCGGCGCGAGCTACTTCACCGGGCAGGTGCTGTCGCCGAACGGCGGCATGGTCATCTGACGTTCACACCGGCTTCGCCCACCACTGGGGGATGGGGACCGCTCGGTGTCTTCCATCTGACTCGCTTCGCGAGTCAACGCGACTCGCGGAGCATGGAGGTCGTGGGCACGCACCGCCGCGAGCGCGTACAGCGGGCGCATCGGCGCCCGCGCGGACGTCCTCTCGAGCAACGTCGAGAGCGCGTCGAGCACGTCGAGTCCAGCTCCCGCACGCACGCCGCAGCTTGGCGCACGTCGGACCGCTGGCTACGTTGCCCGGCATGCCCGAGTACAGTGAAAGGTTCTTCCGCAGCGGCACGCTGCGCATCCACTTCCGTGACTGGGGCGATCCCACCAGGCCGCCGCTGGTCATCGTGCACGGGCTGCGCGACCACTCGCACTCGTTCGACCAGCTCGCGCGCGGCCTGCTCGACCGCTTCCACGTCCTCGCCCTCGACCTGCGCGGGCACGGCGACAGCGAGACCACGCCCTACTACCACTTCGGGCACTTCGTCCTCGACCTGCACAACCTGGTACGCGCACTTCGGCTCGAGCGCCCGGTGATCATCGGCCACTCGATGGGCGGTGAGATCGTCGCGACGTACGCGGGATGCTTCCCGCAGGTGCCGGCATCGCTCGTGATCATCGAAGGACTCGGGCCACCGCCGGTGGCGATGGCCGAGGAGGTCGCGTGGACGATCGACGGCTTCCGTCGCATCGACCAGGCGCTCACCGGGCAGCGTGGCATCGACGACCTCGAGGCCGCGTACCGCCGCATGCGGGAGCGCAACCCGCGCTTGACGGAAGCGCAGGCGCGCGAGCTCGCCCTGCTCGGTACGCGCGCACGCGAGGACGGCAAGCTCGAGTGGAAGTTCGACGCCATGCTCTCGACGATGGCGCTCAACGGACCGTTCAACCTCGAGTACGCGATGGCGTTCTGGCGACGGATCACCGCTCGCGCGCTGATCGTGCACGGCGCCGAGTCGGGCGAGTTCTGGCGCAGCAGGCCGGGTGCGGTCTACCTCGACCCCGACGACCTCGCGCGACGTCTCGCGTGTTTCGCGAGCGCGCGCTTCGTCGAGATCCCGGGCGCGGGCCACATGGTGCACTTCGATCGGCCGCGCGAGCTGCTCACCGAGGTGCGCGACTTCCTCACGCCGGATTGACGTCCGACGCGATCCGGACGGGGACGATCCCCAGGGACCGCCCCGCCCGTCCGCTCTTCAGTTCATGCTCGCCTGGACGTCGGCGTCGATGCCGGAACCGAAGCGGTCGCCGAACATGATGCCGCAGGCACGGTACTTCGACTCGGTGCGCTCGGTGATCAGGCCGAGACGCGCGAGGTTGGGGACCACCGTGTGCATGAAGAGGTCGCTGTTGATCTTTGCCCAGTCCGGCAGGCCGAGCGCCATCTGCACGACGGCTTGCGGATCGAGACCGTACTTCGGCCCGAGCTCGTTGAGCATGTCGAGCTGCTGGTTCGCGTTGAGCGTCTCGAGGATGTTGTACGCGAAATCCTCCATCTCGTTCATCTCGTCCGGCGTCGCCTCCTTGACCGTCTTTCGCATGGTCAGGATGCCGAACGCGGCGTGACGCGCCTCGTCCTGCTTGACGCGACGGATGACGTCCGAGAGCAGCGGGTTCTTCGAGCCCTTCTGCAGCATGTCGAAGATGCCGACCGCCATGCCCTCGAAGAGCGTCTGCATGCCGAGGGTCTTGGTCTTCCAGGTCGGCGCCTCGAGCAGCTTGTCGAGCAGCACCTTGAGCGTCCCGCCGATCGGGTAGATCACGCCGACCTTGCGCTGCAGGAACTTCGCCAGCACCTCGACGTGGCGAGCCTCGTCTGCGACCTGCGACGCGGCGTAGAATTTCGCGTCCATCGTCGGGCAGGCGTTGGTGAGCTGCCCGCAGAGCTGCAGTGCCGCCTGCTCGCCGTGCAGGAGCTGCGAGATCGTGAACGCAAACTCGTCCACCGCGGCGCGCTTGCAGGTCTCCTCGTCGGCGCCCATGAAGGTCAGGATCGTCGGCAGGACCATGATGTTCTCGCGCGGCAGGAACCACTCGTCGAGCGGGAACGGCGCGCTCCAGTCGATGTCCTCCTCGGCGTTCCACTGGCCGCGCTTGCCGCGCTCGTAGAGCGCGCGCAGCTCCTCGACCTCGTTGCCGTAGTTCCACGTCCAGTGCAGGTCGATCGGGACGTCGACGTCGAGCTGGGCCCGCAGCGCCGCGACACGCGACTCGTCGATGTCGACGACCTCGAACTCACCGATCTTCTTCCTGTACTCCGCGAGGATCTTCTCCATCGACTTGCTCCTTGCGTGTCGCTCTGGCGACGGCGCGTTCCGTCAGGCGCCCGGCCTGACGATCAGTCCGAAGCGGACGAAATCCCTGAGCTCGTGCTTGCGCCGTTGTACCTCGGCGGGGTCGAACACGTCCTTGCCGAGGATGTCGCGACCGAAATCGCCGGACGCGAACGGGAACACGGTCTGGCCGACCAGCGTCAAGAGCAGGTGCGGCACGTTCGCGGCGCGGAACACTCCGCTTCCCATCCCCTCGCGCAGCAGCGCCGACGCGCTGCCCATGATGCTCTCGATCGAACGCTGCACCTCGACCTCCTCGGGCATCTCCCCTGCGAGGTCGTCGTCCTCGAAGAGCGAGCGCAGGAGAACGCGTGCATAGCTCGGGTTGTCGGAGAGCAGGTCGATCAGGTCGTCGATCCAGCGCTCCAGCCGCTCGGCCGGGGTTCCGCCGGCGGCGAGCGTGCGCACCAGCCGTTCCTCGATGCGCCGCAAGATTCGCCCGCAAACCGCGGCGTAGAGCTGCGGCTTGTTCTTGAAGTGGTGGAAGAGCGACGACTTGCCGAGCCCCACGACCTCGGCGACCTCGCGCAGGCCCACCCCGGCGTAACCGCGCTTCGCGAACAGGGCCTCGGCGGCGTCCAGGATCCGGTCCCGGGAGCTCGCTTCGGGGTGCAGGCTGACTAGCGACATGGCACTTGACCGACCGATCGGTCGCCCTGACTATTCCGACCGGTCGGCCGCATGTCAAGGGCGTCGGACGTCCGGCGACGCGTCCCGAGACGGTGGCGTGCGCTCGAAGCTTCGTGATACGGCCCTGCCTTCCGGAAGTCGGTCGTTCGATCAGGACGCAACCAGGAGGCAGGACCGAGATGAAGCTCGAGAACAACGTGACCCTCATCACCGGCGCCGGGCAGGGCATCGGGGAGGCCTACGCCCACCGCTTCGTGAAGGAGGGCGCGAAGGTCGCGGTCGCCGACATCAACCGCGAGAAGGGCGAGGCGGTCGTGGCCGCGCTCCGCGCCAGCGGTGGCGACGCCATCTTCGTCCCGGTCGACGTGTCCAGCGAGGACGACACGAAGAAGATGGCACAAGCGGTGATCGACAGGTGGGGCCGGATCGACACGCTGATCGCGAACGCGGCGATCTTCTACGACATCGACAACCAGAACCACTCGTACGCCTACATGCGGAAGATCTTCGACGTGAACTTCTTCGGCGTATGGCTCTCGGCGCGCGCGGTCTACCCTTTCATGAAGAAGCAGGGCAAGGGCTCGATCATCACACAGAGCTCCGGCGCCGCCTACATGCACCCGTACGTGATGCACGACGACGAGCTGCCGAGCTTCCACTACAGCGTCACCAAGGCTGCGATCAGCGCGCTCACGCACCTGATCGCGGGCGCGGCCGGCGTCGCGGGCGTGCGCTGCAACGCGATCTCGCCGGGGCCGACGATGACCGAGGCGACCAAGAAGACGGTCCCCGAGGAGATCATGCAGTACATCGTCAACATGATGATGGCATTGAAGCGCCCCCTCGAGCCGGAGGACCTCACCGGTGCCGCCGTCTTCCTCGCCTCGGACGAAAGCGCCATGATCACCGGCCAGGTGATCTGCGTGGACGGCGGCATGATCATGCTCGGCTGACCACCGCGAGCGCCGGGATCTCGTGCTCCCGGCTCCCGTCGCGCCGCTGACTCCGCCCGCGCCACCGGGCCGACCGTAGCGCGGAAGTTGCCTCTCCGCCGGACTTCGCCCGATGGGACGAGGGTCGCGCCCCCCTCGCCGAGATCAGTTCGCGCGCAGAAGGAAGGTCGAGTCGTTGAAGCCGAACTCGATCATCTGTTGGTGAATGTGCTTGATGGTGAGCCCGCCGATGCGATCCCCCTCGCGGACCTGCGTCATGCCACCGCCGTCCACGCTCACGAACGCGAAGCGACGGCCTGGCTCTGCGGACCACTGCAAGATGTTGATCGAGACCTGCGGCGCCCCTCCCGGCGCGCGGCGCAGGACCTGCGGGGCGGGCTGCGCCGCCGGTGCGGGCGGCACGCTCGCCACCACGGCGGGCGGCTCCTCGACCTCCGCCACCGGCTCCGGGACAGCCTCGGTCGCCGGCTCGGGCTCGGGCGCGGCGACTACCTCCTCGTGCTCGCCCGGCGCAGCGATGTCAGGATCGTGAATCTCGCCGTCGGTCGCCGCCGCACCGGACGCGACCGAGACGCCGATCGGCGCCGGTCGCGGAGCCGTCGGGGGACGCGCGTCGGCGACCGCTGCTACCTGCCCCGGCGCCTCGCTCGGCGCCGCAGGAGCCACGCCGCCGGCGGCTGGATCGGCGGGCACGGCCGCTACGACCGCGCCATCGTCTGCGCCGCCGGGCGGCGGCACGGCGATCGCGATCGCCTCTTCCGGAGCGCGTCCGCCCGTTCGCTCGGCCGACTCGAGACGCGCCCGGAGCATCTTCTCGCGCAGCTGGCGGAGCCGCGCGGCGCGCTCCTCGCCCGCCGCCGATGCACCGGCGCCGGGCGCCTCCGCGGCGCCGAACACGTGCAACCGACCGTACGGGGTCGGGACGGGCTCTCCATCGGCAGCCGGCTGCGCTACCGCGGGCGCCGTGACGGGCTCCCGCGGTGCGCGGCGCTCGGCCGGCGCTCGCTGCACCGGCACGGCGGCGACGCGTTCGGGCGCGGCTTCGACCGGCGCGCTGTCCTCCTCCGCTGCCGACGGGCGCTCCGCGTGCGCGGCCGCTACCGGCGCGGCTGCGACCGCCCGCTCCTGCGGCGCGTCCGCCCCGGTCGTCGTGGCGGTAGGCGCGCGCTCGCCGACGAGCAGGTCGCTCACGCGATTGCCCAGTGCGAGGCCTCCGACGAAGGCGAGTCCGAGAACCGCCGCGATGCCGGCGAGCCAGGTCAGCGCGCGGCGCGGGCGGGCAGTCCGCGGCGCGACGGCCGCCTCGGGAGAGGGCATCTGATCGATCGGGACCTCGCGCGTCCCCTTCGCCGTCTCGTCTTGCGCCTTTCGCAGCGCATCAAGGATCGTGCTCAATGCCCCCTCCCGGCAACGCGCTGAAGCGATCGCCGTCCCCACTGACCTCTTCCGTCTCCGCACCGTACGCCAGGTGCGGCAGCCGATCTCCCGACACACTCTGATAGAGCGCGATCATCGTCATCGGACCCACCTTGCCGTCGGCCACGAGACGTTTGCTGCGCTGGAAGCGTAGCACGGCCTCCTCGGTGGCGGGTGCGAAAATCGAGCTGTTGACGCCGTCGTACGCGGCAGCGGCGCGTAGCAGCTCGTGCAGACGAACGACGGCAGGGCTGGAGGCACCGATCGACAGCATCGGTCCGAGACGGTCGAGGTCCTGCCAGAAGAGATGCGCCTTGCCGAACCAGGCTTCACCGAGCACGTCGGGCGAGATCTCGACCGCGCTCCGCCCGACCGACACGGTCGCGATGTCCGACTCGAGCCGTTCCACGGTGACGAAGCGCGCGGGCGAGCCGTCGTCGGGCACGAGCTCGAGGATCGCGGGCAGGTCGAGCACGCGCAGCACGCTCAGATTCCCCTGGATCGCGAGGTACTCGAGACCGCGAGCGCGGGCGATGCGCGTCAGATCGAGCGTCGAGCTCGACGCCTCCGCCGGCGCCAGCGCCGGAGCGTCCCAGCTGCGCAGCAGGGCTTCGGTCGCCTCGTACGCGCTGTTGCCGGGCGTGATCTGGCGGATCGCCTCCGACAGCGTCGCGCGCTCCACCGCGAGCTGCTCCTCGCGCGCGGGCGAGCTGGGCGGAGACTCGGCGGCTACCTGCTCGATCGCCGCCTCGGCGACGTCGACGAGCCCCGCGGCTTCCGGCGGCAACAGGATCGGGGCGCTCGCGACCCGCGGCTCGCCGGGCGAACGCGGGACCTCCGGGGGCGGTGCGTCGGCGAGGCGTGCGTCCGCGTCGGCGCCGCCCTCCTGGCCCGGCCACCACGCGGTGGGCAGCGCGTCGCCGTAACGCTGCCATGCGATCACGCCGGCCGTCGCCAGAACGGCGAGCACCGCGGCGGCGCTCGTCGCGCCGATCCAGACCCGCCGTAGCCGCGCCGGCTTCGCCTGCCGGGGCTCCTGGATCTCCTTGATCGCACGTCGAACGATCCGGCGCGTGACGCGCGTCCGGTCGTTCGCGAACGCGACCAGCAGCGAGCGATGGCAGACGATGTTGATCAGACGCGGCACGCCGCGCGAGAAGGCGTAGATCTGTCCGATCGCGCCGCGCGTGAAGAGCGTGCGAGGGCGACCGCCGGCCGCCGTGGTCACGCGGTGGGCGACGTACTTCGCGGTCTCGCCACGGTCGAGACGCCCGAGATGCCAGCGCACGGTGATGCGCTGGTTGAGCTGCTCGAGGTCCGAGCGTGCCAGCAGGTCGCGCAGCTCGGGCTGTCCGACGAGGACGATCTGCAGGAGCTTCGCGGTCTCGGTCTCGAAGTTCGACAGCATGCGCAGCTCTTCCAGCGTGCCGCCGTCGAGCGCCTGCGCCTCGTCGATCACCACCACGACGCGACGGCCGCGCCGCTTCTGGTCGAGCAGGAAGTGGTTCAGCGCGGCCATCATCTCGCGCCGCGTGCCGTTCGAGGGAATCCCGAGCTCGTGGTTGATCTCCTGCATGAGCTCGAGCCCGGTGAGGACCGGGTTCAGGATGTAGGCGTACTGCGTGGAGTCGTCGGCGCGGCTCAGCAGCGAGCGCAGCAACGTCGTCTTGCCGGCGCCGATCTCGCCGGTGATCGCGACGAAGCCCGCCCCCTCGTGGATGCCGTACACGAGGTGGCCGAGCGCCTCGCGATGCTTGGCCGAGAGGAACAGATAGCGGGGGTCGGGAGTGAGCCGGAACGGCGGCTCGTCAATCCCAAAGAATTTTTCGTACATTCGCAGCTCACGCGCCCGGTGGAGTCGAGCCTTGGACGCTCGCCGCGACCGGGTTGTTCACTGCACGGGGCCCGGGCTCAATGCTCCGCGTCCTCCGGAAACGGCTCGGCGTACTCGATGAGGACGCCGTGCTGCGCCTTCGGGTGCAGGAAGCAGATCATCCCGGCGAGCCCGCGCCGCGGCTGGGAGTCGATGACGGGGATGCCCTTCGTCTTGGTCGCCTCGAGCTCGGCGGCGACGTCGTCGGTGGCGAAGCAGACGTGGTGCAGACCTTCGCCCCGCCGCTCGAGGAACTTGGCGACGCCGCCCTGCGGATCGATCGGCTCGAGCAGTTCGATCTCGCTCTCCCCGGCGAGGAGCAGCGCCGCCCGGACGCCCTGGTCTTGCACCGTCGCCTCCTTGATCAGCGGCAGGCCGAGGGTGTCGCGGTAGAAGCGGTAGCCCTCCTCGAGCGAGCGGACGACGATGCCGACGTGGTGGATGCGGCGCAGCATGCCCCCTTTAAGAGATTCGCCCCGGGGAATGTCAACCGACATCGTCGTCTCCCCCCGGGCGAACCTTCGTGTCCCCGGCGGTGGCGCATTGCGGGGCCACGGTGGCCGTGCCAGAAGCGAGCGAGCGCGGTCAGCGGCCGCGGCTCGGACGACGAGACGATGGCGAGCGAGTGGTGGCGCCGGCTGCCCGCAGGGCAGAGACGCGAGTACGAGCGCAGCGACGCGATCTCGCAGGTGCGGCTCGCCCCCGACCGACGTCTCGCCGAGACCGTCGTCGCGCTCGACCAGGCGCTCTCGGCCGACGACCTCGCCGGCACCGACGACGCCGCCCAGCGCCTGGTGAACCGCATCTGCGCCGGGCTCGAGATCGCACCCGCGCGGGTCTTCGTTCAAGGCGTTCGCCCCCACGACCAGCGCGGCGAGCTGCACGGCCTGTACTCGCCGGCCGCGGGCGCAGGGCACGACCGGATCACGGTCTGGATGCGCACCGCGAAGCGCGGCGAGGTCGTGCGCACACGAACCTTTCTGCGCACCCTGCTGCACGAGGTTTGCCACCACCTCGACTTCGCACTCTTCGCGCTGCCGAACTCCTTCCACAGCCGCGGCTTCTACCAGCGCGAGTCGAGCCTCATGCGGGTCGTGGTGCGCGGCACGCCACTCGCGCGCCCGGCGCGCGGCCGCAAGGGAGACGGCCGCGCGCACGACGACCCGACCGATGCCTCCGCCGACGGAGGCCGCGCACCGGCGGACGACGGCCGGCCGTCGGGAATCGAGATCTTGCGCGCCGCCGCCGCGGCGATCGCCGCACGGCGAAAGGACCGCGCCTGACGTATCGACGGGCTTCGCCCACCACGAGGGGATGAAAGACCGCTCGGTGTCTTCATCTGACGGTCCCGTCAGACCTCCTCGACCAGCGTGACGTGCTCGAGCAGAGCGCCGGGCACGTCGTCGAGGAAGCGCGACGCTCGCGCCATCGCCGGACCGACCGCCCGCTCCTGGATCACGGCCGGGTAGCTCAGGACGAGATTCTCGCGCGCCCGGGTGCAGGCGACGTAGAACAGCCGGCGCTCCTCCTCGATCTCGTCGTCGTCGATCGAGTAGGCCGACGGGAAGCGTCCTTCCGCGACCGACAGAACGAACACCGAGTGCCACTCGAGGCCCTTTGCCGAGTGGACGGTCGAGAGCGTGAGCCTCTCTCCTTCCTCGACGTCCAGCGCCACCGTGTCGCCCACCGCGTCGCTCGGCGGCTCGAGTGCCATGTCGGCCAGCATCGGGCCGAGCTGCCGGTAGCGCTCGGCGAGGAGTACCAGCTGCTCGAGGTCGCGCAGCCGCTTCGGGGCGTCGTCGCGGTGCACACGCTCGAGCACCGGGCGGTAGTGGTCGAGCACCTTCTGGACGAGCGCCGACGGCGCCTCGCGCGCGTCGAGACGACCCAGCGCAGTCCCGAGCTGGCGAACGCTGCCGAGACCGCGCGCGCGCGGCGCCGCCGCGTCGGGGATGCCCGCCACGGCGGCCGCGGGGCGGTCCTCCGCGGTGATCCACTCGACCACCGCCGAGGCGAGCTTCGGGCCGACCCCTTCGAGCAGAAGGAGGATGCGGTGCCACGACACGGCGTCGCGCGGGTTCTCGAGCACTCGCAGGTGCGCCATCACGTCCTTCACGTGCGCGGTCTCGACGAAGCGAAAGCCGCCACGCTTGACGAAGGGTACGCCCGACCGCGCCAGCTCGAGCTCGAGATCGAACGAGTGGAACGACGAGCGGAACAGCACGGCGATCTCGGAAAGCGGCACCCCCTCCTCGTGCAGCTCGAGGATGCGCTGGCGGACGAACAGGCTCTGCCAGCGGTCGTCGGGAGCCGGGACGAGCAGTGGCAGCGCACCGCCGCTGCGGCGCGTGAACAGCGTCTTCGCGTAGCGCTCGCGCGCGCCCGCGATCACCGCGTTGGTCACATCGAGGATGGCCTGCGTCGAGCGATAGTTCTCCTCGAGGGTGATCACACGCGTGCCCTGGAACCGTGCGGGGAACTCCATGATGTTGCGGAAGTCGGCGCCGCGAAAGCCGTAGATCGACTGCGCGTCGTCGCCCACCGCCATCACGTTGCCCGACGGAGCGCACAGCGCCGCGACGATGTCGGCCTGCAGGTGATTGGTGTCCTGATACTCGTCCACCATCACGTAGCGGTAGACCTCGCGGAGGCGCGCGCGGAACTCCGCGTCGTCGTGCAGGCGGTCGCGCAGCCGGATCAGCAGGTCGTCGAAGTCGAGCAGCGCGCGCTCGCGCTTGTACTCCTCGTAGGCGGCCTGACAGGCGAGGATGTCGTCGACCTCGTCGATCAGCTGCACGTAGTCCCGCTCGACGAGGTCCGCGACGCGGAGGTTCCGGTTGGCGGCGCTCGAGTAGATGGTCGCCAGCGTCTGCTTGCGCGGGAACCGGCGCTCGGTGCGGTCGAGACCGAGACGCGTACGCACCAGGTTGATCGTGTCCTCGGCGTCGCCACGGTCGAGGATCGTGAAGCGGTCCGGCCAGCCGAAGAGCTGACCGTAGCGGCGCAGCATCGTGTTGGCGAAAGAGTGGAAGGTGCCACCGGTCACCTGCTCGAGCCCGCCGTCCGCGAGCAGCGACTCCGCGCGCCGCACCATCTCGAGCGCCGCTCGTCGCGTGAACGTCAAGAGGAGGATCGCATGCGGCGGAACGCCGCTCTCCACCAGCCGCGCGACGCGGAAGGTCAGCGTTCGCGTCTTGCCGCTGCCCGCTCCGGCGACGACGAGCACCGGGCCCTCGAGCGCGGTCGCCGCCGCGTGCTGCGCGTCGTTCAGCTCGGCGCGATAGTCGATGCGAAACGTGCGCTCGGCACCGGACGTCCGCCTGATCGTGTAGGTCGCCATGCGCGGCGGCAGAGACTAGCACTGCCGCTCGGGATGACACGCAGGTATCCGCGTGCCATGGTCGCCGGCATGGAGAAAGCACCCGATCCGTCCGGCACCGGAGCCACGCAGCAGATCGCGATCCAGGCCGACGCGAACGTCGCGCCGGGCGTGTACTCGAACCTGATGATGATCTCGCACCGACGCGAGGAGTTCGTGCTCGACTTCCTGTTCGTCCAGCCGCAACGCGGACCGAACGGCGAGGCCATGGCGTCGCTGCGCGCGCGCGTGATCACCACGCCCGAGCACACCAAGCGCGTTCTGCGGGCGCTCGAGGACAACGTTCGGCGCTACGAGGCGGCGTTCGGCACGATCCAGGAGGCGACCGACCTGCCGATCCTTCAGTGAGGTCTCGCGGTCGGTCCGGGAGAGGGATAGGCTCGTGGGCATGAAGAACATCCACCATCGGCCCCTCGTTCGAGCCGCCGTCGCGGGAGCGGCATTGCTCGCGATGAGCGGCGGTCTCGCGCTCGCGGAGGACGACGGCGCATCCGGAGCCGTCAAGGGCAGCATGGAGAGCGCCGGCGACTCGACCCGCCGCGGGCTGTCGCGCGCGGGGGCCGCCGTCGGCGGCGCGCTCGACACCGCGATCTCCGCGACCGGTCGCGGCGTGAGCCGCGCCCTCGAGTCCACCGGCAACGGCATCCAGCGTGCGGGGCGCGCGATCTCGGGCGAGCCCGAGCCAGCATCACCGCCCGCGAACAGCGAGCCCGCTGCCGATCCTGCGCCGCAGCAGCCGATCCACGAGGAGCCGCTGCCCGAGTGAGCGCGGACGACGCCATCTCGCAACCTGCCGGCGGCGGCGCGGGACCGTCCGCCGCGGCATCGCCTGGCGAGGAGATGATCCTGCGCGGGGTTCGTTGCCCGCTCAACTGGGCGCGCGCCAAGGTTCGTCTCGAGGAGATGCCGGTCGGGGCACGACTCTCGCTGGTGGTCGACGACGCACGCGCGGTGCGCGACATCCCGCGCGCGGCCGAAACGCACGGCTACCTGGTCGTCGACGTCGCGACGCTCGACGATGGCTGGCGGATCGAGATTGAGCGCTGAGCATTCGACGCGCCAGGGTTCGCCGAGCGCGCTCACCGGCAAGGTGTTCACGACGCGCCAGGTTGCTCGCCTGGCCCGCCTCACGCCGTCGCGCGTGCGGCGCTGCGTCCAGGCGGGCTTCCTCGCGCCGACGCGCGGACCTCGCCGGCGCTTCGAGTACACGATCAAGGACCTCATGACCCTGCGCGCGGCGCGCGTGATGCTCGACGCGCGATTCTCGCCACGCCGGGTCGCACAGGTGCTCGCCGGGCTGCAGCCGCACATCGAGGGCCGCGAGCTCAGCAGCCTCACCTTCTCGATCGAGGACGGGCGCGTCTTCGTGACCGACGGCAAGCAGCGCTGGCACGCCGACTCGGGCCAGCTGCTGCTGCGCTTCGAGCGTCCGCGCGGCGGCAAGCGTCGGGTGCGCGCGCTCGACCAGGCCGACTGTCCGGACGAACGCGCGGCGCAGCGCGCCTTCGACCGTGCCCTCGCGCTGGAGGACCGCTCGCCCGAGGCGGCGAAGGACGCCTACCGGACGGTGCTGGCGCACGATCCCGAGGTTGGACCGGCGCACATCAACCTCGGCCGCCTCGAGCACGAGAGCGGCGACTTCGCGGCGGCGGAGCGCCACTACCTGGCGGCCCTCGCTCTCGCTCCCGACGAGCCGACCACGCTGTTCAACCTGGCGCTGCTGGCCGAGGACCAGGGCCAGACGCGTCTCGCGATCCGCCGTTACCAGCACGTCCTCGTCGTCGCGCCGGGCATCGCCGACGCGCACCAGCGGCTCGGCATCCTGTACCAGCAGCTCGGCGACCGCACCGCCGCGCGCAAGCATCTGAGCCACTACCGCCGGCTGCTGCGTCGTCGCTGAAGGGCGACGTCATTCTATGTGCTCGCTGCAGCACTCGGCCCTTGTGGCGCACCGCGCCCGGGGGTAACCGGATCGAGCCCCCGACCCCCTCGCCGGGGCACCGTGACGTCGAGAGCACTCTCCGCGGTCCTGACCGGGATCAACGCCCACCTCGTCGAGGTCGAGGTGGACGTCACCGGCGGGTTGCCGCACTTCGCCATCGTCGGCCTGCCAGGCAGCGCCGTACGCGAGAGCAAGGACCGCGTGCGCGCGGCGCTGCGCAACTGCGGCCTCGCGATCGCCGACCGTCGCGTGACGATCAACCTGGCGCCGGCGCATCTCAAGAAAGAGGGCGCGACCTTCGACCTGGCGATCGCGCTCGCCCTCCTCGCCGCCAACGAGAAGCTCGAGCAGGAGTCGCTGGCGGCCTACGTCGCGGTGGGCGAGCTCGCGCTCGACGGCCGGCTGAAGCCGATCCATGGCGCGCTGCCGATCGCCGCCGCGGTGCGCGGCGCCGGCGCGACCCGCCTCCTCGTGCCGGCCGAGAACGCGGCCGAGGCGGCGCTCGCGGGCGGCATCGACGTGCTCGGCGCGTCGACCCTGGGCCAGGCGGTCGCGCTGCTGCGCGGCGAGACCGCGATCCCGCCCACGCGCGTCGACGCGGCGGCTCTGCTGCGCGACGCGGCGACACCCGACCTCGACTACGCCGACGTGCGCGGGCAGGCCACGGCGAAGCGGGCGCTCGAGGTGGCGGCAGCGGGCGCCCACAACGTGCTCATGGTCGGACCGCCCGGTGCCGGCAAGACGATGCTCGCGCGCCGGGTCGCCGGGATCCTGCCCGAGCTCACGCTCGACGAGGCGCTCGCGTGCACCGCCGTACACAGCATCGCGGGTCTGCTCGGCGGACGACCGATGGTCGTCACGCGCCCGCTCCGCGCACCGCACCACACGGCCTCCGAGGTCGCGCTGATCGGCGGCGGGCGCCCGGTACGACCGGGCGAGATCGCCCTCGCGCACCACGGCGTCCTGTTCCTCGACGAGCTCCCCGAGTTCCCGGTCGCGTGCCTCGAGGCGTTGCGGCAGCCGCTCGAGGAGCGCTCGATCGTCGTCTCGCGCGCGAGCGGCAGCTTCACGTTTCCCGCCGACGCGCAGATCGTCTGCGCGATGAATCCCTGCCCGTGCGGCTACGCCGGCGACCCGACGCACGCGTGCTCGTGCGCGCCCGGCACCGTGCAGCGCTACCGGGGACGCGTCTCGGGACCGCTGCTCGACCGGCTCGACGTGCAGATCGAGGTGCCCGCCCTGCCCTACCGCGAGCTCAGCTCGGGGCCCGCGGCGGAGGGCTCGGCCGAGATCCGTGCGCGCGTCGTCGCCGCTCGCGAACGACAGCGCGCTCGCTACGCGTGCCGCGGCCTCGCGAGCAATGCGCAGCTCGCGAGCCGCGACATCGACCGCTTCTGCAAGCCCGACGCCGCCGGGGCGCGGCTGCTCGAGGACGCGGTGACGCGCCTGCGGCTCTCGGCGCGGGCCTATGCGCGCGTGCTGAAGGTCGCGCGCACGATCGCCGACCTCGATGCGCGCGACCGGATCGCCGCCGCGGACGTGGCCGAGGCGCTGCACTACCGGATGCTCGACCGCCCCTCCGCTTGAGCGTGGCCGCGGAACCGATATCTCGCTCCCGGTGCGACGACCACGAGCCGGGCGAGCGGGGATTCCGCGCACGAGGACGTGCGCGCGCTGGAGCCTTGCCCTCCTCCTCCTTGCAGGTGGGTGCACCGACCGCGGCGTGCTGGCGCCGCCGACGCTCGAGCCCCTGCTGGTGCGCGTGGACGGGTCGTGGCTGCGCGACGCGCGCGGGCGCGTCGTCCTCCTGCGCGGCGTGAACTACCTGCACGACGAGCCGCTCGCCGTGGTCGGTCACGGGGCGCGCGAGGAGGACTTCGCCTTCCTCGCGAGCCTCGGCTTCAACCTCATCCGCCTGCCGGTACCGTGGGAGGCGGTCGAGCCGCGCCCCGGGGAGCACGACCTCGCCCACCTGCGCAACGAGGTGGACCCTCTGCTGCGCTCGGCGAGCAATCACGGCATGCAGGTCGTGCTCGCGCTCGACCGGCCCGGCGCGCGCAGCTGCCAGCTCGCCGCCGGGGGCGCTCCGAGCTGGACGTGTGCCGCGACCGATGCCTCGCCCGCAGCCCCAGGATTCGGGCCGCGAGACGCGATCGCGGCGGCGCGCGCCGAGCGCGCCCGCTGCAGCTTCTTCCGCAAGTGGGCGGCGCCCGATGGTCGCTCTCTGCGCGCGCACTACGTCGACACCTGGGCCGCGATCGCACGCTACTACGACCAGGACCGCCGCATCCTCGGCTTCGACCTGCTCGACGAGCCCTCGCCCGGCACCTGCTTCGCACCCGCGACGTTCGTCGACGACGTGCTGCGTGAGGTCTACACGGAGCTCGCGCAAGCCGTGCGCTCGGCCGGCGCGCCGCAGGCGCTCGTCTTCCAGCCCGCGATCACGCGCGACGACCCGCTGCTCGGCGTCCCACCGCTTCCCGACGCCGCCGTCGTGGCCCCGCACCTGTTCGGACAGAGCTTCGGCGCTCCCGCCGAGCCGGGCGAGTCGCTCGACGCCCTGTACGTCCGGGCGATGCGTCTCGCCGCGGACGCCGGCGCGCCGCTCCTGGTGGGGGAGATCGGCGCGGATGCATCCGTCGCCGACGGCCGGAGAACGGCGACGCCGACATTCCTCCAGGAGTCGCTCGACCAGCTCGATCGCCACCTGATCGGCGGCGCCATCTGGGCGTTCGCTGCGCAGGGCGCGGATCCGGCGACCGCGAGACTGACCGGCATCGGCACCGACGCCGACGACACCGTGGTCGCGCGGCCCTACGCACGACGCATCGCGGGCGTCCCGGTCGCCACGTCCTTCGACGCCACGACACGGACGTTCACGCTGCGCTTCGCGGACGACCCCGCAGCGTCGCCGCCCGACCCGACGGAGATCTTCCTGCCCGCCCGGCGGCGCTACCCGGAGGGATTCGCCGTCGAGCTGACGGCCGGCGACCGCTGGACCTTCGACGAGCACAACCAGCGGCTGCTCGTGTACCGAGGCCCGGCGACGACGCACGACGTTCGCGTCGTGCCGCAGCCCGCGCACGGCGGGAGATGAGTGTCGGCTCCGTCCGACGTTGAGCCGGCACCGCGCCGGATGGTAGCCGGAGCCGCATGAGCGACGCCCGAGAAACGGATGTCGTCGTCGTGCTGACGACGGTCGCGACCGAGGAGGACGCCGCGCACCTCGCGACCGATCTCGTGTCGCGACGGCTGGCCGCGTGCGTGAACGTCGTTCCCGGCGTGCGCTCGATCTACCGCTGGCAGGGAGCGCTGCACGACGACCGAGAGCTCCTGCTGCTCGTCAAGACCACGCGCGAGCGTCGCGACGAGACGATGGCCGCGATCGCCGAGCGCCACCCCTACGACGTGCCCGAGGTCGTGGCACTCGACGCGGACGCGGTCAGCGCAACGTACGCGAGCTGGCTCGGCGACGCCGTGCGGCGCGTTTGAGCGCGGCTCGCGCGCGACGCCGCGGGCTTCAAGGCTTCTCGGGCGCCGGCATCGCGGGCGGTGAGCCGTGCGACGCCGCGTCGCCCGGCGCGCGCGTGTGGTCGGTGAGGCGCCCGGGCACGAGGAAGTTCCCCATGATCGACTGGTAGGCCTCGCACGGCGTCCAGCACTGCGGGCAGTCGTACTGCCAGATTTCCTTCTGCGTCCGCACCGCGAGCTCCGAGCTCCAGATGCGACGCAGGTCGTACTCGACGTCGCGCAGGCTGCCGAGCTTGCGGTCGTAGATCGTGCACGGGAAGACGTTTCCCCACGAGTCGACGAAGCACGAGGCCGACAGCGCGTGGCAGCGCATCGGCGTGACGCCCGTCTTCAGATACCGCTCGACCTGCTTCAGATACGCGCGCTCGAGGTAGCCGACGGGACCCATCGGCGTACCGCGCAGCTTCGCGACCTGCTTGACGGCGTGCAGCATCGCGTCGGGCGTCACGTTGCGGCGCAGGGACAGGTTCGTGTTGCCGAGGTAGTGCGCCGACTCGTGCACGATGTTGACGTGGAAGTCGCGGTAGGTGAGTCCGGGGATCGCCTTCTCGGCCGCAGCGAACGCCTGCGGAAAGTGGTCCACGTTCTTCTGCGAGAGCGTCATGCCGAGCACCACCTCGACTCCGGGGATCTCGCGCAGGCGCCGGAACGTCTCGATCTGCCGCTGCCAGCCGCCCTCGATGCCACGGATCTCGTCGTTCATCTGCTCGTCGCCGTCGGTCGAGACGGTGATGATCAGCTTCTCGGGGCGGCGCGCCATGATCGCGCGCGTGTTCTCGACGATCTTGTCGGAGAGATACCCGTTGGTCGGGAAGTGCAGCAGCAGGAGGTCCGGGCAGCTGTCGAGCACCGCGTAGGCGACGTCGACGAAGTCCTTGCGCAGCGTCACCTCGCCGCCGGTGAGGTCGACCCACAGGAACTCGGGCGAGTTCCGGAAGAACGCCTGGATCTCCTCGAGCTTCAGCTCTTCGCGCGGCTTCAGCTGCCAGATGTTGCAGGTCTGACACTTGTAGTTGCACCAGTACGTGATGCAGAAGGTCAGCTTGAACGGGTGGTCGAGGCGGCGGAAGTTGGCCTCGGTCGCCTTCGCCGCCAGCGCCGCGTAGGTGCGCAGCCTCACGTGATCGCCTCGAGAACGCGCAGCGGCAGGTTCGGCTTCGGCGCCACCTTCTGCCAGTTCTGCTTGTACCAGTCGTAGGCCTCGCAGGTGATCTGCACGTTATCGCCCTTGGGCTCCCAACCGAGGCGCGTGCGCGCGCGCGAGATGTCGAGCACGAAGTTGCGGTCGGCGAGCTTGTAGTGCTCGGGGACGATCGGCGACAGGTTGAACACGTTCAGCACGCGCGCCGCGTTGCGCAGCAGCGACGCCGGGATCGCCGTCACCTGCGAGGCGGAGCCCGCGTAGCGGATCAGCGCCTCGACCTGTGCGCGCACCGACGGTACGCCCGCCGGATCGGAGCCGATGTTGACGATCAAACCCGCGGCGTCCTTCGCCGACGCGGCGAGCACCGCGGCGCGCGCGACGTCGTCCGCGGCGACCATCTGCACGCGGTTCAGCCCCGACCCGAGCAGGAACACGCGACGTCCGCGCCGCACCCAGTCGAAGAGCAGCACGAACACGCCGGTCATGCCGTCGCCGAAGAGACTCATCGGCCGCAGCATGGTCACGTCGAGTCCCTGCTGCACCGCGCGCAGGCAGAGCTCCTCCGCCTCCAGCTTCGAACGGCCGTACGCGCCGAGCGGGATCTTCGGGTGCGTGTCCTCGTCGACCAGCGGCGTCTGCGGCAGGCCGTAGACGCCCGAGCTCGAGATGAACACCACCTTGCGCACGCCGGTCGCGCGCGCGGCGTCGAGCACGTTCTGCACGCCGCCGAGGTTCATCGTGTAGATGTCCTCCTCGGACATCTCGCAGAACTGCGGCTTCATCCGCTGCCCGGCGGCGAGGTGGTAGACCACCTCCGTCCCCGCCATCGCCTTCTCGAGTGCCGCGCGATCGCGCATGTCGGCGAGGTGCTCGGCGGCGATACCGCCCTCGCCCGTCGCGACGGCGCGCGCGCCGCTGCGCACGTCGTCGGCGAGCGGCACCATGTCGAAGAGGTGCATGCGGTCGCCGCGGGCGGCGAGCTGCGGCAGCAGGCTCTGTCCGAGAACGCCGGAGGATCCAGTGACGAACGCTTCCATTCGGGGGTCAGCCTACAGGCTCGCGGCGCGGGACGCAGCCGGTCGCACGACGTCGGGGAAACGGGCGGCGACACCGCGCACGACCTCCTCCACCGTGATCGCGCGCATGCAGACCGGGTTCACGCAGCGGCTCATCTTGAGGTTGTAGTTGGAGAGACACGGGCTGCAGAACAGGCTCTTGTAGAACACCAGGTCGTTGTCGCCCCGCGGCCCGTAGATGCGCGGCTCGGTCGCGCCGAAGAACGCCACCACCGGCGTGCCGACGAGCCCCGTCAGGTGCATCACCGAGGTGTCGTTCGAGACGACGAAGGTGGCCGCGTCGAGCAGCGCGACCAGCTCCTGCACCGAGAGACGATCGCACGCCGACACCGCGCTGGCGCGGGCCTGCATCGCACGCAGCGCCTGCTCGACCAGCAGCGCCTCCTCGGCACCGACGCCGGTGAACACGATGCGCGCCCCGGTGCGCGCAACGAGATCGTCGGCGAGCGCTGCGAAGCGATCGACGTCCCAGCGCTTGAGCGCGATCTTGTCGTAGTTCGGCCCGGTGCCGACGTGCATTGCGACCACCGGCTCGCCGGTCGCGACACCGAGCTTCGCCAGCACCTGCGCGTGCTCGGCCGGATCGACCGCGAGCCGCACGTGCGGCGCCGGCAGCATCGCAGAGCCGAACGGCATCGCGGTGCGCATGAAGATGTCGGCCATGTGGTCGGTGTCGGCGTAGGCGATGCGGTGCGTGTAGAGCCAGCCGCGCGCCTGCCCCTCGGTGTTGAAGCCGACGCGCGTCGGGGCCCCGGTCCAGAACGCGAGGATGCCCGACAGCTTCATGAACTGCTCGAAGTCGAGCACCGCGTCGTAGCGCGCGCCGCGTAGCCGTGACGCGAGCGCCATTGCCGAGCGCGCGAAAGCGGCGAAGCTGCCGACCTCGACGGTCAGCACGTCGCGCACGAGGCCACTCTGCTTCAGCAGCGAGGCGTTGCCGGGCAGGGTCAGGAAGTCGATCTCGCAGGCGGACGCGCCCTGTCGCAACGCATGCAGGGTGGGCAGGATCATCGCGATGTTGCCGAGCCCGTAGAACTTGATCGCCAGCACGCGACGCGGCGACGGGACGGCGTCGGCCGGATCGGCCGGCGTGGTGGCGAGCAGCGGAGGCACGATGGTTCGGCCGCCGAGCCAGCCCTGCGCGCGCGCCGCGAGCCACAGGACGAAGCAGATCGCGAAGCCGACCCAGCGGTCGATGTAGCGTGCGAGACGGAGGTTCATCGGGGGGTGCCTACGACCGCGCCGCGTCCGGCCGCGGCGACGCGCCAGCCTGCGAAAGGGACGCCGACGGCGTACCACCGGCGCGGAAGCGCAGTCAATTCACGGACCTCCGGATGCGAAGGGGGCTCAGCTCGGCTTGACGGCATAGAGCTCGACGCGCGCCTCGAGCCCGGTCAGGCGCCCGGCGGCGACCAGAGCGGTCAATCCCGCACGCACCAGCGGCGAGAACGTGTAGCGGCCGAGGTACGGGCTCTCGCCACGCACCGCGACCACCCGCAGGCCGACGCTCTCGACGAGACGCGCGAGGGTGGCGGGCGTGAAGTAGTAGTAGTGGTTCGGCACGTAGAGCCGGCCCACGATCGCGGCGAGCCCTGGGACCCGCGCGAGCACGTCCGCGGCCCAGAAGAGCGTCGAGCGATGGTTCGGCACCGCGACGAAGAGCGCGCCGCCGGGACGCAGCAGCTCGACCGCGCGCGCCAGAAACCGACGCGGGTCACGCGTGTGCTCGAGTACGTCGGCCATGGTGATCGCCGCCGCCGGCTCGTCCGGTGCGACCTCGAGGAAATCGCCGACGCGCACCTCCACGCCGAACTCCTCGCGCGCCTTCTCGGCGGCCCCCGGAGAGATCTCGACCCCGAGCGGCTCGAAGCCGCCCTCGCGCGCGAGGTGCAGGAGCAAGCCGGTGCCGATCCCGACGTCGACCAGACGCCCGCCGCCGGCGATCTCGCGCAGCCGCGCGATCGTTGCGCGGAAGCCGCGCACCACGGGGTCGTCGGGAAAGTCTCGGTAGTAGGCGGTGAACATCTCCGCGGTCTCGTCCCGCAGGCCGCCGTGGAAGGCATCGTCCTCGCGCGCCGCGATCTCCTCGCTGGTCGGCAGCGGATCGACGAACACGAGCCCGCATCGGCAGCGCACGAGCGGGCTGCCGGGCCCGTGCAGGGAGCGCGCGCCGGTGGCCCCGCACACGAGGCACGCCCGCGGCGCCTTTGCCGTCCGTGCGGCGGCGGTGGCGGCGCTGGCGCCGGCGTCCTGGGTGGTGGCCGAGGTGGCGGACATCCATCCTGGCTAACACGAACGTCACGCGTACGGCGAGAGGGTTCGTCGCCCGCGCCCGTCGGCGCGCCTCCGCGCCGAAGCCTCCGTACCTCAGGTCTGTTCGCCCCGAACGGCCGGTGGTATGACGCGCGCCATGGCGCAGGTCCCGATCCATCCCGGCCTCTTCACCCTGCCCGGCGACCCGCGCGGGCCGCACCTCCTCGCCGGTCGCTGTGTCGCCTGCGGCAAGCACCATTTTCCCGCCGGCGACACGTGTCCGTACTGCAGCGCCGCGGACTGCCGGGTCGAGGCGATCGGAACGCGCGGCACGCTCTACCTGCACACGGTGGTGAACGCGCGACCGCCGGGCTACCGCGGCCCGCTGCCCTACGGCTTCGGCGTCGTCGATCTCAAGGAGGGGCTGCGCGTCGTGAGTCGGCTCACCGAGTCGGACCTGGCGACGCTGCGACCGGGACTACCGCTCGCGCTCGAGGTGGCGCCGCTCTACGTCGACGACGCCGGCGACGAGGTGCTGAGCTTCGCCTACCGGCCCGATCCGGGGGCGGGCGGATGAGCGGGCGCTCCGTCCACGTCGCGGGGGTCGGCATGCACCCGTTCGGACGCTTCGACGAGCGCGACGTCACCCAGCTCGGGCAAGCGGCTGTGCGCGCGGCGCTCGACGAGGCGGGCGTCGGGCGGGGCGGCTTCCAGGCGGCGTTCTGCGGCACCGTGTACACGGGCGTCGCCGCCGGCCACAAGGTGCTGGGCGGACTCGGGCTCTCCGGCGTCCCGATCGTCAACGTCGAGGCGGGCTGTGCGAGCGGCGGGGCCGCGCTGGGGCTCGGTGCTGCCGCCGTCGCGTCGGGACAGCACGACACCGTGCTGGTGTTCGGCATGGAGAAGATGCCGCGTGGCATCATCCGCTCGAGCTTCTTCCCGCCGTGGTGCGAGGAGGCCGGCTACTCGCCCGCCCCGGCCTACTTCGCGCTGCGCGCACGACGGCTGATGCAGGAGTCCGGCGTCACCCGCGAGCACCTCGCGCGGGTGTCGGTGAAGAACCACGCGCACGGCGTGCACAACCCGTACGCCATGTACCGAAAGCCGTTCACCATGGAGATGGTGCTGGGCGCGCAGATGGTTTGCGACCCGCTCACGCTCTTCATGCTGTGCTCGCCCAACGAGGGCGCAGCGGCCGTCGTGTTGAGCGCGCGGCCGGGTCCGGTCGGACCGCCGGTTCTGGTGCGCGCCGCCGTGCTGCGCTCGCACGTTCCGGGCAGCGCGCTCGGCGAGCACACGCCGATGTCGGGCCTGATCGGCGACGAGCCACCGAGCCCGACCGAGACCGCCGCGCGCGCCGCCTACGAGCTCGCCGGCGTCGGCCCGGACGACCTCGACGTCGTCGAGCTGCAGGACACCGACTCGGGTCGCGAGATCCTGTCGATCGAGGAGCTCGGCCTCTGCGAGCGCGGCGGCGGTGGCAGGTTCGTCGCGGACGGCGTCGGCGAGATGACCGGCAAGCTGCCGGTCAACCCGAGCGGTGGCCTGCTGTCGAAGGGCGAGCCACTCGGCGCTTCCGCCCTCGGCCAGATCGTCGAGCTGGTCTGGCAGCTCCGCGGCACCGCGGACAGGCGCCAGGTGGACGGCGCGCGCGTCGCGCTCGGCCACACCGTCGGCCGCGGCGCCAACGCGTCGGTGGTCGTGCTGACGCGTTGACGCGGAGAGCCAGCGCGAGCGCCGGCGCCCCTCGCTTCTACTGGTACATGTCCAGAAGCTCGATCACGCCGAGCGAGCGCATACCGTCGAAGATCGTGCTCTTGATCTCGCGCACCGTCGAGAGCTCGAGCACCTGCTGCGCGAGGTCTACCGCCGCCGCATAGGACACCGAGCGGATCAGCTGCTTGATGACCGGGATGAAGAACGGCTCCATGCTGAGCTCGTCGAGCCCGAGGCCGAGCAGCACGAGCGTCGCCATCGGATCGGCCGCCATCTCGCCGCACATCGAGATCGGCTTGCCCACCGAGCGCGCCGCCTGCACGCACTGCGCGATGCTGCCGAGCACCGCCGGGTGGAGCGGCTGGTAGAGCGGCGACACCTTGCGGTTGTTGCGGTCGACGGCGAGCAGGTACTGGATCAGGTCGTTGGTGCCGATCGACAGGAAGTCGCACTCCGCCGCCAGCTGCGGCGCCAGGTACACCGCCGACGGGACCTCGATCATGATGCCGAGCGGGATGTCCGAGCGGTGCTCCACGCCCTCGCGCTCGAGGTCGTCGATGACGTCGGCGAGCATCTCCTTCACGCGCAGCAGCTCGTCGAGCGAGGAGATCATCGGCAGCAAGAGGCGCGTCGGGCCGGCGATCGCCGCCTTCAGCACCGCGCGGAGCTGCACCGCGAAGAACTCCGGCATCGCGAGCGACACGCGGATCGAGCGCCAGCCGAGGAACGGGTTCTCCTCGCGCGCGACGTGCAGGTAGGCGGGGTACTTGTCGGCACCGAGGTCGAGCGTGCGCAAGGTCACCGGCTTGCCGTCGATCGCACCGATCACCTTGCGGTAGATCTCGAGCTGCTCCTGCTCGGTCGGGAACTCGCGGAAGGAGATGAACGGAAACTCGGTGCGGTACAGGCCGATGCCCTCGGCGCCGTGGCGCTTCGCGAGCACGACGTCGCCGAGCAGGCCGACGTTCGCGTTCAGCGCCACGCGCCGACCGTCGGTCGTCACCGCGGGAAGATCGTGCAGCGACTCGAGCTTCTCGTTGAACGCGCGGTAGTCGCGCTCCATGCGCTCGTACTCGCGAACGACCTCGGGACCGGGCGAGCGGTAGACGACGCCCGCGTTGCCGTCGACGATGATCTCGTCGCCCTCATGCGCCGCGTCGAGCAGCTGCTCGACGCCGACCACGGTCGGGATCTCGAACGACTTGGCGAGAATCGTCGCGTGCGAGGTGACGCCGCCGGTCGCGAGCGCGATGCCGCGCAGCATCTTCGGATCGATCTCGGACAGGTCGGTCAGGGTCAGCTCGTGCGCGAGGAGCACGCTGCCGTCGTCGGGTAGGCACTCGGCCGAGCCGTCGATGCCGAGCAGGATGCGCAGCAGCCGCTGCCCGATGTCCTTCACGTCGAGGGCACGCTCCTGGAGGTACGGGTCCTCGATGCGCTCGAAGGCGCTCAGGTAGTCCTCGACCACGCGCCGGAGCGCGTACTCGGCCGACATCCCCTCCTGGATCAGGCCACGCACGCGCTCGGCGACCGCATCGTCGCGCATCATCAGCAGGTGGGCCTCGAAGATCTGGCTCGTCGCCTCGGGCAGGATCTCGTTCATCTTCTCGCGCTGTCGCTCGAGGTCGCGGGTCGCGATCTCGAGGGCGCGCTCGAAGCGCTCGATTTCGGCCACCGGGTCCTCGCACGGCCGGTCCTCGATGGCGGCGAACTCGATCTGCGGGTGCAGCACGTGCGCACGGCCGATGCCGAAGCCCGGCGAGGCGCCGATGCCCCGCAGGCGCTTTCCGGGGTCGCGGTCGACCGCCGGCGTCGAGCTGCGCTCGGCCTGCCGCTCGAAGGCCTGCAGGCGGCGGATCGCGTCGAGCATGCGGCGCCGGAAGTCGGCCTGCTCCTGCTCCTTGATCTTGAGGCTGTCGAGGAGCCGCGCCTGCACCAGCACCCCGGAGAGCTGGCCCGCGATCGTGCGCAGCAGGCTGATCTCGTCGGCCGTGAACTGCCGGCGGCGGAGCGTCTGCACGACCAGCACGCCCAGCGGCGCGCGGCGCTCGAGCACCGGCACGCCGAGGAACGAGTGGTAGCGCTCCTCGTGCGTCTCGGGAAAGAACTTGAACCGGGGGTGCACCGGCGCGTCCGGGACCGCGACCGGTTGCATCGTCTCGATCACGAGACCGGTCAGGCCCTCGCTGATGAGCATCTTCACCCGGCCGACGGCGCTGGTCTCGAGGCCGGTCGTGGCCCACAGCGTCAGCGTGCTCGAGCTCTCGTCGAGCAGGTAGACCGAGCAGGCCTCGGTGTGCATGCGCTCGGCGACCACCTGGACGACGCTGTCCAGGGTCTCCTGGAGGTTCTCCGACTCGCCGATCAGCGTGCTGACGTGCTCGAGCAGCCGCAGCCCGTGCCGCGAACGCACCGGACGACGCGACGGGTCGCGCACGCCGTCCTGTGGGCGCTGGCTGCCGAACGACATGCGGCGACAGTAGCACGACGCCCCCGCACAGTGTCCATCGCGCGTGTGGCCCGGACGGAGACGATGGTGTAGAGAGCGCCCGAGAGGGCGGCAGGTCGGGCGAACGTGGGGAAGAAGGTGGCTAGGGCGCGACGCCCCGTGCGGACGGTTCTGCTCGGCTTCGGCGTGATCCTGTTCGCCGCCGCCGGCAGCGCCGCGGCGATCCTCTATCGCGAGTTCACCACCAGCCTGCCGCCGGTCGAGAAGCTGCTCGACTACCGTCCGCCGGTCGCGACGCGCGTGTTCGCCGACGACGGTACGCTGATCGGCGAGTTCTTCTTCGAGAAGCGCTACCTGACGCCGATCTACAAGGTCCCGAAGGCCGTCCAGCTCGCGTTCGTCGCCGCCGAGGACCAGAACTTCTACCAGCACACCGGCATCGACCTGACGAGCATCGTGCGCGCCGCGCTCACCAACTATCAGGCCGGCACGACGCGACAGGGCGGCAGCACGATCACGCAGCAGGTGGTGAAGTCGCTGCTGCTCACCCCCGAGCGAAGCTACGAGCGCAAGATCAAGGAGGTGGTGCTCGCCTACCGCCTCGAGCAGCAGCTCACCAAGGAGGAGATCCTCTACCTCTACCTGAACCAGATCTACCTCGGGAACGGTGCCTACGGAGTGCAGGCGGCGGCGCTCGAGTACTTCGGCAAGGACGTCGCCGAGCTGACGCTCGCCGAGGCGGCGCTGCTCGGCGGGCTGCCGCAGGCACCGAGCCGGTACTCGCCGGTCAAGCACTTCGAACGCGCCCGGGCGCGGCAGCGCTACGTCCTCGATCGCATGGTCGACGAGGGCTTCATCACCCGCGACGACGCCGAGCGGGCGTACGACGAGAAGATCACGCTGCAGCGACGCGAGGCGGAGGTGAGCAGCGTCGCGCCGTACTTCGTCGAGCACGTCCGGCGCCTGCTCGAGCAGCGCTACGGCTCGAGCGCGCCCTACCAGCTCGGTCTCGACGTCCACACGACGCTCAACCTGCCGATGCAGCGCGCCGCGGACCAGGCGCTGCGCGACGGCATCGTCGCGGTCGACGAGCGGCAAGGGTTCCGCGGCCCGCTCCGGCGCCTCGCCGACCGCGAGTGGCAGGCGCTCGCGCGCGAGCCTGCCCCCGAGAGCGAGCCCCCACTGCCCGAACCGGGGACGATCCTCGAGGTGGTCGTCCTGCCGGGGAAGGACGGGCGCGCGCAGCGGCGCGACGGCGGTCTGGACGTACGCTGGGCGAGCGGTCGCACGGTGCTGCCGGCGGCCGGCCTCCGCTGGGCGAGCAAGGAGGGCTACGCGCCGCTGCCGGGAGACGTGCTCGAGACGCGCGTCATCGCGGCGGGAGACCGCCGCACGCTCGAGCTATCGCACAGCAACGGCACGCAGGGAGCCCTGGTCGCCATCGCGCCGGGCACCGGCGACGTGCGCGCCATGGTGGGCGGCCTCGACTGGGGCCGCAGCCAGTTCAACCGCGTCACGCAGGCCTATCGCCAGCCGGGATCCGCCTTCAAGCCTCTGATCTACGCCGCAGCCATGGACCGCGGCTTCACGCCGGCGACCGTGATCAACGACGCGCCGATCTCGTACAACGTCGGTGGTGGGCAGGTGTGGTCGCCGCAGAACTTCGAGAAGCGCTTCTTCGGACCGACCACCGTGCGACAGGCGCTCACCAAGTCGCGCAACGTCGTGACGGTGAAGCTCGTGGGTGCGATGGGCATGCGCTACCTGCTCTCCTACCTGCCGCGCTTCGGATTCGAGCGTGCCTTCCCGAAGAACCTGTCGATCGCGCTCGGCTCGGCGGAGGTGACGCTGCTCGAGCTGACGCAGGCGTTCGGCGTGTTCGCGAACCTGGGCATGCGCGTCGAGCCGCGCTTCATCACCAGGATCACCGACGTGCGCGGCGAGCTCATCGAGGAGGCGCAGATCCTGCGCCGGCCGGCGATCTCCCCCGACACGGCATACGTCGTGACCAGCATGCTGCGGAACGTCGTGGAGCACGGCACCGGCACGCGCGCGCAGATCGGGCGTCCCGCAGCCGGAAAGACCGGTACGACCAACGACCAGCGCGACGTCTGGTTCATCGGCTACACCCCGGAGCTCCTGACCGGGGTCTGGGTGGGCTACGACCAGGAGAAGTCGCTCGGCGGCAAGGAGACCGGCGGGCGCGCGGCGGCACCCATCTGGCACGACTTCATGGCCGCGGCGCTCGCCAACCAGCCGGTGCTCGACTTCGGGGTGCCGAACGAGGTCACGCTCGTCGCCGTCGACCAGACGTCGGGTCAGCGCGTTAGCCCGGGCAGCGCGGGCGCGGTGCTCCAGGCCTTCAAGCGCGGTACGGAGCCAGGCTTCCCGGTGCCGGTCGACCCGACGACCGAGTCGCCCGGCAGCGCTCCCGCGGACGAGCCCGAACCCGAGGAGTCGGTGATCGGCGCGGCGCCGTCCGGCGCCTACCCGGTCGCACGCAGCAGCGACCGGCCGAGCGACGTCGCGGCGGAGACGGCCGGAGTACGCCCGTCGAGCTACCGCCTGCCCGGTGGTGCGCTTGACGGCATGGCACGCCGCCGCCAGCAGGCGGCGGACGCGTCGCGGATGTCTGCCGGGGAGCGGCGCGAACAGCCGGGCGAGGCACCGCGCCGCGAATCGGTATACTAGGCGCATGCGCACGGCGATCGTTCTCGACCCGCGATACCGCGCCCACGACCCTGGAGCGGGTCATCCCGAGCGGCCCGAGCGCCTGCTCACGATCGAAGACCTGATCCAGCACTGGCACGGCGCACCGCTCGAGCGCGTGTCGGCGCGCGTCGCCGACGAGGACGAGATCCGCACCGCACACACGCCCGAGCTGCTGGCCCGCATCCGCGACACGCAGCACGTCGCGCGGGCGCGCATCGACGCCGACACCGCGACCTGCGATCGCTCGTTCGAGACCGCGCTCCTCGCGGCAGGCGGGCTCATCGAGCTCGTGGACGCGGTCGCGACGCGTGCCTGCGCGAACGGCTTCGCGTTCGTCCGTCCGCCGGGACACCACGCGACTGCGGCGCAGGCGATGGGCTTCTGCCTGTTCAACAACGTCGCCGTTGCCGCAAAGCACCTGCAGGCGGTGCACGGCATCGAGCGGGTCGCGATCATCGACTGGGACCTGCACCATGGCAATGGCACCGAGGCGATCTTCTACGACGACCCGTCGGTGATGTACGTCTCGCTCCACCAGTATCCATACTATCCGGGAACGGGTGCGGTGACCGACACCGGACGCGGCGACGGCCTCGGCCACACGATCAACGTGCCGTTCAGCGCGGGCGTCGGGGACGAGGGCTACCTGCTCGCCTTCGAGGAGATCCTGGCCCCGGTGCTGCGCCAGTTCGCACCCCAGTTCATCCTCGTCTCGGCGGGCTTCGACTGCCACTGGCGCGATCCGCTGGGCGGCATGCAGGTGACCGAGAAGGGCTTCGTCGGCATGACCCGCAGCCTGCTCGGCGTCGCCGAGGAGGTCGCGGATGGGCGCCTCGTCGCGGTGCTCGAGGGCGGCTACGACCTCGACGCGATCCGCAGCTCGACGGAGGTCGTGCTCGACGAGCTGAGCCACGGCGCGCGGAGCCACGCGCCGAGCACGCAGCGGAGCGCGGTGTTCGACCGGTTGCGCGAGGTGCTGCGCCCGCACTGGCGCGTCTGAGCGCGGCGCGCGCGCGCCGCCCCGCGCCGCGATTGCGGCGAGCCGGGGACCGTCAGAGATCGCCGAACTGCTTCGCGTAGTCGACCGAGAGCCAGCGCCGCAGGTCGACGCGCACGACGATGCTCGACGCCTCGTCGCCCGAGCCGCTCGTCGCGGCGATGTACCGATCACCCTGCTCGCGGCCGAGATAGCGGTGGGCGAGAGGCCGCGTGTCGCGCTCGACGCTCGCCGGCTCGATCGAGCGCACCGTCCCCTCCACGCTCACGTACCGGTACGGCGGCTTCTCGCTCTGCACGCAGAGGCTCAGGCAGCCCGACGCCTCGAGCAGCCGCGCCTTGCGCGACGTCACGTCGGTCACGAACCAGAGCGGCCCGCCGGGCGCGTAGTCGTACCAGATCGGCACCGCGAGCCCGCCGCGGCCCGGCTCCGGGATCGAGACGATCGCGACGTGCACGTCGGACAGGAACGCTTCTCTCTCCGCCACCGTCATCGCGAGGGACATCGACCGCCTCCCGGGTCGCGCATCGCCGCACGACCAGCTCCCGTCGGATATGCGCAGGCCGGCGCTCATGCAACGGTGTTTGTTGCCGCAGCCGGCACCTTCGGTTAGCGTCGAGGCGATGTTCGGAATCGGCATGCCCGAGCTCGCGGTGATCCTGATCGTCGGGCTGATCGTGCTCGGACCGAAGCGCCTCCCGGAGGTCGCGCGCGCGCTGGGCAAGGGCCTGGCCGAGTTCAGGCGCGTGACCGGCGAGGTCAACAAGGAGCTCGAGAGCGCGCGCAGCCTGATCGAGCAGGAGGCGCGCGACCACGACGCACAGCGCCGCAAGACGGAGAAGGCGCGTGCGCAGGCGGCAGCCGCGCAGGCGGCCGCCGACAAGGCTGCGGCGGAGCAGCTCGCGAGCGCGAGCAACGCGGCAGCGTCAGCACCCGGGGCACCGCTCGCAGAGTCCGCGTCGCTCGCCGCGACGAGCACGGTCGACCCCGCACCACCGGCCGAGCCACCGGGGACCGTGCCGGCGGGATCGGCCACCGCCGCACAAGCCCCGGACGACGCCGGCCCGAAGGCCTGAGCCCGTCCTCCTCCGGACCGCCCGACGTCGCGAGGTCAGACGATGGCCGATGCCGAGATGCCGCTGACGGCGCACCTCGAGGAGCTGCGCTGGCGCATCCTCAAGTCGCTGCTGGCGATCTTCGCCGGATTCGCGGTCTCGTACGTGTTCGCCGACACGCTTTTCGCGATCCTGATCCGGCCCATCGAGCTCGCGGCCGGCGACAGCGTCGTCAAGCTCATCGGTACCGGCGTCACCGAGGCGTTCTTCACCAAGCTCAAGGTCTCGTTCATCGCCGGCATCTTCCTCGCCGCCCCGGTGATTCTCCACCAGGCCTGGCAGTTCGTCGCGCCGGGGCTGTACGACGAGGAGAAGATCTACGTCGTGCCGTTCGTCTTCTTCGGCACCTTCTTCTTCGTCGCGGGCGCGTGGTTCTGCTACGCGTTCGTCTTCCAGGTCGGCTACGCGTTCTTCCTCGAGCAGTATGCGACCATCGGCATCGAGCCGACGCTGCGCATCAGCGAGTACCTGTCGTTCAGCGCGCGCATGCTGCTCGCCTTCGGCGTCACGTTCGAGCTGCCGGTGGTCGCGTTCTTTCTGGCGCGGGTCGGCATGATCGACCACAACACGCTGATCCGCCCCTGGCGCTACGCGCTGCTCGGCATCGTGATCCTCGCGGCCGTCCTCACGCCCGGACCCGACGTGGCCTCGCAGCTCCTGCTGGTCGCGCCGCTGGTGGTGCTCTACGTCGCCAGCATCGGCATCGCGTACGTGTTCTCGAAGAAGCCCGCCGACACCGCCGACGAAGCCGGCACCGACGTCTGATCAGAGGTGGCGCGCGCGACGTCCTGCGCGTGCCGCCGTCACCCCGCGTCGCGGGCCCAGGTCGAGAGGAACCAGTCCTCGGTGCACACCGCGGGCAGCGCCGCGGGCATGAAGGCCGGCGCGCCGCGCTCGCGCACGTCGTCGAGGATCGCGTCGACCTCGGCACGGAAGTCGCCGGTCGCGAGCACGGCGATCAGCGCGTCGCCTCCCCCCAACGTCTCGACGGTCCGGATGATCGCCACGCCCTCGTACGACTCGAAGAGGCACTTGAAGTAGGCGATGTCCTCGCGCGCGACGCGCACTACGCGCGCCCACAGCTCGGCGTCGCACAGCAGCGACCAGCCGCGACGCTCCGGCGCGACGGGCAGGATCAGTCCTCGCCGCCGAGCAAGCGGCGCAGGAAGCTCGCCGCCCGGTCGCGACCGGGAAGCCGCACGGCGCGCGCCGCCGCGTCGGCGAGGTAGTCCTTCGACGGCGAGCTCCGCAGGTCGGGGTAGACGCCGCGCACCGCGATCGGGATCCGCACCTGGTCGTCGTTGCCGGCGAGCGCCTCGATCACGCCCGAGCCCGACAGCAGCGAGCGGCTCGCCTCGGGTGTGAGAACGAGGGTGCCCTCGAGGTCGGTCTCGCCGTCGAAGGCGAGCCTGCCGCGCGCTTCGATCGCATACTGCCGCGAGTCGAGCTCGAGCTCGCTCACCTGGATGCGGCCCTCGTTGACCGTTCCGCTCACGCGCAGGGACCGGATCGTCGTCGTCGGAGCGAGAAGCTCGGGGACGCGCTCGCGCGCCCTCCCCTCGATCGCCTCCCCGAGGCGCGGGATCGAGTCGAGGCTCGCGAGGGTCACGCGCGCGACGTTGAGCCCGGGCAGCTCCCCCTCGCCGAGCGTCGCCGCGAAGGCACCGTTCAGGTTCGCGAGCGCCGTATCGAGGCCCGCGCCGCTGGTCTCGAGGCTCGCGCTGCCGGCGAACGTCCCCGTCCCCGCCTCCCGCTCGCCCACCAGGCGGACGAGACGCGACAGGTCGAGCCCGGACCACTCCGGCTTGACGGCGACCGTGTAGACGCCGTCGCGATCGCGCAGGACGCGCCCGCTCGCGCCGAGGGTCCCGCCGAGCCCGCTCCCCACGAGGTTCCGGATCTCCGCGTCGCCGTCGCGCAGGAGCAGGTCCAGCGAGGCGGTGTCGACGCCGACGCCGTTGCGCTCGAGGCGCGCGCCGTGCACCTGCACCTCGAGTGGTTGCTTCAGCCCGCCACCGACGCTCGCGCCGACGCTCGCGATGGTGCCCGCCGGACTGCGGAGCTCCGACAGCCGAAGCGAGCCGAGGACACCCTGGTTGCCGTGCGCGAGCGACAGATCGATGCTGGCGCTCGCGACGGTGACGCTACGCGCGGGCTCCCCGAGCGCCAGGTCGCTGGTGGCGACGCGCAGATCGGTGGCAGAGCCGTCCGGGCCGGGTGTGACGCGTCCCTCGAGGAAGAGGGCGCCGCGCGGCTGGAAGCTCGCGAGCGACGGCACCCAGGCGGCGAGGCTCGCGGCGTCGAAGCCCTCCAGCGCGAGCACCAGCGCCTGCTGGCCGGACTCCGGCGTCGGCACGGGCGGATCGGCCAGGTTCGCCACCAGTCGCACGTCGCCGCTCGCGACCGCCGCATGGTCGATCGCGACGCCGAAGGCGCCGGCGCGTACCGCGAGGTCGACGTCGAGCGGCAGCCCCGCCGGCTTCACGATCCAGCCGCCGACCGCCCGCATCGCGGCCGTTCTCGCGTCGAGCGAGAGCCTCCCTGCGGCCTGCGACGGCGGCCACGCGACCGGCAGATCGAGCTCCATCCGTGCGCTCACGTCGCCGTCGAGCGCGACTCCGAACGGCATCTCGCCGCGCAGCAGCGAGATCAGCTCGGGCAGCCGCTTGCCGGCGACCTCCGTCGCGCGCATCTGGAGCCGCGCCGTCGAGGCTCCGTCCTCGATCCGCGGCACCCACACCGAGCCGGTCACGTTCTCCTCGGGGCCACCGAGCGCCTGTGCGTTGAAGTCGACGCGGTAGCCGTCGTCACGGCGCTGGAGCCGCGCGTTTCCGGAGCGGACCTCGAGCTCGCCGAGTCCCGGGATCGCGCGGTCGCGGTAGACGAGGCGCGCGTTGCGCACGCGGATCGAGTCGATCACGACCGCAGGCGCCGGCGCCGACGGACCGCCCTCGCCGACCCGCGTCACGGCCTCGCGCACCGGCGTGGCGCCGACGTTCCAGCCGCCGTCGACGCCGCGCACCACGAACAGCACCGGCGACACCAGGCGAACCTCGGTCACGACGATCTCGCCCCGCAGCAACGGCAGCAGCGCGACCTGGATGCGAGCCTCGTCGGCGCGGGCGAGATCACCCGGCCCGTAGGGCGAGTGGTCGGGGATCTCCAGATCCTGCGCCGTGACGCCGGGCGGCCACCACGACACCTGGACGCTCTCGGCGCGGATCGGCAGGCCCACGGCGCGAGCCACCGCGACCACCAGCTCGTCGCTGCGGCCGACGAGGACGCCACGCATGCGCATCACGAGAAGTGAGGCCGCCGTCCCCGCGACGAGCAGAGTCAGCAGCAGCACGAGCCCGGTCCAGCGGAGCCCGCGCGCGACGGATCGCGAACGCTTCAACCGCGCTCCTCGTCGGCGCGCCCCTCCAGGTCGAGCTCCTGGAAGTTGACCGCGCGCCACGCGCCCTCGTCCTCGCGTACGGTGACGAGGGCACGGCGCTGCAGCTGCTGGCCGCCGTCGAAGCTGATCGTCAGCTCGTAGAGGAAGCCGCGCCGGTCGCGGCTGCCGGGGTCCTGCTGCTCGAGGAAGCGGTAGTGGATGCGCGGCCGCAACGCGTCCTCGGGCGGCGGCTGGCCCTCGATCAGCGCCAGCTCGTGCTCGACCTTCGCGCGCGCGAGACCCACCGCCTCCTCGCGCGCCCCCGGAAGATCGATCTCGACGTAGTACTGGTCCACGAAGCGCTCCGCGGCGGCGCGCGCCGGGTCGTCGGAGGTGCAGCCCGCGACGGCGAGCAGCCCCGGCAGCAGCCCGGCGAGGAGACGACGCCGGTCAAGCCTTGCGAAACAGCGCATCCAGTGCCGCACGGGCCCCCTCGCTCCCCTCCTCGCGATGCGGCGCGGCGACGCCGAGGGCGAAGAACTCGCAGAAATTTGCCCGCTCCTTGTCCACCACCCGCTCGGCGGCCGGCTCCCGGCAGTCGCCGTGGGCTCCGGGCGCGAAGAACGCACAGTTTCGACAGACGCGAACGTCGGCGCCGCAGGCTGAGCAGGCGTCGCGCCGCGACGGACGTCCCGGCGCAAGCGGCGCCCCACAGCGGTGACACCCGGGCGCGGCCGTTGGCATCGGCATCGTGTCGGGTGGTAACACAGCCGTCACGGCCGTTACAGGCGAGCGCCGGGGGGCCTGCCCGGTGCCGCACGCCGGCCGGAAGGACGGCTTCGAGGGTGAAGGACAGGGAGGTTGGAGGGGAGCCGCGCCGCGACCCCATGGTCGCGGGCTACCTCGAGCACCTGCGCGTCGAGCGGCGTGCCTCGGCGCACACGTTGCGCGCGTACGACGCCGAGCTCGAGCGACTCGCGACCTTCCTCGGCCGTCCTCCGGTCGCCTGGACCGAGGTCGACCTCGACCTGCTGCGGCGCTTCCTCGCCGAGCGCGGCGCGACCGTCGCGCGCCGCTCGCTCGGCCGCACGGTGGCCGTCGTGCGCGCCTTCTTCGCGCACCTCAAGCGCTCCGGTGCGCTGGCGGCGAACCCCGCCGCGGCGCTCAAGACGCCGCGGTTCCGCCGCACCTTGCCCCGCTACGTCGCCGAGCCCGAGATGAAGCGCGTGTTCGCGAACCAGCGACCGGTCGATGACAAACGCGCAGCGCGCGACCAGGCGCTCGTCGAGGTGCTCTACGGCAGCGGGCTCCGCGCGAGCGAGGCGGTCGGCCTCGACTGGCGCGACGTCGCGTTCGCGCAGGGCCAGCTGCACGTCCGCGCCGGCAAGGGCAGCAAGGACCGGATCGTCCCCCTCACCTCGCCGGCACGCGCGGCGCTGCGCGCGCTCGCCGCGGTGACGCGCGGCGCGACGAGCGGCCCGGCGCCGGTCTTCCTCGGGTCGCGTCGCACACGCCTCGACGTGCGCAGCGTCGGGCGCATCGTGGCGCGCGCGATGCGCGACGCCGGCGTCGCCGAGGTCAACCCGCACGCGCTGCGCCACAGCTGCGCGACGCACCTGCTCGACGACGGGGCCGACCTGCGCTCGATCCAGGAGCTGCTCGGGCACGCGAGCTTGTCGACCACGCAGCGCTACACGCACGTGAGCCTGAAGCAGCTCCGGCAGGCGTACCAGCGCTTCCACCCGCGGGCGCAATAAAACGAAGGGGCACGCCGGGGTTGTCTCCACGAGGGGGCACGCGCCCCCGCACTCCCCGCGCTCGCTGGTGCTCGGCCCCGCGCTTCGCGCGCGGATGATTCGTACCGCAACCAGCGCTGTCGGCGGCATCGACATTGGCCGTGTGGATCCGTAGACACCTGGCGTGCAGATCCATGCGACCACGATCCTCGCGGTCCGGCGCGGGCGGCACGTCTGCATCGCCGGGGACGGCCAGGTGAGCGTCGGACCGACCGTGATGAAGCACGGCGCGCGCAAGGTCCGTCGGCTGCACCGCGACCAGGTGATCGCGGGCTTCGCCGGCGCGTCGGCCGACGCCTTCACGCTCTTCGAGCGCTTCGAGCAGAAGCTCGAGGAGTTCCGCGGCCAGCTCCGCCGCGCCGCGGTGGAGCTCGCGAAGGACTGGCGCACCGACCGCGCGCTGCGCCGCCTGGAGGCGATGCTGCTCGCGGTCGACGCGGAGCACGTGCTCGTGCTGTCGGGAACCGGCGACGTGATCGAGCCCGATCCGCTGCCGAGCGGCGACACCGCGATCGCCATCGGCTCGGGCGGCAACTACGCGCTCGCCGCGGCCCGCGCGCTGCTCACCTACACCGCGCTCGATGCACGCCAGGTCGCCGAGGCGGCGATGCGCACTGCGGCGGAGATCTGCATCTACACCAACGACCAGCTGGTGATCGAGGAGATCGCCGCACCTGGTGCCGCGTGACGAGCGAGGGGAGCGTGTCACGGGGAAACGCGGCAGCGGTGTTGCCGGTGCCCGCGGGCGAGCCGCCGCGCGACGACGCGCCCAGCCCGATGACGCCGCGCGAGGTCGTCTCCGAGCTCGACCGCTACATCGTCGGCCAGCGCGCGGCGAAGCGGGCGGTGGCGATCGCGCTGCGCAACCGCTGGCGGCGCCAGCAGGTCGCCAGCGACCTGCGCGACGAGATCATCCCGAAGAACATCATCATGATCGGCCCGACCGGCGTCGGGAAGACGGAGATCTCGCGTCGCCTCGCGCGCCTCACCAGCGCGCCGTTCATCAAGGTCGAGGCGTCGAAGTTCACCGAGGTGGGCTACGTCGGGCGCGACGTCGAGTCGATCATCCGCGACCTGGTCGAGCTGGCGATCAACATGGTGCGCCAGGAGGAGCGCGAGCGGGTCGCGTTGCGCGCGCGCGAGGCGGCCGAGGACCGGCTGCTCGACCTGCTGCTGCCGACCAGCCGCCCGATCGGCATGCTGCCCGCCCCGCCCGAGGACGAGTCGCAGAACGCCACGCGCGAGAAGCTGCGCAAGCAGCTGCGCGCGGGCGAGCTCGACCGGCGCGAGGTCGAGCTCGAGCTGGCCGAGCAGGTGATGCCGAGCATCGAGGTGATGACGCCGCAGGGCATGGAGGAGGTCGGCTTCAACTTGAAGGAGATGTTCTCGAACCTCCTGCCGAAGAAGACCAAGAAGCGGAAGCTGAGCGTGCCCGACGCGATGGCCGCGCTCACACAGGAGGAGGCGACGCGGCTGGTCGAGATGGAGAACGTGGTGCGCGAGGCGATCCGTCGCGTCGAGAGCGCGGGCATCGTGTTCCTCGACGAGATCGACAAGATCGCGGGTCGCTCGCACACCGGCGGCCCCGACGTGTCGCGCGAGGGCGTGCAGCGCGACCTGCTGCCGATCGTCGAGGGCTCGACCGTCAATACCAAGCACGGCGTCGTGCGCACCGACCACATCCTGTTCGTCGCTTCGGGCGCGTTCCACATCGCGAAGCCGTCCGACTTGATCCCCGAGTTCCAGGGCCGCTTCCCGATCCGCGTCGAGCTCGAGGCGCTGACCCAGGCCGACTTCGTGCGGATCCTGACCGAGCCCCGGAACGCGCTCATCCGCCAGTACGCCGCACTGCTCGCCACCGAGGGCGTCGGGCTCGAGTTCGCGTCGGACGCGATCGACGAGATCGCGCGCATCGCGGCGCTGGTGAACGAGCGCACCGAGAACATCGGCGCGCGTCGCCTGCACACGGTGCTCGAGCGCCTGCTCGACAAGCTCATGTTCGAGGCCCCCGACATGCGCGGGCAGCAGGTGACGATCACCGGCGAGATGGTGCGCGCGGAGCTCGATCCGATCCTCGCCAGCGAGGACCTGGCGCGCTTCATCCTCTGAGCGCCGCGGCGCCGCTGGCCTCCCGCGGCCGACCCGGGCCGCACCGCTGCACGTGACGGGCCGGCATTTGACTTCGCTCTCGATGCGGCCTCTACAGGGCCGCATGGCAAGCAATCAGGTCCCGGAGGCCGGCACGCTGCTGATCGCGGCGCTGCTCCTCCTGGTGCTCGCGTTCGCCGGCTCGTGGATCATCGCCTACGTGCAGCCCGACCAGAATCCGTGGGACCTGCTGCCGTGGTTCCTGGGAGCCGCGGGGGCGATCGTGGTCGTCGGATTGCTCGTGATCATCATCGGCGGCCGCCGGGCCTGACGGTCGGCGCCGCACCGGCAGGTGGTGCGGGGCGGGCGCGGTGCCGTCCGTGCCTATCTGGTGCGAAGCCCGAAGCGCTTCGCATGGTGTCGCCGGCCGACGCGGTCGCGCCGATAGGCCTGGTAGGGAACGTTCGGGTTCCGCTCGAGAAAGCCGCGCAGCGCAGCCTTCTCGTCCTCGTAGCCGGGGAGGAAGCCGTATTCGCGAAGGGTCATGGCGAGGAGATCCGGCCGGTAGGTGTTCACGCTGCCGAACGTTCGACGTCCCCATTGCTCGTCGCGCGCGATCAGCTCGTGTGTCGCGACGGCCGTTCGCGCGAACAGGAGCGTCGAGCTCACGAAGAGCAGCGCGAAGATCGCGCCCGCAGCCGGCAACGCGCAACGTCGCAGGAGCGCCTCGCCGTCTTCGATCGATCCTCGGATGGTGACGAACGCGGCACCCCCGATCAGCACGAGCACCGCGATCGACAGCCTGGCAGCGCCGTCCTCGAAGATCGTTGCCCAGGTTCGTTGCTGGGCAACGAGGAGTGCCTCGTAAGTGAGGAACGTGCTGTTCCCGTTCAGGTAGAGCAGAAACGACCACAGGGTGAGGCCGGCGACCGCGACGGTGAGGACGCGCGAGTGCCGACGGTCCAGTTCCCCGACGAGCGGCAACACGAGCAGGACCGAGATCGGGGCGAACGCGCGCATCCCGAAGCTACCGCCCATCCACCAGCAGAACCAGCTCGCTTGCAGGTAGAGCAGGTAGCCGAACGCGAGCAGCACGGCCGCATCGTCGCCGCCGAGCCGTCGACGAAAGAGCTTCACGAGCAGGTATCCGACGCCGAGCCCGTAGAGCGGGTGGTAGACGAACAGGCCGTGCCACGGGTGGAGCAGGACTTCACGCCAGAAGCGCGGCCGCGTCAGCTCCGCAAATTGAAAGGAGTCGTCCCCGATCTGGTAGGCCGATGCGAAGAACGAGCCGGTCGTCCAGGTGTTGCCGGTTCCGATGATCCACCCGGTGACCAGCATGATCGCGAGCCCGCAGAGCGCGTCGATCCAGCGGCGACGAGAATCGAGGACGCTCCATGCGCGCCAGCCCCAGAGGAAGAAGAACACCGCCACGATGGGCGCGTTCGGGAGTCGACAGAGGCAGGCGAAGCCGCCCAGCGTGACGAAGACGAGGACCTTCCAGCGGCTCTGGTAGTCGCCATCGTCGAGGAACACGAGGAGCCAGACGATCGCGAGGAGGGAGAGCGACTCGGACGCATGGGCGAGAGAGTAGAATCCGGCGTGCGTTCCGAAGAAGACCACGACCAGGGCGAAGACGACGCCGAGCAGAGAGCGACGGACCCGCTTCAGTACGAGCAGCAGCACGCCGAGCCAGGTCAGAACGAACGACCCGACGCCGAAGGCGGTCTGGAATCCTTCCCCCGACGTGACCCGGTGGTAGACGAGGTAGGGCGTCGCCAGCATCAGACCGGGGCCGAGCGAGTACCAGGTGCTCGGCAATCCCTGCGGCGTCGCGACGTGTCCCCTGAGCTCGAAGATGTCGCCGGTCGCGAACACGCGGCACCAGTCGAGATACTTGTGAGCGTCCGGACCCGGACTGTGAGCGAACAGGACCGAGGCCACGACGACGAGCGCGAGGAGCAACCCGGGAGCGGTCCTGCCGTCTACTTGGATCGCCCAGCGAGGGCTGAACTCGGGTGAGCCCATCGACGTCGACTCGGCAATGTAGACGAGGTTCGCGGGGTTGTCTCGGCTCCCCGCGGATCTTCGCGCGGTCGTGTCCCGCGCGGCTCTCCTTGCAGGGGTCGAGCCGCGCGAATCCGCGGCTCGCGGGCCCGACCTTCCCCGGCCGGCAGAAAACGACACCGATAGAAATCGAGGTTTGACTGCGGCGGCGCACCGTGAGAGGCACGCATCGTCGCTGGACGACTAGGAAAGGGGTAGAGCGCTTGCGCATTCGGCTCGGCGTTTTCGTGCTCTTGGTCTCGCTCGGGGCCGTCGCTGCACCGGAAGGAGCGAGCGCGGGATGCTCGTCGGCGACGGAGATCTCTGCCCTCAAGTCGAGCCTGAACGCGCACCTGTACTGTGCGCGCCAGCAGCTCGAGCGCGGCGCCGCGTTCCCGTGCTCTGCGCCTTCTCCCCCCGCCTGCGCGGGCGACGGGCCTGCAGCGATGGTCGACCTCTTGCTCGGGGTGGGGCCGCCGGCCGCTCCGGCCGGCCTCGACGCCCGAGCGCAGCTCCGGTGCCAGCGCGCCATCCTCGGCGCCGCGAAGCGCTACGCGGGAAAGCGCATCGTCGAGCTGTCGCGCGGCACTCGGCAGGCGCGGCAGGCCGGCGTGTTCGCACCGGTGAGAAGGCTCTGCGACCGCATCCCGGCGGTCGCCGTCGCGGGGGGGAGCCTGCCGATCCTCGGTGCCCCTTGCGCGGGTGCGGTCGCACTCGGAAGCGGCCTCCTGGACGGAGCGCGCGTGGCACGGTGCAGCCGCGCGGCCCTCGAGAAGCTGAGCGCCGACATGACCGTCGATGCCCTGCCGCCGAACGTCGTTCTGGTCCTGACCGACGACCAGAACGTCGCGAGCGTCCCCTGGATGGAACGGGTGAGCAGCCTGCGCCAGCGCGCGGTCGACTTCACGAACGCCTTCGTGACGACGCCCGTTTGCTCGCCGAGTCGCGCGAGCCTGTTCACCGGACGCTACCCGCACCGGCACGGGGTGGTCTCGAACTTCCTGGCGGCGTCCAGCTTCGACGCGAGCAGCACGCTCGCGACCGGGCTCGCGGACGCGGGCTATGCCACCGGCCTGTTCGGCAAGTACATGAACTTCACGAACCTCCTCGAATCGGTGCCGCCGGGCTGGGACGAGTGGCAAGCGCTGATCATCGAGGGCGGCGCGTACAACGGCTACGACGCCTACGTCCTCGACGTGAACGGCACGCTCGTCGAGCTCGGCGCAGCGCCGCGCGACTACTCGACCGACCTGCTGGCCCGGCGGAGCGTCGATTTCGTGCGCGCGCATGCGAAGCGGCCGTTCCTGCTCGTCTTCGCACCGTATGCACCGCACCTGCCGGCGATCCCTCCGGCACGTTACGACGGCTATCTGCGAAACATCCAGCCGTGGCGCCCGGCCAACTGGCGTGAATCCGACGTTTCGGGAAAGCCGAACTGGGTGAAGTTCATGAAGGCGTCGACGGGCCCGTCGACGGCGGCGCTGGACGCCACGCGATCGGCACAGCTCGAGTCCCTGCTCGCGGTCGACGACGCCGTCGGTCGCCTCGAGGACACGCTCGAGATGCTCGGCCTGACGGACAACACGATCCTCATCTTCACCTCCGATCACGGCTACCACTGGGGCGAGCACTGGTGGGAATCGAAGTTCACCGCCTACGAGGAGTCGATCCGGGTTCCACTCGTGATGAGCTACCCGGTGGGCGCACCCGAGCCTGCGACGCGCACGGATCTCGTGCTGAACATCGACCTCGCTCCGACGATCGCCGAGCTGACGCAGACGGCCGCGCCCGCGGGCGTCGACGGTCGAAGCATCGCATCGCTGCTTTCGGCGCCGGGGCCGGTCCGCCAGGACTTCTTCATCCAATCGCTCGGCGGATTCATCGCGCCACCCTTCGAGGGGGTTCGCGACGCACGCTTCAAGTACGTGACGGTGACCGCACAGGGCGGGATCACCGAGGAGCTGTACGATCTCCAGTCCGATCCGTACGAGCTGCAGAATCTCGCCGTCGACCCGGCGTGGGCCGAGACCGTCGAGCAGTTCCGCCAACGCATGGTCGCTCTGCGCGACGGCTGAAAGGAGCGGCCTCGCGCCCGGAACGCCGGTGGATCGTCGGGCGACCGATCGGGTTCCACCGCGAGCCGCCCGTCGAGACCGGCACACGTGCCCGCATTCTTCGCTCGCCACCGCGACCTTCTTCTTTCGCTTCTCCTCGGCACGCTTCTCGGAGTCGTCAGCTTCGCGACCCTCGACCCGAGCGATGCGCTGCACTGGGACAACGGCGCGCACAACCTTCCGCTATCTCTCGAGGCCCACCGCCAGCTGCGCCTCGGCATCATGCCGGCGTGGAACCCGTTTCTGTGGAGCGGTGCGCCGTTGCTCGCCGATCCGCAGGCGCAGAGCTTCTATCCACCCACCCACCTCGCTTTCTGGCTGACCGAGAGCGGCCCCGCGGGAATGATGCGTCTCGCGTACTCCGCGCACGTTGCCCTCGCGGCTTCGGGCATGGCGCTCCTCGGCCTCGCGCTCGGGCTGTCGCCGGGCGGCGCGATCTTCGCGGGGACGTTCTTCGCCACCAACCCCATCCTGCAATGGCTGGGAACCGGCTTTCTCAACATGTTCGCGACGGTGTCGTGGCTGCCCTGGATCCTGCTGGCCGTGCACCACGGCATCGTCGGGAGTCGCCCGTGGCGCTGGCTGAGCGCGGGGAGCGTCCTCACGGCGCTCGCCTGGTTCGCGGGCTACCCCCAGTACTGGATCTACTCCGCGATCGTCGTCGTGGCCGTCGGCGCGGCGATCGCGCCGCGCGCCACGCATCCCCGCCGCGGGCTCTGGCTTCCCGCCGCGATGCTCGGCCTCGGCCTGATGCTCGCAGCGCCGCAGTGGTTGCCGCTCGTCGCGCTGTGGGGAAGCTCGCAGCGCTCCGATCCACTGGCGCTCGACGAGTTCATCGCGGGCGAGCTCGACCCGCGCGTCCTCCTCAGCTTCTTCGTGCCGACGCCCGACGGACCGTTCGGCAACCTCATCCCGGCGCACATGGGTGTTCTGACTGCCGCCTTCGTGATCGTGACGCTCGCGCGGCCGGACGCGCTGCGCCTCGTCCTGGCCGCCTTCGGCGTCCTCGGCGTGTGGATCGCGACCGGCTCCGCAGGCGGGCTCGCCCTTTTGCTTTACCAGATCCCGGGGCTGAGCCTCTTCCGCGCGGTGGGGAAGTTCCTCCTCTGGACGATCGTGAGCCTCGCCTTGCTGGCGGGTCTCGGATTGAGCGACGTGGTGCGAGAGAACCGGCGACGCGACCGCATCCTGATCGTCCTCGCAGTGCTCGTCGCGAGCCTGATCCTGCTCGTCCATCCCATGGACCAGCCGAACTACGCCGGGGATCGCGTCCAGACCGCGATCGTCTGTGCGAGCCTGGTCGGCGCGGCGCTCTTCGCGACGATCCTCTTCCGCTCGCCGACATGGCGGCTCCCTTTTGGCTTGACGACGCCGGACGTCGTCGCGCTGGCGACCGTGCTCGGGACCAATGCCGCCATCTTCGCCATGTACGCCGGCGACAACGCGATGCTGATGACCCGCTTCCGGAAGGCCCCCACCTACCTGGCCGGCGTCACTGCGCCGGCGAGCGGCGTCGCCACTTCGGGAGTCGTCGGGGACGGCTGGCGCACCTTCTGGGGCATCGGACCCGTGGCGCCCGCGAACCAGTATCTCGGCGGCGCCCTGGGGGCCTACTGGCACGCGGAGATGTCGACCGGATACAGCGCGTTCGTCGAGGCCGTGTACGCGGAAACACTCGCGTACGACGTGGCGGGACGCCCGCTGGGGGCGGCGCTGCACCGGCCCCTCGCGCGCTCCAACCGGGTCCTCGACGTCCTCTCGAACCGCTATCTCCTGGTCAGCAACACCGCCACCGTACGCTCGACGTTCGCGGCTGCCGCCGCTCGGCGCGGCCACCTCGGGTGGCTCGCTCTCGACCCCGATACGGCGCTCATCGTGAACGATCGGGCCCTGCCGCGGGCACGCTCGGTGCCGCGGGTCCAAACCGTCGATACTCGAGAGGACGCGATCCGCGCGGTCGAGCACGGCACCGCCGAACCGGCGAGAGTCGCCGTCGTCGAGGCGCGTGCGGGTGCAGAGAACCCTCGCGCCAGCGAGCGGGGCGACTGCAAGATCGTCCGCTCCGATCCGGGACCGGGCGCGATCGAGCTGGCGGTGCGCTGCGCGAGCCCGGGCGGCTTCGTCGTGCTCTCGGAGCGGTGGGATCCCGGCTGGACGGCGTCCGTGGGAGGCGTCGAGGTCCCCGTCGAGCGCGTGTACGGACTCGTCCTCGGACTCGATCTACCGAAGGGCATCCATACCGTGCGCGTGCGGTACCGCCCGCCCGGACTGACGATGGGTCTCTCCGTCGCGGCGATCGCCCTCGCCCTCCTCGTCGCCGCGTGGTGGCTCGACGACCGGCGCTCGCGACGCGATCCGGCAACGGGATCGTGAACCGATGATCGACGCGCGCACGCCGGCGCCGCCGAGGTGCGAGATCCGGGCTATGCGATGCGCACGTCGGCGGCGGCGCGCTCGAGCCAGGTCGTCGCCATCGCCGCGTGCAGCGCGATGCCGGTCGCCATCGCGCCCTCGTCGATCAGCATGCGGTTCGAGTGGTTCGGCGCCGGCCGCTCGACGCCGTCGGGCCACATGCCGAGGAAGACCATCGCGCCGGGCAGGCGCTCGAGCACGTAGGAGAAGTCCTCCGCACCCATGAAGGCATTCGGGATCTCGTACGCTCGCTTCTCGCCGACGAGGCCGCGCGCCACCCCGAGCGTGAAGCCGGCGAAGTCGCGCTCGTTGGCGGTCACCGGGTAGCCCTGCCAGAGCTCGAGCTCGGCCTCGGCGCCGTGCGCGCGCGCGATGCCCTCGACGAGGCCGCGCAGGTCACCCACCACCTGCTTGCGCGTGCGCTCGGAAACGGTGCGGATCGTGCCGCGCATGGTCGCGGTCTCCGGGATCACGTTGAAGGTCGTGCCGGCGCGGACGTAGGCGACCGTGATCACCGCCGGCTCGAACGCGTTCACCCGGCGCGTCACGTAGGTCTGCAGCGCCTGCACGATCTCGCACGCGACCGGGATCGGGTCGAGCGCGTCGTGCGGCATCGAGGCGTGCCCGCCACGGCCGCGCACGTGCACCTGGAAGTCGTCGTTCGACGCGAGGATCGCGCCGGCGCGGCACGCGATCGAGCCCGCCGGAAGGTTCGGCGTCGCGTGGATCGCGAACGCGGCGGCGGGCGGGTGCGCGCGATCGAGGAGTCCCTCGTCGAGCATCACGCGCGCGCCGAAGTGCCCCTCCTCGCCCGGCTGGAACATGAAGAGGACACGCCCCGGAAGCGCCGCGCGCCGCGCGGCGAGCAGGCGCGCCGCGCCGGCCAGCATCGCGACGTGGGCGTCGTGCCCGCAGGCGTGCATCTTACCGCCGTCCTGCGACGCGAAGTCGAGGCCGGTGTCCTCGTGCAGCGGCAGGGCGTCCATGTCGCCGCGCAGCAGGATCGTCGGCCCGGGACGCCCCCCCTGGAGCGTCGCGACGACCGACGTCGTTCGCGTGCCGAGCTCGACCTCGAGCCCGAGGCCGTCGAGCGCCTCGACCACGGCTTGCTGGGTCGCGGGCAGCTCGAGCCCGAGCTCCGGGCGGCGGTGGATGCGACGGCGCAGCGACACGGCATCGGGCAGCAGGGCGCGCGCGGCTTCGTTCAGCTCGTCTACCGGGATCACGCGCGGATCATGCGCGCGATCTCGGGTCCGGAGCAACCACCTGCGCCCTGCCAGGGCACGCGCGCCCGGTTTCGACGAGCGTCGCGCACGGCACCCGGAAAGTTGCGTTCCAGCGAGCCGTTGCGTATCCGCGCGTCGTGGCACCGGAGAAGCGGATCGACCAGGCGGAGGTCCTCCTCGAGGCGCTTCCCTACATCCGCCGCTTCGCCGGCAAGACCGTCGTCATCAAGTACGGCGGCCACGCGATGACCGACGACACGCTGAAGCAGGCGTTCGCGCGCGACATCGTGCTGCTCAAGTACGTCGGCATCCACCCGGTCGTGGTGCACGGCGGCGGTCCGCAGATCGACCGCATGCTGTCCGATCTGAACATCAGCTCGACCTTCGTGCGCGGCATGCGCGTCACCGATCCGGCGACGATGAAGGTCGTCGAGATGGTGCTCGCGGGGCAGATCAACGGCGAGATCGTGTCGCTGATCAACCTCGCGGGCGGCAGCGCGGTCGGCTTCTCCGGCAAGGACGGCAACCTCATCGTCGCGCGTCGCGCCGGTACCGACAACGGCGACCTCGGTCAGGTGGGCGAGGTGATCGGCGTCAATCCGGAGCTGGTGCGCGCGCTGCAGGCGCAGGACTTCATCCCGGTGATCGCGCCGGTCGCGGCGAGCACCGACGGCGAGAGCCTGAACATCAACGCGGACATCGCCGCGGGCGAGATCGCCGAGGCGCTGCGCGCCGAGAAGCTGCTGCTGCTCACCGACGTGCAGGGCATCAAGGGCGCCGACGGCGAGCTGATCCGCACGCTCTCGACCAGCGAGGCGCGCCAGCTGATCGCCGATGGCGTGGTCAGCGCGGGCATGATCCCCAAGGTCGACTGCTGCCTCGACGCGCTCGGCGGCGGCGTCAAGAAGGTGCACATCATCGACGGCCGCGTGCGCCACGCCGTGCTGCTCGAGCTGTTCACCGACCAGGGCGTCGGCACCGAGGTGCGGCGCGACGGCGCGCCCTCCGACGACGGCGTCGTCAGGCGCTCGACCGGCGACGGCGCACGAGGATCCGCATGACGCTCGCGACCACCGACCCGAAGCCCGCCGCCCGCGTCTCCAGCGCACGCGACATCATCGAAGCCGCACGCGCGAGCCTCGTCCCGGTGTACGCACGCACCGACGTCGCCTTCGTCCGTGGCGCGGGTGCCGAGCTGTGGGACGCCGACGGTCGTCGCGTGCTGGACTTCTTCTCCAGCATCCTGTGCACCAACCTCGGCCACAGCCATCCCGCCGTGACCGAGACGATCGCGCGTCAAGCAGCGACCCTGGTGCACGTCTCGAATCTGCACTACAGCGCGCCGCAGGCGCGGCTCGCGCAGATGCTGACCGAGCTCTCGTTCGGCGAGCGCGTGTTCCTCTGCAACAGCGGCGCGGAGGCGAACGAGGCGGCGCTCAAGGCCGCGCGCCGCTACGGGCACGCACACGGCGGTCGCTTCGAGGTGCTCACCACGCTCGGCTCGTTCCACGGCCGAACGTTCGCGACCATCGCCGCCACCGGGCAGGAGAAGGTGCGTCGCGGCTTCGAGCCGATGCTGCCCGGCTTCCGCTACGTGCCGTTCGGCGACGCCGCGGCGACCGAGGCGGCGATCGGCCCGCAGACCGTCGCGATCCTGGTCGAGCCCGTCCAGGGCGAGGGCGGCGTCAACGTGCCGCCGCCCGGCTACCTGAAGGAGCTGCGCGCGATCTGCGATCGCCACGACCTGCTGCTGATGTTCGACGAGATCCAGACCGGATGCGGCCGCACCGGCACGCTCTGGGCCTACGAGCAGCTCGACGTCGTTCCCGACGTGATGACGCTCGCGAAGTCGCTCGGCAACGGCGTCCCGGTGGGCGCCATGGTGTGCAACGCGCGCGCGGCGTCGGGGCTCGACCTCGGTGCGCACGGCTCGACCTTCGGCGGCAACTGCCTGACCAACGCGGCCGCGGTCGCGACGCTCGAGGTTCTGACCGACGGCAAGACGCTACCGCGCGCCCGCGAGGCGGCGGCCCGGCTGCGCGCCGGACTCGAGGCGCTGCAGAAGAAGCACCCCGAGCAGATCCAGCAGGTGCGCGGCCTCGGCTTGCTGCTCGGAGTCGTGCTGAAGGATCCCGAGCGCGCCAAGGCCGTCGGCAGCGCGGCGCTCGCGCAGGGACTGCTGATCAACGTGACCGCCGAGCGCGTGCTGCGCGTCGCGCCGCCCCTGGTCGTGACCGACGCCCAGATCGACGAGGCGCTCGCGATTCTCGGCAAGGTGCTGGCGTCGTGAAGGTCGCGTTCCACCCGGAGCTCTCGTCGTGAAGGTGGACTTCGTCTCGCTGGCCGACTTCTCGCGCGCCGACGTCACGTCGATGCTCGACGACGCCGACCGCCTGAAGGCGGATCTCAAGGCCGGCAAGGGTGCGCGGCCGCTGGTCGGCAAGACGCTCGCGATGATCTTCGAGAAGCCGAGCCTGCGCACACGCGTCACGTTCGAGACGGGCATCAAGCAGCTGGGGGGCGCGTCGGTGTACCTCGCCCCCGAAGACATCCGCCTCGGCGCGCGCGAGACCGTCGGCGACATCGCGCGCAATCTGTCGCGCTGGGTCGACCTGATCGTCGCGCGCACCTTCTCGCACCGCTCCCTGGTCGAGCTCGCGCAGCACGCGACCATCCCGGTGATCAACGGCCTCACCGATCTGCTGCACCCGGCCCAGGTGCTGGCCGACCTGCAGACCTTGCGCGAGCACCGCGGCTCGCTCGCCGACGCGACGGTCGCGTTCATCGGCGACGGCAACAACGTCGTGAACTCGTGGCTCAACGCGGCAGCGCTCTTCGAGCTGAACTTCCGCCTCGCCTGCCCGCCCGGCTACGAGCCCGACGCGAAGATCCTGGCGCGCGCGCAGTCGCTGATCCCGGGGCGGATCCAGATCGTCAACGATCCGCGCGAGGCGGCGCGCGGCGCCGACGTGCTCTACACCGACGTCTGGACGAGCATGGGCCAGGAGGCCGAGTCGCAGGCGCGACGCGCCGCGTTCGCCGGCTACCAGATCAACGCCGCCTTGCTCGACGTCGCGAGCAAGGACGTGCTGGTGATGCACTGCCTGCCGGCGCACCGCGGCGAGGAGATCACCGCCGACGTGCTCGACGGTCCGCGCTCGGTGGTGCTCGACCAGGCGGAGAACCGCCTGCACGCGCAGAAGGCCGTCATGGTGTGGCTCAGCACGCGCTCGCAGAGCGCCGCCTGAGCACGCGACCTCGCGTCGCGCCGTCCTCGTCGATCCAGGAGACAAACGTGGCCAAGCAGCAGGTCAAGAAGATCGTCCTCGCCTACTCGGGTGGCCTCGACACCTCGGTGATCCTCGGCTGGCTCCGTCAAGAATACGGCGCCGAGGTGATCGCCTACTGCGCCGACGTCGGCCAGGGCGAGGAGCTGGCGCCGGTCGAGGGCAAGGCGCGCGCGAGCGGCGCCTCGCAGTGCATCATCGAGGACCTCACCGAGGTGTTCGCGCGCGACTACGTCTTCCCGATCCTGCGCGCCAACGCCCTCTACGAGGGCACGTACATGCTCGGCACGTCGATCGCGCGACCGCTGATCGCCCGCCGTCAGGCGGAGATCGCGCTCGAGCACGGCGCCGACGCGGTGGCGCACGGCGCCACCGGCAAGGGCAACGACCAGGTGCGCTTCGAGCTGACGTTCGCAGCACTCGCGCCGCAGCTCAAGATCATCGCGCCGTGGCGCGACTGGGACTTCCAGGGCCGCAACGACCTCATCGCCTACGCCGAGAAGCACCAGATCCCGATCCCGGTCAGCAAGGAGAAGCCCTACTCGTCCGACCGCAACCTGCTGCACATGAGCTTCGAGGGCGGCATCCTCGAGGACCCGTGGCGCGAGCCCTACGAGGACATGTTCGTCCTGAGCGTGTCGCCCGAGCGCGCCCCCGACCAGGCGCAGTACGTCGAGATCGACTACGAGCAGGGCGATCCGGTCGCGGTGGACGGCGAGCGTCTGTCGCCGGCGGCGCTTCTCACCAAGCTCAACGAGATCGGCGGCAAGCACGGCGTCGGGCGCGTGGACCTGGTCGAGAATCGCTACGTCGGCATGAAGTCGCGCGGCGTCTACGAGACCCCGGGCGGGACGATCCTGCACGTCGCGCACCGCGCGGTGGAGTCCTTGACGCTCGACCGCGAGGTGCTGCACCTGCGCGACTCGCTGATCCCGCGCTACGCCGAGATGGTCTACTACGGCTACTGGTTCGCGCCCGAGCGCGAGATGCTGCAGACCGCGATCGACCAGGCGCAGGCGAACGTCAGCGGCACCGCCCGCATCAAGCTCTACAAGGGCAACGTGACGGTCGTCGGGCGAAAGTCCGAGCGCTCGCTCTTCGACCCGGGCATCGCGAGCTTCGACGAGGCGGGCGGCTACCAGCAGTCGGACGCGACCGGCTTCATCTCGCTGAACGGGCTGCGGCTCCGCACGCGCAAGCTGAAGCAGGGCTGAGAGCGACGAGCGTCGCAGCGGGCACACGACACGTCGCGGCGCGCGCCGTGGAGCGCCGCGCGCGCGCGTGATAAGCGCAGCCGGATGCCCGCCACCCGCACACGTCCGAAGCGAGCGCAGAGCGCCCCCCGGAAGAACGCCAAGGCCTGGGGGGGGCGCTTTCGCGAGCCCACCGATCCGGCCGTCGAGCAGTTCACCAACTCGCTCGCGATCGATCTCCGCATGGCGACGCAGGACGTGCGCGGCTCGGTGGCGCACGTCCGCGCGCTGGCGCGCGCCCGCCTGCTGACGCCGCGCGAGGCGGCGACGATCGAGCGCGGCCTCGGCCGCGTGCTGCGTGAGATCACCGAGTGCACCTTCCGTCCGAAGCCGAGCGACGAGGACGTGCACATGGCGGTCGAGCGCCGCCTGACGGAGCTCGTCGGCCCGGTCGGCGGCAAGCTGCACACCGGGCGGAGTCGCAACGACCAGGTCGCGACCGACGTGCGCCTGCTGGTGCGCGACCAGATCGACGCCGTGACCGCCGGCATCGAGGCGCTGATCGGCGCGCTGGTCGAGCGCGCGCAGCGCGACCTGGACGTCGTCATGCCGGGCTACACCCACCTGCAGCGCGCGCAGCCGGTGCTGCTGGCGCATCACTGGCTCGCCTACGTCGAGATGCTGCTGCGCGACCGCGACCGGATGCGCGACTGCCGCGTGCGCGTGAACGTCCTGCCGCTCGGGTCGGGCGCGCTCGCTGGTGCTGGCTTCAACCTCGACCGGCGTCGCGTCGCCGCCGACCTCGGCTTCGACGCGATCAGCGAGAACTCGCTCGACGCGGTCGGCGACCGCGACTTCGTGGTCGAGTTCCTCGCCGCGGGTGCGATCGTCGCGATGCACCTGTCGCGGCTCGGCGAGGAGATCGTGCTCTGGTCGTCGTCCGAGTTCGCCTTCATCGAGCTGCCCGACGCGTTCGCGACCGGCAGCTCGATGATGCCGCAGAAGAAGAACCCCGACGTCGCCGAGCTGGTGCGCGGCAAGACCGGCCGCGTCTACGGCGCGCTGGTCGCGCTGCTGACGCTGCTGAAGGGCCTGCCGCTGACCTACAACCGCGATCTGCAGGAGGACAAGCCGCCGGCACTCGACGCGGCCGAGACGCTGCAATCCTCCCTCAACGTGCTCGCGCGCATGCTGCCGCGGATCGGCATCCGTGCGGCGACGATGCGCGACGCGGCCGGCGGCTTCGCGCTCGCGACCGAGCTCGCCGATCATCTCGTCGAGCGCGGCCTGCCCTTCCGCCAGGCGCACGAGGTGGCGGGCAACGCCGTACGCTGGTGCCTCGAGCAGGGCCGCGAGCTCGAGTCGCTGACCACGAAGGAGCTGGCGACGTTCTCGCCGCTCCTCGGCGCGGCGGCACGGCGTGCGTTGACGCTCGAGTCGGCGCTCGCGCGGCGGCGTCTCGCCGGTGGCACCGCGCGCGCCAACGTCGAGCGTCGCATCGCGACGCTCGCGGCGCAGGGCTTCGGCGCGAAGTCTTCGCGTGGCGGCGGAGCTCCGAAACGTCGAACGGCCTCGCCGCGACGGGGGCGCAAACGGTGAGCACGGGGTGTCGCCAGCCGCGCCGGGTCGTGGCGCCGCGCACGCGCCGTCTGCTCCTCGCAGCCGTCGTCACGCTCGCCGGTGCGGCCGCGATGGCCGGCTGCGGGCGCGTCGGACCGCCCCGCGCGCCCGAGATGGTGATCCCGCGGACGCCCGATCCGGTGACCGCCGAGAGCGCCGCGGACGGCGTCAAGGTGAGCTGGAAGCGCCCGCGCGAGTACGTCGACGGCGAGCCGCTCGACGACCTGGCGGGCTTCCGCGTGCTGCGCGCCTGCCAGCCGGACGTCGTGTTCACCGAGCTGACGACCGTTCCGGTCGAGGACCAGGCGCGCTTCCGCAAGGTCGGCAGCTTCACGATGCTCGACCACGAGGCGCCGCTCGGCGTGCCGTGCCGCTACCAGGTGATTGCGTTCACCTTCGACGCGTACACGAGCCCGCCCGGCGAGAGCGAGGACGTCGTCCGCACCGTCCCCGGCGCACAGCCGTAGCCACGCGCCGGAGCGAGCGCGGCTACAGCCGCTGCTCGCACTCCGTCGCGAGGATGTCGTCGAGCGTCTCGCGGCGCGACATCAGGGTCGCGGCACCGTTCTCCCACCACACCTGCGGCACGCGGCCGAGCGAGTTGTAGTTCGAGCTCATCGACGCGCCGTAGGCGCCGGCGTCGCGCAGCAGCACCAGGTCGCCGGCGCGCGGTGTCGGCAGCTCGCGCGGCTCGATCAGCTCGGCCGCGTCGCGTGTGAAGACGTCGCCCGACTCGCAGAGGGGCCCCGCCACCGCCAGCGGCGCCGTCGGGCCGGGCTCGGCGCTCGCGACCTCGATGCGGTGGTACGAGCCGTACATCGCCGGCCGCACGAGGTCGCAGAAGCCGGCGTCGACCATCACGAAGCGCTGGCCCTTGCCCTTCTCGTTGCTCTGCGTCGCCTTGACGTCGGTGACGCGCGTCACGAGCGTCGCCGACGGCGCGACGAAGAAGCGGCCGGGCTCGATCTCGACGCGCATCGCGCGCCCCACGCGCTCCGAGAAGAGCTTCTGCGACTCGCGCAGGATCCGGCCGAGCGGCGTCAGGTCCGCGACCCAGCTCGCGTCGCGGTACGAGTGCGGGATGCCGCCGCCGAGGTTCACCGCCGTGCAGTCGGGAAAGCGCGGCAGCATGTCGGCGAAGACGGCGGCGAGGCGCTGCAGGTTGGCGTACAGCTCGTCGATCTGCGGACCGCTGCCGACGTGCGCGTGCAGCAGCACGATCGGCAGCCCGGCCTCGCGCGCGGCGGCGGCCATCCGCTCGGCCTCGTCGATCCAGACGCCGTGCTTCGAGCTCGGGCCGCCGGTGTCGCACGCCTGGACGTGGCCGTGGCCGAAGCCCGGATTGACGCGCAGGCCGATCGGGCCGCGGTATCCGGCGGTGGCGAGCTCGCGCAGCTGCCCGGGCGAGCCGATGTTGGGCAGCACGTGCTGCTCGCGCACGACGCCGAGCGCGTTGTCGCGAAACACGTCGGCGGTGAGCATCACGACCGGCGGCTCGGTCCCCATCGCGAAGCCCGAACGCTTCGCGCGCAGGACCTCGTTCCCCGAGACCGCGTCGATCCAGAGCCCGGCACGCTCGATCGCCTTCAGCACCAGGTGCGCCGAGCAGGCCTTCATCGCGTAGCGCGCCTGCAGGCCCGGAGCCGACACCTGCTCCTTGACCATCGCGATGCGCCGCGCGATCACCTCGGCGTCGTAGAAGTAGAAGGGGGTGCCGACCTGTGCCGCGAGACGTTCGAGCTCGGTGCGATCCTCGAGCGGGTGATTGCTCATTCCGGGTAGGTGCCACCCGCGCGGCTCGCGTTCAAGACGACGCTCGACGGCCGTCGAAAGACGCAGCCCCTGCCAGCGCCGGCGTTTGTGGCACCGCCCGGACGTCGCTGGTAGACAGGCCGGCGTGCGCCTCCCCTTCACCAAGATGCACGGCATCGGCAACGACTACGTCTACGTCGACGCGTTCGCGACCAAGGTCCCCGATCCGGCGCGCGTCGCGCGTCTCGTGTCGCCGCGCAACGAAGGGATCGGGTCCGACGGCCTGATCCTGATCTGCCCGTCCGACGTCGCCGACTGCCGGATGGAGATGTACAACGCCGACGGCAGCCGTGGCGAGATGTGCGGCAACGGCATCCGCTGCGTGGCGAAGTACGCCTTCGAGCACGGACTCGCGCCGAAGGAGCGCATGTCGATCGAGACCGACGCCGGCGTGAAGACAGTCGAGCTCGACGTGCGCACCGGCCGGGTCGAGAGCGTCACGGTCGACATGGGCGCGCCGATCCTCGACGGCGCCGAGATCCCGGTGCGCGCCGAGGGCCGCGTGGTCGACCATCCGTTCGTCGTCGACGGGCTCGAGCACCGCATCACCTGCGTCTCGATGGGCAACCCGCACTGCGTGCTCTTCGTCGACGACACCGCGTCGGCGCCGGTGCACACGCTCGGGCCGCGCCTCGAGACCGATCCCTTCTTCCCGAAGAAGGTCAACGTGGAATTCATCCAGCTGCTCGAGCCCGCACCGGCGGGACGGCTACGCATGCGCGTCTGGGAGCGCGGCTCGGGCGAGACGCACGCCTGCGGCACCGGCGCCTGCGCGGCGGCGGTCGCGGCCGTGCTCACCGGGCGCGGCCAGCGCGCGGTCGAGATCGAGCTGCTCGGCGGCAACCTGCAGATCGAGTGGCGCGAGTCGGACGACCACGTCGCCATGACCGGACCTGCGACCGAGGTGTTCTCGGGGGAGATCGAGGTATGAGCGGCGACACTTCCTGGATGCGCGGCTCGATGGTCGCGCTCGCGACGCCGTTCACGGATGGCAAGGTCGACTACCCGGCGCTCGAGGCGCTCGTCGAGTGGCAGATCGCGAGCGGCCAGACCGCGCTCGTGCCGTGCGGCTCGACGGGCGAGTCGGCGACGCTCAGCCACGACGAGCACGCCGAGGTCGTCGCCGCGGTGATCAAGACCGCCGCAGGCCGGGTACCGGTGATCGCCGGCACGGGCTCGAACGCGACCGCCGAGGCGATCCGGCTGACGCGCGACGCCGAGAAGGCCGGCGCGCAGGGCGCGCTCCTGATCTCGCCCTACTACAACAAGCCGACGCAGGACGGCATCGTCGAGCACTACCGGGCGGTCGCGAACGCGAGCGGCCTGCCGCTGCTGGTCTACAACATCCCCGGCCGCACCGGCTCGACGATCGCGCCGCAGACCCTGAAGCGCCTCGCCGACATCGATCGCGTGGTCGGCGTCAAGGAGGCGACCGGCTCGCTCGACCGCGTGATGGACACGATCGCCGCGTGCGGCGACCGCTTCGTGCTGCTCTCGGGCGAGGACTCGCTCACCGTGCCGATGATCGCGATGGGCGCGCGCGGCGTGATCTCGGCGGTCGCGAACGTGATCCCGAAGGAGATGGCGCAGCTCACCGAGGCAGCGCTCGCGGGACGCTACGAAGAGGCGCGCGAGGTGTCGTACCGTGCGCTGCCGGTGATCCGCGCCGCGTTCCTCGAGACCAACCCGATCCCGGTGAAGGCCGCGCTGTCGATGATGGGCCGCTGCCGGGACGAGCTGCGCCTGCCGCTGCTGCCGATGACGGCCGGCCCGCGCGAGCAGCTGCGCAACGCGCTGGTGACCGCGGGCGTCCTGCGATGAGCGACGCGCGCGTTCCGGTGATCATTGCCGGCAGCGCCGGACGGATGGGCCGGATGCTGGTCACGCTCGCCACCGCGGACCCCGGCTTGCGTGTCGCAGGCGGCTTCGAGGCACCCGGCCACCGCGACCTCGGCACGGACGTCGGTCGCCTCGCCGGCCTTGCCGATCTCGGTATCCCGCTCCGCGACGCGCTCCCCGAGGGCTCGCTCGCGGGCCACGTGCTGATCGAGTTCACCGCTCCCGAGCCGTCGCTCGAGCACCTCCGGACAGCCGCCGAGCGCGGCCTCGGCGTGGTGCTCGGCACGACCGGCTTCAGCGCCGCGCAGCAGCAGGAGATCGAGCGGCTCGCGGCGCGCGTCGCCCTGGTGCAGGCGCCGAACATGAGCCTCGGCGTCAACGTGCTGCTGGGGCTCGTCGAGCAGGCGGCGCGTCTCCTCGGCCCCGCGTTCGACATCGAGGTGAGCGAGATCCACCACCGGCGGAAGAAGGACTCGCCGTCGGGCACGGCACTCGGCCTGGCGCGCGCAGCCGCCTCCGGGCGCGACGCCCGGCTCGAGGACTGGGCGGTCTACGGCCGCGAGGGCATGGTCGGCGAGCGGCCGACCAACCAGATGGGCGTGCTGGCGCTCCGCGGCGGTGACGTCGTCGGCGACCACACGGTGCACTTCTTCGGCACCGGCGAGCGCGTCGAGCTGTCGCACAGGGCGCAGAGCCGCGAGGCCTTCGCCGCCGGCGCTCTGCGCGCCGCGTTCTGGCTGCGTGGCCGCGCGCCGGGCATCTACTCGATGCGCGACGTGCTCGGGCTCGTCGCCGCTCAGTAGCGGCCGCCGGCTCGCCCGCCTCCCCCGCCGCCTCCGCCGCCGCGCCCCTCGGCCATCGGTCGCGCCTCGTTCACGGTCAGGGCGCGCCCGTTCATCTCCTGGCCGTTCCACATGGTGATGGCCTTCTGGCCATCCGCCGCGGATCCCATCTCGACGAAGCCGAAGCCGCGCGACTGGCCGGTTTCTCGATCGGTGATCACGCGAGCCGAGGTGACGGCTCCAGCTTCGGAGAACGTGCGCTCGAGGTCGTCGCTGGTCACGTTGTAGGGAAGGTTGCCGACGAAAAGCCTCACCGGGGACTCCTGCTCCGCGCGGCCCTGCCTGGCCGCGCTCATGGTCCGGAGCGAGCTCATCACGCCTCCGGAGCAGACCGGGGGGCCCGGCCCGCCGCGGCGGACATTAGTCCTGATGCTTCTATCCCACAAGCAATCCTGTCGTTGCCCGCGTCGAAAAAGCTCGGGCCGCTGCTGTTGTGACGTCGACCAAACTTCGATAAGGAACCGGCGCCCCGGGCCTGAACGATCCTCCCTTCGGAGGTCGGGGCAGCGGAGCAGGCGGGGGGGGAGCGCTCAGCAATGCCGCACCGCGCCTTCATCGGCGTCGGGTCGAACCTGGGAGATCGCAAGGCGAACATCGCCGAGGCCCTCGACCGCGTCGGCAAGCTCCCCGGTTCACGCGTCGTCCGCACGTCGTCGCTCTACGAGAGCGAGCCGCACGGCAACGCGAAGACCTGGTTCGTCAACGCCGCCTTCGAGCTCGAGACCGAGTTCGCCGCCCCCGAGCTGCTGAAGCGGCTGAAGGGAATCGAGGAGGCAATGGGCCGCAAGCGGGTCTCCGGCAAGAAGTGGGGCTCGCGCGTGATCGACCTCGACATCCTCTTCTTCGACAGCGAGGTCGTGTCGACGAAGACCCTCAAGATCCCCCACCCCGAGCTCGCGAACCGGCGCTTCGTCCTGCTGCCACTCGCCGAGGTCGCCCCGCAGCAGTCGCACCCCGAGCTCTCGCAGACGGTGTCGCAGATCCTCGCCACGTCGAAGGATCCGAAGCGGGTCGTCCTGCTACCGCCGAACTAGCTCGACGAGCTCGAGGGGCACGCGCCCCAGCTCCCCTAGAGTCGCACTAGCCGGCGCGCTCGCGTTCCAGATCAGCTCGGGCTTCGTCGGCGGCGGCGCGGAAGGTGGCAACGCCGGCGGCGACGACCGACCGCGCATCGGGGTTGCTCAGGATCGCCGGGTCGGCGGCCAACGCACCGTAAGCATCGAGCGCGCGCTGGAAGGCACGCATGGAAGCCCGCTCCGGGTAGCGTGCGGCGCCGAGGCGCGCGAACTCCCGGGCACGCTCGAGCGGGTAGGTGAACTCGCCCCAGTCCTGCGCCCGCACCGTGCGCTCGTCCTGCGCCAAGGCCTCGAGCTTGGTCGCGTACGAGCCGAGCACCTCGAGGTGCCTTTCCATCAGGCCCGGATAGCGCCACGCGAAGCAGCCCGGGAGCAGCGACGCGAGCGCCAGCACGAGACCGACCGCCCTGCTGGGATCAACCTTGACCGTCTGCACCCCGGCCCTTAGCATGAGGAGAGTTTCTGCAGCGCCATGCCCGCTTTGCCCCCGATCTACTTCGAGCGCCTGCTCGAGGACTCGCCGGATATCATCGTCGCCGTCGACCGGCACGGCGCCATCGTCTTCTTCAACGACGGCGCTCGTACCGCGCTCGGCTACCTCCCCGAAGAGGTGCTCGGCAAGCACGTGCGGATGTTCTACCCCACCGAGGACGACGCCCGTGCCGTGATGCACGCGATGCGCGCTTCGACCGCGACGCCGGGCAAGGTGCGCAACTTCCAGACGACCTTCGTCAGCCGCTCGGGCGAGCGCCTCAACGTGGCCATCTCGGGATCGCTCATCCACGACGAGCACGGCAACGAGATCGGCTCGATCGGCTTCGCGAAGGACCTCGCCGAGATCCAGCGCCAGGACCAGCTGACGACGCTCGGCGAGATCGCGATCGGCGTCGCGCACGAGATCAACAACCCACTGTTCGCCGTCCTGAACAACGTCTCGCTGATCGGCGCCGACATGCGGCGCATGCAGGACGACGCCCTGTACGACGTCCAGGCGGAGCGGCTCGACTCGATCGAGAGCAGCGTCGGCAAGATCCGCAGTGCCGTCAATCGCCTGGCGGAGATGGCCGACGGCGGCACCTACGGCACGCGCGAGTACCTGCCCGGAGCCCAGATGACGGACCTGCGGACGCCGGCGTCCGATCCGGCCACCGTCGAGCGACGCACACCCACCGCGGCGCGCGCCGCGAGCGATCCGGTCGCAGCGACCGGCCCACTCGCCGGTCTGCGCGTGCTGGTCGCCGACGACGACCTCGCCGTGGGGCACTCGGTGGGCGAGATCCTGCGCGGTGCCGGCTCGGACGTCACCACGACGGCGTCTGGCCGTGAGGCGGAGGACGAGCTGACCCGCGGGCACTACGACCTCGTGCTGAGCGACGTTGTCATGCCGGACGTCGACGGGTACGACCTCTACATGCACGTGCGCGAGCACTATCCGGAGATCCCGGTCGTGCTGATGACGGCGTTCTTCTACGACCGCGACCACATCATCAAGCGCGCCAAGGTCGCGGGTCTCGACGGCGTGCTGTTCAAGAAGCCGATCGATCCCGAGCGCCTGATCGAGACCGTGCGCGAGCGCTGCGGACGCTAGGGCCGCATGGCGATCCGCATCAACCGCGTCTACACGCGCACCGGCGACAAGGGCAGCACGCACCTCGTCGGCGGTGCGAGCGTCGCGAAGGACTCGCCGCGCATCGAGGCGTTCGGCACCGTCGACGAGCTGAACTCGGTCCTCGGACTCGCGCGCACCTTCAACGAGCAGACGCTCGCCGCGGGCGCCAGCGGCAAGGCCGCCGACGCCGCGCGCGAGCTCGACGAGATCCTGCGCGGCCTGCAGAACGAGCTCTTCGATCTCGGCTCGCAGCTCGCGACGCCGCCGGGTTCGGAATATCCCGGCATGCTGGTCCTCGGCGACGCCGAGGTGACCGCGCTCGAGAAGTGCATCGATCGCTGCCAGGAGGATCTGCAGCCGCTCGAGTCGTTCATCCTGCCGGGCGGCGGCGCGGTCGCGGCGTTCCTGCACCAGGCGCGCACCGTGTGCCGGCGCGCCGAGCGACGCGTGCTCGAGCTGTCGCGCGTCGAGACGATCGACGCGGGCGCGATCCGCTACCTGAATCGCCTGTCCGACCTGCTGTTCGTGCTGTCGCGCTGGGTCGCGCTGCACGGCGGCACGCCCGAGTACCTCTGGGAGCGCGGCCTGCGCCTGGGCAAGAAGCCGGCGAGCAAAGGCGATTGATCGTATTTCCGCAGTACTCCGCTGCTTCTCGCAACCGCGCGGCACGGCTCGCAGGGCGGACCATGGTTCGCTAGGTGCTCTGATACTGTGAGCTACCTATTCGTTTGCCCCTCCTGCGGCACGGAGTTGGATCTTCGCAAACGGACAACGATTACCAAGCGTACCTGTCCGCATTGCGCACATCCCATCACTCCCGCTGAAATTGACTCATCCAGCGAGCGCCGCCGAGCTGCAATCTCCAGCAGGTCCTCGGTCGCGAGCGAGCGCCGCGGTTCAAAACTCTACCTGGAGCAGATCCCGGTGGGCCCCATGCAGAACTTCGTCTACTTGATCGGCGACCGCGAGAAGCGCGAGGCCGTGGTGGTGGACGCGGCGTGGGACATCGACGCGATCGTCGACGTCGCCGCGCGCGACGACATGAAGATCGTCGCGGGTCTGGTCACGCACTTCCACCCCGACCACCTCGGCGGTGCGATGATGGGCATGGAGATCCAGGGGGCGGCCGAGCTGATCGCGAAGCTGCCGGTGAAGATCCACCTGCACAAGAGCGAGGCGCCGTTCGCGCACCGCGTGGCGGGTCTGTCGGACTCCGACATGGTGCTCACCGAGGGCGGCGACACGATCCAGGTGGGCGACCTCGAGGTGAAGTTCCTGCACACCCCCGGGCACACGCCGGGGTCGCAGTGCTTCCTGGTGAACGGGAACCTGGTGTCGGGGGACACGCTGTTCATCGGGTCCTGCGGGCGCGTCGACCTGCCGGGCTCGAGCCCCGAGGACCTGTTCCAGAGCCTGAACGGCACGCTCAAGGTCCTGCCGCCCGAAACCGTGCTCTACCCCGGCCACAACTATGCCGAGCGGACGACGTCGACGATCGAGGACGAGCGCCGCCGCAACCCGTACATGCGCTTCGAGCGGCTCGAGGACTTCCTCTCGGTGATGGGGTACTGATTACAAGCGAGGGGGCGCCACCCCCTCGCCTCGACCTCGGCGGAGCCGAGGTCGATTCCACTGTGATTCCATGCGAGGGGGCGCCGCCCCCTCGCCTCGACCTCGGCGGAGCCGAGGTCGATTCCACTGTGATTCCATGCGAGGGGGCGCCGCCCCCTCGCCTCGACCTCGGCGGAGCCGAGGTCGATTCCACTCCCCCGCTCGCCTTCGGCTCGGCCGCTCGCCCTTCGGGCTTCGCAGAGGGGGCGGTGCCGGATGGTGGTTGAGCGCGCGTTGCGCCACCGCTACGGGAATCCGACGCAAGGAGGGACCGCGATGGCCACGCAGAAGATCCATGAGCTCGGCGACCAGCCGCCCCTCGGGACCGTTCCCGAGGAGATGTATGCCCAGCTGATCCGTCAGGACCGCTTCGGGGAGCCGATGAAGGGCTTCAAGGTCGAGCGCGTGCCCATCCCGGAGCTGCGGCCAGACGACGTGCTGGTGTACGTGATGGCCGCCGGCATCAACTACAACAACGTCTGGGCGTCGCTCGGCTCGCCGGTGGACGTGATCAAGGCACGCGAGCGCGAGGGCGACACCACCGGTTTCCACATCGGCGGCAGCGACGCGTCGGGGATCGTGTACGCGGTCGGCTCGGACGTGAAGAACGTCAAGGTGGGCGACCGCGTCGTCGTTCACTGCGGCACCTGGGACCGCAACGACCCGATCCTCGCGAAGGGCGGCGACCCGATGTACGGGTCGAGCTTCCGCATCTGGGGCTACGAGACCAACTGGGGCAGCTTCGCGCAGTTCACGCGCGTGCAGGCGCACCAGTGCCTGCCGAAGCCGAAGCACCTGACGTGGGAAGCCGCCGCGGCGTACATGCTGGTCGGCGCGACCGCCTACCGCATGCTGATGGGCTGGTCGCCGCACCAGGTCGAGGAAGGCGACGTGGTCCTCGTCTGGGGCGGCGCCGGTGGGCTCGGCTGCCAGGCGATCCAGATCGCGGCCGCGCGCGGCGCGATTCCGGTCGCGGTGATCTCCGGCGAGGAGAAGCACGACTTCTGCGTCAAGCTCGGCGCCAAGGGAACGATCAACCGCAAGAAGTTCGACCACTGGGGCATGATGCCGCACTGGAAGGACACCGCCGCGTACAACACGTGGCTGAAGGGCGCGCGCGCCTTCGGGTCGGCGATCTGGGACGTCGTCGGCACGCGAAAGAGCCCGCGCATCGTCTTCGAGCACCCCGGCGAGGACACCGTTCCGACGTCGGTGTTCGTCTGCGACACCGGCGGCATGGTCGTCATCTGCGCGGGCACCACCGGCTACAACGCCGTCGCCGACCTGCGCTACCTGTGGATGCGCCAGAAGCGCCTGCAGGGCTCGCACTTCGCCAACGACGTGCAATCGGCCGCGCTCAACGATCTCGTCATCCAGAAGAAGGTCGATCCCTGCCTGTCGCAGGTCGGCGAGTTCAAGGACATCCCGGGAGTGCACCAGGCGATGTACGAGAACCGCCACCCGCACGGCAACATGGCCTGCCTCGTCGGCGCGAAGACCACGGGTCTGGGCGTCGGGGAGTAGGGCTCTATTCAGGCGTTCGATGGACCCTCCGCGCGCAACGCGCGCGGCCGACCGAAGGGAGCGCGGGGAGTGGGTTCGGGGTGGCCGCGGTTGCCGCCACCCGCTTGACGTCTCGCTGACGCTCGACGTTCCCGCGCGACTTCGCCGCGTGGGGCGAGGGGGCGCGTGCCCCCTCGCGGGAGACCCGCGTGTTTCCTCGTCGAGCTAGCTGCCGCCCCCGAGCGTCAAGCGCACATCGACATCGCTGATGTCGGGGATCTCCTCGACGAGGTAGGCGCGCAGCCGCTTCTTGATGCGCTCCTCGAGCTGACGTACGCGCTCGCGGCTGATGCCGTACTTCTCGCCGATCTCCTGCAAGGTGAGCGGCTCCTCGGCGACCATGCGCAGGTCGAAGATGACCTTCTCCTTGTCGTGCAGCGTCTCGCCGAACTGG
>Ga0268299_1000838_pt1 | contig 75311 bp, 68 predicted proteins | sample NOBtaG_FD_193484 | JGI IMG/M metagenome (GOLD analysis project Ga0268299, IMG submission 193484) | Activated sludge microbial communities from bioreactor in Nijmegen, Gelderland, Netherland - NOB reactor | ecosystem: Engineered > Bioreactor > Aerobic > Activated sludge | place: Netherlands... | reverse complement strand
TGGGTAATGGCAAACAAGTCCTGCTCCGCATGTTGCAGCGCATCGAAGCAGTCAATGGTGTCTTCGTAGCCGTCCTTCACCATTTTGGCGCCGGTGGCGATGATCTGCCGCTGAATGTGTTTTTGCAGGATAATGCGGCTGTGGTACTCGATGTTGGCCGCCGATGCCACCCGGTTGGTCAGGTCCACCAGGTAATAACTGCCACCCGCACGCTCCAATTCGCCGCATTTGCGCAGTTCTTCGGTCACGGTGAGAATATCCACCGGGTGCTGCCGCTCGTGCAGCCGCATTATGGCCTGATATATCGCTTGGTGCGCGGGTGTGTAAAACGCCTCGGGCATGAGCAAATCCGCGACGATGTTCATCGCTTCCCGCTCGATCATCAACGCGCCCAGGACGGCTTCTTCCAGTGGCAGGGCCTGCGGCGGGATTTTGCCGAAAACATACTGCGACATGCCGGCATCTTCCCGCATTTGGGCCGGATTTTGCCGCATTTTGGATGGGTATTCGCGGGAAGAGTTGGGCCGTTGATCGCGCATGGGTTTGGCGGATTAAAGCGTAAAGAAAAATTCGGGGGAAACCCAGTCGCCGCCCTGACCAATGCCGCATAAGCGGCCCGAAGCCAGGTCAATGCGCAAAACCGGTTGGTTAGATTCGCCGTGGTAGATATAGGCGCGGGCGTATTTCTGTTTGGCTTGCAATCGCTTCGCGACTTCGCCCAAGTATGCCGCGACCAGGAAGGAATGCGGCAATTCGCCGAACTGCGGATCGGCGAAGCGGGTGACCAAATCCGGTTTATTCACCGCAAATTCTGCCGCAAATTGCCGGAACTCGCCGCATTGGGGATCGGCCCGGAACGTGTAGTTCGGGCTGCCGGCCAACCACAAGCGCCACGCGCATTTCGGAAGCGGGGAGGGCGTTTTTCGCTGCACTGTTTGCCAGCCGGAATGCGGTGACCAGCGCGAGACCGCGTCGGTCATTTTCCCGAAGTTGGGCAAAATCACCGCAAAGGTGACGGCCAGCGGGTTGAACGCATTTCCACGGGTACCGCCTTTGGCGAACAACTGCTGGAGTCGCTCGATCTTTTGCGCCTGGGAGAATTCTGCCCGCGTTCCACGGGCGATGGCCTTGTTGGGTACGTCGTGGGAGTACAGCGGTGCGAGCCAGCGGTCGCCGGAAAACACCAGCATTTTGAACTCGGATTCCGTGCCGTAATTCCAGCGGGTTTTGCGGCGTTTTCGTGGCGGACGGCGGGTGGCGGTGACGGTTGTCATGATTACTTGTTTTGTAGGTGAAGGACGTAGTGTACCAAGACGACGGTGGTCGGCCGGGTGTAGTGTTCGATCCGCATTTGGAAGAAAGCATTGGTGTCGCGGATGGCCGCATCCCGGAAATCCGGTTCCTGGCATAAGCGATGGTAGATCACCGACATTTCCGCCCGCAATTGGTCCAGTTCCGACGAGGTTTGTCCGGACTCGATGGCATGTACGGAGTCCCAGAGTGCGTTTTTGAGTTTTTGCCGTTCGGCCAATTCCAACTCCCGCTGAACACCCTGGCTGTCGAAACGAGTGATCAGGCTGGCGAAATAGGCCGAAGCGCCGCCCCGGTTGCTGTCGAATTCCCGCTTTGGTGGCTTTCCGGCCTGGCGGCGGCGCTCGGCTTGCTGGGCCATGTAGGTCATGCAGGCCTCCAGGTGTTGCGGGCCATACTCCGTGTACCAGCGGGAGAACGTGCCGGGGTGGGTTCGGTTGGCACCCAGGGAAAGCAGTTGGGCGTACAGCCGGTTTTTGCGCTCGCGCGCGGACTCATTTTCCGGGTTTTCGGGCGGTATTCGCGGGGCGTGCGGTTCCTTTACGAACAGCCGCAGGGCGCTCAGCAGGGTACCGTGCGGGCGATCCGGTCGCAGGAACTTTTCAGGCGTCAGTACCCATGTTTCGGGGTTGTCTTCCAGGTATTTGGCCTGGCATTCGATGGCTTGGCGGAGCCGCATTTCGGCCTCCTCCAGAGTCGCATCGCCCGCATTTCGAGCGGAATGCAGGTTTTCTACCAGCAATTCCACACATTTGTCGGCGGTGTAGGTCCGGAAGACATTGCCTGTGAAAATGCGCTCGGAACTGTGCCGGATCCGGCCGCTGCCGAGAAGGGGGGCATACAAGTGGAGCAAGAGAAACTGCCACAACGCGGCGGCCCGAGCCAGCGCGCCGCCGCCGGCAGCGGGCGGGGCGAAAATATTTTTTTGCTCAAAAATTTGCACTGAATCACAGGAGGGCGTTCCTTGCTGTTGGGCGGTTTTCATCTCCGGTTCTGTCGGCTTTGCCGACCGGAAAAAAACGTCTTCCGCGCTAGCGGAAAGCCGCTCCTCTTCCTTCTTCTTTTTTTCAACGGTTTTAATTATTGGGGGAATTGTGGAAATATTTTCCCGTTGTTCTGCCACATTTGGCTCCGAATCGGCCGCATTTTCGCCGCCGGCGTCCGTCCATTCCGGACCGAAAATCCAGGTCAGATTGACCAGGCCGACCACGTTTCCCCGGCCTTTCGGATCAGGTTCTCCGGCGCGGTTGAGCCGCGTCCAGGACAGGAAAAACGGGAAACCTTTCAGCGTGTCGCCGCTTTGCGTGACCCAGGCAGCCGTCGTCTTGCGGCGCCAGTTTTGGACGGTGCGGCGGATATTGTCCGAAATCACCGGCATCCCGGATTTGGTGCGCTCGATGGCGGCGCCCGGCTCGTGCAGTTTCGCACGCCGACCTTCCGAAAGCCGGAGCAGCATCCCGTGGGCGACATTGTTGGTCTGCAAGGGCCAGTGGCCGCGCTCGCCATTTTTCCAAGCAGCGAATTCAACCGGATTGCTCAACGCCAATTCCGCCAGTTGTTTCCAGACGATGTTCTGGCAGTGTCGCAGGAACTCGTACACCTTGCTGCCCACCAGGTTATTGCCCGGGTGGGTGTCCTCGTAGTCCAGGAGCGCCTCTTTGAGTTCTTCCCGGCGCAGGTTGATGTCGAGGTTCAGGATGCGTTGCAAGGTGTGGTGCTCCTGCTCCCGGTTGGCAGCCGAAGGCCGCGAGGTGGTGGAGCGGGAGATCGTTGTGGAGGTTGCCATGACGAATGGAGGAAAGTGGCGGCTCCCGCACGAATGCGGGAACCTCCGGTATGAGCGTATTGCTGTTGGTTGTGTGTATGCCCCGCATTTGCAACCAGCGAGGCAAAAAAAATTACTCCCAATCGCCATTGGTAAGGTGACAGCCCGCGACCTGTACGACGCAGTGCACTTCCCAATAGCTCAGGTTGTGTCGTTCGACGAACTTCGTGGCTTCGAGCACCGCGTCTGCTTCCGTGGACTGGTCCAGGCGGATGTCAATGTGCTCGTCTTGCTCTTTGCTATCGCGAAACGGGCTTTCGGCGACCAGGTAGCCGATTCTCCGCGCGTCCTTTTTGAGAATGGTCAGGAAAAACATAGTTGTCGGGTATTGATGAGACCAAAGTGTTGGTGAGATAATCCGGGTGAAGCCGGTTGGCACGGCGCTCGGCCATGAGCCATTCTTTGTACGCGTTGAGTTCCTGCACGTCGTATTGGGTGCCGCCTTTACCCTGAAACTTGATCGGGTTGAGGTGGCCGTTTTTCACGCCCTTGCGAAGCAGAATATCCGGCCAGCCCATCTTCTCGATGGCATCGAAATGGCTTACCCAATGCGGCGCTCCCAAGGAAGCCTGGGTGATGCTTCCCTGCACTTTTTCAAATGCCTTGAACATGGCAGCCGCAAACTGGTCTTCAATGTGCTGTATTTCTTGCTGGCTCAGCGTGATCATCGGATTGAAATTTTAACATGAATGCCTGAAAGAGAGACGTGATTCGATCTACTTCACAATTCTTTTCGATTAGTTTTTTCCGCAGTGCGATAATTTCTTCATCCTTTTTTTGGAATATTTGTGCCATTCCCTGCAAGAAAAACCTGGATAACACCCGCTTCTCCTCACAGATTCGAACGATCAGTGCGAAGGAGTGCTTCTCCCCCTTGAAGGCCTGGCTGAACCGGGGTTGCGACTTTTTGTCGAGACCCAACGCCATGCACATTTCGCTTTGCGAGTCGTAGATGGTGTTGAGGTAATGCGCAAGAATTTCGTGTTCGGTCATACGCTGATTTTATTTACAAAACCAAGTGATAAACTTTCGATTAAGATATGATGCTGCAAATGTAAGCGGCATTTTGAGTTTGTCAAGCTTTAAATGATTTTTTTCGATGAAAGCACAGGAAAAACTTAAGCAGTGGCGTGAAACCGACATGGGCCTCAGCACCCGCGAACTGGCCCAGGTGTTGCACGAGAAAATGAAACCGGATTTTCCGAACGGCTTCCAGAGAGGGGAGGAGATATTCCAGTCGGATATCGTGCTGGCGGAAAAAGGGACTTCCCGGAAGCGTTTTGAAAAAGTTGCGGCGGCGCTATACCAATATATGGGCATCGAGAAGGGCTACTTCGGCACCTTCGTAAAAGTGAAGCCGGAGGAAATCCTGTCCGCCGCCGTGGAGGGGAAAGAAGAGTTTCGCAACAAGATCATCGAGTTGCAGACCAAACTCATCGAGGCGCACGAGACGATCAGCGCGCTGAATCAAGAGAAGGTGGGGTTGCTGAAGCAGGTGTTTGAGTTGCAGGGGGAGGTGGGGGAGTTGAGGCGGAAGGTCGGGGAAGCCCGGTAAGTCAGACAATTGCCATAGCCCAATTTCACATTTGTTCTTTTTCAGATCAACATACCTATAAAACCTTATTTTTGTGGACAATTTAAAATTGATGGAAACGCTCGTTGTCAAAATCAAGTCGGAGCAAGCCGCCCAGCAATTGGCGGACTTTCTTAAAACTATTGATTATGTGGAGGCCGTTGAACAAAGCGACTCGGACATATCTGCAATTCCGCATGCCCCGATAAACGGCATGGTCCGTGGTGACTATGCACGTGGTGAAAAACCGTCGGATTTTGCCGGCATTTGGAAGAGCCGCAAAAAATTGGATGCCAAAAAACTCAGACAACGGGCATGGCAGCGAAAAAAATAATCCTCTGCGATACGAATATTTTCATTGAGTTTTTCCATGAAAATGACCGGATTATCCAGGAGTTGGACTACCTCGGTTTTGACCGGCTGGCTATGCCAGTTGTTGCTGTGGCTGAAATTTATTTTGGTATGCGCAAACGCGAAACCGCCAAGACGAAGGACTTGATTCGAAAGTTCAACCTCTTCCATGTAGATAAAGAAATTTCCAACCTGTTCATTCAGTACATGCTGGGTTACCGCGAGGAGGGGATCAGCATTCCGGACGCATTGGTTGCAGCCACTGCAGTCTGCCATAACGTGGAGTTATTCACCTTGAACCGTTCGGATTTTGAGTTTATCAAAGGACTAAAATTGTACAAGCCTAAGTTTTAGACCAACATTTTGGCCAGGCCTTTGGAGCAACCATAATGATCACTGGGCCACTTCTTCCGGCGGCGATGTCTTTTACGACATGTGCCGCAGTCCATGGACAATGTTTATTTCGATTCAAATTTCTTCCCATCCAGCGGTATGATACTTGGAGAGTGCCATTAATGGTGCTGTCAGGGTAACCAAAATGCAATAGTTGGCATGGTACGAAATCTCAATTGACCAAATTCTGTACCAGTACCGTTTAAAAATTGATTTAAAATATTGATTTTCAATATATTGTTAACTATGTCATTCTTAAGTTAGGGTTAAGTTTGCTCAAAAACCACCAACCGAAAACCGCACCAGCCCACTTCGCGTAAGTATAAATGTCTCGCTCGGGACAATCCAGCCACGGCAATCCGCCTGTGCCTGGGCACGCTCAAATCCATTGCGCTACATTTACACCGAACATTAGAACCCGCACATGAAAATAGTCATCCTCGGCAACGGCATCAGCGGCATCACGGCCGCCCGCATGCTACGCAAGCGCAGCGACTGCGACATCACCGTCGTGTCGGATGAGTCCGACGAGTTCTTCAGCCGAACGGCGCTGATGTACGTCTTCATGGGCCATTTGCGCCTGCGCGACACACAGCCTTATGAGTCCTGGTTTTGGGACAAAAACCGAATCCAGCGTGTACGCGCTCGCATCGAACGCATTGATTTTGACAAAAAAATCCTGCACGCCACGGATGGACGAACGCTTGCCTACAACAAACTCCTGCTTGCCACGGGTTCCCGCTCCAACAAGTTTGGCTGGCCCGGCCAAGACCTCGACGGCGTGCATGGGCTGTACCATTTGCAGGACCTGGAGGCGATGGAGCGGCACTCGGCTGCTATGACAGGTAACACCGCAGAGACGCAAAGGCGCGAAGAAAACATGCAAACTCCGCGCCTCCGCGCCTCTGCGGTTCAAAAGCGCACCGTCATCGTGGGCGGTGGCCTCATCGGGGTGGAAATGGCCGAGATGTTCCATTCGCGGCACATACCGGTGACATTTTTGGTGCGAGAGCCCGAGTTTTGGAGCAATGTCCTGCCGAAGGAGGAAGCCATCATGGTAAGCCGGCACTTGCGAGAGCACGGTATTGTCCTGCGCTTGCAAACGGAAATGCGGGAAATCCTCGACGACGGGAACGGGCGCTGTCGGGCCGTGGTAACGGGAAGTGGCGAAACGATCGAATGCGGTTTTGTCGGCCTGACGGCAGGGGTAAGCCCGAACATCGGTTTTCTGAAAAACACCGCGCTGGAAACTAACCGAGGCATTCTCGTGAACGAATACCTGGAAACAAACCTGCCCGATGTGTACGCCCTGGGCGATTGCGCCGAACTGCGCAACCCAACTGCCGGCCGACGGGCCATCGAAGCGGTATGGTACACGGGGCGCATGATGGGCGAAACCCTCGCGCGCACGCTCAGCGGCGAACGAACGGCCTACGATCCCGGAATCTGGTTCAACTCCGCCAAGTTTTTCGATATCGAATACCAGGTGTACGGCGACATTCGCCCGGTGCTGCCCGATGACCAAGCCACTATCTACTGGGAACACCCCGACGGGAAAAAAAGCATCCGGCTGAACTACGAGCACCCGTCGGGCCGCATTCTCGGCTTCAACCTCATGGGCGTGCGCTACCGCCACGAGGTGTGCGAACGCTGGCTGAAACAAGGCGCCCAGGTCGAAGTGGTGCTCCAGCACCTCGGCATGGCCAATTTCGATCCCGAGTTTTACCCCCAGCATGAGCACGATTTGATCCAAGCATACAACCAACAAACCGGGAAAAACCTGCAACTCCGCCAACGCCGTGGGTTGAATGCAGCTCTCCAATTCCTTGTCGGGAAATAATATTTAGTGATGAGCGATGAACGATGAGTGGGAGTAGCCCTCAAGTTCCTTGCCGGGATTCAATCGAAATCAATCGAAACAATCAAAAAATGTCCAATCCATCATTTTCCTTCGCACACGACGATGCGCACCGGTTGAAAATTTCCGTACGCATCGGTTTGATCTTGACGGCCCTGGGCTTTGGCGCTCTGGGGCTTGGCTGGTTGCAGATGCGGCAGTCATATCCGCTGTGGTTGGGCGCCGTATCGGTGGCGTCCATTGCCGGTGGGATTTGGCTTTTTGCGCATGGCCGGTACGCTGGCTTGCCGGAAGGCATAAAAAACAACGGTTTGTGGATGCGTTCGCTGACCAATCGCGGGGTGCTGGGCTGGTTGATGGCCGTAGTGCTCACCGGATTTTATGTGTTGCTGTACTGGTGGCCGCAACACCTAGGCCTCAGCCAAAACGGCGCGGCGAATGCCGGCCTGATCGCCTTGTTTGATCCAATGAGCCAATTTTTGAAAAAACAACCGGCTAGCGAGTGGTTCGTGTACGGGGTGCTGTACACCGTGCTTATTCTGGCCTTAGGTGTGAAATTTTTGTACAAATACCGCCACAACCGCTACCAGGTGCTGCGCACCTTGTCGGTGATGTTTTTCCAGACGGCATTTGCTTTTCTGTTGCCCGAACTGCTGCTGCGGCTCAACCAGCCGTTTTTCGATTTCAAAAATATGTGGCCGCTGAACTACTATTTCACCGACGGCTGGTTCATCAAGCAACTGACCGGCAGCGGCAACCTCGGGCTGTTCATGCTCATCTGGGGCACGCTCATGGTATTCGTGATTTCCCCGGTGCTGACGTATTTTTTCGGAAAACGCTGGTACTGCTCCTGGGTATGCGGCTGCGGCGGCCTGGCCGAAACGGCGGGCGACCCGTTCCGGCACCTGTCGGACAAGTCGCTCCGGGCCTGGAACATCGAGCGCTGGCTGGTGCATGGCGTGCTCTTCCTTTCGGTGGCCATGACGCTTGCCGTGTTGTACGCGTTTTTCCGAAAAAGCGGCGACACTTATTGGGTGACGCGCGCGTTCATGGTCGGATTCGTGACGGTGCTTTTCACCGGGATCGGCGTTTTTTTGTTTGTCCGCCGCCACAAGTTCTCGAACGCGACCCCTCGGCATGTGTATCTGCTATTGGTCGCGGGGGGGCTGTTGTTGGCCCTGTTGTGGCGGGCGCATTTGACCGGAAGCGCGAACATGCTGTTCGTCGGCAGCGATTCTGTTCGGAAGTTCTACGGCTTTTGGATCGGCGCCGCGTTTTCGGGCGTGATCGGCGTGGGTTTTTACCCGCTGCTCGGCAGCCGGGTTTGGTGCCGGTTTGGCTGTCCGATGGCTGCCATTTTGGGCCTGCAACAAAAATTCCTCTCGCGGTTCCGCATCACGGTCAATGGCGGGCAGTGCATCAGTTGCGGCAATTGTTCGGCGTTTTGCGAAATGGGCATAGACGTGCGCCAGTACGCTCAGCGCGGACAGGACGTGGTGCGCGCCTCTTGCGTGGGCTGCGGAATTTGTGCGGCCGTGTGCCCGCGGGGGGTGCTTCGGCTGGAGGGAGGGCCGGTCACTCTATCTTAAGAAACTCGAACGATGCCCGCTCGGGGTGCAAGGCTGCTGCGTCGGCATTTTCGCCGGCGATGTAATAGTGTTTGGCATCGGCAAGCGGCACCGTGGCACTAAAAATGCCGTCGGCTGCGGTGGCGTCGCCGTTTTCCCCAATATCGTTCATGGGAACGCGGGCAAAAGCGAACATTTTGTCTTTTCTGTAAAAAAGCCAGACGTTTTCAGCATTTCCAACTTCGGCGGTGATCAATACCTTGTTTTCCTTGACGGCGTGCTTGACCTTGCCGATCGTTGGCTGTGGTTTGCCGATGGCCGGGTGGCGGAGCAAGTATTTGGTTCGGCGTTCCAGCAGCTGGCGCAGGCCGATGATCTTGTCAGGGCCGACGGCCATCGTCGAGTCGAGGGAATTTTTGAAGTGCTCATAGGTGTAGAGTTTGAGCGAGTCCTTTTTTACCCAAGGGTCAATGGTTTTCATCATGGCCTCGGATTCGGTGAGCCATTGCCCGCTGGCGAGAAAGTCGTTCACGATCGTTTTGATATGGGCAATGTACACCTTGCGGTAGAGCGGGGTGCGCAACAATTTGGAAATGAGCGGGCGTTTGGCGTTCCCGAACTCGGCCAGCGGGCTGTACTCGATCAGTTCCTGGTCGCTCATGACATTGAAACTGAAATCGCGCCGCCAGCCGCCAAAAGCCATGTTCAGGTCCCAGATCAGCGGGTGCGCCACGCCGGTGGAGTCTATCCAGAGGTAATAGTTGTGGGAAAGCGAACCCGTATAGCTGTCGAGGTTGACCATCACGTTGTTCAGGGCGTGCATCCAGAGGGTTTGGTCTATGTTGAGCACGGACTCCAATTTATCCGGTTCCTTGTTGAGCACCTTGATCAGGTTGATGAGCGGTTTCCAACTGGCGGGGTCGTCCACTTCGTAGAAGGCGTCGTAGCAGCCGGGGCTGTCGTTGAGGTACATCAGGGACGCGTTTTCACCTTTCGGACAGCCGGATTGGCTGCGCACGCGTTTCCAGTTGTCGGGATCGCATTTGACCAGGAAGCCCGCTTTTGTGCCAAAGTGTTTTTCGATGAAAACTTCGTCTATGGATTCCGTATTGACGTAGAGGCCATAAAAGTCCTTGTTGATGAACACCTTGGCGAAGTTGCAGGCAGGTGCGGGCATGTAGCGGCGGATGACGGAATACGCCAAGGGGTCGCGCAGGAAACTGGGGTCCAGAAATGCGTTGGACAACTTGAGCGTGTTGTGCCCGCTCTTGAGTTGTTGCTCCCGGAGCCGGAAATTGAGCTTGACGTTGATGGGCAGTTTTTTGAACGTGTCCTTGCGCGAGCGGAAGTAGGAACTGTTGCCTTTGTAGCGCACGCCGACGCTGTCGAAGCGCGTGCCGTTCACGAAAGCAGTGCCCAAAAGCCGGGAATCCGGGTTGACCGTCTTGAGCGAATCCAGTTTGGTGTCCCAATCCGGGTAGGGTAGTTCGAGGCGGATTTCCTGGACCTCCTTCCCGTAAATGTCTTGTGCCTGAGCAATCGCGGGCAAGCCGGCAAGTAGGATAATCGGCAACAGGGGGAAATGAGAAAAAACAATGCGCATAAGTAGATTTTGAAATTGGTCGAGGCTCGTTCGGCCAACTGGGTGGAAGCCCCAGAATCGGTTGGTAGTGACGGGGTGACTGACAGTCACCCCGTCACTTGCATTTGGCAGAGCCGCTGATTTACTTGTTCAGGTCGGCCAGTTTGACCTTGTACGGGCTATTCATGTACCCGCGAGGGGCAAACGAAACAGTCCCTGCGTTTTCCGCTAGGATATAGTAGTCCAGAACCGCATTATCGTCCGGGGCATCAATGCTTGCCGAAAACATCTTGGCGCCAGGGGTCAGGTTGCTGGAGGGTTCTTCGGCCATGACCATGGATTTGTAGGGCTGGCTGTCGGCAAATCGGTAGTAGATGAAGAGCCGTTTCGGGAACCGGTCGGCCTTGGCCATGATACGGAATGTGTTTACGCGCTGGTTTTCGTACTTCCCGCGCCCTTGCACGGTGATGTCGCTCACGGCGGAGGGCAGGGCGGTCAGTTCCGGATGCGTTTGCAAGAAGCGGGAGCGTTTCGCCATCAATTCGGCGATGCCGGGTATTTTGCTCTTGCTGCCGGTGGTGGATTTAATGCTGTTTTCAAAATCAACAATGCTGTACTGCTTGTACTTGTCCTCGCTGTACGGCACCACGATCATGGCCCGAAGTTCCTTGGCGCGTTTCTCGTACTCGCCGTTGGCGAAATAGTCGTCATTGATCTGCCGAATGTGAGAGAGGTATATTTTTCGATACAGTGGATCCTGCAGGAGCTGTTTGATCAGCGGTCGCAGGGCATTGTCAGCGTGGAGGAGTGGGTCGAGGCGCTGAAGGCTGCGCAAGTCGAGGTCGCTGCCGCGTCCGGTGTTTTTCATGCTGCCGAAGCTCAGGTTCAGGTCCCAGTGTACGGGCTGAAAGCGCCCGTGGTTGTCCTTGTACAGGTAGTAGTTTACGCTGCGGGCGCCGGAGTAACTGCTGAGGTTGACCATAACGTTGTTCAGGGCCAGCATCCAGAGCACGCGATCCACGTCCAGTACGGATTCGATCTTGGCGGGTTCGCGGTTCAGGATGCGCGTCAGTTCTTGCAGGTCGAGCCAACCGCGGTCCGATTTCATTTCGAAATTTTGGCGGTAGCAGTCCACGTTTTCCTCGTATTCAAGGGCGCCGAAGATGTTTTGCTTGCAGGTTGCGGGAACGCCTTCGGGCTTGTAATCCACTCCGGCTTTAAACAAAGGTTTGTCGTCGGAGCCGTAATGCGTGCGCAGGAACTGGCCGTCCACGCTTTCCAGGTTGATGAACACGCCCACGTATTCATCGTTGACGTACAGTTTGGTGTACGATGCCTGCGGAGAGGGCATGTATTTGGCAGCAATTTCGTGGAAAAGCACTTCGCGCACGAGGCTTGGGTCGCGCAGGGCGGACGACAGTTTTACGGAGGTGTTGCCCTGGTGGTTTTGCTCGCGGTTTGTGTGGTTCAGTTTGATCTGAAACGGGTTGCGCTTCATGCCTGTCTGGTAGGAGTTGTTTCCTCGGAAGCGTACGCCTACACTGTCGTATTTCAAGCCGTCAATACTAATGGAACCCAACATCATGCCTTCTCCGTAGACCCGCATGGAGTCGAGAGCGTCGTTCCAGTTTTTTGCGAGAAGGGTCAACCGCATCTCGCCGATTGTTTTTTTGTCGAAAAACGAACGAGCCGGTTTTGTGTTTTGCGCGAAAACGAGCAGAGGGCAAAGAAGGATCAGGGTAGAAAGCAATTTTTTCATGGTAAACTGCTGAAAAGGTTTAAAAAATACAATGTTCGAAAAGCGGGTGCAATGATACGAAAAGGTGGGGGAGCGGAAGTGTATTCGTGCATGGGTATTTGGTTTCCGGCCTTTGCTGCTAATCCATTTCCAGATCAATATCCACTTTTTCGTGCCACGGAAGCCCGTCCTTGTTCAGGCGTTCCATGAATGGATCGGGGTTGAACTCTTCCACGTTGAACACGCCTTTGCCGCTCCATTTGCCTTCGAGGATCATGCGGGCGCCGATCATGGCGGGCACGCCTGTGGTGTAGCTCACGCCTTGCGTGCCGGTTTCCTTGTATGCGGCTTGGTGCGAGCAGTTGTTCCAGACATAGTAGGAACGCTCCTTGCCATCCTTGATGCCCTTGATGCGGCAGCCGATGCTGGTGAAGCCGGTGTAGTTTTCGCCGAGTTCTTCCGGGGCGGGCAACACTGCCTTGAGGAATTGGAGCGGCACGATATCCACGCCTTTGAAGCGCACCGGTTCGATGCCGGCCATGCCGATGTTCTGGATCACGCGCAGGTGCGTGAGGTATTCCTGGCTGAAAGTCATCCAAAAGCGGGCGCGCCGGAGGGTGGGGAAGTTTTTCACGAGGCTTTCCAGTTCCTCGTGGTAGATGAGGTAGGAACGCTTTGGGCCGATCTCCGGGTAGTTGATGTCTTTCCAGATTTCGTGGGGTTCGGTTTCCACCCATTGGCCGTTTTCCCAGTATTTACCCCGCTGCGTCACTTCGCGGATGTTGATTTCGGGGTTGAAGTTGGTGGCGAATGCTTTTCCGTGGCTGCCGGCATTGGCGTCCACGATGTCGAGGTAGTGCATTTCGTCGAAGTAGTGTTTTTTGGCGTAAGCCGTGTACACGCTCGTCACGCCGGGGTCGAAACCGCAGCCGAGCAGGGCCAGGATACCTTTCTTTTTGTACCGTTCCTGGTAGGCCCACTGCCAGGAGTACTCGAACTTGGCCACGTCCTTCGGTTCGTAGTTGGCCGTGTCCATGTAGTGCGTGCCCGTTTCGAGGCAGGCATCCATGATGGGCAGGTCCTGATAGGGTAGGGCGACGTTGATGACCAAATCGGGCTGGAACTTGCGGATCAGCGCCACGGTCTGTTCGACATTGTCCGCATCAACTTTGGCGGTTTTGATTTTCCGGCCTCCGTACGCCTTGTAGATGGCGTCGGAAATGGCGTCGCACTTCTTCTTGGTTCGGCTGGCCAACAGGATGTCGCCGAAGATGTCGCGGTGTTGGGCGCACTTGTACGCGACCACGCGGCCTACGCCGCCTGCACCGATGATGAGTACTTTGGACATGTACGTATCGAGGATGGTTGATGAACGATGCGCGAAAGTAAGGCGCTCCAACCATTGCTCGGGCATTCTGTTTACTTTTGCCGAAACGATAAACAAAACATCCTAACCATGTTGTCCAAAGCAGCACAGAACAAACTCAACGACCAAGTTCAAAAAGAGGCGTATGCGTCCAATGCCTACCTCGCCATGGCCACCTGGGCAGAAGGCGAAAACCTGCCCAACATTGCGCAGTATTTCTACAACAGCGCCGAAGAGGAACGCCAGCACATGTTGGAGATTTTCAAATACATCAACGCCAACGGCGGTTCGGCCCGGTTGGATGAAAAACTCGGCAAAGTGAGGGACAAGTTCAAAACCGTACACGAGGCATTTCAGTTGGTGCGCGACCTGGAGCATGGCGTGACGCTCGCCATCAACGATCTGGCCACCTGGTGTGTGCAGAACGGCGAGCACGCGACCTACTTTTTCCTTCAGGCCTTGGTGCTCGAACAGCAAGACGCAGAACGCAAGGTGGACGAAATCCTCACCGTCATCGAACGGATGGGCTACGAGCCGCGCAACTTGTTTTACCTCGACAAGCAGTTCAAAAAGATCAACGATCTGGAGCCAACAGCCAACGGCTAACAGCCAACGGCCTTATTTGCTGTATAGGTGTACCCAGGCATCGCCAAGGGCAAACTTGCCGACCTGTTCCGTTCCCGGACGACTTTTGGTCGCCTCCCGAGCCACTTGCCGGAACGCCCGTTCTGCTTCAGTTCCCGACTCGTTTGGGTGTGTCTCAGCAGATGCGGTTTCGGTCGCAAAACCGTGCAGGAGCGCCTTGAACTGCCGCCGGAAGAGATCGGGCTGGCCAAAAATATCCACGCCGATGACCTTGCCGTTGCACACGGCAACCACGCCGACAGCGTCGGGCAGGTTGGAAAACTTGCCCTCGAAATAGCGCAGGCAAGCCTCGCGCTTTTCTTTTTGATCGTTTTCCGTCTCCAGGGCGGCATACGTCTGGGTGCTCGAAGCGGCATCGTTGGCTTCGGTTATTTTGCCGACGGCGTTCCAAACACCTTGCTGGTTGCCGCTGTACACGGCCTGGCGCACCTGCGGACTGGCTACATTGTAGTAGCCCTTGAACGCGGCCACCCGTTTTTCGGACTCCGATGCCGAGGGGTTGTAGTAGGTCGAGCGCCCCGCCTCCACGCAGAACACCTCGATGTTTTTCAGCGTGCCCGGGCGCACGATGTCGTCGTGGGCGATCACGCGGTCCTGGTTGCCTCCGGTGACCACGTCTCCAGCCATGAGGAAAACGGCGTCCTCGCTTTTGTTTTGGACGGTGAGGCCATTGTACCAGGCTTCTTGTTCGCGCCCGAACTGTTTGCGTTCCGTGATACGGAAACCCCTGGTTTCCATGGCCTCGGCCAGTGTTTTCAGCGTGGGGAGGGTGTTGTTTTTGAGCAACTCCCCCTCGGCGAGAATCGGGAAGAGGCGCAGGTTTTCAAACGACCACTCCGGATTGGCGGACAGGTCGAGTCGAAGACCGCTCACGCTTTCCGTAACGGCGAGGTTTTCCACGGCGTCGTTCGTTTGGGAGGTGGATTCTGTACCGGACTCATTGCAGGAAAAAAACGCGGCAGTGGCAAGTACGAACAAGAGGGCAGATTTTTTCATAAGAGCAGTTGTTTTACTCCTAAACGCTTGTTTTGAGGAACGTGCTTTGATTTTTGGCAAATATTTTTTCTTTGGTGTAACATCCTGTTTTTTCGCCCGTCTTTCCACTGTCGAACAACACACAAAGCGCTCAACTTTTTTCCGTACTGCCCGCCCAAGTATGAACTGGACCATCTTTCAACACCACGTTTATCCCATACGGCACAAGTTGTACCGGTTTGCCTTGCGCATCACCGGCAGCGTGCCCGAAGCCGAGGATGTGGTGCAGGAGGTACTGGAACGGGTTTGGAAATCGTCGGAGGAACAAGCAAACAACGTATCGAACTGGGAAGCATGGTGCATGACCCTGACGCGCAACCGCTCGTTGGACAAGGTGCGCGCCACCGCCCAGCGACGCGTGGTGTCGTTGGACGGCGCGGTGGCGCGGGAGTCCGATTCCGGCGATGCGGCACGAACGACCGAGATGCGCGACCTCGCCGACCAGGCACGCCGCCTCATGCAGGAACTGCCGGAAAAACAACGGCTTGTCATGCATCTGCGCGATGTGGAAGAACTGAGCTACGAGGAGATCGCCCAAGTGCTCGACATTACGCTGGATCAGGTGAAAATTGGCCTGCACCGCGCACGAAAAACTATTCGCGAAAAAATGTTGGCGGTAGATGCCCGTATCCCCGCAAACGTGTAACAAACAGATGACGATGAAAAACACACCGGACATACGAGAACTGCTCGACCGCTACTGGGAGGGCGAGACCAGCCTGGAGGAAGAGCGCCGGATCAAGGCGTTTTTTGCCGCCACCCCCGACGATGACTTGCCAGAGGAATTCCGGCAGGAGGCACGTTGGTTCCGTATCCTGCAATCGGAACAGGCTGTTGAGGCGCCGGGAGTACATCGGATGGCCTTGTCTGCACGGCCGACCCGGTGGTACGGCATTGCGGCGGCCATCGTGGCGTTGTTGTGCGCGGCAGGTGTGTGGTGGCGGCTAAGCACACCCGGTCCGGTGGAACAGATTGTTCAAAGCCGGCCAATAGAGAAAATTGAATCCCCAAAGCTGCACGATCTGCCGGTGGTCACTACGCCCGATAACACACCCGAAACTGGGCAATCATCGATTGCAGAAACAAAGTCTACAAAACCGTTTCGCTTAAAAAAACGAGCGCCAAACCCGGTCGAAGACGATACCTGTGAGGATCCCGAAAAGGCATTGGCCGAGATCAAGGCAGCTCTGGCGCTCGTGTCATCCAAGATCAACAAAAGCAAGGAAACCCTTGACAAGGGTCTGCAAGAGGTAGACCACGTAGATATTCTGCTCAAGCGGAAAAATGGTTAACTGAATTTTTCACCAACAAAAATGTAGCTATGAAAAAAGTCTTGTTGTTGCCGCTCCTCTTTGTTGCGGCAACCTTGTCCGCCCAAAACGATGCCATCAACCGCTTCTTCAGCCAGTACATGGACGACGAACGGTTCACGGTGGTGTTTGTCAGCCCCAAGATGTTCAACATCGTTTCCAAAATCAGTACCGACGACAAGGATTGGGAAAGTTTCCGAGAAGTTATCGGCGACCTCAAGGGGCTGCGCGTGCTCACCGCCGACAGCATCGCCGATGGCATGAAACTGTACAAGGAAGCGCTGGACAAAGTGCCGGCTACCGAGTACGAAGAATTGGTCACCGTGCGCGACGGCAAGGAAAACGTGCGTATCTGGGTCAAAGACAGCGGCAACGTCATCAACGAACTGCTGCTGCTTGTCGGGTCGCCCAATCAGTTTGTGTTGCTCAGCCTGGCCGGCAAAATTGACCTGGACAAAATTTCAAGCCTTTCCAAGGGCTTGGATATTGATGGGGTAAAACATTTGGAAAAAGCAAAAACCAAAGAATGATGCGGACGCTCGTTGCAGTACTGGCTTTTATCCTGTCAGGCTTTTGCTTGCAGGCACAGGACTACGGATTGTACTGGAAGTACAAAGACTACGACGGCTCGGTAGCGCTGACAGTTCCGCGTTGGGTGATTCATGCCGGCTCTTGGTTTTTGGATGAAAAGGTTGACCGCCAACTGGTTCGGAAGGTGCGCAAAGCGCGGGTGCTCGTATTTGAGAAAGACGACAACCCGGTCACCGATGCGGATGTACAGCGTTTTTTTGCGAAAACAAAAAAGCGGAACCTCGAAGAACTGCTGTACGTGCGAAGCCCGGAGGCTCGTATTTGGGTGCTGGCCAAGGAGCGCGGCGATGCCATCCGGAAAATAGTCGTGCTGGTGCAGTCGGAGGAAGCATTTGCATTAGTGAGTATTCGGGGGAAATTGCGTTACGAAGACATTGGCGAATTGCTGTCCAAAATGTCGAAGCAAAATCAACGCCGACAGCCCGGCCCGGACGATTTGCCGGCATTGCCACTGAAAATTCCAGCGTCCATCCGGATATGACTTATTTTCAAAAGGAAAGCGGCTTCCAACCCACGAATAGGTTGGCAGCCGCTTTTTTATGAAAACTGTCGGGTAATGCTTTAAATCCAGATGATAACACCCAAAACTCAAAACTCAAAACTATTCATCGTCGTCCTGAAACTTGTTCCCGGTGTACCCGTCGGCGCTTTCCATGGTCTCGCTGCCGATTTCCCAGTCGTCGCCGCCGGAGTTGGGTCTTTTGCCGATTGGCAGGCGAACCTTGTCGCCGATGGGTTTGGGCATCGGGCGCTCCTCGTCTTCGCCAAAGATGTCGCCATTGCCCGTGACCCCGGATTCGGATTCCCGACTGGAGTTCGACTTGCTTTTGCCCTCCATGCTCTTGGTCGCATGCGGCACAAGCCGCAACCGGTTTTTGTCAATCAGTTGTCCGGTCACGGTGCAAATTCCGTACGTTTTGTTTTTGATGCGCAAAAGCGCGTTGCGCAAGTCCTGTACATGGCGTTGTTGGCGTAGAGCCATTCGCTGGAGCAGCTCCAGATCGGTGTGAGCCGTGGAGTCGTCGTACCAATCGCCGCCTTGCTGGTTGAAACCGTTCTCGTTCAGCTCGTCAATCTGTTTTTGCGTGAACGAGAGTTCTTCTTCTGCCTTGATGATCTTATCTTCGATCAGCACCCTGAACTCTTCCAACTCTTCGTCGCTGTACCGTATGGTAGGTTCGTGTGACATAATGCTCGGGTCGTTGTGATGGTGGTGAAATAATTTGAGTCTTCGATTGGGCGGGCAAAATTAGGGCAAAAAAAACGGTGGCACATTCGACAAATCAAAAAATTAATCTTCGAACCTTGTCGGCGTGGTAGCCAATATTTTGAAAGCCAGTAGTTTGATAAGCATTTGGCAGGAATTTGGTCGAACATGCTGCTCAAAGTGTCTGCATGTGCCTTGAGCCTCGCTCGATAAATGTTGTACATTTGCGCGCCCTGCAAAAGCCCCCCTGCCAAACCTGTTTTGGAACACCGATGATCCGTCCAGACATTTCCCGTTAAAACTCTTTTGCCCTAACCACGATATTCGTTGACATGGTCGAAACAAAAGCACAGCCCCGCACCGCTGTCCGTTCCCTGAAACAAACCCCGTTGACAGAGGCTTACCGCCAAGAGGTGCTTCGCGATTTTAGAATTTGTTGCCTGAGCCGGGAGGCCAGCGTTCTTGCCCGCAAGGAAGTGCTCACCGGTCGTGCAAACTTCGGCATTATCGGCGACGGCAAGGAAGTGGCGCAAGTCGCTATGGCCAAAGCCTGGCGAAAGGGAGATTTCCGCTCCGGATACTACCGCGACCAAACGCTCCTCCTGGCGCTCGACCTGATGACCCTCGACGACTTTTTTGGCCAACTGTACGGCGACCCTGAAAACGACAAGTTCTCCGGAGGGCGACAGATGAACTGCCACTTCGCCACGCCTTTCGTGGATGAAAACGGCAACTGGCTCGACCTGAAAAACCGATTCAACATTTCTGCGGACGTATCGCCCACCGCCGGCCAAATGGCCCGGGCACTCGGTCTTGCCTTTGCCTCCAAAAAATTTCGTGAACAACCGGCGCTGAGCGGCAACCTGTCGGAAAGCGGCAACGAGGTTGTGTTTTGCACTATTGGAGACGCCTCCACCTCCGAAGGCGTTTTTTGGGAAACAGTAAACGCCGCCGGGGTACTGCAGGTGCCTTTGGCGATATCGGTTTGGGATGACGGCTACGGCATTTCCGTTCCCAAAAAATACCAGACCGCCAAGGAAAGCATCTCACAGGTGCTCAGCGGTTTTGCCGGCGAAGGTGGACTGGACATCTATCTCGGAAAGGCATGGGACTACCCTGGGCTTTGCCAGCTATACACGGACGCTGTGGCAGAAATGCGCCAAACGCACCGTCCGGCGCTGCTTCACATACAGGAAGTAACCCAACAGCTGGGGCACTCCACGTCCGGCGACCACCGCCGCTACAAGTCGCCCGAACGCCTTGCGTTCGAAGAGGAGTTTGACTGCAACAAACGCATGGCGGAGTGGATGGTCGCTACGGGCATTGCCACTGAGGCTGAAATTTTGGCCATCAAAGCGGAGGCAAAAAAAGAGGTGGTCGAAGCCGGACAACGCGCTTACCGCCACTACCACGATGCCGTGGCCGACCGACGTCGGGTGCTGAGCGCCGCCCTTCAGGCGGCACAGGTTGCCCATCCGGACGTGGCGGCATTGGCTGAGTTGGCTGCCGATCTGGAAAAGTTGCGCGATCCGTTGCGCTTTGAAATGATAAAAATTGCCCGCCGCGCCGTCTTTGCCCTTGCGGGAAAATCCAGCGCGGCCAAAGACCTGCTGCTTGGTTTTTCCAGTCAGGAACAAACGGAAGGGGAGCGCTGGTACTCGGCACACCTTTATAGTAATACTCCAAAATCGGCGCTGAAAGTGCCGGTGGTGCCGCCACAGATTTCTGAGGATTCTCCGCTGAAGGATGGCTACGAAGTGCTGAATGCCTGCTTCGACGCCAGTTTTTCTAAACACCCGACACTTTTTGCCTTTGGGGAAGACGTGGGCCGCATCGGCGACGTGAACCAAGGCTTGCGCGGGATGCAGGAAAAATACGGGATCGAACGCGTGTTCGACACCGGTATCCGGGAGTGGACCATCATGGGTCAGGCGATCGGCATGGCCATGCGCGGTTTACGGCCCATCGCCGAAATTCAATACCTGGATTATTTGCTGTACGGGCTTTCGGCACTTTCCGACGACTTGTGCACGGTACGTTGGCGTTCCAACAACCAGCAGGCGGCGCCTGCCATCATCCGCACGCGCGGCCACCGGCTCGTAGGGGTTTGGCACGCCGGGTCCCCCATGGGCATGATGCTCGGCTCTCTGCGGGGCATGTACTTCTGCGTGCCGCGAAACATGACACAGGCAGCCGGGATGTACAACACGCTCTTGCAAAGCGACGACCCGGCCATCGTGGTGGAATGCCTGAACGGTTACCGGCTCAAGGAGCGTTTGCCTGACAATATCGGCGCCTTTACCGTGCCGCTCGGCGTGCCGGATGTGGTGCGCGAAGGCACGGATGTCACGCTCATCACCTACGGATCCAGCGTGCGCATTGCCGAGGAAGCCTGCGAGTTACTGGCCGGGCACGGTATTTCCGTGGAATTGGTGGACGTGCAAACGCTCCTCCCGTTCGACCTGCCACAAACCTGCCTCAAGTCGTTGCAAAAAACAAACAGGGTCGTTTTCCTCGACGAAGATTTTCAGGGCGGGGCCACGGGCTTCATGATGCAGCAGGTGCTGGACGAGCAGGGTGGGTACCGCTACCTCGATTCCGCGCCGGGGGCTATCGCGGCCAAGGATCACCGCGCGGCTTATGGCCAGGACGGGGACTACTTCAGCAAGCCGCAAGTGGAGGACGTCGTCGAGACGGTGTATGCCATGATGCGGGAAGCGGAGCCGGGCCGGTTTGCGTGACCGTGCGATAACATAGTAGCGTATCTCTCAAGAGAAAACCTCCTTCAGCGGCAGTTCGATGCCGAGCACCTCATCTTTCAGCACTTCGTGCTCGCGGAAAATCTGATAGTCGTCGGGGCTGGAGAACACATAGATATTCGTGAGCGGCAGCAGCACGAGCCAGCAAGACTTGACTCCGTGCGCAAAGTAGGCCTCGGCCTTGGCGACCAACTGGTTGAGCGTCTGGCTGGGCGAGATGATCTCGATGACGCCGAGGGGCGGCTCGGTCACGGTCGTCACGTCGTTGCGGAAGTCGGGCGTCAATTTGGGCAGGATGGACAGGTCGGGCACCGTGGGCCAGTCGGCGAGGTCGAGGCTGAGCTCGGAGGCGATGTCGTACTCGCTTTAATGACTAGCGAAAAGTCGGGCGATAAGCCGTGCTTGCAATAGGCTGTGGTTGAGAGAAGGCATAGGTTTGTTGCGTTCTATTTCGTAGGTGGTAACTTCCGGTGATGCGGCTACATCGAACATGGCTGAGCGAATTTAGTGGACAAAGTTAACGCGCCTGATGTTTTTTCCAACCCATTACAGCCCGCTCAATTCCTGCTCCAGCCGGATGAATTCGGATACGGACAGTACTGGTTTCAGGCTTTCGATGATTTGGTTGAAAACCGGTTCCGGAGCGCCGGCTTTAACGCCGCGTAGCCAGTTGAGGCGTTCAGCATGATTCAGGGCCGGAATCGAGTATTTGAACCACAACATCATGGTACCTGGCGGGATATGCGCCACGATTTGTTGGGTAATCCCCATCAATTCTTCATCGGAAAAATACTCCCACAACAGATTTTGGGTAGCGTCTTCTTCTTCCAACATGTGCAGCAGGTAGGCACTGTGGAATCGGTTTAGTTCGGTGTAAAACCGCGTTGCGAGTGTGTCGGCTACCGGGCCGTTTTCAGCCTGTGCAGCCAGTTCGTTCAGCATTTTTTCGAGTTCAGCCTGTTGTTTTTCAATTACCAGGTGGTCTTCCGAATTGTGTTGAGAAGCTCCCGGGCAGCGCTGTTCCAGGGCGGTCAGCAGGAATTCGTCTTCTCCTTTCGCGTGCTCGGTGAGCAAATGAAATAAATCGTGGCCGGTTTGGTGCAAACGTTCGACCTGATCCGGCCGGGAAAAATCGGTGTTGCCGGCGAGGTAGTTCAGTTGGCCGAGCAGGTTGCGAAGTCCCTTGTGCGGGATGTCAAACGTTTTCATCCGGCTGGGCATTGAAAGGTGTGTCATAGTGGTGTGTTTTTGTTTTTTCCAGTGGACGCAGTCTGGTGCTTGGAGGTTGCAACCCAAAATTTTTACAAACTTCTTGCAAAGCACAAGTGCTTGTCTACCTTTGCCCCGCTGAATTTTTCACCACAATTCGACTCGTTTTTTCGCGCCCAAATTTTGAACACATCTAAATAGGGCGCTGATTTAACACTTCGTTTGGTGGTAAACAGACCGTTGGTATTTTTGCGCCACCGAATTCCAAAGGGACAATTCTCAAACACACAATGATTGGGATTGCCGGGCCAGATGATGCTTAACGAACGAAACGCCATTAACTAGCACCTCAACAATATGTTGCTAAAACGCATCTGCTGGGTTTTCTCGATTGTACTACTCGCCTCTGTTGCCGCCCAAGCGGCTCCAACCATCGAAGAAGGCGAAAACCTGTTCATCGCCAACTGCGCTGCCTGCCACAACAAAAACATGAAGGACAACCTCACCGGTCCTGCTTTGGCGGGCGTTGAGGAACGTTGGGCGGCCTATCCACGTGCCGATCTGTACAAGTGGATTCGCAACTCCCAGTCCATGGTCACCGAAGGGCATCCGCGTGCCGTCGAGTTGTGGGCCAAGTGGAAACCCACCTTGATGAACAACTTCCCAGGCCTGACTGACGATCAGATCGAGAGCGTTATCCTGTACATCAACGATGCAGCAAACAAAAAAGTGGTTGTCAACGGAAACGGCGGCGACAAGGCGGCCACGTCCGGCACCGGGAGCAACATGTGGGTTTTTGCCGGTCTGGCGCTCATACTCGCCCTGCTGGCCTTTGCGCTCATGCGCATCATTGATAACCTGAGAAATATCACCCGTGTGCAGGCAGGTCAGGCGCCGGTGGAGCGTACGCTCTATCAGGTGCTGACGACCAAAGGCGCTGTCGCCTTCCTCGTCTTTGCCGCCACGCTGATCTTTGGCTACAAAACGGTGGACAATGCCACCGCCATGGGCCGGCAGCAAAACTACCAGCCTAAACAGCCGATTGCGTTCAGCCACCAGATACACGCCGGAGTCAATAAAATTGACTGCCAATACTGCCACGATTCGGCGCGCCGCTCCAAGCATTCGTTGATTCCTGGGACAAATACCTGCATGAACTGCCACTCGGCCGTAAAAAAAGGCACCAAAACGGGCACATCGGAAATCACCAAGATTTTTGCGTCCATCGGTTACGACCCGATTGCCAACAAATACATTCCGGACTACGACAACTGGTCGGAAGACCAAATTGAAACGTTGTACAAGCAGTGGATCGGTCAGGAATATGTGGCCGCCAACAGCATTCCTGCGCTGAACGAAGCGGGCCGTTCCCAGGTCGAACACGAGTGGGAGGGCGTCGTGAAGGCGCTGAAAAACGACTCGAACGGCAAAATTCAAGGCCCGATCGAGTGGGTGCGCATCCACAACCTTGCCGACCATGCCTACTTTAACCATGCCCAGCACGTGGCCATCGGACAGGTTGCCTGCCAGAAATGCCACGGCCCAGTCGAACAGATGGAAGAAGTGTACCAGTATTCCACCCTCGGCATGGGCTGGTGCATCAACTGCCACCGCGAAACGGAGGTCAAGTTTAAGGACAACGACTACTACAAACAATACGCACGCTACCACGAGGAACTCAAAAGCGGCAAGCGCGACAAAGTGACCGTAGCCGATATTGGTGGTTTGGAATGTCAAAAATGCCACTATTAAATCATTGGACGATTACTCAATACCCAATCGCTCAATCACTCCATCGCTCAATCATTCAATGACAAATATGCACCACGACAACGGTATTTGGGTCAGCACCGAAGATTTGAACCGGGAACAGTCCTATCTTCAGTCTGCTGAAAAGGAATTTTCCGTGGAAACCATGGCCGAAACTGACGGCCATTGGGCGGCCTCCCGTCGCGATTTTCTCAAACTGATGGGCTTCGGGTTGGGCGCTGCCACCTTGGCGGCCTCCTGTGAAATCCCGGTAAAAAGAGCCATTCCGTACGTCACCAAGCCGGATGCCATCGTCCCGGGCGTGGCCAACTATTTCGCCTCGTCTTTTGTCCATGGCGGCGACTACTGCTCCATCTTGGTCAAAACCCGCGAAGGCCGCCCGATCAAAATCGAGGGCAACAGCCTGAGCAGCGTGACTTCTGGCGGCACGAGCGCCCGCGCCCAGGCCTTGGTGCTCAGCCTGTACGACACGCGCCGCATCCCAAATGCCGGCACGGTCGAAAACGGCGCTGTCAAAAAGTTGGGCTGGCAAGACCTCGATAATAAGGTCAAAGGCCAACTGCAACTCGGTGGCAACATCCGCATCATCTCGAATACCAACATCAGCCCGACGGCGAAAAAAGCCCTGGCTGAATTCACGGCAAAATACCCGAGCACGCGCGTCGTCACCTACGATCCCGTATCGAGCGCCGCACTTCTCGCAGCAAACGAGGCATGCTTTGGTGTCCGGGGAATACCTTCCTACAAGTTTGGCGAAGCCGATGTGGTTCTGTCCTTCGGCGCCGATTTCCTCGGCACTTGGATCAGCCCGCTTGAGTACGTCCGCGATTATGCGTCAAAACGCAAAATCAAGTCGGTAAAAGACGCCGCCATGTCGCGCCACTACCAGGTGGAAAGCCATGTCAGCCTGACCGGCTCCAACGCCGATACCCGCATCCAGATCAAGCCCAGCGAAATGGGTGCTGCGATTTGCGCGCTGTACAACGAAGTGGCGGCGCTGACCGGAGGTGCCGGAATCGGCGGCCCTGCGCTGAACGACAAAGCCAAGGCTTCCCTGAAAAAAGCAGCCTCCGATCTGGTGGCTGCCCGCGGCAAGTCACTCGTGGTGTGTGGTTCCAATAACGTCATGGAGCAGATGATCGTCAACAAGATCAACGACCTGCTCGGAAATATCAACAGCACCATTGATTTCAGCGTGCTGAACAACCTGCGTCAAGGCGACGAGCGCGACATGGCCCGCCTCATCGGCGAAATGAACGCCGGCCAAGTGGCAATCGCCATCGTTTGGGGGGCCAACCCGGCTTACGAACTACCGAATGCCGACCAGTTCAAAACCGCGTTTGCGAAAGTAAATACGCGTATTTCCTTCTCCGGTGTCATGGACGAAACGACGGCGCTCTGTTCGCATGCCGCTCCCACCCACCACCTGCTGGAATCCTGGGGAGACGCTGAGCCAAAGACCGGGCACTACAGCCTGATCCAGCCCACGATTGCCCCGCTGTTCGATACCCGCCAGGCAGAACATTCCCTGCTGGAATGGGCCGAAAGCGCCAACCTGAACCGCGAAGACGATCAGCCGTACTACCAGTACCTGAAATCGCACTGGGCCGGCGACCTGAAATCCGCGCAAAGCCAGTATAGCACGGGCGCTGCTTTCTGGGACATGAGCCTGCACGACGGGGTGTTCGAAGTGCCTGCTGTTCCGCGTGCGGCATCATTCAATAGCGGTGTCGCCCTCAACGCATCCGGCGTAAGCCAACCCGGCTCCAGCGCTTTGGAAATTTCGTTTTACGAGACGGTCAACATCGGCAACGGCCAGTATGCCCACAACCCGTGGCTGCAGGAAATGCCCGATCCGGTGAACCGCACTGTTTGGGGAAACTACCTGAGCGTTCCGGTAGAATGGGACGGCAACACAAAAATGAACGGCTGGATGAACCTCAATGATGGGGAAAACGTCGAGGTCACCGTCGGAGGCAAAAAACTGACCTGCACGGTGGTGCGCACCTTCGGTCAAACCCCCGGAACCGTGGCGATCGCCCTTGGCGGCGGACGCGAACACGGTGGTTGCGGCGTAGGCTACGGCGTGAACGTCAACCCGTGGCTCCCGATGGACGGTGGCATGATCCAGTATTTTGCCAAAGATGCCAAAGTGGAAACCACCGGCACCGTGGACAAACATTTCGCCTGCGTGCAGCACCACCACACGATGGGGCTTGCTGCCAAGGATGAAAAAACGGGCAACACGATCAATGCGGACGAGCAAGTACTGGCATATCAGGGTTCCCTGACAGATCGCTCCGTTATCTTCCAGGCAAATCTGAAAGAACTGCCCAAGTTGGCCGAAAAATTGGCCGAGTTCCACCACGAAGCCGACCACCTCAACCAGCAAACCCTTTACCCCACCAATACCGAATACTTCGGCACAGGTGTGAAGTGGGGCATGTACGTGGACCTCAACTCCTGCATTGGTTGTGGCGCTTGCCAAGTAGCATGCGTGAGCGAGAACAACGTACCCGTCGTAGGCAAAAACGAAGTGGCGCGCCACCATGAAATGACCTGGTTGCGCATTGACCGGTACTTCTACGGCGATCTGGACAACCCGAAAGTGGTGTACCAGCCGATGATGTGCCAGCACTGCGACAACGCCCCCTGCGAAAACGTGTGTCCGGTGAATGCCACGAACCACTCCATGGAAGGCATCAACCAGATGGCGTACAACCGCTGCATCGGCACGCGCTACTGCGCCAACAACTGCCCGTACAAAGTCCGCCGTTTCAATTGGCTCGACTATACCACTGCCGATATCTGGCCTGCCAACGAGGAGCGTTTGTTCCGCGTGGATGCTGAGGATATCCCATTCTACGCCGACAACCTCGTTCGGATGGTACTCAACCCGGATGTGACGGTACGCAGCCGCGGTGTCATCGAAAAATGTTCGTTCTGCATACAGCGCATCCAGGAAGGCAAACTGACCGCCAAGCGTGAGAACCGCGCAGTGCTCGACAACGATGTCCGCTCGGCCTGCCAAACGGCCTGCCCGACCGGCGCTATTGTTTTCGGAAACCTGAACAACCCGGAGAGCGCCGTAGTCAAAGCCGCTGAAGGCGTGGGCGATCTGGCTTATCAGGTTCTGGAAGAAATCAACGTCCGTCCAGGCGTCAAATACTCGGCTAAAATTTACAACTCTTAAGGTTTGAAGGTTTCTGCTTTGAAGGTTTCTGGTTTCTAACCTTCAAAGCAGAAACCTTCAAACCCTCCAACCTTTTTTAACGATCAAGAATATGTCTCAACCTGTAGCACCTGTCAGGCATGTACTCATCGAGGGCAACAAGACCTACCACAACATTTCGGAGGATTTGTGCGTGCCCACCGAAAAAGCGCCGTCGAGGGAGTGGATACTCGCTTTTTCGTTGTCGGCAGCCTTCCTCGGCCTCTACATTTTTGCCGTAACCTGGACGATCTGGAAAGGTATCGGCGAATGGGGCGCCAACCGTACGATCAACTGGGCGTGGGACATCACCAACTTTGTGTGGTGGATCGGTATCGGCCACGCCGGTACGCTCATCTCGGCCATTCTGTTGTTGTTCCGGCAACGCTGGCGTACTGGAGTGAACCGCGCTGCGGAAGCCATGACGATTTTCGCTGTGATGTGCGCCGGGCAGTTTCCGCTTATTCACATGGGACGGCTTTGGCTGGCGTTTTTCATTTTTCCGTTCCCCAACACGCGCGGCCCGCTGTGGGTCAACTTCAACTCGCCACTGTTGTGGGACGTGTTCGCCATTTCGACATATTTCTCTGTTTCGTTGCTGTTCTGGTACACCGGTTTGGTGCCCGACCTGGCCACCGTGCGCGACCGCGCCGCCGGTTTCCGCAAAAAAATGTACGAGATTTTCTCGTTCGGCTGGACGGGCAGTGCCAAACACTGGCAGCGCTGGGAATCCCTTTCGCTGATTCTGGCCGGTATCTCCACGCCGCTCGTACTTTCGGTACACACGATCGTGTCCTTCGACTTTGCCACGTCGGTCATTCCGGGCTGGCACACCACGATCTTCCCGCCCTACTTCGTTGCCGGTGCCATTTTTTCGGGCTTTGCCATGGTGCAAACACTGATGGTGATCACCCGTAAAGTGCTGAAACTGGAGGAATACATCACGATCAACCACATTGATTCGATGAACAAGGTGATCGTGCTGACCGGTACGATTGTGGGCGTCGCCTATCTCACCGAATTGTTCATCGCTTGGTATTCCGGCTACATCTACGAGCAGTTTGCCTTCTACAACCGCGTATTCGGGGTGTATTGGTGGTCCTATTTTGGGATGATGTTCTGCAACGTGGTCAGTCCGCAACTCTTTTGGTCGCGCAAAATTCGCCGCAGTATCTGGTGGACGTTCTTCCTGTCCATTGTGGTCAATATCGGAATGTGGTTTGAACGCTTCGTGATCATCGCCACTACCCTTGCCCGCGATTACTTGCCCTCCTCCTGGAGCTATTATAGTCCGACCTGGGTGGAAATATCCCTGTTCACCGGTACGCTTGGCCTGTTCTTTACCTTGTTCCTGATCTTTACCCGGGTAGCGCCCGTGGTTGCCATCGCCGAGGTGAAAGCCATTTTGAAGGTAGCGGGCGACCAGTTCATCGGCCCGAATGCGAAAAAGTCGCATGGCCATGCCGCCCATGAAACCGAAAAACAGGAGAAGCACTAACTCAAAACTCAACACTCAGTCACTCAAAACTATACCATGGCTGCTGAAAGTAAAAAAGTCCTGTATGGGCTGTACAACGACGAGGAAGATTTGAAGAGCGCGGTGAAATCGGCTCGCAAGGATCATCTGGACGTAATGGATGTGCTCACGCCGTTTCCCGTACACGGGTTGGATCCGATCATGGGCCTGAACGAAAGTCGCTTGCACATCCTTGGCTTCATCTATGGCGCCATCGGTGCCACGTTTGGCTTTGGATTCATGTCGTGGGCTTTGGCCAGCGACTGGCCCATCCTGTTTGGCGGCAAGCCATACTGGCCTGTTCCTTCCTTCATTCCGATCACCTTTGAGATGACGGTTTTGTTTGCGGCTTGGGGCATGACCATCACGTTTTACACCATTTGCGGCATGTGGCCGGGCGTGAAGGCCAAGATTTTGGACAACCGGATCACCGATGACAAATTCTGCATTGCCTTCGATGTAACCGATGCCGATGAAAAAGGCGTAAGCGGTTTGCAGTCATTTTTCAAAAAAACCGGTGCCGCCGAGGTGAACCTGAAAACGATTTGACCCGTGCCGCCTCGTGTTTGACATAAAGGCCAAACGGACGATGATTCACTAACTTCGATCAACGAACAACATCAAAATATGAAATACGCAATCGGCGCCATTATCGGAATTGCCTTGTTTGCCTGGCTTTTTTCGGTGTGCTCACCGGCCGGCAAAAACAGAACCGGGCACGAATACATGCCGGATATGTACCACGCCGTCTCCTACGAGGCCAACCTGCTGACCGACTACTCGTGGAACCACTGGGACAACGAGAGTTCGTTCGCCAAGGCTTCCCTGTCGCAACCTCGCGGAAAGGTGGCGGGTACGATCGCGCGCGGGTACACCAGCGTCCATTACACCGGTGAGGCAGCGCTCGATGCAGTTCGTGGTAAAAATGCGCCTAATGCCATTGCCGCTCCGGTGAACGGCGAAGTGCCGTTTTACTACGAAAACACGCCGGAAGACCGCCTTCGCTGTGAAAAAGAAATGCCGACAAATCCGTTCCCGATCACAAAGGCGGGATTGGATCGAGCCAAACCGCTTTATGATATTTATTGCGGCATCTGTCACGGAGAAAAAGCCGACGGCCAAGGTTGGCTGGCCGCCAATCCCGACACGAAATACCCGGCGCAACCCAAGAACCTGCTGGACGCAGATTTGATGGCCGCTGGAGACGGGCGCATTTATTTTGCAATCATGTACGGTCTGAATGTGATGGGGGGTTACGCCGATAAACTTTCGTACGAAGAGCGCTGGCAGGTGATCCACTACATCCGGTCGCTACAGGCCAAAAGCAAAAACCTTCCATACGAGTAAACCATTGGATGCACGAAACAAAACGTTGAACATCAAAATTTCCGGTGCTGCACCGGCCCAGCGATATGAATCTGAATACGCAATTTGTATTTGACGGCAAACTGAAGCGCAACCTGATCATCGGTATGGCAGTAGGTGCGTTGTGCCTCGTCTGGTCTGCCATAGGCGACGATGAGTACCGCACGCGCTTTTGGACAAATTACCTGCACAACGCCGTTTATTTTACCGGCATCGCTTTTACTGCCATGTTCTTCATGTCGGCCCAAATCACGGCTTTTGCCGGTTGGATGACTGCGGTCAAGCGCGTATGGGAGGCCATGAGCCAGTTTATGCTGGTGGGCTTGGTGCTGCTGTTGGTTATAGTCGCAGGCGTTTGGGGGCACATGCACCATCTGTATCACTGGAACGTACCGGGTATTACCGATCCGGCTAATCCGTTGTACGACAGGATCATCGCGGGCAAGTCGGGGTTCCTTAGCCCGATGTTCTTCACCATCGGAACACTTGGTTTCCTGGCCATCTGGTATTTCTGGGCCTATAAACTGCGCCAACTCTCCCTGCAACAGGACCAAAAAGAAACCGCTTCGTTCGATTATTACAAAAAGATGCGCAAGTGGGCAGCCACGTTTTTGCCACTCGGCGGGTTCTTGAGCACCGTCTTTTTCTGGGAATTGATGATGTCCATTGACCCGCACTGGTACAGCACCATGTTCGCGTGGTATTCCACCATCTCCGTCTTTTTGGGCGGCTTGGCCCTGATGATCATGCTGATCCTGTATTTGCAATCGAAAGGCTACTTGGAGTATGTGACGCGCGAGCACCTGCACGATTTGGGCAAGTACCTGTTCGGAATCAGCGTTTTTTGGACCTATCTCTGGTTTGACCAGTTCATGCTCATCTGGTACGCGAACATTGGGGAGGAAACAATCTACTTCAAGGAGCGCATGGACAACTACCCGGTGCTGTTCTGGGGCAACCTGCTACTGAACTTCGTGACTCCGTTCCTCGTGCTCATGCGCAACGATACGAAACGCAAGGTCGGCACCATGTTCTTCGCTTGTCTGATCGTGTTCTTCGGCCACTGGTGGGACTTTTTCTACATGATCAAGCCGGGCGCGCGGATTGCGGCGCACGAGTCGAAGGAGATTTCCGAAGGCAAACTGAACAACCAGCACGAAGCAGCACCGCTGACAACGACACAGAACTCACAACCCGCTGCACCCGAGGAAACACAAGACGACCACGCCCATGGGGCTGTTGCTCTTGCTGCCGAAGCGAATACGGATGGCCAAAACAATCACGATAATGCTGATCACGGCGACGGCGCTCACGGCGATCACCACGATGATGCCTTGACGGGTTTCAAAGTTGGCTTTACCCTTCCGGGCCTGCAAGAAATTGGCGTAATGGTCGGCTTCCTGAGCTTGTTCCTATTCTTCTTCTTCCGGCAGCTCGAGCGTGCGCCTCTGTTGCCGCTGAAGGATCCGTTTCTGGAGGAAAGCCTGCACCACGCCACGGGGGCCTATATCCCGGAGGAGGATGGTGATGGACACGGGCACTAAAGCAACTATAATTTAGAGCCGATCTAATATTTTAGAGTCTTCAAGACCCCATCGAACCAACCACTTACAATTGAGTTTACAGAAAAAATATTTGTGATGACTGCGCTTATCATTGTCCTCTGTATCATTCTAATCTCCATCGTGCTGGTGCAAATCGGCAGGGTCACCGAGCTGACTGCCCAAATCAAGGGCGAACGTGAAGTAATGCGCGACAGCAGCAAGTGGAACGGCTGGATATCGCTCGGCTTTTTAGCCGTGTTTCTGGTTTCGGTGTTCGTATCGGCATGGCACTACAAAAATCAAATGTTGGGCTATGGCCCGCACGCGGCCGCATCGGAGCATGGTGGCACGTTGGACAGCATGTTCAATGTCACGCTCATCTTCACGGGCATTGTGTTCGTGCTTACCCACATCGCGCTCTTTTGGTACGCGTACAAATACCGCTGGCGCGAAAACCGCAAAGCGGAGTTCATCTCGCACGACAACCGTCTGGAGATGATATGGACTGCTGTTCCGGCCGTCGTGATGACGTTTCTCGTGGTTCAAGGCCTGAATGCCTGGAACACGGTAATGGCAGACGTAAACCCGGAAGAGGATTTTATCGAGATCGAGGCCATAGGCCAGCAATTCAACTGGATCATCCGCTACCCCGGCCCAGACGGCAAATTGGGCGCCCGCGATTACAAGCTCACTTCAGCCAACAACCAGGTTGGCCAAGACTTTACGGACCGCAAGAACTGGGACGACGTGATCGTTGGCCAGGAGATGTATTTGCCGGTCGGCAAAAAAGTACGGGTTCGGATCATTGCCAAGGATGTGCTGCACAATTTTTACCTTCCCCAGTTCCGGGTGAAAATGGACGCGGTACCGGGCATGCCCACGTATTTTGTTTTCACACCGATAAAAACCACGGCTGAATACCGGAGCGAACTGCGCAAATACCCGGAGTACAACGAACCGTATGACAAAGCCGATCCGACAGGGCCGAAACGTTGGGAAAAGTACGAGTACGAACTTGCCTGCGCAGAGCTATGTGGCAAAGGCCACTACTCCATGAAGCGTATTTTGCGCGTGGTATCGCAAGAAGAATTCGATGCCTGGTACAAAAACGAGCCGTCGTACTACGTCAGCCAAATCCGCGGCAAGGACGACGATCCGAACAAAGGCAAGGTGTTGGACATTGACCCTGTTGAAGCAATTCAACCCGCCGCTCAGGATACTACCGCCAAAGAACCTACCAAATAAACGAAATCAAAACGAGACACCGGACCCAAGAAAGTTCACACAATACAAATTCAACAGGCTATGGCTCACGTAATAACCGCCGCTGAAACGTTGGAAGAAAAGATCACCCACGAGTTGGGGTATGACGACCATTTCCACGAGCATCATCATGGCGACAAGTACCAGTCGAACTTCTTGACGACGTACATTTTTAGCACCGACCACAAGATCATCGGTCGTCAGTTCCTAATCACGGGCATTTTTTGGGCGCTCATGGGCGCCGCGATGTCCATCGTTTTCCGTTTGCAGCTCGGGTTCCCCGAGGCTGATATGGCTTGGTTGCAACCCATCCTCGGCAAATGGATACAGGTCAACGATGCCGGTATCGGCAAATTGGATCCAGAGTTTTACTACTCCTTGGTGACGATTCACGGTACGGTACTGGTATTCTTTGTGCTGACGGCGGGCTTGAGCGGCACGTTTTCCAATATTCTGATCCCGCTTCAGGTCGGAGCGCGCGATATGGCCTCCCCGCTCCTCAATGCATTTTCCTACTGGTTCTTCTTTTTGGCCAGCGTGGTCATGTTCTTGTCGCTGTTCCTCAGCACCGGTCCTTTTTCTGGCGGCTGGACGGCTTATCCACCATTGAGTGCCTTGCCCCAAGCCTCCGACGGTTCGGCAGCAGGCATGACGATGTGGATCGTGGCGATGGCCTTGTTTGTGGTGTCGGCTTTGTTGGGCGGCATCAATTATGTGACCACGGTACTCAATTTGCGCACCAAGGGCATGAACTTGTGGCGGATGCCGCTCACGATATGGGCCTTCTTCATCACGGCGATTTTGGGCGTGTTGTCGTTTCCGGTGTTGTTGTCGGGCGTGCTGTTGTTGATGTTTGACCGCAGTATGGGCACGTCGTTTTACCTCAGCGAAATAGTGGTTGGTGGCCAGATACTCGATCGCGTGGGCGGTAGCCCGATCCTGTTTCAGCACCTTTTCTGGTTCCTCGGCCACCCGGAGGTGTACATCATCATTCTTCCGGCCATGGGTATTGTGTCGGAAGTGCTTTCGGTGCATGCTCGCAAACCCATCTTTGGCTATCGCGCGATGGTGCTGTCCATACTGGCCATTGCTTTCCTGTCCTTTATCGTTTGGGCGCACCACATGTTCATGTCCGGAGTGAATCCGTTCATTAGCAACTTTTTTGTGGTGTTCACCCTGATCATTGCCGTTCCTTCTGCGGTAAAAGTGTTCAACTGGATTTCGACAATTTATGGGTCCAATATCCGATTCAATTCGGCAAGTCTTTTTGCCATCGGCTTTGTATCCATGTTCATATCAGGTGGTTTGACGGGCATTTTCCTTGGCAACTCGGCGATTGATATCCAGTTGCACGATACCTATTTCGTGGTGGCTCACTTTCACATCGTGATGGGTATTGCAGCCTTTTTTGGAATGTTCGCGGGCATCTACCACTGGTTTCCCAAGATGTTTGGGCGGTTCATGAACGACACCCTCGGGAAGGTACACTTCTGGGGCACGCTCATCGGTGCTTATGCGATCTTCTGGCCCATGCACTACACGGGCATGGCTGGCGTTCCGCGTCGTTATTATGACGGTGGGGCCTCTTTCGAAGCCTTCCGGCATTTCACAGAACTGAACCAGTTCATCACCGTAGCGGCGATTGTGGTGTTCTTCTTGCAGGTTGTCTTCGTGATCAACTTTTTCTACTCCATTTTCAGCGGTCGAAAACTGACGGTGAAAAACCCTTGGGGAGCGAACACGTTGGAATGGACTACGCCGATCCATGCCGGACACGGCAACTGGCCGGGCAATATCCCGACCGTGCAGCGCTGGTCGTACGACTACGGCAAGGGAGGCGAGGAGTTCATTCCGCAATATGTTCCACTCAAAGAGGGAGAGCACGATCACGGTCACTGAGTCTAAATAGAGCTTTAGTTTTTGGGTGTTTTTGTGTTTTTGTACACGGGATCACCAAAACTCCAAAGCACCAAAACACTAAAACACAAATATCTTGCAATCAAATACTTCGGCACAGCAACTGACGCTTCGGGCAAGCCTGACACAGGGCTTTGTGGATTTTGGTCTGTTGGTCAAGTTCAAACTGACGCTTATGGTGCTCTTTTCGGCGCTCATATCGTATGCGATAGCGGGTTCCGGGCAGATAGGCTGGATGGGGATGTTGCTGTTGACCGTCGGCGGATTCTTGGTGACGGGCGCAGCGAATGCGTTGAACCAGGTGCTGGAGCGGGATTACGACCGGCTGATGCCAAGAACTGCCAACAGGCCGGTGGCCACAGGTCGAATGAGCGTTTCCACGGCGGTTTTGTGGGCGGGAATGATGGCGCTATTCGGAGTTACCATGCTCACGCTCTTCAACCCGCTGACGGGTTTTTTGGGGATGTTGTCCTTGATTAGCTATGCGTTCATTTACACGCCGCTGAAGCGCTCGACACCGCTGGCCGTTGTAGTGGGGGCTGTTCCGGGAGCATTGCCTTTAGTGATTGGTTGCACGGCCTGGGACGGTGTCCTTACCACTACCGCGCTCATGCTTTTTACGATCCAGTTCTTGTGGCAGTTCCCCCACTTTTGGGCTGTTGCCTGGCTGGCCGATGAAGATTACAAACGCGCGGGTTTCTACATGCTGCCTTCGCGCAATAGTGAAAAAAATGCAACTACGGGTCTGCTGTCGTTCGCTTTCTGTGTCTTGCTGATCGTTAGTGCCGTCATCGGTTACGGAATCGGCTTTACCGGAGTTTTGGCGACCATTGCCCTGGTTATTACAAACGGCTACTTTGCCTACCGGTGTTGGGGCTTGTATCGCACTTGTTCCCGCGATGCCGCCCGTAAGCAAATGTTCGCCTCGTTTTTGCACCTGCCCTTGTCGTTGATCATAGTGTTGTTGGACAAGATTTAAATCAAGAACATGAATACGGTGTCAACCGAATACAGCCATAATAAAATTCACTCCCACAAATTTGCCTTGTGGGTAGCCATTGCCACGATCATCATGATGTTCGGGGCATTCACGAGCGCGTACATCGTGCGTCGCGCTGCCGGCAATTGGTACGAATTCAAATTGCCGGATATTTTCTTTCTGAATACGCTGGTCATCGTGGCGAGCAGCATCACGCTGCATGCCTCGTACCGGGCGTTTCTGAAAGGGGCTGAAAGGCCGTACAAAACACTTTTATCGGCTACGTTTGTGCTTGGAATTGCCTTCGTAGTGCTGCAATACCTCGGCTGGAACGCCATGACCGAAATGGGAGCCACCTTCACGATCAATCCTTCCAGTTCGTTTGTCTATGTTATTTCGGGTTTGCATGCGGCGCATGTTTTGGGCGGAGTGGCTGCATTGATCGTGGCAATGGTGCATGCACATGTGCTGCCGTTCAAAGCTACGCCCCGTCGCCGACTTCGCTTCGAATTGGTGGTACACTATTGGCATTTTGTAGATGCCCTCTGGGTATATCTTTTTGTTTTTTTTCTGATCCAATCTTCCTGAAAACCCACGCTTAAAATTCCTACTACATTCAATACTTATTGAACATGGCAGATACTTCTGTAGCACACGACACTCACGCGCACGACCATCAGGACGATGCTACAACCAATTGGGAAGGCGGCGACAAGGTGCCTTTCAAGGCCAGTTACGGCAAACTGATGATGTGGTACTTCCTGTTGTCGGATGCCTTCACCTTCGCCGGTTTCCTTATCGCTTATGGAGCGCTGCGCTTCAGTACGCCGACCTGGCCGGAAGCCGACTTCGTGTTCGCCTCCTTTCCGTTCGTAAATGCGCACTGGCCGTTGATCTTCGTGACGTTCATGACGTTCGTCCTGATATTTAGTTCGGTCACGATGGTACGCGCGGTGCAGGAAGGCCACCGGGAAAACCGGAATGGGGTTGTGTTCTGGATGTTTTTGACCATTCTTGGCGGCGCGACGTTTTTGGGGTCTCAGGCCTACGAATGGACGACGCTGATCGTCAAAGAAAATATGACCGTGTCGGTAAATCCTTTTGGCCGCCACATTGCCGACGGTGTGTACCTGAACGAGGACGGATCCGTAGCAAAAAATGAGGACGGAACCCCTAAGGCATTCGCTAAGGGCGACAACTACCTGCTTCACAAGCACGGAAACGAGTTCGACGTGCCGTTGGTGCGGTATGAAGACGAGAATGGTAGAGACTTGCCTGCCAAGAGAGCCGAATTTGGTCCTAAGGCGTTTGGCGCCCTGTTCTTTTTCATCACAGGCTTCCACGGTTTCCACGTGTTTTCAGGTGTCTTGTTCCTGACAATCATCATGATCAATGCCGCAAGCGGACTGTACGCTGCACGCCGGAACGGCTATGAAATGGTGGAAAAAATCGGTCTGTACTGGCACTTTGTGGACTTGGTCTGGGTATTCGTCTTCCTTGTCTTTTACCTGCTTTAAATAAGGCCAAGTTTTAAATTCTTCACTTTACGATCACTTCGCAATCACATTTGTCAAACGATATGGCTGGACATCAATCTTACGAAGAACAAAAAGCCCTGGTGTTTCGGGGACTCATGCTGCTGGGCGCCATCACGATAATAGAGGTCGTGGTTGCACTGCTGGCCAAAGGACACCTTGTACACGGTATCCGTTTCACGGAAGGTTTTGGCCACTACCTGTACATGCTTCTGATGGTCGGGTTCTCCTTGTACAAGGCTTATTTCATCATTTTTTACTTCATGCACATGGCGTATGAAGTGCGCGGCCTCATGCTGAGCGTATTGCTCCCGACGACGCTCTTGATTTGGGCGATCATCGCATTTTTTCAAGAGGGCAGTTCCTGGGGTGCACGTCGTGAACTTATTCGCGAAAAAGATAAAGCCGAAGATGTTGTGAAGCCCAACACGGGCAACCAACCCCAGGGGTATTTGCTGCCTTCGGTGGATTGGCCTCAAAAAGGTTGACAAATGCAAGGGGCGAGGAAACAAAACCTCGCCTTTTTTGTTGGTTATCAGCAAAATATCATTGATTCGATATGAGTGAACAGGTTTCTTTTAAACGTAAAACGTTCATCACTGCCGTGCTTTTTCTACTGCTGGTTGGTTTGCCTGCGGGTTCTTGGTTTTACTTGAGCGGTGGGCTGAACTGGAGAAAACAGGCCCAGTCGGAACTGCAGAACTACGGCAAAATTCGAGGGGCTCAGGTTATCTACCCGGATGGAACCAAAGAGAATATGTTGGCAGAGAAAGTTTGTGTGATCTATTACTTCGGGGCAAATCCCGATCTGACCGATGTCAACCGGCACATCATAGACACCGGAGAGCGGCTTTTCAAACAGTTTGGGTACAAATCGGGCAACACCTACGATGACTTCAGGATCGTCATGATCGCTCAAAGCGGTACGGCCGAGTTTCGTACGCATGCGCAAACGCTTCCGAGCGCGGATTTCGTCAATTGGGTCTGGACAGGCGCGTTAGGTTCCTGGAGAACCATCTTGGTCAACGCGTATGATCTGTACTGTCAAAAAAACAACGTTCGCCCCTCCGAACATTACTTTGCTTTAGCCGACACATCGGGAACGATCCGCAGTTTTTATGATGCTACGAGTGAAAAAGAAGTCGGGCGCATGGTGGAGCATATTGCGTTGCTGTTGCCCAAGCACTAAACAACAACCGTCATGGCCGAACGATCTGCGGAAAAAAACATTCGATTGGAAAAACGCCTGAACAGAGTGGCCTATGCAGTGTCTGCGGTGGTTCTAGCGCTTACCGTTCTGATGCGCCGAAAGGAAAAATTGGATATTGGCGGTATTGACTTCGGTTTTTTGCCCCCGTTCCATTCATCCCTGAACGCGATCACCGCCGTAATCTTGGTTTTCGCCTACATTTCCATTCGAAAAAAAAATGTGCTAGCGCACCGCCGCGCCATTTATGCCGCTATGGTTTGCTCTGCGTTGTTTTTGCTGTCGTATGTATTGTACCATTTTACTACCCCGGAAACGAAATTTGGTGGGGTAGGGGCTATCCGATACGTTTACTTTTTTGTTCTGATCACGCATGTTGTGCTGGCCGCTGTCATCCTGCCGTTCGTTTTGCTGACGTTCAATCGGGCATACACTGCACAATATGATCGGCATCGGAAAATGGCGCGGTGGGTATTTCCTTTGTGGCTCTACGTCGCCATTACTGGGCCGATCTGTTATTTGCTGCTCAAGCCATATTACGGCCACTAAGGCCGGAATTCAAAAAAGTGCAATTATGAAAAATAGCAAGGCAATCAAAATCGGAATCGCGTTGGGGGTGCTCCTGCTCCTTTTCTGGATTGTTCCGTTCGATGCCCAAGCCCAATGTCCGATGTGCCGGATGTCGGCAGAATCCAACTTGAAAAATGGAGGTACCGATGGCCGGGGTCTGAATGCCGGCATTCTGTACATGTTGGCTATGCCGTACATACTGGTCGCGAGCATCGGGTATTGGTGGTGGAGAAACCGGAAAAAGCAACGTGCCGCAAGCCCGCAAGACAATTGAAGGTCTGCACGTACTTGCGGCACGAAGAGGGGAGGGGCAAGCCCCAAATCAGAATGTGTAGCGCACGCTCAAGGCTCCATAGCCTCCACCAAACCCGCTGCCATATCCAGAGACAAAAAACGTCGGGACCCAGTCCAGCGACAGATTTATGGGCGCGTCGGCAAACTTATAATCAAGTCCGAGAACCCCAAGAAGGCCGAAGCTGGTGCCTGTTCCCCTGTTGTCCGGGAAATTATTCTTGTAGTTCCAGAAAAAAATCGAGGCACCGCCGCCATAATACCAGGACAGCCCCCTCAATTCGGAAATATCGTTGTGGTGCTGGTACATGCCGCCAATAGTGGTCCAACTGTATGTACTCCACGAGCGGAAACCCAGGAAAAGTTCGATAGCTCCCTGATTACTGATGAATTGCTTGTAAGAGATTGAAGTTGGATACCCAAGGCGAAGGCCGATGCCCCTGTCGTAGTCTTGGGCATACGAAGATGCCGTTGTAAATGTGAGCAATAGCGCAAAAAGCGCAGCCATTTTGTTTGAGTTCATAAGTGTTCGTGTTTGTGTTTGAAAACGCGCAAATCTACAATGGTTTGCTTTACCGCCGAGCATTTAACCTTTTCTTGGCTCGGATCTTGAAAATTGCCACCTTCGCCCAATACTTTGATGCCTGCATGAAAATAGCCGTGTTTCCTGGTTCTTTTGACCCTATCACCATTGGACACGTTGACTTGGTCACGCGTGCTATCCCGCTGTTTGATCAAATCGTGGTAGCCGTTGGCGTGAACACCTCCAAAAAATACCTGTTTTCCTTGGAGCAACGGCTGGAGTGGTTACGGCAAGTATTCAAATCCAACCCAAAGGTTCGGGTTGACCATTTTCACAACCTGACTGCCCACTACTGCCAACAGATTGGTGCTCGATACCTGTTGCGCGGGCTTCGGAACGGGTCCGACTTCGACTACGAAAAAACCATTTCCCAGCTCAACCACATCGTTGGTGGCGGGATCGAGACCGTGTTTTTGATCGCTCAGCCGGAATTTTCGCACATCAGCAGCACCATCGTGCGGGAGATCATCGTGGGCGGGGGCGATGCGACCCCTTTTATTCCACGAGAGATTCGTATTACCTGATTCCATAGTTGCTATTGCACAATCACTATAACCATTTTCGACAAATGTCAGACGCAGTATTCCAAGTGCCGCACCCCGTCAACGAACCGATTTTGAGCTACGGACCGGGCTCTGCGGAGAAAAAAGAATTGAAGAAGGCTTTAGCCGAACTGAAGTCCACACCCCGGGACATCCCGATGTTCATCGGAGGTAAACACGTGTTTACAACAGATAAAAAAACTATCCGCCCCCCCCATGAGCTGGATCATACACTCGGGACCCATGCCGTTGGCCGTGCCGACCACGTTCGGGATGCCATTGCTGGCGCATTGGCTGCGAAGCCCGTATGGGAAGCCATGCCTTGGCAAGACCGTGCTGCCATATTCCTGAAGGCAGCCGACCTGCTCGCCGGCCCGTATCGCGCCAAAATGAACGCTGCGACGATGCTTTGCCAGAGCAAAAATGTATTTCAGGCCGAAATTGACTGCGTCTGTGAACTGGTTGACTTTTGGCGCTACAACGTCTGGTTCATGCAGGAAATCTACAAGCAACAACCGTTGAGCGTACGCAATACCTGGAACCGGATGGACTGGCGCCCTTTGGAGGGCTTTGTGTTCGCCCTGACCCCATTCAATTTCACCTCCATCGCCGGTAACCTGCCAACTGCCCCCGCCATGCTCGGCAACGTAGTTGTTTGGAAAACCGCCGAGTCCCAGATTTATTCGGCGGCGGTCATCATGGAAATACTGGAAGAGGCTGGTTTGCCTGCAGGCGTCATCAACTTGGTTTTTGTGGACGGGCCGACGATTGGTGAGGTTGTCTTTCAGCATCCGGATTTTGCCGGCTTGCACTTCACAGGGAGCACGGGTATTTTTCAGGCGCTCTGGAAAACGATCGGCGCAAACATTGCCAAGTACAAAACATACCCGCGTATCGTGGGCGAAACGGGCGGTAAGGATTTTGTTGTAGCGCACGCTTCCGCCAACCCTAAGGCTGTGGCCGTGGCACTTTCGCGCGGCGCTTTTGAGTTTCAGGGTCAAAAATGTTCGGCAGCATCGAGGGCGTACATCCCGCGCAGCCTTTGGCCCAACGTGCAGGAATATCTGTTGAGCGACCTGCAGGACATGAAAATGGGAAACCCGGAGGATTTCACCAACTTCTTCAATGCGGTGATTGACGCCAAGGCATTTGACAAAATCTCTAGCTACATCGCTGCCGCAAAACAGGCTGACAACGTCAAGATCATCGCCGGAGGCAATTACGACAAGTCCAAAGGGTACTTTATTGAACCGACCGTTATCGAGTCGTCTGACCCTAAGTACGTCACCATGTGCGAGGAAATATTCGGACCGGTACTGACGATTTACGTGTACGAAGACGACCGGTACGAGGAGACGTTGGACCTGGTCAACACGTCCTCGCCGTATGCCCTCACCGGAGCTGTGTTTTCGCAAGACAAGGCGGCTCTTGCCCTTGCCGACCAAAAACTTCGGCACGCTGCGGGCAACTACTACATCAACGATAAACCCACGGGTGCTGTCGTTGGGCAACAACCATTTGGTGGCGGTCGGGCATCGGGCACAAACGACAAAGCCGGATCCATGCTGAACATGTACCGGTGGCTGTCGCCCCGAACCATCAAGGAAAACTTTGTTCCGCCCACGGATTATCGCTATCCGTTCATGCAAGAGGCTTGATGGGCAAAAAAACGGGTTCCTCAATGATTTGAGGAACCCGTTAAAATTCGTGCGGGAAGCGAGACTCGAACTCGCATGCCCGTGAAGGCGCACGCCCCTGAAACGTGTGCGTCTACCAATTCCGCCATTCCCGCAGAGGTGCGTTTTCAGAAGCGGGGGCAAAGATATGCGGCGAGAATGCTTCGACAAATTTTTTTTTAAAACTAAGGCTGTTTTTTTTTGAACGGAACGTCCAAACCCCTGTAATCCAACCGGAAAGTACCTGCCGTTGCAATACTTTGCTACATTTGCTCAAATCAAAAACGGCTTTTCCCCATGAGGATATTCAGCACATCGGCACGTTTGCTCGTGCTTTCAATCGCAACGGCATCTTCCCTTGTTGGCCAAGATAGTTTGCCTCAACCGTTGACGGTGTTCGATTACCTGTCGAAAGAGGAAGGAGCAAAGATCCAACTGAACTTGGATCTTGCCGGGCTGCTTCAGAACCGAAAAAAAGCCGAGTACTTATCGGCGACGTTGTCGGACGAGTCCGGGAAGACTTTCGACCTGGAAGTTCGCACGCGAGGCAAGTACCGTCGCAAACGTTGCGAGATTCCACCAATTAAACTAAAGTTCTCCAAATCAAGCCTTCAAGGGGCCCAATTGGACACCATGAATGAAATCAAATTGGTACTTCCTTGTGCCGGAAAGGAAGCAGATGAAACACTAATCGTTCGGGAATACCTTGCTTATCGTATGTTCGAGAAGTTAAGTCCCGATTACTGTGTACGTGCCCGCTTAGTTAGGTTACAACTCAAGGATAGTGCTAAGAAACGTCCGCAAAAAATGCTTGCAATGCTGGTCGAGCACGAAGAGCAGGTTTCCGGCAGAACGCATTCGACTGTTGTACAGGAGTGGGGAATAAAGGCAGAGCATTTGCAGGAGGAACATGCGGCGTTAGCTGTTCTATTTGAATATATGATCGGAAATACGGATTGGGATATATCGTCCTGTCGAAACGTCATGCTCCTTCGTCCCGCCGATGGCGACCGGATTTACACCGTACCATACGATTTTGATTTTTCGGGATTGGTAAGCGCGCCGTATTCCTCTCCAAACTCGGACTGCAATGTTCGGACGGTTCGAGATCGTTGCCTGATGGATTACGGGATAAGCGCGTCAGCGCTGCAACATGCCCGACAAACGCTTTTGGGGGCCAAGTCCATGCTTTACGAGGAATGCCGAAACCGATACCTTCCCCTTGAAGCAACCGACGATATGACTCGTTTTTTGGACTTATTCTTTGACGTGCTCTCCAACTCGCCTGAAATTCCAGCCAGGATAGAGTTTGGAGACAAATAGTTGCCCGAAATTTCATGAGTTGAGCAGAACTTCGCCGCATGAAGTTCTTGGTAATTCAAACCGCATTTATCGGAGATGTAATTTTGGCTACGCCACTAGTGGAAAAATTGCACCGGTTCTTCCCCTATGCCCAAATTGATTTTTTGCTTCGACGAGGAAACGAAAAACTGTTAACAAACCACCCGCACTTGCGAAAGGTCTGGGTGTGGGACAAAAAAAAAGAGAAGTATCGCGGGCTTTGGAAACTTGTATGGGCTTTGCGCAAAGAGCGTTACGACTGGATAATCAATTGTCAGCGTTTTGCGGCCTCCGGGCTGGTTACTGTTTTTTCCGGAGCAAAGCACACTGCCGGATTTCACAAAAATCCGCTTTCCTGGGCATTTGATCGGCGTGTGCCGCATGCTTTGGGCACGCCTCAACGGCCGAATCATGAAGTGGAGCGCAACCTTTGGCTGATCGAACACCTGACAGATGCTTCCTTCGAGATGCCGCGTTTGTACCCATCTGCTGACGATATCGCCAATGCTCATGCGGCGGTTCCGCCAGGTATGCGTTTCGTCTGCATTGCTCCAACTTCGGTCTGGTTTACCAAACAATTTCCTGAACATAAATGGCTACAGCTGATCGAACGTATCCCACCGGACTGCGCAGTTTTGTTGCTCGGCGGACCTGACGATGCCAACGCCTGCGACCGAATCGTACGCAGCACAAACCACCCGATGGTTCTCAACTTGGCTGGGCGCTTGAATTTTTTGGAATCCGCTGCGCTTATGCGGGAGGCTCGCATGAACTATGTGAACGATTCGGCACCGATGCATCTTGCCTCTGCCACGGACGCACCGGTTACAGCTATTTTCTGTTCAACCGTGCCGCATTTCGGCTTCACACCACTTTCAAAAAATAGTACTGTCATCGAAACCACGGCATCTTTGAATTGCCGCCCTTGCGGTTTGCATGGGCGCCGAACCTGCCCGCTTGGACACTTTGGCTGTGCGGAAACCATCCAACCCGATCAGTTTCCGCTACCCTGATTCTGGTGTTTGTAGCCGTGAACCACTTCTTTTTTTTCTGCTCCCCAAAAAAAATTCCTACATGGGTTTTATACGTTTTTCGGAGCGAAACGATGCTTTTTATGCAAAAAGGCGCACGATTTACATGTTTTTGCAAATGCTGATATGTGCATTAAGTCAAGGGAACGGTATTTTTTTTCAAGAAAGCGGCGTAAAAAATTTGCAAGTGGAAAAAATGCCATATATTTGTCCCCATAATTGAGGCAGCAGCAAAAGAGCAATGCTGTATCGTTCTTGACACACCAAGCCCACAGACAGAGTAGTGGGAAAAAATAAATACCGGCACACCTTAAGGCCGGAAAGATTAAACCGAAGGCGGGGGCCCTCCGGCCCTTTCAAATGAGAAAGGGCGGAGGGCTGTTTTTCGGTCTCAACTTTTCAAATACTATTTTACCGACATACTGTTAGAAAACATTGAACCGGCTGCGCAGAAACCTGCGTGGCCGGTTCTTGTTTTCTAACAGTCCCTCAGTCAACATAGACTTTTTTTACAGCCGTTGCACCATTTTCGGCACGCACTTCTGCGAAATATAGGCCAGAAGGAAGATGATTCACCGAAAACCGCATTCCTTCTGCGCCGGCTGGCCACTGTTGTTCGAGTATCACTTGTCCCGTCAAGCACACTACCCGCACTGATTTGATTTCAAGACCATCCAGAGCGTGTATATTCAGTTCGTCGCTGGCTGGATTCGGAAAAACTCGAAAATCTGCGGACGGAATTAATGCTTTGGTGCTGCTTGTGCTCGTCATTTTCAGCAATTGCAGGCCATTCTGCATGTCGCCTGCGATGATAGTGCCCGAGGGTAACCATGGATAATTACCCCAATTGCCGTAATAGGTATTGTACTGGGTATTTTCCGGATGGGTATCGTAGTACGCAATGAGCACCGGAGAAGTAAGGTTGCTGATGTTGTACACCAGCAGACCGTCCTCGTACTGCGAATCGAACAGCAGGCTGTCGCGGATGTACACGTTGTGCGGGATGGCATTTTTTTCGCCTGAAGGAAGCGCCTGATCAAGAAAAGAGCCAACGATCTCGATGTTGGCGTTGGCAAGGTCTTGAAGGTCAACGATCAGGATGGGCCTGCCGCTTGGTATCTCCTCGGTACAGTAGGCGTAGCGCCCGTCTTTGCTCAGCCAACTGTTGTGGTGGTACCCGCCGGTACCTTGTAGGCTGGCGAGTACGACAGCCGTGTCCGGGTTGGTACAGTCGTAAATAAAATAACCGTCGAATTGGGATGAAGCATAAACCGTGTCGCCTTTCACAAACGAATCGTGAATGTAGCCGCCAATCACCTCCGGGGTGCCCAACAGTACGGGCTTGTCTGGGTTTTGGCTTATATCCAATATTTTGAGGCGACTTCCTTGTCCATTCAGGTATATTCTGCCGGACACCGTATCGAGGGTGATCGTGTGTGCACTGCTGAAATACTGGTTGCTGTAGTACGTGCGCTTGATCGTGTCGGGTGCATTCGAAAAGTCAAAAATCATCAGGCCTTCGTCAGTGGCATCCGAGACACCGTAAATTCGGTTTTTGTAGGATTTGAACTCGCGCCAGACAGTGTTCGTTTGGCCTTCGTATTTGGCTACCAATTGCGGGTTGGTGGGGGTGGTAATGTCGAAGATCAGCACATGGCGGGCGCCCCCGAGTACGGCATATTCGTGGCCGTTCACCGCCAAACCCCAACAGCCGCTGTATTGGACACGTAGGCTGTTCGGGGATGCAATAGGGAGGGAGTCATCGTCCCAGCGGGCAAGACGGATCATGTTCAGCGAATCCTGTGCACACAAATTTGATGCGTAAGCAAGGCAAAACAAAAAAACTGCGTTCTTTAGCATAATGAAACCGGGTTTGTATGATGCGGATGGTACAATTGGCATTTTCCCGTCGGGAAGGGCAACCGTGCACGACTCATTGGCGTCAGTAGCCACGACGGTGGCGAACAAGCGTTTCGCGAAAACCCGGCCAAAGTTCAGGACAATATGAAAAGACCCGTATTCTTCCTCGCGCTTTTGCTCGTATTGGCTACATGGGCCTTGCATGCGCAAAAATATAGCAACGAATTTTTGGCCATAGGCGTGGGCGCCCAAGCGCACGGCATGTCGGGCGCACAGACTGCTCATGTGGGCGACATCACAGCAGCCTACTGGAATCCGGCCGGACTGTCCGAAATCAACGCGCCGTTTCAAGTGGCGGCCATGCACGCCGAATGGTTCGTGGGCGTGTCCCAATACGATTATATCAGTTTTGGAAAATCGCTCAACCGCGATCAGAGCTCCTTTCTGGCGTTTTCACTCATCCGTTTGGGAATTGACAACATCCCGTACACCATCAATCTGGTCAATCCCGACGGAACAGTCAACTACGACAATGTATCGTCTTTTTCTGCGGCTGACTACGCTCTAATGGCCAGTTACGCCCGTAAATTGCGAAACCCTGCGTTCTCCATTGGCGGCTCGGTGAAAGTCATTCGACGGGTCATCGGCTCCTTCGGCGGGGCATGGGGCTTTGGAGCCGATTTGGGGGTGCAGTATCGAAAAGGCAACTGGATGTTTGGGTTGCAAGGCCGCGACCTGACCACTACGTTCAATGCCTGGTCCTTTAACTTGACCGAGCGCGAGAAAGAAGTATTCGAACAAACGAATAACGAAATCCCCACGGGCGGCACCGAGATCACGCGTCCCCGTTTTGTTCTTGGAGCGGCTTATCGTGCTAAATTAGGTGAAAAAACGACTCTTTTGCCGGCCATAGACCTCGAATTTACCACAGACGGGCAGCGCAACGTGCTCGTCAGTTCCCGAACGCTGAACATGGACCCTCGTATCGGCATTGAGGCCAACTACGACGGATTCGTACAGCTGCGCTTTGGGGTGGGCAATTTCCAGCGCGTGAAGGAGGATTTTGACCCAAACAAAGAAACGCTCAGCTTCCAGCCTAACTTCGGCGTTGGCCTCCGGCTGGGTCGCGTGCAGCTGGATTACGCCCTCACCGATATTGGCAACGTCTCCCAGGTACTTTACTCCCATATCTTTTCGGTACGCATTGACTTCAAGGAGCGAAACCGGAGTGGGGCAGGGGAGTCCAATCTGTAGTCAACTCTCATTTTTTTCTTAAACCAACGGCAACATGGTCCGAGCAAAACCGCTCTGGAGGGGCCGCTATACCTGTTCGGGAATTATTTTTTCCCATATTGTTGCTGCGATGGAACCCAGCCGTATATTTGTGCCATCCTTTCGGGGAATTGTTCTTCCTAATCCACGTTTTTCTCGGTCCAGTTCTCACCCAACCGCTGTTCCCGATTTTAAAGTATGCACTTCTTTTAATCCATTACCACGACCCGTAATTGGCTACATTCTTGCCTGGTGAATGTGCTCCTAACGTGCACTCCGTTTATTCAGACCGTATGTGCCACTTATAATCTCATGGTTGCCCCTCCGGTTAGGCTCGCGGTGAGGGGCTTTTTTTATTGGCCATGATCGCATTTCCGACACAATTCTTTTGGGGTACTTCCACAGCTGCGGCACAGGTCGAAACCGCTGGCGACCACTCATGGCGCGGCCTGCCATCCAGGGACGGGCACCGTTTCCTGCGCACGACCGACCATGAACTACGCCGGGCGGAAGATGCCGAATACATCGCTCGTTTTGGTACTGTGTACCGCTGTAGCGTGGATTGGTCCAGGTTGCAATCCACGCCGCTGGCAAAGTTTGACCCGGATGTGGTGGACGAGTATTGCGTCTTTTTCGAGCATTTGAAAAAAAAGGGCGTGTCGCTGATGTTTGTGCTGCATCATTTTTGCCACCCCAATTGGTTTGAAGCAAAAGGCGGGTGGACGAAAGAGAGCAACATTGACTATTTCGTGAATTACGCCCAGCAATGCCTCAAACACTTCGGCGAATACGTGGCCTACTGGAATACCTTCAACGAGCCGAATGTGTATGCTTACAATGCCTTTTTCTCTGGAAATTTCCCTCCGCACAAACGCCATAAATACTTTCTCGCCAATCGAGTGCTGGATCACATGGGCCAGGCGCACGAAATCGTCCGCATCCTGATCCGGGAAAAATCAAAACGCACACCGGTTGGTATTTCCCTCAATACAGCGTTTTTCGATTCGGCAAATATTTTCGGAGCGCCGGTTGCCGCTTTCGCCCGCTGGTGGTTTATGGTGCGGGCGGCCCGTCCGTTTCGCAAGTGCGATTTCTGGGGGCTTAGCTACTACGCACAGGTCCGGTTCGACCCGTTTCCGCTGGATATGATAAATCGCCCGGATGCTGTGAAAAAAAGCGGTCTTCCGCACGACAAAATATGGCTATACCTGCCCGATGGCTTGGGCAATGTGTTGCGTCGTTTTTGGAAAAAATACCAAAAACCCATCATCATTACGGAAAACGGCATTTGTACCGACAACGATTGGCAGCGCATCCAGGCCCTTCGCGATTACCTACACGTGTGCCACGATGCTATTCGGGACGGGGTTGATTTGCGCGGCTACATCCACTGGAGTACTTGGGACAATTTTGAATGGCATCTCGGCCCGACCTACCGTTTTGGCCTTGTCCGAGTGGAGTATTCCACGATGGAGCGTTCGATGACAGAAGCCGGGCTGTTTTATGAAAAAATTGTGCAGCAAAACGGGGTCGAGCTATAATGCTCCACGGGAGAGCGCCGTACCTTCGTCGAAACTACCGCCGCCTGTCATGCGTACCGCTTTTTGGCTTACGTTTTTTTTGCTTCCCTGCTGGGTCTATGGGCAAGTTTTTATGCGCCCGATTGACCACGCCGGAGCGCTTTCACTGGGCGGAAGTGTGGTGGCCTATCCCGGTGCTCAACTTGGAGTTGCCAATGACGCCATCTCTGGCTTTGGCCCCAAAGCAGGCGCGATCATCGGCTCTGCCATACCATACAGCATCGGTGGCTGGCAAACCGCACGCATCCAGGGATTCGTTCGAACGGGTGCGAACGACGGCTTCGGCATAGATATCGCGCATTCCGGCATCGAGGCTTATTTGGAACAGCGTTTCCGGTTTTCATACGGACGCCGCCTAAGCGCCGGGCTGTTACTTGGCGGTAGCGCCGATGTTTTGCGTGTTTCGGCCCAGGAATACGGCAGCGCCACCGGGGCCACGTTCAACCTGAGCGTACTGGCCAATCCGCTTCCAGATGTGTGGCTCGGCGCGCAGGTTCAAAACCCGATTCAAGTGGAAATAGCCGGAGCTGTCGTGCCCACCGTGTTGCGTATTGGTGCCGCGTGGCGGGCCTCCACTACATTGACGCTTTTGGCCGAAACCGAGAAAGACCTCGAGCGTCCCGCACAAATGAAACTCGGTTTCGAGTACCGACCTGTCTCGGGTGTTGTTTTGCGAACAGGCCTCCGAACCGAACCGGCGCGGTTGAGTTTCGGCGGCGGACTACGCATAGCTAATAGTATAGAAATTGACATGGGGGGCGAATGGCACCCAACGCTCGGCCTTACCCCTGCGGCCATGGTTACCTGGCATCGGGAATAAGGTATCTCATCAACCAATCAAATAATCGTGACAATGGAACTGATCCAAGCGTTGCAAAATCTCAAAGACCGTATTCGAAAAAGCGAAACCGAGGAAGCGCTTTCCGAGCTGGCCGACCTGCTGGATGACGTGGATGCCGACCTGTTGGACGAGGCTTTTGCCCTCCAGCAGCAAATGAACTTGTGCCAACAACAGAGCCGGCTCAACTTGATTGATCACAAGGAATACTCGCTTGCATTCAGCAACATCAGTTTTTCGACGCTACGCCTGATAACAGTGGCTACCAAACAACTCCAGACGCGCCAGCACTCGGCAGTTCCCTCTTCGGGTTTGTCGGTGACCGACACTGCCGCCCCACAACCGGTGGCATCAGCAAGTGCCGGCGATGAGCCTGATTTGCTCCAAACAGGTTACCAAAAAATGCAGGACGGCGACTATTCCGGCGCCATGACCGATCTGACGGCATACCTCGAAAAAAATCCGCAGTCCTGGGAGGCCAAACAGAATCTCGCGGCCTTGCACGAATCACTTGGACTTTGGGATGAGGCCATCCACTGGTACACCGAGGCCGTGCATACCAACCCCAAACTTGCAGTAGCCCTGAACAACCGCGGCAATATTCGAATGGATCAACAAGCCGACTTCCAGCGGGCTTACAAAGATTTCAACGCAGCGCTGGTGGCCGATCCGAGCTTGCTTACTGCCCGGTTCAACCGTGCCTTGGCATCCATGCACCTCAGCCAGTATGCCCAGGCCGTACAGGATCTGGATGTGTGCATTCAGCATGAATTTCAAAAAAATGCCGCATGTGGCCTTCGGGGCGTATGCAGGGTGCATACCCAGGACTACCAAGGCTCCATGGACGATTTGAAAATCGCCATCAAAGCCGACCCTGAAAATGCATCCTACTGGGGCAGTTATGGCCTTTGCCAGTATCATTTGGGCAATTACCGGGACGCGATCGAGTTTCTCGACCACGCCCTGAAACTTGATCCCAACCAGCCGGAAATGCAGACCGTGCGCGGCATTGCGTACTACTTTCTGGAAGAATACGATCCGGCGGAAAAAGACTTCCGGGAGTCCATTCGTCTGTCTCCGGGGTACGCGTATGCCTGGTATTTCCTCGGCTTGGTGTACAAATTGCGCGGCGACTCTGTGGAGGCGATCAAATACCTGAAAGAAGCGTACACCCATAATCCGGACATGGCCGAGGCTTATGCCATCATTGGGGTAATTGCATTCGAAAACAATCAGTTTGACGAAGCCATCCAGTATTGCGAACGCTCCCTGCAGAGCGATCCCAACCAGGAGGTCGCCATCGAATTTCTCGAAAAAGCACGCAAAGCAAAAAATACCGGAGGGCTTTGGGGGAAATTGTTCGGAAATTGAGGTTTCGAGGGTCTGGTTAGAAGGTTTGAGGGTTTCGGGTTTCGAGGTTTTGGGTGGACGGTTGGATGAAGGGTGCAGTATATTATTTGTACTTTGAACCCTACCTTTGCGCCAACCAGAAACCTCCAAACCCGAAACTTTTAAACTTTATTTTAATGCAAAATATCACAGTTATCGGCGGCGGCACCATGGGCAATGGCATCGCGCACGTCTTCGCTCAAAATGGATTTGAAGTGACTTTGGTGGACGTGGACTCATCCGCCCTAGACAAGGCATTGGCCACCATTTCAAAAAACTTGGATCGCCAGGTGGCCAAGGGCACGCTCACAGAGGCCGAAAAAACCGCTACGCTTAACCGTATCCACCCCATGACCGATCTTAGGGAAGGCGTTTCAAGTGCGGATATGATCGTGGAGGCGGCTACGGAAAACGTGGTTCTCAAGTTGAAAATATTTGCCGATGTGGACCAGTTTGCGCCCGCAAATGCGGTGCTGGCCACCAACACCAGTAGCATCAGCATTACCAAAATTGCTGCTTCGACAAAACGACCTGACAAAGTCATCGGCATGCACTTCATGAACCCGGTTCCGGTGATGAAGCTCGTTGAGGTGATCCGAGGGTACGCCACTTCCGACGAAGTGACGGAAGCGATCATGGGACTTTCGCGTGGTCTTGGTAAAATTCCAGTGGAGGTGAACGACTACCCGGGTTTTGTCGCCAACCGCATCCTTATGCCCATGATCAACGAGGCAATCTACGCTCTGCACGAGGGCGTGAGCGGTGTGGAAGAAATTGATACCGTTATGAAATTGGGCATGGCACATCCGATGGGGCCGCTCCAGTTGGCCGATTTTATTGGCCTCGATGTTTGCCTCGCGATCCTGCGCGTATTGCAAGAAGGTTTCGGAAATCCGAAATATGCCCCCTGTCCACTATTGGTGAACATGGTAACTGCCGGTAAACTGGGCGCCAAAAGCGGAGAAGGTTTTTATATTTATACCCCGGGCAGCAAAGACATGTTGGTGGCCGAACGCTTCAGGTAAGTCAACGAGCTACTGGTCCTCCTCAAGATCGAAAAAGCCGAGTCGGTTGCGCTCGAAGTGTTTGATGGCCATGCCGTTGTTTCCAAATCGCATGTCTTTTTCGATGCTGAAATCAGCCTCGTGCCCGGTCACCAACAGCAGCCCGCCAAAGCATTTTACTATAAAATTTCCGCGTTCGAAAACGGCAACGACGGTGCCGGACGGATGTTTCTCGTAGCCAAAGTCGTGCACGTCAAATATCTGTGCCGACCATATTCGTACAAGTCGATCGCCGACAAAGGTGAACGCTCCGCTGAATGGACGGGTGACTGCTCGGATGAACCGCTCAAGGGCCACAACATCCTGATTCCAGTCTATCAGGCTGTCTTGGGGCGTGCGCTTGGGGTAGTAGGTAGGCGTGATGGAGGTATCCTGACGGGCGAGTTTGTGCTCATTACGCACCAAGGACTCAATGTTTCTCTCCACAAGAAACTTCATCGCCAAAGTGTTTTTGAAATGCATGGTCTCGGCGGTATCCTGCGGGGTGATCTGGAATTTGAGGGTATCTACCACATCGCCGGAGTCCACACCGGGGTCGTATCGAAACAGGTTTGTGTAGAATGCCTGGCGGCCTTCGATAATGGACCAGTTCATCGGCGACCGACCCCGTCCGAGTGGCAAATCGGCGGCGCTGCCATGCATACCGAATGCGCCGATCCGAAACCCGGACAAGATTTCTGCCGGAACCAGTCTTTGCCAGCCCATGACGAAGGCGACATCCAGTTTCAGGTTGTTGATGTACGCGATGTCATCTTCGTGTTTCAGCGAGTAATACCGGGCTTGATACACCTCAATGCCTCGTTTTTCGGCCTCGGATTTTAGGTCGAGATAATCAGCCACCTCATGTTTAGCTCCGGCTTCGGGAGCGATGGTGATGAGGTGGCTGATCCTGTACGGAATGTTCAGGTTGTCCAACAAGAACAGGGTGGTCGCTTTGCAGCCGAACACCGCAATTCTATCATACGTGGCCATTTAATTTACGAAATGGAATGCAATTGTTGGAAAAATCCGCTTTGAGCGCGTCAACACGTTGGCTGTAATACTGGCGAAGTTTATCCACGTTCGATTCGCCGTCGAGCATCCACCAGATGGGGTGAATCAAGATATGAAGCGACTTCTGCTGCGTGAATTCTGGCGTATCAAACGGGTGACCGAAACGCCAGACTCCGGTGGAATCCGAAATATACTTGACATCACGGAAGTACTTGGACTGGTATGTGTGCTCAATACCGTAAATCGGCGCATCGTATTCCTGGAAAAATGCATTGGGCCTGTGCAGGCTGACAATTCCGACTTCTGCATTGAAAATATCGCGGAACAGGGCCACCTCCTGTTGTAAGCCGCGGTGAAAATCCGTGTAAATCGAAGGGTCAAAATGAATGGTAATGGCATGCCCCATTTCCCGGATCAAGTGAACATTTTCGTAATCCTGAGGGGAAAAGATGTTGTACATGCTGGAACGCAAGAGAAAGAAGTAGGTGGCCTTTATACCCATTTGACGTTCGATAGTGGCTGCCTTCAGGGCAAAACCGGTATCGAAATCAATGTCATGGCGTAAGGCGATCTGATGCTTGTGTTCCCGCAGATCAGGAAAGAAGCAAAATTGATACCCCTGCTCAAGACAGGTCTGTAAAAATTCATCGTAGCATCCGAAACGACTGTGACTGGGGGCAATGGTTGCCGGCTTGATTAGTGGAGGAGCTGCCTCAGTCGCTTGAATGGTTTGCTGCCTCTGAGAGAGTAAAAAATTAACCATGAGTGTTCGCTTTTCATGAAGATTCCCAAAAAAAGATTAGATCAGATGCCTAATCCGGATTAAAGATTAAAAAGACAAGATTAAAGGCTAAAGGTAAACAGGTTTTGTAGAATTAAAAAAATGTATATGTTTTTCAACAGCTCCGCACACGTTTGATAAAGATGTTGTAAAGCGCTTTTGTCAGATATTTGATGTCGGTCAAGAGTGGTGCTCGTTGGTATGCTTCCAGATATCTGCGCTCAATCGCCACCGTGTCTTCCAGTGATTTCGGGATTTCTACATACACCGGAGGAACCAAGCCGGGTTTGAAATTTTTACGGAACTCTTGGAAATCACTTGGGTAAAGGCTGAAGTAGTGTTTGCTAATCGGGCGTACGCCAAAAATCTTCAGATCGCCTCGCATCAAATTGTACAACATCGGGAGTTCATCAATCCAGTACTTCCGCATGAACTTACCCAATGTGGTAATCCGCGGATCGTTGTTGAACTTGGATCCAGTCCCGATGCCTCCCGCTCCATTGCGTTCATAAATAAACTCTTGCACATATTCCGAGTAGGGCGACATGGTGCGCATTTTGTACACCTTGACAATCTTCCCGGTTTTTCCCACACGCCTCAATTTGATGAACGGACCGTATGTGGCTTCCTGGTTGAAATCAGGTTCTCCTGTTTTTTCGGCTGCAAAGTACAGCTTACCTTCAAATTCAAAAGAATCTAGCAAACGAAATCCACAAGAGTACAAACGGCCATAAGTTTCCATCTCGGAAATCACGCGTCCGTAGCCCTTGGTGAGTGCAAAATAACTGCGGCGGAGGTAAGGCAATTTAGGCCAAACGCGCTTCACCATAAAGTCGAACGTATAGAAGATTTTGTTCAGCGGCGCAGGATATTTGGCGAGCAAACGCTCTTTTCGGCGAAGGGAAATTTCCACACAACCGACTAGGCAGCCACCTAATGGTAAGTGCTTGTTGGCAGATTCCAGGAACTTGTTGATATACCGGATGTCGTTCAGTCGGTGGGTGTTCATAATAAACCCAACGCTGTCTCCGCCAACAATACTGGAGTTGAGAGTGAACACGGTGTCCAACAGAACAGCCTCTTCCAGCAGTTCCGGGGCGATGTTTTTTTCAAGGAATCCCATAACCTCAACAGGCAACTTTTTGCCCGTAAGACTGAGTGAGAGTGCGTCAAGATTGTCCTTCTGGTCAATGACAATGGCCATAATCAATGCATTTTTGGTGATGCAAGTAGTTGTTTAGAAAATGCCGCTGTTGCGAAGGGGGGAGGATTATCGGATTTTTGGAGGGAACGGCTGTGTATTCGAGAGAACCGAACGCAGCGTGTCATCCACCATGCTTTGGCAGCATGTGATGACATGATTTGAAAAACAAAATGCGAGAACGTTTGCCCTTTTGGTTTGCCGAAAAGGCGTACTGCCGAGATTAAAAGAGGGGGGAGGACAGTAGGATGAAGGGCCAGATGTATTCCACGCCGAAAGTAATGAAGAAAATGTATTTTTTCTCAATTCGGGCATTCCTCAGGAACGCAGAAGAATTCGGCAATGAAAATACTGCAAGTGTTCGAGTTGTCGTATAGGCAGTAATTATGTATGTTTTAGATCTAATGAACTGAATTGTAGAAGACTTTAAAGCAGATGACTTTGCAGGGTAAAGTTTTCCAAAACTATGCCAACCAGAGATTTAGCATTTGACAAGAACTACATTTCATTGAAGCAATACCCGCTTATGGGTATTTATGGATTGGACTGTTCAAACGGTCGCCGCCGCTTTTCTAATCTTGATCAACCAGTACTTCACGAAGTTTTTTGCGTGCTGTTGGTATTTATCGGATAGCCAAAGAGTCGGATTGTCGGTCCATCGCTGTGGGTGAAAATTGAGCATGGCCCGCTGTGGAAAACGACTTTCCCGAATGGCTGCAATGATGTCGAAGGTGGTGCGAAAAACCAACCCAAAGTGGTCTTCAACCTTGTCGCGCACGCTGACCGAACTGCCGTTCCAACGCCTACCGGTATCGGTCATGTAAAATACCCGACGGTAATCAATATCGAAATACGGCTCCCCGATGATTTCATAGTCCCGGTACCCGTAATGTTTCCACACGTCCTTGTTGTCGAATGGCGAACGCGGACTGCCGTGCATGCAGATGGTGGCCACAGGTACCACGCTGCGTAGTTTGGCCAAGTGTTGTTCGAAAAGCCGGATCGCCTTGTGTGGGTCGCCTTTGGCAAAATCCATATCCTCGTAGTGGTAGCCTACCTCGTGCCCCATGTCGTATATGGCCCGAATGACGCCTTCGTCGTAGCTCTCCGGCACCATACGAAAGTAGTAGCTGCCCACGATGCCTTTTTCATACTGAATACGGGCAAACTCCAGGCTGTGCAACTTGCGGTCGTCCACGTCGTGGCGCAGCAGGATGACTTTGTCCAAGGGCTTGTTCAGGTATTCCGTGAACGTTTGAAAAGGATAGCCTGCTTCCTTGAACGCGTCGAGCAGGTCTCGATAAGCGGTAAGTGTAAAGTCGCGCATGTTATGCTGTTGGCTGTTGGCTGTTGGCTTTTACTCGGCAGCCAATGGAGAATGGCTAACCGCCAACAGCCGATGATAATACTGATACGCTCGTTTCAACCCCTCCAGCATACGGACCTGAGGGGTGTATCCGAGATGTTGGCGGATTTTTGAAATGTCGGCCTTGGAGTGTTTTACGTCGCCGGGTCGCTCGGGGCCGTACACCGGCTGGATGTTTTTGCCGGTGATCTGGCGCAGCATATCCACCATGTCGTTCAGATCGGCCTGCTCGCCGCAAGCTACGTTGTACACCTGGTTCAGCGCTGCACGGTTTTCCGTGAACAACGCCAGATCGTTGGCATGCAGGGCGTTTTCCACGTAGGTGAAATCGCGGCTGGTGGTGCCGTCGCCATTTATTTTTGGAGGGGTGTCTTCAATGAATGCTTTGCAAAATATCGGAATCACGGCGGCATAGGGATTGTCGGCGTTTTGGCGCGGACCAAAAATATTGAAATATCGCAGTCCGATGAACGGCAATCCGTAGGTTTTGGCGAACACCTCTGCGTACAACTCCGCCGCGTACTTGCTCACCGCATACGGCGACAACGGCCTGCCAATGCGCTCTTCCACCTTGGGCAGTTCGGCGCTGTCGCCATACGTGCTGGATGAAAAGGCCAGCACGATGCGATCCACACCGGCTTCCTTGGCAGCGTGCAGAATGTTGACGGTGCCCCCGATGTTCACCTCGTTGGTGCGCATAGGGTTTTCGATGGAGCGCGGCACCGATCCGAGCGCCGCCTGGTGTGTCACTTTGTTGATGCCCCGCATCACGCTTTGGCAAACGCCGTAATCGCAGATGTCGCCCTTTACGAACTCAAATTTCGGGTTCGGGAGAAATTCCTCGATGTTTTCAAAGTAGCCGTTGGAGAGGTCATCCACCACGCGTACGAGCGCCACGCGGTCGTCGCGCAGGAATTTTTCCACTAAGTTGGAGCCGATGAAACCAGCCCCTCCGGTGATTAATAAGTTGGTTGCCATGCCGTTCAAGGTTGGATGGTTTCGGGTTTGGAGATTTCTGGTTTGAGGGTTACGGGTTTTCCGCACACGGATTTATCCGTGGGTTTCCGGTTGAAGTACGGGCTGTGTTTTGCCGTTTTTTTGATAGCGGTTCACGATGAAGTCGTAGTAGTACTGCGTCGCGTTTTCCTTGGTAGCCAAAAACGTTTTGCTGCGCTCCCGGTACACCTCGCGTTTTTCCGCCAGCACATTGTCCACCATCTCAAACACCTTGCCGGATTCGGAGGTGTTGAACACCAGCCCGAATTGTTCCATTTCCTGGCAGTTGGGATCCACGAAGGTACTGATGTACACGCAGGGCGTTCCTAAAATACCCGCTTCTACAGCAGTGGTGGTGCCTTCGCTAACGACAATACTGGCGTAATTCAGTACATGGTGAAACTTGTCGGGCGGCATGCTCAGGCAAAACGGCTTGAGCTCTTCCGATACGCCCCGCTCGGACGTGATGAACACCCGCATGCGCTCCGAGAGTTTTTTCACGAGACGCACCTTGTCGTCGGCGGACATGCCCTTGTGCCCCACATCGTGCGTGGCGTTCCAGGAGATAAATCGGATGATGGCGTATTCTTCGTCCTCCCGCACGCCAAGCCACTTGCGAATGGACGGATCGGGTGTGAAAAAATCGGGGTGCAGGTAGGCGATTTCGTGGTAACTATTGTACCGGATCTGTTTCGGTCCCAAGTCTTTGGGCAAAACCGCCGGCGTGAGGATGGCATCGGTGAACGGTCGGTACAGAATGACCTGTTCGATATTTCCGGTGTCCTCGATGGCGAGATTTTTGGCGCCAAGCAAAAAAGCGGCATGCGCTGCATACGGCGTGCCGTGGCTTACGAACAGGTCTGGCTTGAATTTCAGTCCGGTGAGGAACATTTGAATATCGTAGCGCACAAGCCCCCAGAGTTTGCCCGGGAGGCTGCGGTAGTGTTTGCCGAAGTTGACAAAGGGGAAGCCTTCCGCTTTCAGCAGATCAAGTTCAAACTCTTTGTCGCGGGCGGTGAACAGCACCTCGTCGCCGTTTTTCATCAGTAGGCGGGCCAGGTGTTTGAACAAATGTACGTGGGCCGGGTGCCCGATGTCGAAGATTACGCGCATGATTTGAGTGATGAGCTATGAGTGATGAACGATGAGTTTTTGGAAAGTGACCGGGCGACTTTGAGTCACCCCGACACTTCAGCCGCTTCACTTGATTTTTTTGTACACTTCCAGTCCTAGTTTCCCCACCCGGTACAGGGTTGGGTTAAGAACCATTTCGTAGCGTCCGTAACACACCTCCTCCCCGCCAAACCGGGCCTTGAACTCCCGCACGCCGTAGTCTTCTTCCGGTCGCCCGGCGCCCATGAAGTCGAAGTGATCGAACCCGTGCTTTACGCCGTATTCGATAGGTGCCCACGAAGCCAGCACGCTGGGGTGTACCCCGGTGACGACTCCGTTTTCGCCACATACATACCACTGGTACAGCACCTTGTTTTTGTAGGTAGGCCCGATGCTGCCGCCCACTACTTTTCCTTCGTATTTCACCACAAAAACCTTGGCTGCCGGCGATTTCCACATGTTCACGAACAAATCCGGGCCTGGCAGGGGTTTTTTCACCTTTTCCCGGTACAGCGTTTCCAGAATACCGTACAAGCCCAGCACGTCGGCTTCCGATTCGGCTTCGCCGACGGTGGCTCCCGAAGACAGACTGGTTTTGATCTGCCGGCGTCGGTTGCTGCTCAGGCGACCCCGGGCAGCAGCCTCGTCGTCGGTTTTGACCAAATAATTCAGGTGGGGGCGGAAGCGGAACCCGCAGGCTTCGAAATCGCTGTGGAGGGAGGAGCAATCAAAGAAATTGCGGAACTCGATGAAGATCGCTTTGCCCTTCGCGTGTTGCTTCAGGGATTTAAGCAACTTCCTTGCCACTTCGCTCCGGTTCAGGCCGGAATCTTCCGATACCAGCGGCCCGGCCCAAACGATAAGCCGCCGGGAAAACCATGACTTCAGCCCGCCTCCGTCCGATTGAACCACCCCCATGAGCGAGCCGATGATGGCGCCGCGTTCGTTGGTGGCAACGATCACAAACGGTTTGTAACCCTTCACCGTTTCGATGAATTGGAAAAAGATGCTGCTCTGGAAATAATTGCCGTTCGGGTGATTATCCACGAAATGGTCGAGCGCCTCGGGCTGGAGTTCGGAATAGGTGGTGTACAGGTTTACTTGCATGACTTTAAAGGTTTCGGGTTTGAGGGTTTCTGGTTTAAGGGTTTTCCGCCCACGGGTTCACCCGTGGATTCAGGGTTTGAGCCTCCGTTTCCCCGCTAGCCACATCAACAGCGTCCACAAGCCGCTGACTTTCACGCAGACGGCGTCCACGCTGTCGGTATCGTCCACACTGAGGCGTTTGAGGCGGTAGGGGTTGGTTTTTAGGGTATTGTAGCCGAAGTCCACGGCAATGGCGCAGTCGTATCCGGCTTGTTTGATAAGTTCCATGTCCCGCTCGCTGTAGTCGCCGTTGGGGTAGGCGAGGGCATTGATGCGGAGGCCAAAGTCCTGTTCGAGAATTTTTTTGGATCCAAAAATTTCTTCTCGGGCTTCCGCATCCGAGCAGGTGTGCAGGCAAGGGTGAAAAGTGGTGTGGCTCTGAAAATTGACCCGGCTTTTCATTTCTCGAATCTGTGCTTTGGTAAGCGCCTGGGGGGGATCGAATTCCTGCTCCTCGGTGAAACCCACGCGGGCAAGTTGTTCCAGACGGACGTGGTTCGGCACCAGTTTCAGCGCCTGGGTATCAATTTCGGGGTGCTTGAACTTGAACCAGTAGTGTCGCCTGGTGCCCACGATACCTGCGCACAGGAAAATGGTGACGGGCAGATTTAGTTTTTCCAAAACGGGCAGCAGCGTGTGGTTTCGGATGTGCCCGTCGTCGAGGGTGATGATGAGCGCCTTGTCGGGCAGCCGCGAAGCATTGCCGGACCTGCGGGCGGCCAAGTAGTCGTCCAGCCCGATCACATGGTAGGTTTTGGCCAAATACCCAAACACCCGCTCCGCATGGTCGGCGGCGATGTCGTGAAACATCGCGATGGTCACCCGGCGGCGTTGCAGCGTTTCCCGGATCAGCCAGGGCAGCCCGGAGTAACGCAGGAGTTTGAATAGGATGTCGCGCAGGCTCATTTTCCGTCAATGAATTGGTTGTACCATTTGTCGAGGTGAATCCATTTCCAGATTTCCCGCGAGTAGTTGCCCTCGCGGGCCAGGTGTTTCTGATAAATGCCGCGCACCTTGTTGATGTCCATGATGCCGCGGCTGACGAATGGCTCGCTGTGGATCAGGTCAGTGATGTATTTCTGAAAAACCGGCTTGCGGAACCACTCGGCCTCGGGGGTCTCAAAACCCACCTTGTCGCGGCGCATGCGAATGGCTTCGGGCAGGGTGCCTTTCATGGCCTCGCGCAGGATGTGTTTGGTCATGCCCTGGCGGATGATCATGTCGTCGGGCAGGCTGAGCGTGCGCTCCACGAGGCGGTAGTCGAGAAACGGCACGCGGGCTTCGAGCGAAAACCACATGGAGTTGCGGTCTTCCCACTTCAGCAGGTGCTCCAGTTTGAACTCAAAGTGGTTGATCAGCGCCTCCTGCAGCGACTTGGAGCCGTACAAATCCTCCGTGATCACATTGGCGCGATGGGCGTTTGCCTGAAAAAAATCGGGGTCGAGGTACCCTTTTTCCATGACCCGGACCCGCGTGCGCAGGAAAGCCGGCAGCAAGAAAAACACGAGGCTTTTGATGCCGTACAGCGATTTGTGCTTGCCGTAGTAGTGGGCCATTTCGGAGGCCAGCGCAGCAAGGCGGCCCTGACGCAGCAGGTTTTTGAAATGAAACCCGAAGAAATAATGGTAACCGGCCAGCGCTTCGTCGGCGCCTTGTCCGTCGAGGGTAACCACCACGTGCTCGGCGGCGAGTTTCATCACGCGGTACTGGGCGTAGGTGGAACTGCTGGGCACCGGTTCGTACTGCGCCAAGGCCAGGTCGTCGAGGTCGGCCAGCAGGCTGTTTTCGTCGGGCCGGGTGTAGTACATATTTTGCACCTGGCCCTTGTACAGATCAATGAACGACGACTCGTCGCCCTTCTGGCCGCTACCGTAAACAGCGGAAAAGGTGTTCAAATCCTTTTTTTGAAAATCCTGTAGCAAAACCGACACGATGCTCGACGAGTCGAGTCCGCCGCTGAGGCACACGCCCACAGGAACATCGCTGCGCAGGCGCAGGCCGACGGCGGAGGCAAACATTTCGCGGTATTCCTCCGGGTTTTTGAACGGCTCCTTGATTTCCTTGCGGATGTCGTACCACTTGCGGGGCCGCAAGGTTTTTTCGGATGCCGGTGCGCCGGGCGCGAGGTGGAGGTGAAAGCAGTGCCCGTGGTCGAGTTTTTTGACTTCCTGCAAAAAGGTGCCGTCGTTTTGGTCCGTCCGGTTGAAAGCGAGGAAGTTGAACAACGCTTCCTGATCGGGGGTGGGCTTGCGGCCCAAAACGGCGGTGATGCTTCGGATATCGGAGCCGAAGAGGATGCGCTCGCCGTCCACAGCATAAAAAAACGGCTTTACCCCGAAGCGGTCGCGGGCCGCAAAAAAACGTTTTTCCTGACGGTCGAACAGCGCGATGGCCCACATGCCGTTGAACCGGTGCAGCATGGCTTCGCCCCATTCCTGCCAGGCCGCCAGCACGACTTCCGTATCGGAGCCGGAGCGAAATTGGTGCCCCTTGCCCTTCAGTTCTTCGCGCAGTTCGAGGTAGTTGTACACCTCGCCGTTGAAAATGAGCACATAGCGCTCATCGTGCGAGAACATGGGCTGATGGCCGGCTGCGCTCAGGTCGAGGATGCTCAGGCGCACGAAGCCCAGGCCTACGCCGTGTTCGGAGAAGTGCCCGGAGTCGTTCGGGCCGCGGTGTTTCATGGCCCGCATCATGGACTGGAGCGCTTGCTCGGGTACCGGTTGTTGGTTGAGATGGATTATGCCGGATATTCCGCACATTGATTATTGGATTGATTCGATTGATACGATTGGTTCGATTGGGTTTTGGTGCATGGCTACTGTTTTTCAATTTGCTCCTTCGCCAAGCGTGCCATCTCAAGCAGTTGAAGCAACTTGTTCTTTATATTTTCCTTGAATTTGGTGGAAAAATAGATGTCTTGCATGATGGTTTCCGGGGAATAATCTTCCCAGTACTGATAAGCGGGCCACCAGGTTTCTTTCTTACTGCCCGGGTAAGCGTCTTTGAATCGTTGCTGGAGCGGCTCCAGATTGAGGGTCGGTTTTTGTGGTTTCCCTTGGGTATCTGGTATGTAGGAAAATCCAAAGAGCAATCGGTGCGGCATAACGTCAAACTGAAAGTCGGGCCAAATAGACAATGCCTGCAAATTCGGGTCGCCCGCAAAAGTAAAACCTTGCCAGCGCTTCCTGTTTTTGAGGTAAAAAATCAGTTGCAGGTTCATAGAAGTCGCCAAATCCTGAAGATCGGCTTCCAGTTTTTCGATTATTCTGCTCTGTACCGTTTGGTACAATGCCGGCGACTGCAATTCCACAAACGACGCGAGGTTGTCTGGATTGGCCAGTACTTTATTGACAAGTTCTGTTTGCATTTTACCGTCAAAATGTTGATTGGTGAGTTTTCGGATCAACTGGATGTATTGAGTGATCGTTTCACGCAGCGTTGGGATGTCGGTTGCCTCTTTCCTACATTTCTCCAGCCAGACCAGAACGTCTGTGCTGTACGCAATGCAGAAGTATTGGTTTTCTTTCAAAATGCCTTTTCCGGTACTCTCTGAATCTGGTGAAGTCCCAAACAAGGTTAGATAAAAAAGCGTGGCGTTTTTGTCGTAATTGTGGTATCGGAGTAGTTGATTTTTCTGGTCGCCAGCAAAAATTTTATTTTCGATCACGATTTTTCCGGCTTGGTTGGCAATCAGGATATCAATCCGCCCGCCTTCGGTTTCCGTCACGGGACCGATGTAATGTTCCGCGATGCTTTTGGCAGTTTTGGTTTCAAAGTCACTGATTCCCAACTGCTCAAGCCATAGTTTTAAAAAGGTGTCGCCAAGACCATGAGTGCCTTTTGGATTTAGCAGCTCCACTAAAAACTGGGAATGGGTGCGCACTTCGTTTGACTCCAGGCCAAGTGTTTGAAAAACATTGAACTTCTGCCCTGGTAGTTCACCCGCCAGTTCCTGTGCTTTTCGCAAGGCGGTCACATAGTTCAACAGTGTGTCGGCGGATGTAGCTGTCTGGATCACGGTATATTGGTTAAGCGTACCACGTTCGGGCTATCCAACAACCGTACCGTTTCGCGTTGGTGTGCAGTGATTCTTTTGAAAATTGTCGGGTAGGCGAGAAATGCGGGGATTTTGGAGGAGAAAGTGTCCGGCAAAGTGGGCCATTTCGCGCCGTTTCCTAAGTCGCGTTTGCGGGTAATGTGGTCTTGCAATATCTTGCTCCGCAAAACAACCGCGCTTATGGCCAAAGAAGCAGAGTACGCTACCCGAACCCGAGTTGTTCACATTCTTCGTTCGATCATCGAACGCCCCTACCATTTCACCAGACGAGCCTTGGCCGAACGCCATGGAGTTTGTCGTGATACTATCGGTGGCGATTTTCATTGCATTACCGCTGCCGGGTTCACCCTGGAGCGTGATGAAAAAGACCGCTATGCCTTCGTTTTGGACAAACCCCACCGGCAACTCAAAGACCTCCTGCATTTTTCAGAGGAAGATCAGTCACTTCTGCATCAGGCCATTGACAATCTGCCGGACTTCACCGAACGGCACCAAAAACTAAAGAGTAAACTCAGCGCCTTGTACGACTTCCGGCGACTCGGCCACGCCTATCTGCGAAAACCTTACCTCACCAAAGTGGATTCGTTGCTACAAGCCAGGGAGGAAAAAAGGCAAGTGCTTCTCGTGGATTACCGCTCCTCTAACAGTAACGCCATCGGCACCCGCCTCGTGGAGCCGTTTCATATCAGTCCCGCAGAGGACACATTGCAGGCCCTTGATGTCGAAAAGCGTACCCTCCGGCACTTCCGCCTCTCCCGTTTTTCACGCGTGCAACTGACCGACACGCCCTGGCAATACGAAGGCCACCACAACATCCTGCCCACCGATCCTTTCCGCATCGTGAGCGCCGACCAGGTGAACGTACACCTGCGCCTCGGCGTGGGCGCGTATAACGAACTGCTGGAACGGTTCCCCCTCACCAAAGCCTACGTCGAAGAGTCGGAAGTGCCGGGTATGTTCGACTTCCAGTGCAAGGTGAACCGGGGATTCCTCGGGCTGAGCAATTTTATCCTCGGGTTTTTTCACCAGAGCGTGGAGGTGGTGGAGCCGGAGGCGTTGAAGGAGTATTTGCGGGAGGCGGTGCAGAAGATGCGGTTTTAGTGGTTCGGTCTTTTCAAATTTTCAGAGCGGAAGAACCCGAACGCGGTGTCGGGAAGGGTCAATGGTCAGCAGGGCGCCAGGCCGCGTATTGTAGTGCCTGTTTGATATCCTCGGCTTCCAGATACGGGTATGCTTGCAGTATTTCAGCCGTCGAACGCCCGGCGGCTACCAAACCTACCAGCATGCCGACCGTAACACGCATGCCGCGAATACAGGGCTTGCCGCCCATGACGGCTGGATTGAAGGTGATGCGAGTGAGCGTGGGAAGCATACGATGTGTCGCTTTTTTTTTAGGCCACAAAAATAGTGTAAAAAATGTAGGGGTAGGGAAATAGATTCGGTGGGGGGGAGAGCCAGGGTAAACGCATGCATGTTGAATGCCCCAAATGAACGGCTCAAACTATTGTTTTGCCCAGTGGGGTGGGAATGTTCAGGCATACCTCCCGAGTGCTTTTTCGAAAAAACCTTTGATCTGCGTAGCCAGTTCTGGCGGGGAGAGCACTCGTGCGCGATCCCCCAGTCTGGCAATCTCGGCTACCAGTTCCTGATTGACCACGATCTTGAACTGCACTTTCAAGTGCTCGTCCGAGTCCTCCAGCACGGTAAAGGGTTCAAAAAAAGGCTTGCTCAGAAAATACTTTCCCTGCACCGGTTCGAGGGCGAGCACCACCCCTACCGCTTGGGCATTGGGCGGACGCGAGATGCCATAGATGTCGCGCCAGTACGACTCGGGGTCGTAGTTTTCGGGCTTGTTGTGAAAGAAGCCGTCGTGTTTGGGCTTGCCGACAATGCGTTCGAGCGGGAAGGTTCTGATAAAACCTTCTGACGGGTTGTGGGAATAGCCGCCCACATACCAGCGGTGTGCATATTGCCGAAGAAAATACGGATCGAGCAAGACGGATTTGGGGCTTTTGGCATGGAAGGGATGGTAGTCGAATGTCACCCGACGCGACTCTTCGATGGCCTTTAGGAAAAACATCAGGTGCTTCGTGCCCTCATAACTGGGCGGCGCGTCGAAAAAAATGGCACGAGCGGGCGAGTTCTCGCGCATCCACCGACGAACGGAGTGCTGGATTTTTTTGACGACTTCGGTCAATCCATTGTAGATGTCGAGATGTGCCAATGGCGCGAGGGTTTCTGCGGCTATGCGCAGCTGCATCACGTCGTCAAGTGACAATGACAAGCTGTCGGTGAAAAGGAAGCGTTCGGTGTAGCGCCAGCCGCGTAGTTTAGGGTCATATTCTAGCGGCGCTCCCTTTGATTTGAGGGCTTCTGTATCGGTACGCAGTTGGCGCAGGCTGATACCAAAACGCTCGGTTAGTTCCTTACTTTTCAACACGGATTGGGAGCCGAGCCGGTCGTTGAACATGCGGTTCATTTCCAGCAGGCGTTCGGTCGGGCTTTTGTCTTTTGGCATGGACGGGACATATAAGATTTCAATAAATGTGTTCGTTCCGATGAGGTGCTGCGAATTTCTGCAAAAGCGTGAATATCTTTCGGATGCGAAAGCAAAATAATTTTCATCGGTGTGCAGAAAAACTGCATAGCTCCACTTGTAGGTTTGTGGGTGAGAAAAATTAAAACCTATTTCCTCGATTTATGCAAGACAAACTCATCGTCCAAATTGGTAAAATCAAGATGCCTGTTTTCGAAGAAGGCTATCAATTTTTCATCCAGAATATGTTTCCGGGCGAAAACTACGAGATGCTAACTGCCGATTTTTTACTCGATAACACAGCAGGTGCTTGGGTTTGCAGTTTTGCTGGTGTTGATATAGATTCGGTAAGTTCTACAAACTACCTCCGCTATGCCTACAGAAAAGGCTCATCGCGGGGCGGCGACATTACTTTCACTACTAAAAGCGGTGATTTTGAAAAAAAACTTGGGGCCATCCAAAAACAAGTTTCAGACACTGCTGCTTTTTGCCATGCCCAATCAATAACCGCCGAGATGCCTGTTTTTGATGCTTTGAATGCCGCTTTTCAAAAAGAATACGATGCGATTTTAGCAGTAGTCTCCGAAAAGTACAAGGCATTGCCCAAGGAAAAACAGCAGAAATCTGGCTTTACGATCCGCTTTAAACAAGGCAACGAAGAAAAATATCTTGCTGATTTCGAGACCATCCAGCGGCAGATTTACCTAAATGGTACAATAGGGAAATCCCAAAAATACAAGGTGGTTTCTGAGAGCAAGGACAAGATTTGCTCGATTTGCCTCAAAAAAAAGTCGCTGGTACATGGCTTCGCTTCGCCGTTCAAATTTGCAACGGTGGACAAGCCCGGTTTCGTCAGCGGTTTTTTCCGACAGAAAAACAACTGGAAGAACTACCCAATTTGTTCAGACTGTGCGTTGGATTTCGAGATCGGTAGAAATTACGTCATTGAACATTTGAGCCGCACTTTCTTCCGCAAGCGTTTTAACTATTACATTGTGCCTAAACCTGTGTTGGATGGTTCACCTGGTTTTCTCCAAAAGATTGTGGACACGCTGGCGAAAATGGAATTTTCGGAGGATTCCCAAAATATCAGTGCGCGGGAAGATAATCTCATGAAGCAGGTCGGACGGGAGTTCGGCGAAGAAGCTGGTTTTTCACTCAATCTGCTCTTTTACGAGGAAGACAGAAAAACAGATGCCATTAAAATCAAATTGAACTTGGAGGAAATCATTCCTTCGCGTTTCAGGTTGATTTTTGAGGGAATCCCAGAAAAATTGCGAGGAAACCCGCTTTACGAGGGGGCAGAATTTGAGAAAAAAGGCGTAAAAAGAGACTTGGAGTTTTCGTTCAGCATCCTTCATGATTTCTTCGGCGACCGCTTTTACCAAATCATTCAGACTGTTTTCATAGGCTTGCCGCTTGATCGTGAAGTACTTTTTAAGGCTTTCATGGAACGTTATCGAGATAATCGCAGACGCGAAAGCAAAAGCATGAAAAAAAATGATTTTGAGTTTGGCGATTTGACCATCAAAAAGGCACACATAGTTTTGGCTTATCTGGAAAAGTTATGCATCATTCAATCACAAAAAAATACTTTGAGTATGGAAACACCAATTCCTCATACAGTACCGGAAGCGGAATCAGAAGAATCGAAACAGGAACAAAAAAGGACATTTGATATGTCGAAGTATCAAAGGTTTGTTGCTGAAAACTCCGGTTTTTTGGATTCTGAAGTTAAGGAAGGCATCTTTTCATTGGGTGTTCTGACCCGCTTGTTGCTCAATTTGCAAAGCGCAAATCTCGGCGGCAACACACCTTTTGAGAAAAAACTTAAAGGTTTTCACCTCAACGGTGACGCTCTTGTGAGAATCTACCAAGAGGTGTTGAGTAAGATATCGCAGTACACAAGTCTTCATGCGTACGGTGATTTCAAAGAGGTAGTGGCGGACAAATTCGTGCGAAACGCTCACCGCCTAAAGGAACTCTCCAACAATCAAATCTCCTTCTATTTCGTCGCAGGGATAGAACTGGGCAGGCAATTCAAATCAGAAGAAAAAAATTAAAACTCAGACATCATGGCAGAAATCATTAAAAATCGCACCGAATTGCTCTTTCTTTTTGAGGCAGAGTACACAAACCCCAACGGCGACCCGCTTAACGAAAACCGCCCGCGCTTTGATGAAGAGGAAAGCAAAGCCCTTGTCTCTGATGTGCGCCTGAAGCGAAGCATCCGTGATTACTGGTACAGTTACAAAGGACACGATGGTTCTGGAGACAAGGATATTTTTGTCCGAGAAACTACTTACAAAGACGGTGAAAACGAATTCATTAAATCAGGAAAAAGGAGGGTCAAAGACTTTGGCAACAAAAAAGAGGAAATTTCGACTGCTATTCTTGCTCGATGTGTAGATGTTCGAGTTTTTGGGGGAGTGCTTCCAATGGATGCCGACTCAATTACATTCACGGGCGCAGTACAGTTCAACATGGGCAAATCCATCAACCAAACGGATCCAATTACCTTGCAGGGAACGGGTGCCTTTGCTTCCGCAGACAAAGCCAAGCAAAAGACCTTTCGTACTGAATATGCCTTGCCCTACGCACTAATTGGTTTCAACGGTATCATCAATGAAAAGGCTGCCGCTTATTCAAAAATGACCGACGACGATAAATCCCTGCTGTTGGAAGGCATTTGGGAGGGCACAAAGAACCTAATTTCTCGCTCCAAATTTGGGCAAGCGCCGCTGTTACTGCTCTCGGTCAACTACAAGGAACCTTTTTACCTCGGCAATCTCCGCCAACGCCTTAAACTCATTTGTGAAGGCGACAATAGCATGAAAATCAGGAACATAAACGACTATGAGTTGGACATTTCTGATTTGGTCGCTGCATTGAAATCTGAAAAAGACAAAATTCAAGACATTGACCTGCAAATTGACAGTCGTCTACAGACGGTCTGCAACGGCAAATCCATTCAACTAAAAAACGGCAAACTCAATCTTGATGAAATCGGATAAAATTCTCGTGTTCGACCTCATGGGCGAGTATGGGCATTTCCGAAAATTCAACACCACAACTTCCCCGCTGACATACCCGATGCCGCCGCGACCGGCGTTGTCGGGTATCATCGGGGCGATTTTGGGCATTGAGCGCGAGACTTCGCCTGGGAAATTCCCTCCCGGCGTAGTACCGCTCAACGAGTTGTTTCAACCGGAAAAACTGTCAGTCGCCGTCCAACTGCTGAGGCCAGTAAAAAAAACGCGCATGGCTTTCAACCTGCTCGACACGAGCAAGTCTGCATCCTCGTTTTTCAATATCGCCAACCGTACTCAGATTGAGTTCGAGATTCTAAAAGATCCCGCATTTCGCATCTTTATGCAGCATGCCGACCTTCAGATTTTCAACGACTTGGCGGAAAGAATGCGGCTGCGACGGTATCATTTCACACCGTATTTGGGCATTTCGCAGTTTGCCGCGACGACTGATTATCACGGCATTTTTTCCTGCAAAATTGTCCAAAACACAGATAACAAGTCAGTTGAAATAAAAACAGCAGTCAACATGACCGAACTTGTCGGAAATCGCGGCGATGCCATCAGTTTTGAAAAAGGCCTTCACTATTCCGTGGATACTTATCCGCGTGTCATGCAACCCGACCGCGAGATTTCTCAGTATTCTGAAATACTGGTTGAACTTAGTCAAGGCAAAGAGGGCCGGTTTTGGGTGAATTGTACTGAGTTAATACAGGTCGAAAACTTTGGAAACATCCTTTTCCTCTGAAAACTCTCCTTTTAAAAAATGGAAATCATCTCTCATCCGGGTGTTCCGCTCATCCAACATTTGCGAGCGGTAGCGGCTGGCTGCGTTCAAATTTTGAGTAGCCGACAGACCGCCTGCGGCGTACCGAGCGAGTGCCTCACGATGCTGGGCTACATCATGGGCATCACCCACGACATTGCCAAAGCGACAGTAAATTTTCAAATTTACATCCAATCGGAAGGCAAGAAGAAGAAGGTCATCCGGCCCAAACACCACGCGCTTATGTCGGCATATGTGGCGAAAGAAGTGGCGGCTTCGTACCTCGCAACTCAGTGCAAAGGCAATCTGCCGGGACACCTTTTCGATGTGCTGCCGTTTTTAGTTTTTACGGCGGTGAAGAGACATCACGGCAACATCCTGAAATTTTCGAATGAGCTGACCAATAACCGCGAGAAAGATTTTGATCTCCAGAAACAAATCAAAAACTTCCATCAACAGGAGGCTGAGGCTATCCTCGCAGAACTCTTGGCGGAAAAACACTTGGTTTTCGACTGGCAAAAATTTGAACAATCAATTACTTCCAAAAACTACCTGACCGACTTTGAGGACTTTGGCTTTGAGTTTGAAAGTCTCCTGCAAGTCTTGGCTGCCGACCAAGTTGCCCAAATTTTTTACTTGCACCAACTCCTTTTCTCGGCCCTACTGCATTCCGACAAAGCCGACGTGATTTTGGAAAAACGGCACGACGTGTTGCCTGGCCCCGACCTCGAATCTATCCACCGCTACCGAAAAAACGAAAAACACGACCAACCAACGACTGACCTGAACCGGCTAAAACACAAGGCTTTTATTGAGAGCCTTGACTACTTGAACAAGCATTTCGACCCGCAACAACACCTCTATTCCGTTACCCTGCCGACAGGTTTGGGCAAAACCATCACCTCTCTTGCATTGGCAGTGCGGATTCGCCAGTTGCTCCAAAATCCTTCGGCTCGCATCGTAATTGCCATCCCGTTTACTTCGATCATTGACCAAAATTTCAAGGTTTTTCAAGAAATTTTAGAAAATCCTGTCTCCGAAACCTTGCTAAAACACCATCACCTTGCCGACCCGGAATACAAAACCGATGAGGAGGACGAGGTGCTGGGAGATCAAGAAAGCAAATTTTTAATCGAAACTTGGCAGAGCGGATTGGTCATCACTACGTTCGTCCAATTGCTTGAGGTCATTTTCACAAACAATAAATCGAAGCTGCTGAAATTTCCAAACCTGACAAATGCCGTCATCGTCCTTGACGAGGTGCAGAACATCCGCCACGAACTTTGGGAGCCAGTCCGACGGGCATTTCAGATTTTGGGAAAACATTTCAACTGTTATTTCGTGATGATGTCCGCAACGCAACCCTTAATTTTTGAGCCGGAACGTGAAATCAACGAACTCGTACCAAATCATTGGGAATACTTCCGAAACCCACTTTTCAACCGGACGCGACTGGTCAACCGTACAAAAACTCCAATTTCATTCGATGACTTTTGTCTTGAAATCAAAAATTACCATGAGTCCAATCTTCAAAAAAGCCTGCTGGTCATCCTCAACACGAAAGATTTTACCCGAAAATGTTTTGAAAAATTAGCGGAAGCCATCCCGTCGGCGCAAGCCAACCTCTATTTTTTGTCAACATACCTCACTCCATTTGAACGAAAACGCATCATCGAACGAATCAAACAAAAACGCACGGAAGGCGACGAAAAACCCAATATCATTATCTCGACACAACTTATCGAGGCCGGGGTTGATCTTTCGGTACACACCGTTTTTCGAGTGCTTGCACCGCTCGATAGCCTCATCCAAGCAGCAGGTCGCGCCAACCGGTACAATGAATTGGGTGAAATGAGCGATGTTTTTATCTATTTGGTTGAAGGAAAAATGCAGCAGTTGAGCAGCAAGATTTACGGCCCCGCACTTTTGGAAAAGACGCTCCAAGTGCTGGATAACGTCGAATCTGTGGAAGAGCGGGGCTATCTTAAACTCATCGAAACTTACTTTCAAAAAGTTAGGGTGCGGGCGGACAACATGGAGAGTGATCTTTTAAAATACCTCTGTGAACTGGATTTTGAAAAAGTCGGAAAATTTAATTTCGTCGAAGACCAACGAACAGAGTCCGTTTTTATCCAACTGAACGAGGAGGCGAAACAAGTTTGGGAGACGTATTTAGAAATTGAACGAAACGAAAAGCAGCTAAATGCCTATGATAAAAAAGCAGCTTTTGCCAAGATCAAGAGCCGGTTTTACGACTACGTTATCAATGTTTCGATTGATTTTGGAAAGCAGCACATTGAATTCGACGGCGAACCGCAGCATTTTTTCTATTTATCAAAATTGGAAAGTCCATCGAAATGTTACTTGTACGATTATCAAAATGACGGCGCTGATTTTCGCCAAAATCTTGGCTTCGTGAAGAAAAAACATATTACTATGCACATATAAATCCATGACCACCACCCTCACCCTCACCCTCGCCACCATCTCCTTCCCTGAAATCCGGCTCGCCACCCGCGACGGGCACAAGTTGCGCGGCTATTTCGGCACCGTGTTTCGGGAGCACAGTCCGTTGTTGCACAACCATTTCGAGGATGGCCGCACGCGTTATGCCTTGCCGCTGGTGCAGTACAAGGTGGTGCGCGGCACGCCCATACTTGTGGGCTTGCAGGACGGCGCCCGGCTGCTGACCGAACTGTTTTTTCAAATGAAGACCTTGCAAATAGACGAGCGCAGTTACCCCGTGCAGGAACGCGACATCGTGTTCCGGAACCAGCCGGTGGGCGTGTCCGACACCCTCCACGATTACCGGTTCGCCACCAACTGGATGGCGCTCAACGACAGAAACTATCCCGAGTACATGGCCATGACTCCGGATGAGCGGCGCGGGTTTCTGGGGCGTATTCTGGTGGGCAACATCCTGAGTTTTTTCAAAGGCATCGGACTGTTTCTGCCCGAGGGCGTGCGCATCATGGCTACCGTGCGCCCCGATCCGCCGCGTACCACCAACCTGAAAAACACCCGCATGATGGCTTTCGGCGGACAGTTCACCACCAATGCCCTGCTGCCCGACCTCATCGGACTCGGCAAAAGCGTATCCCGGGGCTTCGGTACCATCGAAGCCGCAAAAAACCGCTAACCTTCCAACCCGAATACCCACGGATGAATCCGTGGGCGGAGAACTCGCCAACCCGAAACCCTCCAACCCGAAACCTTCCAACCGCACCACCATGCAACTACACCTGAACACCTACGGCACCTATTTGCACGTAAAGGACGCGATGTTCGACGTGCGCAAAAAGCAGGACGACGGCTCCTGGTCGAGCATGCCGCTGGCGGCCCACAAGGTCAGGAGCGTGTGGATGGGACGAGGTACGGCTCTGTCGAGCGATGCGGTACGGCTGGCGCTCCAGCACAATGTGGACATCGTGTTTCTGGAAAACGACGGCAAACCGCTGGGGCGGGTGTGGCATTCCAAATTGGGCAGCACCACGCTCATCCGCAAGCGGCAGTCTGAAGCCGCCCTTGACGAGCGCGGGCTGCGGCTGGTGCAGGAGTGGCTAAGTGCCAAGTTGGACAATCAGGCGGGATTCGTGCGCGACCTGAAAAAACACCGTCCGCAGCACAGCGATTTTCTGACCGACAAAGTGGAGCGCATTGAACAATTGCGCGCACAAATTGCCGGGGCTGCCGGGGCGAACGTGTCCGAACTCACACCCTCGTTGCAGGGTTGGGAGGGCACCGCCGGACGCCTGTATTTTGAAACCCTGAGTTATGTGTTGCCGCAGGCGTGGCAATTTGCCGGACGAAGCAGCCGCCCGGCACTAGATCCGTTCAACGCATTTCTCAACTACGCCTACGGGGTGCTGTACGCCCGGGTGGAAAAAGCCCTCATGCTGGCGGGGCTTGATCCGTATTCCGGATTTATGCACCGCGACGACTACAACCACAAAAGCCTCGTGTACGATTTCATTGAACCTTACCGGTTTTGGGCCGACAAGACGGTATTCGCCCTGTTTTCCGCCAAAAAAGTGAACCAGGGCCACACGGATGCCATCACCGGCGGGTTCAGCCTGAATTCCGAGGGCAAAAAACTGCTCATGGAGGCATTCAACGAGCATCTGGAATCCGACGTGATCCGCCACCGGGGGCGCAATCGCACCCGTGCGTCCATACTCCTGCTCGATGCGCATCGGCTTGCGCAATTCCTGCTCAACGACTCGACCGACGGCGATTTACCCGAACCCGACCTTGACATCCGCGAAATGTAAGCCGCATGATTACCTGGGTACTCTACGATATCGAAAACGACCGGGCACGCAACCGCGTGGCCAAGCGATGCAAGCAGGCCGGACTGTACCGGGTGCAGTACAGCGTATTCCTCGGTACGCTGGATGCGCACGAAAAGGACGTGCTTGAGTTGCAGTTGAAAGACGAGATCAACACCGATGTAGACAAGGTGTACATTTTCCCGATGAGCAAGGCGGAGTTGAAAGACACCGTACTGCTCGGTCAGGCTTTTGATAAAAAAATGGTTACCGATGAGGTGCTTGCGTTATTCTTCTGAACTTCCATGTTTTCCATTTGTATATTCCGGTCCATCTGACCCCCCTGTTCCGATTTGGTCTGACCCCCCTATTCCGGACCTTTGACCCCCCT
>Ga0268299_1000837_pt1 | contig 75446 bp, 68 predicted proteins | sample NOBtaG_FD_193484 | JGI IMG/M metagenome (GOLD analysis project Ga0268299, IMG submission 193484) | Activated sludge microbial communities from bioreactor in Nijmegen, Gelderland, Netherland - NOB reactor | ecosystem: Engineered > Bioreactor > Aerobic > Activated sludge | place: Netherlands... | reverse complement strand
CTCGGTCCAGTTGCCGCTGATCATGATCACCGAATTCGCGCTGGCGAAGCTTTACGAAAGCTGGGGCGTCACCCCCGCCGCGCTGATCGGCCATTCCATGGGCGAAAACACCGCCGCCGCGCTGGCGGGCGTGATGAGCTTTGAGGATTGCATCGGCCTTGTCCTGTTGCGCGGCCAGTTGTTCGACACCATCGCGCCCGGCGGCATGCTGTCGGTGCCCATGGCCGAGGCCGACCTGCGCCCCCGCCTGACGGGCGATCTGGACATGGCCTCGGTCAACGCGCCGGGGCTGTGCGTGGTGTCCGGCCCCGATGCCGCGCTGAAGGCGCTGGCCGAAACGCTGGCGGGCGAGGGCGTGGAAACCCAGCGCATCGCCATCGACATCGCCGCGCACAGCCGGATGCTGCAGCCGATCCTTGGCCGCTTCGGCGACTATCTGCGCGGCATCCGGCTGAATGCGCCGGCGCTGCCCATCATCTCGAACCGCACGGGCGCGGCCCTGACGGCGGCGCAGGCGACCGATCCGGAATACTGGGTGCAGCACCTGCGCAACACGGTCGATTTCCAGCGCGGCATGGCGGCGTTGAAAGACACCCCCCGCGTCTTCATGGAAATGGGGCCGGGCCGCGCGTTGTCGTCGCTGGCGCAGGCCAATGGCGTGCCGGCGGGGCAGGTGATTGCCGCGCTGCGCCACCCCGAACAGGCGATGGCCGACGATGCCTGGCACATCGGCACCATCGCCCGCCTCTGGGCCTGCGGCGTTGCCGTTGACTGGGAGCCGATCTGGGCCGGCGCCCGCCGCAACCGGGTGCCGCTGCCGACCTATGCCTTCCAGCGCAAGCCCTATTTCATCCAGCCCGGCAAGGCTGCCGCCGAAGAGGCCGCCCTGCCGGCCCGCATCGATGATCTGGCGCAATGGGGATGGAAGCCGCATTGGCGCCCGGTCTCGGCCGGGTTCGACTGTGCCGATCTGGCCGAAGCCGCAACGCAGAGCTGGCTGGTCTTTCTGGATGACTGCGGTCTGGGCGCGGCCACCGTTGCCCGCCTGCGCGCCGCCGGCCATCAGGTGCATACGGTCCGCGCCGGCGATGCCTTTGCCACCGACGGTCCGCAAGGCCACGTTCTGGCCCCCGAACGCGGCCGCGAAGGCTATGACGCGCTGATCGCCGATCTGATGCGCCGGGGCCATCTGCCCACCCGGATCGCGCATTTCTGGCTGGTGACGCGCAGTGAAAGCTTCCGCCCCGGTTCCAGCTTTCTGCACCGCAATCTGGAACAGGGCTTCCATTCGCTTCTGTTCCTTGCCCAGGCCATGGCCGAGGAAAACCTGCCCCGCCCGCTGCATCTGACCGTCTTCACCACCGGCGCGGCGCGGTTGCGCGACGGCGCGCTGGTGCATCCCGAAAAGGCGATGGTCGCGGGGCCCGCTCTGGTCATTCCGCGCGAACTGCCGGGGGTGACGGTTTCCACCCTTGATCTGGCGCTGCCGCCCGCCCCGCGCCGGGGGCAGGCCGATCTGTCGTCCCTGTCCGACCGCGTGATCGAGGAACTGCTGCAAGACCCGGCCCCCGCCACCGCCGCCCTGCGCGGCGACCGCCGCTATGCCCAGGAATTGCGGGCCGAGCCGCTGCCCGAGGGTGAATTCACCCTGCCCGACGGCGCCCATGTGCTGATCACCGGCGGCTTTGGCGGCATCGGCCTGACCGTGGCCGAGGATCTGGTGCGCCGCTTCGGTGTGCGCCTGACGCTGATCGCGCGGCGCGGCCTGCCGGAACGCGCGCTTTGGCCGCGCTGGCTGGCGGCGCATGACCCGGCCGACCCGATCAGCCGTCGCATTCAGGCCCTGCAACGGCTTGAGGCTTTGGGCGGGCAGGTGCTGGTGGCGCCGGCCGATGTCTGCAATCTGGAAGACATGCGCGCCGCCGTCTCGCTGGCCGAGGCGCGGTTCGGCAAGGTGCAGGCGGTGATCCACGCTGCCGGCGTTGTGCAGGACGGCCCGCTGATGACCAAGACCCCCGCGCAGGTGGAAGAGGTCTTTGCGCCCAAGCTGCACGGAACGCTGGTACTGGACCGGCTGTTCCCCGATGGCAGCATCGGGCTGATGGTGCTGTTTTCCTCAACCTCCACCGTCACCGGGCCGGCGGGGCAGGTGGATTATGTGGCGGCGAATGCCTTCCTCAACGCTTATGCCCAGTCGCGCGCGGGCGGGGCGACCCGGGTCGTCGCGCTGAACTGGGGCATCTGGACCGGCGTCGGCATGGCTGCCGAGGCGCTGGCCGAACGCACCGGCACCCAGGCCACGCCGCCGCGCGTGCCGCTGAAGGCGCCGATGCTGGACGAGGCCAGCTTTGACGCCGCCGGCAACCGCATGTTCACCGCGCATTACGGGCTGGACCGCTGGGTGCTGGACGGCCACCGCACCAAGGCGGGGCAGGCGCTGATCCCCGGCACTGGCATGATCGAACTGGCCGCCGAAGCCTGGCGCGCGAACGGCGAAACCGGCCCGCTGCAGATCTCCGACCTGACCTTCTTCCGCCCGCTGGCCGTGGCCGAGGGTGAGGTGCGGCCGGTCCGCGTCACCCTGACCCGCAGCGAACAGGGCTATGCCTTCGACCTGCGCTCGGGGCTGGAACGGCAGGGTCGGACGGGCTGGGTGCTGCATGCGCAGGCTGTCCTGTCGCCCGCCACCGCCGCGCCGCGCCGCATCGACCCGCAAGCCATCGCCACCCGCCTGCCCGCGCCGGAATTCGGTGAGGGGCTGGCAAGCCCGCAAGAGGCGCATCTGGCCTTTGGCCCGCGCTGGCGGGTGCTGCGGTCGCGCAGCATCGGCGCAGGTGAGGGTCTGGCGCGGCTGGTGCTGCCCTTGCCCTTCCGGGCCGAACCCGAACAGGGCTGGCTGGCCCATCCGGCGCTGATGGACCTGGCGACGGGCTGGGCCATGGGCCTGATCGACGGCTATCGCCCCGATCACCTGTGGGTGCCGGTGGGGTATGGCCGGCTCAGCCTGCTGCGTGACCTGCCGGCCGATATCGTAAGCCATGTCCGCAACGCCGCCGAAAACCGCGCCGACCGCCCCACCGCCCGCTTTGACGTGACGCTGGCCACCCCCGAGGGGGAGGTCTGTGCCGAAATCGAGGGTTTCACCATCCGCCGTCTGGACGGCGCGCTGGCCTTTGCCGATCCCGACCCGCGCGAACTGACCTATGATCAGGGCGCCGGCGGCCGCCCCCTTTCGCCCGCCGAAGAGCGTCTGATGGCCACCTTCACCCAAGGCATCCGGCCCGAAGAGGGTGCCTCCGCCTTCGCCCGCGCGCTGGGCCGTGGTCTGCCGCAGGTCATCGTTTCCTCGCTGGATCTGCCCGCCCTGATCCGCCAGACCGCCGAGGCCGAAGCCGCCCGGACCGAAGGCCAAAGCTTTGAGCGGCCCGATCTGGACAACGATTATGTCGCGCCCCGCAACGACATCGAACGCACGCTGGTCGGCATCTGGCAGGACCTTCTGGGCGTGGCGCGCGTGGGGGTTGAAGACAGCTTCTTTGATCTTGGCGGCCATTCGCTGATCGCGGTGCGGCTGTTCGCGCTGGTGCGCAAGACATGGCGCGTCGATTTCCCGATCTCGGTCCTGTTCGAGGCACCGACCATCGCCGCCTGCGCCCGGCTGATCGCGGATGAAGTGGGCGAAGGCGACAGCCCCGTAACCGCCGCCGCCCCGCGCCGCCGCTTTACCCATCTGGTGCCGATGCACGAAGGCGAAGGCGGCGCGCGGACGCCGTTCTTCCTGGTGGCGGGCATGTTCGGCAATGTGCTGAACCTGCGGCACTTGGCGCAGCTTCTGGGCGCCGACCGGCCCTTTTACGGGCTGCAGGCGCGCGGGTTGCTGGGCGAAGATACCCCCCACAACTCGATCCCCGAAGCGGCGGCGGATTACATCGCTGAACTGCGGCAAGTGCAGCCCCATGGTCCCTACCTGCTGGGCGGCTTCTCGGGCGGTGGCCTGACTGCCTGGGAAATGGCGCGGCAACTGGAAGCGGCGGGCGAGGTGGTTTCGCTGCTGGCGCTGCTGGATACCCCGCTTCCGCGCCGTCCGGTGCTGAGCCGCGCCGACAAGGCGCTGATCAAGCTGGCCGAACTGCGCGCCGGTGGGCCGGGCTATCTGGCCGAATGGGCGCGCAACCGCATTGCGTGGGAACGGCAGAAACGCCGTGCGCCCGTGCAGGCCGACCCCTCGGGCTTCCACAACGCCGCGATCGAGGCGGCTTTCCGTCAGGCCATCGGCAGCTATGACTTGCCGGAACGGCGGGGCGCGACGGTGCTGTTCCGCCCGCCGCTGGACCGTCATTGGCAGGTGACGGGCGGCAACTGGGTGTCGGCGGCCAAGGAATATGTCTTTGCCGACAATGACCTGACCCGCTTTGCCCCCGCCCTGTCGGTGGTCGAGGTGCCGGGCGACCACGATTCCATGGTGCTGGAGCCGAATGTCCGCGTGCTGGCCGCGCGTCTGCGCGCCGCCGTGGCCGAGGCCGAAGGCGGGCCGGGCCGGGTTGTGCCGTTCCGTGCTGCGGCGGCAGAATAGCCATGCCGCGCCTGCTGACCGTCCTGCTGAACTGGCGCACGCCGCAGATGACGCTTCAGGCGGCCGAGGCCGCGCTGGCGGCGCTGGATGGCATCGACGGCGCGCTGGTGATCGTCGACAACGCCTCTTGCGACGGCAGCGAGCAGGTGATGGCCGATGCGGTCCGCGCCCGCGGCTGGGACCGCGGTCCGCAGGCGGTGCGGGTGCTGCAATCGGGGCGCAACGGCGGCTTCGGCGCGGGCAACAATTTTGGCATCCGCGCCGGCCTGCCCGACGGCAGCCTGCCGGATTACGTCTATATCCTGAACTCCGATGCCTTTCCGGCGCCCGATGCCATCCGCGCCCTGCTGACCCATCTGGAAACCCACCCCGATGTGGGCTTTGCCGGCAGTTTCATTCACGGCCCCGACGGCGTGCCGCACCGCACCGCCTTCCGCTTCCCCTCGGCCGCCGGCGAGTTCGAGGCGCAGTTGCGCTTCGGCCCGGTCAGCCGCCTTCTGCGCCGCCACATCGTCGCGCAACCCATCCCGCAGGCGACGACGCGGGTCGACTGGCTGGCCGGCGCCAGCCTGATGATGCGGCGCAGCGTGCTGGACCGGATCGGGCTGTTTGACGAGACCTTCTTCCTTTACTTTGAGGAAACCGACCTCTGCCGCCGCGCCGCGCTGGCGGGCTGGCCCACCGATTATGTCGTGGAAAGCCGGGTCACCCATATCGGCTCGGTCTCGACCGGGATGAAGACATGGCAGCGGATACCCGGTTTCTGGCTGGATTCGCGCTGGCATTACTTCGTCACGAACCACGGCCGCGCCTATGCGGTGGCGGCCACGCTGGCCGCCGTGGCGGGCGGGGTGCTGTGGCGGGCACGGCTTCTGATCCAGCGCAAGGACAGGGGCGACCCGCCGCGCTACTTGCGCGATATGGTCGCACATCATGCCCGCGCCCTGATGGCGCCGCTATTGCGGCGCAGGCCCGCGGCACTGGCGCCCGGCCCGGCCGGTGGCGCCGCGAAGGAGTGAAGAATGACGTTTTCCGCCCTGCTGATCGGCAATGAAACCCTGACCCGCGAATGCGGCGCCCAGATGCTGGCGCGCGGCCACCGGATTGCCGCCGTTGTCACCCGCCACCCCGACGTGCGGTCATGGGCCGAAGGCGCGGGCCTGCCCGTGGTTGCGGCCGGTGACTGGGGGGCGCTGGCCGGGCGGCAGGTGGACTGGCTTCTGTCGGTGGCGAACCTGTCGGTCATCCCGCCCGAGGTTCTGGCGCTTGCGGCGCACGGGGCGGTGAACTTTCACGACGGGCCGCTGCCTGCCCATGCCGGGCTGAACGCGCCGGTCTGGGCGCTCTTGGCCGGTGAGGCGCGGCATGGCATCGCCTGGCACCTGATCACCCCGGGCATCGACGAAGGCGACGTGCTTGAGGCGCGGAGTTTTGACATCGCACCCACCGATACCGCGCTGACGCTCAACACCCGCTGTTTCGAGGCGGCGCTGGAAAGCTTTCCCGCCCTCTTGTCGCAACTGGAAACCACCCCGCGTCCGGTGCCGCAGGACCTGTCGCGCCGCAGCCTGCATCTGCGCCACGACCGCCCCGCCGCGATGGGCCGGCTCGATTTCGCCCAACCGGCCGAGGCAGTGGCCCGGATGGTCCGCGCGCTGGACCATGGCCGTTATTGGAACCCGCTGACCACCGCCAAGATCGATACCGGCCATCGCGTGCTGAACGTCGGCACCGCCGATCTGGCCGAGGGCACGGGCGCGCCCGGTCAGGTTCTGTCTGCCACGCCCGAGGGGCTGGTGGTGGCCTGCGGCACCGGCGCCGTGCGGCTGAACCGGCTGACCTGCCAGATCAGGGGCGGGGCCGTCTGCCCCTCGACCATCACCGATGCCGCGCTGCCCCTTCTGACCGCCGGTCAGGCAGCGGAACTGACCGCAGCGCTTGCCGCCGTGGTGCCGGGTGAAGCCGCGCTGCGCCGCGCGCTGAAGGCCATGGCGCCCGCCGCCGTGCCGGGGGCCACCACAGGCACCGCCGCCGCCGACTGGCGCAGCCTGCCGCTGTCGGGTGATCTGCCGGTGCTGGCCCTTGCCGCCGCGCGCGCCATGGCGCTGACCGATGCCACGCTGGCCTTCGGCGGGGCGGGCCTGCCGGGCTATCTGTCGGCTTGGGTGCCGCTGCCGCTGGCCGCGCGGGGCAGCCTGTCGGATGCCCGCGCCGCGCTGGATGGGGCGCTGGACGCCGCCCGCGCCACGCCTGCTTTCCCGCTGGACCTGATGACGCGCGACCCTGCGCTGCAGAGCATCGCGCCGCCGCAACTGGCGCTGTCCGACGCAGAGCCGGTGGCCGGCGCGGTTCTCACCCTGACGCCGATGGCGATGCACTACGACGCCGCCCGCCTGTCGGAAGACGAAGCGCAGGCGCTGGCCGCACGCATCGCCCACGTCGCCGGGCTGATCGCACTAGCCGCGCCCGATACACCCGTGGCCGACCTGCCCGCCATGTCCGACGCCGAACGCGCCAAGCTTCTGACCGCATGGAATGACACCGCCGCCCCCCGCGCGCCGCAATGCGTCCACCATGCGTTTGAAGCCCAGGTGGCCCGCACCCCCGATGCCGTGGCGCTGGTCTGTGAGGGCGAAAGCCTGACCTATACTCAGCTGAACGCCCGCGCCAACCGCGCCGCCCATGTGCTGATTTCCATGGGGGTGCGGCCGGGCACGCTGGTGGGGCTGCACTGCCGCCGCAGCCTTGATCTGGTGGTCGGCGCGCTGGCCATCCAGAAGGCGGGCGGTGCCTATGTGCCGATGGACCCGGCCTATCCCGCCGACCGCATCGCGCTTTATCTGGAAGATTCCGCCTGCCCCGTGGTCATCAGCCAATCCGGCCTGCCCCTGCCGCCCCATACGGCCCGGGTTCTGGAGATTGATACCGACGGCCGCCTTGCCGCGGCCCCGGCGACCAACCCCGAAACCGGCGTCGGCCCCGGCGATCTGGCTTATATGATCTACACCTCCGGCTCGACCGGCCGGCCCAAGGGGGTAATGGTCGAACACCGCAACGTCGCCAACTTCTTCACCGGCATGGATGACCGCATCGGCCCTGATGGCGGGGTCTGGCTGGCCGTCACCTCGCTGTCCTTCGACATCTCGGTGCTTGAGCTGTTCTGGACGCTGGCGCGCGGCTTCAAGGTGGTGATCTCTTCCGACGAAAACCGCGCGCTGGTGTCGTCGGGGCGCATCGCCAGTGCCAAGAAGATGGATTTCTCGATCTACTATTGGGGCAATGACGACGGCGCCGGCCCCCGGAAATATGAACTACTGATCGAGGGCGCGAAATTCGCCGACAGCCACGGTTTCGTGGCCGTCTGGACACCCGAACGGCATTTCCACGCCTTCGGCGGGCCTTACCCCAACCCCTCGGTCACCGGCGCCGCCGTGGCTGCGGTCACGAAGAACATCGGCGTGCGCGCCGGGTCCTGCGTGGTGCCGCTGCACCATCCCGCGCGGATCGCCGAGGAATGGGCGGTGATCGACAATCTGACGAACGGCCGCGCCGGACTGGCCATCGCATCCGGCTGGCAGCCCGAGGATTTCGTGCTGCGCCCCGAAAACACTCCGCCCGCCAACAAGGCCGCCATGTATGCCGCCGCCGATCAGGTGCGGCGGTTGTGGCGCGGCGAGGGGGTCGATTTTCCCAAGGCGGACGGCACGCCCTTTACCGTGCGCAGCCAGCCCCGGCCGGTGTCAAAGGAACTGCCGCTTTGGGTGACCACCGCCGGCAACCCCGACACCTGGCGCGAGGCCGGAGAGATGGGGGCGAACGTGCTGACCCACCTTCTGGGCCAGTCGGTTGATGAGGTCGCGGGCAAGATCGCCATCTACCATGCCGCGCTGCGCAAGGCCGGCCACGATCCGGCCGATTTCACCGTCACGCTGATGCTGCACACCTATGTCGGCCGCGACCGTGAGCAGGTGCGCCGCGTCGCCGAAGGTCCGATGAAGGCCTATCTGGCCGCTGCCGTGGGGCTGGTGAAGCAATATGCCTGGGCCTTCCCCGCCTTCAAGAAGCCGCAGGGCGTGACGAACCCGATGGAAATCGACCTGCGCACTCTGTCGGATGAAGAAAACGCCGCGATCCTCGACTTCGCCTTCCATCGCTACTTTGAGGATTCGGGCCTGTTCGGCACCGTCGAAGATGCGCTGGCCCGGGTGGAACAGCTGAAACGCATCGGCGTGGGCGAGGTGGCCTGCCTGATCGACTACGGCATCGCGCCCGAAAAGGTGATGGAGGGGCTTTATCCGCTGGCCGAAGTGGTGCGTCTGGCCAATGCCGGCGGCGGGGTAGAGGCCGACGATTTCTCGATCGCCGCCCAGATCCTGCGCCACGGCGTGACCCATCTGCAATGCACCCCCTCGATGGCCCGGATGATCGCCCTGAACGATGAGGCGCGCATGGCCCTTTCAGGCCTCCGCACCCTGATGCTGGGGGGGGAGGCGCTGGCGGGCACCCAGGTGGCCGATCTGCGCAAGGCCACTGGCGCGCGCATCCTGAACATGTATGGCCCGACCGAAACCACCATCTGGTCCAGCGTCGATGAGGTGGGCATGCCCGAGCCGGTGCAGAACATCGGCCGGCCGCTGGCCAACCAGCAGATGTATGTGCTGGACGACGCCTTGCAGCCGGTTCCCCCCGGCGTGGCCGGTGAGCTGTGGATCGGCGGCGATGGCGTGACGCGCGGCTACTGGCAGCGCGATGACCTGACGGCAGAGCGTTTCCGCCCCGATCCCTTCGTCACGGCTGACCGCGCCTGCCCCTGGGGCGCGCGGATGTACCGGACGGGCGACCTGGTGCGCTGGCGGGCGGACGGGCGGCTTGACTACATCGGACGGGCCGATTTTCAGGTGAAGCTGCGCGGTTACCGGATTGAGTTGGGAGAGATCGAGGCCGCGCTAGAAGCCCAGCCCGGCGTCACGCAGGCCGTTGTCATCGCGCGTGAAGACACGCCTGGCGATCTGCGGCTGGTGGCCTATGTGACAGGCGCGGCAAAGGAATCCGCGCTGCGCCCCGCGCTGGCCGCCCATCTGCCCGAACATATGGTCCCCGCCCATTTCGTGGCGATGGCGGCCCTGCCGCTGACCCCCAACCGCAAGGTGGACCGCAAGGCGTTGCCCGCCCCCGGCATGGCCAGCGCCGCCCCGACCGAGGCCTTTGTCGCCCCCGAAACCGGGATCGAGGTGCAGCTTGCCGCGATCTGGCAGAAGGTGCTGGGCGTGCCCAAGGTCGGCAGCCGCGACAACTTCTTTGCCCTTGGCGGTCACAGCCTGCTGGCGGTTCAGGCCCACCGCGAGATTCGCGACACGCTGGGCATGGCGAAGCTGTCGATCACCGACATCTTCCGCTTCCCCACCCTGTCGGCGCTGGCCCGGCATCTGGACGAACGCCCGGCCCCCGCCGCTGCCCCGGCGCAGGGCCTTGCCGAACGTGCCGATGCCCGCAACGACGCCATGGCGCGGCGGATGGCGATGCGCGCGCGCCGGGCGGGCGCCGATGCCTGAGCTTGCCGCGCTTCGGGCCATCCTGCCCGAAGGCGTGGCCCTTGGCCTGCCCTCTGCCACCCCGGCGCTGATGCCGGGTGAGGTGCCGGGCGCCATGGTTCCGGCCCGGCTGGCCGAGTTCACCGCCGGCCGTAGCGCCGCCCGCGCGGCCATGGCGGCGCTGGGCCTGCCGCCCGCCGCCATCCCCATTGGGCCGGACCGCGCGCCGGAATGGCCGGCGGGGCTGACCGGCTCGATCACCCATTGCGCGGGCCTTTGCCTTGCAGTGATGGCCCCTGCCACGCGCTGGGCCGGGCTGGGCCTTGATGCCGAGCCCCTGGCCCCCCTGGCGCCCGATCTGGCGCCGACGATCCTTGCCCCCGGCGAACTGGCGCCCGGGCTGCTTGAGGCTTTCGTGGCCAAGGAAGCCGCCTACAAGGCGCAATATGCGCTGACCCGCAGCCTGTTCGATTTCCACACCCTGCGGCTGGACTGGCAGGGCACGGCATTTCAGGCGCGGTTCACCCGCCCCGTGCCACCCTTCGCCAGCGGCGACGCGCTTGGCGGGCAACTGCTGCGCACCGGCGGGCACCTGATGGCCCTTGTTGCCATCGCAGCATAGCCCGCCGCAGCGCAGAGACGAATTTGCGCGACATCGCCAAACCCTGCGCTATTCTGCCGCAGCGCGCGCCTTTCGGGAGGAGGTCCGGGTGAACAAGCTTGTCGCCATCGTCTGTGTCATCAGCTGGTCCGGGTTCTGGGCCTTCGGTTATCTGGCCCTGTCGGCCAGCAGCGCCGATGGCCATCAGATGACCATGGCCGCCCTGTTGGCCGCCATCGGGTTCCTGACCGGAACCTTCACCTACATGTCGCTGTCGCGCAAATCGGGTTAGGCCGCTTCGGCCGGCCGGCGGATCTGCGGGGCGGCTTCCATCACCAGCGGGCGCAACCCGTGGCCGCCGTGGTCGATCACCTCGAACAGGTGGCGGCGCATGCGCGGCTCCCAGAAGTCATTGATATGGGCAGCCAGGCCCTGAACCCCCTGATCAAGGGGCTTCGATTCCATGAACTTGGCGATCTGGTTCGCCATGTAGATCAGCTTGGCATGCGGTCCGTCATGCGACATGGGCGGATTCCTCCGGTGCGATGCGGCGGGGGTGGGTAAAGACTTCAAAGCGGTCGTCGCGGGCCAGCCCGATCAGCGTGATGCCCGCGGCATCGGCCATGTCCACGGCGGCGGCGGTCGGGGCCGAGGCGCCGATCATCACCGGAAACCCGGCGGCGGCGGCCTTTTGCACAAGGTCGATCGAGATGCGGCAGGTCATCAGCAGCGCCCCGCCCCGCCCGTCCCGCACCGCGCCGATCAGCTTGTCCAGCGCGTTGTGGCGGCCCACATCCTCACGCGCGGCGATGATCCGGCCGTCCTGCCAGAAGGCGGCGGCATGGGCGGCGCGCGTCGTGTCATGCAGCGGCTGATGCTGCGTCAGGGCGGCGGTGGCCGCCATGATCTGCCTAGGCGTCATGGCAAACGCCTGTTCGGGAATGGCGCGCGGGTGCCGCAGCGCCTGTTCCAGGCTGTCGATGCCGCACAGCCCGCAGCCCACAGGCCCCGCCATGCTGCGGCGGCGGGCGGTCTGCCGCGCCTCGGCCTCGGCCCGCAGCCAGATCTGCAGGTCAAGGCCCAGCGGCGTTTCCACCACTTCGACCGTCTCAACCTCATCCGGCGTGGCGATGCCTTCGGTCAGGCTGAAACCTAAGGCGAAATCGGTCAGGTCGGCCGGCGTGGCCATCATCACCGCCTGGGTCGAGCCGTTATAGCTGATCGCCACCGCCACCTCTTCAGGCAGCTCGCGGCTGCCCTCAAAGGCCCGGCCCTGCCCGAAGGCAAGGCGCGGCATGGGGCGGTGCGTCTTCATTCCGCAGCCGCAATCCGGCGCGAGCGGGCGGCGAAGGCGTTGTATTCCTCCTGCCAGTCGCTGGGCCCGTTCGAGGGCGAAATCTGCACCGCCGTCACCTTGTATTCGGGGCAGTTGGTGGCCCAATCCGAATAATCGGTCGTAATCACGTTGGCCTGCGTGTCGGGGTGGTGGAAGGTGGTATAGACCACCCCCGGGTTGACCCGGTCGGTCAGGGTGGCGCGCAAGGTCGTCTCACCCGAGCGCGAGGCAAGGCGCACCCAGTCCCCTTCCTTGATGCCGCGATTCTCGGCGTCGTGGGGGTGAATTTCCAGCACGTCCTGATCATGCCAGACCACGTTGTCCGTCCGCCGGGTCTGGGCGCCGACGTTGTACTGCGACAGAATCCGCCCGGTGGTCAGCAACAGCGGGAAGCGCGGGCCGGTGCGTTCATCGGTCGCCACATATTCGGTGTTGATGAACTTGCCCTTGCCGCGCACGAACCCATCGACGTGCATCAGGGGCGTGCCATCCGGCACCTTTTCATTGCAGGGCCACTGGACCGAGCCTTTCTCCTCCAGCAGATCATAGGTCACGCCGGCAAAGGACGGCGTGGTCATGGCGATTTCTTCCATGATTTGCGCGGGATGGGTATAGACCCAGTTGGCGCCCATGGCTTGGGCGAACATCTGCGTCACTTCCCAATCGGCATAGCCGTTGCGCGGTGCCATCACCTTGCGCACGCGGTTGATGCGGCGTTCGGCGTTGGTAAAGGTGCCGTCCTTTTCCAGGAAGGTCGAGCCGGGGAAGAACACATGCGCGTAATTCGCCGTCTCGTTCAGGAAGAGGTCGTGGACGATCACGCAATCCATCGCGGCCAACCCGGCCGAGACATGCTTGGTGTCGGGGTCTGATTGCAGGATGTCTTCGCCCTGACAATAGAGACCCTTGAAGGTGCCCTCCACCGCCGCGTCCAGCATGTTCGGAATGCGCAGGCCCGGCTCATTGTCGATCTTCACGCCCCAGAGGGTTTCGAAAATCTCACGGACATTGTCATTCTTCACATGGCGGTATCCCGGCAGTTCATGCGGGAAAGAGCCCATGTCGCAAGAGCCCTGCACGTTGTTCTGGCCGCGCAGCGGGTTCACGCCCACGCCGGGGCGCCCGATGTTGCCGGTCAGCATGGCAAGGTTGGCAATGCCGATCACGGTGGTCGAGCCCTGCGAATGCTCGGTCACGCCCAGCCCGTAGTAAATCGCACCATTGCCGCCCATGGCGTAAAGCCGGGCCGCCGCGCGCAGTTCCTCGGCCTTGACGCCGGTCAGCATCTGCACGGCTTCGGGCGCATGCTGCGGTTGGCTGACGAATTCGGCGTAGTCCTGGAATTCATCCCAGTCGCAACGCTCACGGATGAAGGCTTCGTTGAAAAGGCCCTCGGTCACGATCACATGCGCCAGAGCGGTGACCACGGCGACGTTGGTCCCGGGAGTCAGGGCAAGGTGATGCGCGGCGCGGATATGGGGGCTGTCCACCATATCGGTGCGGCGCGGGTCGATGACGATCAGCTTTGCCCCCTTGCGCAGGCGCTTCTTCAGGCGGCTGGCAAAGACCGGGTGGCCATCGGTCGGGTTGGCGCCGATGACGATGACGACATCGGTATGTTCAACGGAATCAAAGTCCTGCGTGCCGGCGCTGGTCCCGAAAGTCTGGCCAAGGCCATAGCCGGTGGGCGAATGGCAAACCCGCGCGCAGGTATCCGTATTGTTGTTCATGAACACACCGCGCGTGAGCTTCTGAACCAGATAGGTTTCCTCATTCGTGCAGCGGGAGGAGGTGATAACGCCCACCGAATGCCGCCCGTGTTTGGCGATGATGCCCTGCATCCGGTTCGCGGCAAATTCCATCGCCTCGGCCCACGACACTTCCTGCCACGGATCGTTGATCGAGTCGCGGATCATCGGGTTCAGGATGCGGTCCTTGTGGCTGGCGTAGCCATAGGCAAAGCGGCCCTTGACGCAGCTGTGGCCCCGGTTGGCCTTGCCATGCTTGTAGGGCACCATGCGCACCAGTTCGTCGCCGCGCATTTCCGCCTTGAAGCTGCAGCCGACGCCGCAATAGGCGCAGGTGGTGATGACCGAACGCTCGGGCGTGCCGATCTCGATCACCGATTTTTCCTGCAGCGTGGCGGTCGGGCAGGCCTGCACGCAGGCGCCGCAAGAGACGCAATCGGAGGCCAGCGCATTGTCCGACTTCATCCCGAAGGAGACGCGGCTGTCAAAACCCCGGCCCTCGATGGTCAGCGCGAAAGTGCCCTGCACTTCCTCACAGGCGCGCACGCAGCGGCTGCAGACGATGCATTTCTGCGGGTCGTAGCTGAAATAGGGGTTTGAATCGTCGCGCGGGATGTAGTTCGGATTGGCGATGCCCGAGTTGTTCTTGGGCCGGAAATGGGTGGCCATTTCAGCAGCGGGGGGCGCCTCATAGCGCACATCGCGCAGGCCGACGGCGCCCGCCATGTCCTGCAATTCGCAATCGCCATTGGCCGAGCAGGTCAGGCAGTCCAGCGGGTGGTCGCTGATATAAAGCTCCATCACCCCGCGGCGCAGCTGCTTCAGCTTGCTGTTCTGGGTATGCACCTTGATCCCCGGCGCAACCGGAGTGGTGCAGCTTGCCGGGGTGCCGTTGCGGCCCTCGATTTCCACAAGGCACAGGCGGCACGACCCGAAGGCGTCGATGCTGTCGGTGGCGCAAAGCTTCGGCACCGAAATGCCGATCTCGGCGGCGGCGCGCATGATGCTGGTGCCTTCCGGCACGGTCACGTCAAAGCCGTCGATGGTCAATGTGACCATCTGTTTGGATTTGGCGGCCGGGGTGCCGAAGTCGCGGTCGGGGATGATGAAGTCTTTCATTCCGCAGCCTCCTTGGCGCGCGCGAAGTCGTCAGGGAAATGGGTCAGCGCGCTCATCACCGGATAGGGGGTGAAGCCGCCAAGCGCGCAAAGTGATCCTGATTTCATGGTGTTGCACAGATCGGTCAGCAGCGGGATCGCCGCGCTGTCGCCGCGCGCGATGCGGTCCACGGTTTCCACGCCACGCACCGCGCCGATGCGGCAGGGGGTGCATTTGCCGCAGCTTTCGATGGCGCAGAACTCCATCGCGAAGCGCGCCATCTCCAGCATGTCGGCGCTGTCGTCGAACACCGTCAGGCCGGCATGGCCGATCAGCCCGTCCTTGCCGGCAAACTCTTCATAACCGAAGGGCGTGTCAAAGAGGCTGGCCGGGAAATAGGCGCCCAGCGGTCCGCCGACCTGCACCGCCTTGACCGGCCGGCCCGAGGCGGTGCCGCCGCCGATGTCGTTGACAATCTGGTCCAGCGTCAGGCCGAAGGCGATCTCGTAAAGCCCGCCATAGCGGACGTTTCCGGCGATCTGCAGCGGGATGGTGCCGCGCGACCGGCCAAGGCCGAAGCCTTTGTAATGGCTTGCACCTTTGGCCATGATCACGGGCGCTGACGCCAGCGAGATCACGTTGTTCACCACCGTCGGCTTGCCCAGGAAACCTTCCAGCGCCGGCAGCGGCGGCTTGGCGCGGACGATGCCGCGCTTGCCTTCCAGGCTGTTCAGCAGGCTGGTTTCCTCGCCACAGACATAGGCCCCGGCGCCGACGCGGATTTCAATGTCAAAGGCCGGACCGTGGCCCAGAACCGAGGTGCCCAGAATACCCGCGCGTTGGGCGACCGCCACGGCTTCCTGCATGATGCGGATGGCCACGGGATATTCCGAACGGATGTACACAAACCCCTTGGTCGCCCCGCAGGCCAGCCCGGCAATCGCCATGCCTTCGATCAGCGTCAGGGGGTCGCCCTCCATCAGCATGCGGTCGGCGAAAGTGGCGCTGTCGCCCTCATCGGCGTTGCAGACGATATACTTGCGGTCGGCTTTCGCCTCGGACACGGTTTTCCACTTGATGCCGGTCGGGAAGCCGGCGCCGCCGCGGCCGCGCAGGCCGGATTCGGTAACTTCGGCCACCACTTCGGCGGGCGTCATGCCAAGGGCGCGTTTCAGCCCCTCAAGCCCGCCATGAGCGGTGTAGTCCTGCAGGCTGAGCGGGTCGGTCAGGCCCACGCGGGCGAAGGTCAGCCGGGTCTGCGCCTTCAGCCAGGGCAGGTCTTCGGTGCGGCCCAGCGCCTTGGGATGGGCGGCAAGATCGCCGAACAGGGCCGGAACGTCTTCCGGCGTCATCGGGCCGAAGGCCATGCGGCCCTGAGGCGTTTCCACCTCGGCCAGCGGTTCCAGCCAGACCATCCCGCGGCTGCCGTTGCGCACCAGCGTCAGGTCAACCCCGCGCTGCGCGGCAAGGGATTGAATTGCCTCGGCAATCTCATCGGCGCCGAGCGCCACAGCGGCGGAATCGAGGGGAAGCCAGACCTTCATTTCAGACCTCCGACGATCTGCGACAGCTTCGCGGCATCGACGCGGCCGACCAGTTTGCCATCCACCATCGCGGCGGGGCCGCAGGCGCAGAGGCCAAGGCAGAAGACCGGTTCCAGCGTGACCTTGCCGTCGCGGGTGGTTTCGTGCCAGTCGATGCCCAGTTCACGGCGGGCATGGGCGGCCAGATCATCGGCGCCCATGGCCTTGCAGGCTTCGGCCCGGCACAGCTTAAGCACATGATTTCCTGTGGGATTTTCGCGGAAGTCGTGGTAGAACGACATCACGCCATGCACCTCGGCGCGGCTGAGGTTCAGGTCGCGCGCGATGATCGGCAGGGCGTCCTGGGGGATGTGGCCGAAATCTTCCTGGATCGCATGCAGGATGGGCAGCAGTGCCCCTTCCATGCCGCGATGGCGGTCAAGGATTTCGGTAACGCGCTCGGCGGTTTGCGCGGAATCAAGCATCTGGCGGCCTTTCGGTAGCTTGCCGCCGGAGATACGCCGTTTGATAGGGAAATCAATATCGAGCTCCCGTTGAACGATAGGCCGCGCCTATCAATCCGCCCATCAGGCTGCCGCAGCCGGGTTGAGATTTCCTAAACGCGCCGCGCCCCGATGCGCGCGGCCTCGTCAATCAGCGCCGAGAGGACCGGGGTCTGCGGATCGCGGCGCGGGGTGATGAGGCCGACGAGATGTTCGGCCTCGGGCTGGACGATGGGGATGGCGTGCAGCGCCTCGGTCTGGAACATCGCGGCCAGTTTCATCGGCACCACGCTGGACCAGCGGCCGGAACGGACATGGGCGACAAGCGCGATGGTCGAGTTCGATTCCACCATCGCCTGTGCACGGGCGCCGGCTTCGGCCAGGTTCTGGTTGACGATGCGGCGGTTCTGCATGTCGGCGGTCAGAAGGCAAAGCGGCTCTTGCGCGACCTCGGCCCAGGTGACCGTCTTGCGGGTGGCAAGGGCCGAAGCATCGGTGCAGAGGAAGCGGTAGAATTCCGTATATAGCGGAGTCTGCGTCACGCGCCCCAAGGGTTCGTTGTCGAGATAGGTGATCCCGGCATCCAGATCGAGGCTTTCCAATCCATCCAGAATCTCGGCCGAGGTGCGCGACAGGATCGTCACGCGCACGTTCGGATGGTGGGCGGTGAAGGGGCCGGTCAGTTCGGCGACCATCGGCAGGGCGGTGGGAATGACGCCGATCCGCAGGTTGCCCGACAGGCCCTTATGCACCGTGCGCATTTCATCGCGCAGCGCCCGCACATCGCCCACGATGCGCCGCGCCCAGTCCAGCACGCGCTGGCCTTCGGGGGTAAGCCCCTGAAAACGTGAGCCGCGGAAGACCAGTTGCACGCCAAGCTGATCCTCAAGCTGGCGGATGGCCGAGGACAGGCTGGGCTGCGTGACGCCGCAGGCTTCGGCGGCGCGGCCAAAGTGGCGTTCGTTGGCCAGGGCGATGAACATTTCCAGCTTGTCGATCATGCGGGCAGGGTGGGGCGGGGCGGGGCGCTTGGCAAGCGGATCGGGCAAGTGCTTGCGGACGCTGTGTTAATCCGGCGCAGGGGGCCGGAAGGGGGCGTCTTTATCGCGTCTTCCTTCTGTCTTCCTTCCGTCTCTACGCGCGGTAGGGGGGCGGTTGGTTAACCATGATGGCGAATCGCGCCGCGCCTGCCGCGCGCGTGGGCGCTTGCGCGAAGGGGTGGGGCGACATACCTCTGGGTCATGCGCATCTCACTTCCCTTCGTCAAGAAACCGCCGGTCGTGCCGGTGATCCGCCTTCAGGGCGCCATCGGAACCGGGCGGTCGGGCCTGTCGGACGCGGGCCTTGCCCCGGTGATCGAGAAGGCCTTCCGCATGAAGCCGGCGGCGGTGGCCTTGGCCATCAACTCGCCCGGCGGGTCGGCGGTGCAGTCAAGCCTGATTGCCGCGCGCATCCGGCGGCTGGCCGATGAGAAGGGCATCGAGGTGCATGCCTTTGTCGAGGATGTGGCGGCCTCGGGCGGTTACTGGCTGGCCTGTGCGGCGGACAGGATCTGGGTGGATGCCTCGTCTCTGGTGGGGTCGATCGGGGTGATCTTTGCCTCGTTCGGCTTTCCCGAACTGATGGCGCGGCAGGGGGTCGAGCGGCGGGTGGTCACCGCCGGCCGGTCGAAAAGCTTTGCCGACCCGTTCCTGCCGCAGAAGCCCGAGGATGTGGAACGGCTGCGCGCCCTGCAGGGGCCCATTCACGACGCCTTCATCGCCCATGTGAAGGCCCGGCGCGGCGCGCGTCTGGCCGAAGGGGCGGACCTGTTCAACGCCGATATCTGGACGGGCGCGCGGGGGGTGGAACTGGGGCTGGCCGATGGCGTGGCCCATCTGGTGCCGCAGATGAAGGCGCTTTACGGCGAGAAGGTCCGGCTGGTGCCGCTGGGGCAGAGGAAGGGGCTGCTGGCGCGCTTTGGCCTGAACATCGCCGAGGACGCGCTGAATGCCGTAGAGGAGCGCGCCCTGTGGTCGCGTTACGGGCTCTGACATGCTGGTCAAGATCATCCTTGTCTTTCTTCTGGTGATGGTGGCCATCGGCATGGTCGGCAATCTGGTGACCGGCGGGCGGCTGGGCCGCAGCCTGCGGCGCAGCATCCTGCCCAAGGCCGCGACCTGCCCGAAATGCGGCCGCCACCTGATCGGCCGGTCGGGCTGCGATTGCGGGAAGAAGGCCGGATGACGCGGGCGCTGGTGACCGGCGCCGGGGCGCGGCTGGGGCGGGCGATGGCGGTGTATCTGGCCGGGCGCGGGTATGACGTGGCGGTGCATTACGCGGAATCCGCCGGGGGCGCCGAAGAGACGGCCGACGCCATCCGCGCGCTGGGCCGCCGGGCGGTGACGCTGCAGGCCGACCTTCTGGAAGAAGCGCAGGTCGAAGGGCTGGTGGCGCGGGCGGCGGATGCCTTGGGCGGGCCGCTGACGGTGCTGATCAACAACGCCTCGATCTTCGAATACGACAACCTGCGCACGGCAACGCGCCGCAGCTGGGACCGGCATCTGGAATCGAACCTGCGGGCGCCCTTCGTGCTGACCCAGCATTTCGCGGCGCAGGCCCCGCAGCCCATAGCGGATGAGGCCGGAGAGCCGATGGCGCAGGCGCTGGTCATCAACATGATCGACCAGCGGGTGTGGAAGCCGACGCCCGAGTTCATGAGCTATTCCATCGCCAAGGCCGGGCTGTGGGCGCTGACGCGCACGGCGGCGCAGGGGCTGGCCCCGGCGGTGCGGGTGAATGGCATCGGCCCGGGGCCGACGCTGCGCGGGGCGCGGCAAAGCGAAAGCCACTTTGCCCGACAGCGCGCCGCGACCATCCTGAAGCGCGGCGCGAACCCCGGCGACATCTGCGCGGCGCTGGGATTCTTCCTCGATTCCCCTGCTGTCACCGGCCAGATGATTGCGGTGGACGGCGGCCAGCACCTGGGCTGGCAGACCCCCGATGTGCTGGGGCCCGAGTGACCCGGGGTCACCTGCCCGCGACGAGTTGTCCACTTTTCGCAAACCAGTCACGCGAGCGTTACAAATCTTGTGGTTTTTCAGGGATTTGCGCGGGGGATAAGAATCTTTCGTTTCAAATCAGTCCGTTATGACTTTGCCTGTTTTTTGGGCAGTTCGATGAACGGGGCGGAAAACAAGGAGATTCCGGGCCTGCCGAAATCTTCTCCGCAAGGTTATCCACAGAAACCGTGGACAGCTTTGCTCTTGCCCCCGTGGCCGCTTCGTTGCAGCCAGAGACGAGAATCGATGTATCGGGAAAGCCGCCTTTGCCATGACCGAATCCGCCCCGACCGGACATGAGGTGATCCAGGACTACCTGCGCACGCTGGACGGCTCGCCCGGCGTCTACCGCATGCTGAACGCGGCGTCCGAGGTGCTGTATGTCGGCAAGGCGCGGAACCTGAAGGCGCGGGTATCGAACTATGCGCGGCCCTCGGGCCATTCGGCGCGGATCGCCCGGATGATTCACGAAACCGCCAGCATGATGTTCCTGACGACGCGCACCGAGGTTGAGGCGCTGCTTCTGGAGCAGAACCTGATCAAGCAGCTGAAGCCGCGCTACAACGTGCTGATGCGGGACGACAAGAGCTTTCCCAACATCCTGATCAGCGCCGAACACCCCTTTCCGCAGATCAAGAAGCACCGGGGGGCAAAGAAGGAGAAGGGCAGCTACTTCGGCCCCTTTGCCAGCGCCGGCGCGGTGAACCGCACGCTGAACCAGTTGCAGAAGGTGTTCCTGTTGCGCAACTGCACGGACGCGATGTTTGAAAGCCGTACGCGGCCCTGCCTGCAGTTCCAGATCAAGCGCTGCAGCGCGCCCTGCGTCGGCCGCATCTCGGCGGAAGGCTATGGAGAGCTGGTTGCGGATGCCAAGCGCTTTCTTGAGGGCAAGACGACCACGGTGCAGGCCGATCTGGCGCGCGGCATGGCCGAGGCGAGTGAGGCGATGGAGTTCGAACGCGCCGCCGCGCTGCGCGACCGCATCCGGGCGCTGACGGCGGTGCAGTCGGCCCAGGGCATCAATCCGCGCGGCGTGGCCGAAGCCGATGTGGTGGCGGTGCATCTGGAACACGGGCAGGCCTGCGTGCAGGTGTTCTTCATCCGCGCCCATCAAAGCTGGGGCAACCGCGACTTCTACCCCCGCATTCCTGCCGGCGCCGAGGAGCCGGAAGTGCTGGAGGCCTTCCTGACCCAGTTCTACGACGACAAAGAGCCGCCCCGGCTGATCCTCTTGTCGCATCCGGTCGAGAACCCCGATCTGGTGGCTGAGGCGCTGACCGGCCTTGCCGGCCGCAAGGTGGAACTTGCCGTGCCGCAGCGGGGCGAGAAGGCCGAACTGGTTGAAAACGCCACCCGCAACGCCCGCGAAAGCCTGGCGCGGCGGATGTCGGAATCCAGCACGCAGAACAAGCTCTTGCAGGGGCTGGCCGAGGCCTTTGACCTTGACGCCCCGCCGCAGCGGATCGAGGTCTATGACAACGCCCATATCCAGGGCGCCGATGCGGTGGGCGGCATGATCGTGGCCGGGGCCGAGGGGTTCCTGAAGTCGCAGTACCGCAAGTTCAACATCCGCTCGGACGCGGGGAAGAACAGCGACGACTTCGGCATGATGCGCGAGGTGCTGACGCGCCGGTTCGAGCGTCTGCTGAAGGAAGACCCCGAACGCAAGACCGATGCTTGGCCCGACCTTCTGCTGATCGACGGCGGGGCGGGGCAGGTTTCGGCGGTGGGGGGCATCCTTTCCGAACTGGGGGTGGATGACATCGCCATGGTGGGCGTCGCCAAGGGCATCGACCGCGACGCCGGTAAAGAGGAATTCTACCGTGAGGGCCAGCCGCGCTTTGCCCTGCAGCGGAACGACCCGGTCCTTTACTTCATCCAGCGGCTGCGGGATGAGGCGCACCGCTGGGCCAACGGCGCCCACCGGGCGAAACGGGCCAAGGCGGTGGGGGCCACGCCGCTGGATGAGGTGCCGGGCATCGGCGCCGCCCGCAAGCGCGCTCTGCTGGCGCATTTCGGCAGCGCCAAGGCGGTCAGCCGCGCCGCCCTGCCCGACCTGACCGCGGTGCCGGGGATTTCCGAAGCGATGGCCGAGACGGTCTACAATTTCTTCCACCCCAAGGGCTGAGCCTGCTGCGGGGCTGGTTCATCCTCTCTCGATAAATATCCCACGGGGGTCCGGGGGTGTGAAACCCCCGGCCGCCGCCTGCCATGGGAGATCTCGGAGGGTTTTGCACCCTCCGGACCTCCCGCAGGATATTTGGAGAGAGAGGATGCAGGGGCCGGCTCAGCCGATGACGACCTGCACCACCACGGCGGCATAGAAGACGGCGGTCGCGGCCAGGACGAAGACGTGCCAGATGGTGCGGTGGAAGGGCAGCGTCTTCCACAGGTAGAAGGCGACGCCGCTGGTGTAGATCAGCCCGCCGGTGATCATCAGCACCACGACCGGGCCAGGCAGCGCGGCCAGCATCGGCCCGCCGGCGACAAATCCCGCCCAGCCCATGCCAAGGTAAAGCGCCATGGCGGCCCAGCGGAACCGCGCGGGCGAGATGGTCTTGAGCGCGACACCGGCGGCGGCGGCCAGCCACATCACCGCGGTCAGCACCCAGCCCTGACCCGAGATCAGCGCGAAGGGCGTGTAGGTGCCGGCGATCTTCAGATAGATCGCCGAATGGTCCAGCCGTCGCAGAAGCCAGTACCAGTCGGGCCGGGCGATCATGTTGTAAAGCGCCGAGAACAGGATCATCGCAATCAGCGTGGCGCCATAGACCGAGGCGCCCACCATCGACGGCGCATCGCCGCGCAGCAGCGCCGCCAGCACGATCAGCACCGGCACGGCGCCGGCCGCCATGGCAAGGCCCGTCACATGGACAACCGCATCCGAAAGGTATTCGGCGCGGCTGTAGCTGGCGCGGGAGTAGACGGCACGGGAGGAAGCGGTGTTCATGGGATCATGCTAGCAGCGGCGGCGGTCTTCACAACGCAAAGCGACGTGAAAGCGCGCCTTCCGTTGCGGCACCTGACGCAAAACCGTCATGTGGACGTGGTTACTTGCGGCGCCTTGAGGAGATGCGGGATGACCGGGACAGATTACGCGCAGGACTGGCTGGCCGAAGAACTGGCCGAGATGCTGGACGAGGACTACGAGCTTGAGATCGAGGATGCCACGCTCTCGCGTGAGATTGCGCGGATCTACAAGGATAACCACCCCGGCGCGCTGGACCGGCGCAGCTATCTGTCGGAACTGATCCGCCTGCAGTCCGAGCTGATCAAGCTGCAGGACTGGGTGGTTCATACCCGGCAGAAGGTGGTGGTGCTGTTCGAGGGCCGCGATTCGGCGGGCAAGGGCGGGGTGATCAAGCGCATCACCCAGCGGCTGAACCCGCGCGTGGTGCGCACCGTGGCGCTGCCTGCGCCTTCGGACCGCGAAAAGACCCAGTGGTATTTCCAGCGCTATGTTCCGCATCTGCCGGCGGGGGGCGAGATCGTGCTGTTCGACCGCAGCTGGTACAACCGCGCCGGGGTGGAGCGGGTGATGGGTTTCGCCAGCGAAGATCAGGTGGCGCAGTTCTTCAACGACGCGCCCGAGTTTGAACGGATGCTGCTGCGGTCGGGCATCCGGCTGGTGAAATACTGGTTCTCGATCACCGACGAGGAACAGCAGATGCGCTTCCTGATGCGGATTCACGATCCGATGAAGCAGTGGAAGCTTTCGCCGATGGACCTGCAAAGCCGCGTGCGGTGGGAGCAGTACACCAAAGCCAAGGAAGAGATGTTCGCCCGCACCAACATTCCCGAGGCGCCGTGGTACATCGTCGAGGGCAATGACAAGAAGCGGGCGCGGCTGAACTGCATCGACCACTTCCTGAACCTGATCCCCTATGAGCCGGTTCCGCATGACGAGATTCGCCTGCCCGAGCGGGTCTTCAACCCCGATTACGAACGCGCGGTGCTGCCGCCCGAGCTTTACGTTCCGTCGAAGTATTAGGGCGGATCACGTTCAATCTGAAGCAGATTGAACGTGATCCAGGACAGGCAAGCCGTTGGAAATGTGGCGTATCTCTTTCAATCAGGTGAACCTGATTGAAAGAGATACGCTCTAGGCCGCGACGGAAAGCCCGGCGCGCCGCGTGAAAATTGGGCACTTCCCTTCGGCGCGTTTTCGGCTACCAATCGGCCCATGATCTGGAACATCCCCAATATCCTCACGGTCCTGAGGCTGATCGCGGCGCCGGGCGTTGCGATCATGTTCCTGTATTTCCACCGGCCCTGGGCCGACTGGTTCGCGCTGGCGCTGTTCGTGGGTGCGGCGGTTACCGACTGGTTCGACGGCTATCTGGCCCGGCTGTGGAAGCAGGAATCGCGCTTTGGCGCCATGCTGGACCCGATTGCCGACAAGGCGATGGTGGTCATCGCGATCATGGTGATCACCGGCTACAACGGGATGAACCCCTGGCTGATCCTGCCGGCGACGGTGATCCTGTTCCGTGAGGTCTTTGTCTCGGGCCTGCGGGAATTCCTGGGGCCGACGGGGGCGCAGCTGAAGGTCACGAAGCTGGCCAAGTGGAAGACCACGGCGCAGATGGTGGCGATCGCCACGCTGTTCCTGGGCACGGGGCTGGAATATCTGAACGGCGTCGCCATGGCCGGCATGACGCCCGACCAGTATGCCGATGCGGTGGCGGCGGGGCTGGCCGATCCGGTGCGCGCCTGCGGCCGGCGCGATTGCGCGACGGTGGCGGGCGATACCGGGCTGGTGCTGATCTGGCTGGCGGCGGGGCTGACGGCGCTGACCGGGTGGGAGTACTTCCGCAAGGCCATGCCCTATCTGCGGGACCGCAAATGATCGAGCTGCGCTATTTCGCCTGGCTGCGCGAACGCATCGGCACGGGCCGCGAGACGGTTCAGACCGAAGCGCGCACCGTGGCCGAGCTTGTCGCCCAGCTGGCCGCGATGGATGAGGGCCACGCGATGGCCTTTGCCGATCTGAAAAGCCTGCGGGTGGCGCTGGATCAGGAACTGGCCGATTTCGAGGCGCCGCTGGCGGGCGTGCGAGAGGTTGCGTTCTTTCCGCCGATGACGGGGGGCTAGATGCGCCTGTCGGTTCAGGAAACCGCTTTCGATCCGGGGGCCGAGGCCAATGCCTTCACCGCCGCCGTGCAGGGCGCGGGGGCGGTTGTCACCTTCGCGGGCCTGGTGCGCGACAATGGTGGCGCGCTGGCGGCGATGGAGATCGAGCATTACCCCGGCATGACCGAAAAGGCGATTATGGCCATGATGGATCAGGCGATGGACCGGTTCCGCCTGGCCGATGCGCTGGTGATCCACCGCCACGGGCGGCTGGCGCCGGGTGAGGTGATCATGATGGTCGCCACCGCCTCGGCGCACCGGGCCGATGCCTTTGCGGCGGCGGAATTCCTGATGGATTACCTGAAATCCCGCGCCCCCTTCTGGAAGAAGGAAATCGGCGCCGATGGGGCCGCATGGGTCACCGCGAAGGATGAGGACGAGACGGCGCTGAAGCGCTGGTAGTCCGGTGCGTGGGGACCACGCAGCCTAGGGCTTGCCGAAAACGCTCTGCCAGTCGGGCTGCATGCCCAGCCCGCGTGCCTGATGGACCCCGCGGGCGATGGCCCGGGCAAGGCAGGTGGCGGCGGCATGGCCGATCTGGAACAGGTCCGCCACAGGGTCCTGCAGCACCCTTGCGCCGGTTGCCGCCGCAAAGACCAGATCGCCGTCCAAAAGGGTGTGTGAGGGCACCAGCGCGCGCGCCATGCCGTCCTGCGCCGCCACCGCCATCCGCGTGGCCTGTGCCTGATCCAGCCGGGCATCGGTGGCGACGATGGCGATGGTTGTCGCCTCGCCCAGCCGCTTGCCGGGCAGGGGCGCCTCGGGCGGGGGCGGCGCGGGGCAGGGGCCAAGCCCGCCGAACTCTGCCGCCATCTCCCAGGGCGCGGCCCAGAAATGCGCGCCCTCCCCAACGGTGGCCGAGCCCAGCGCATTGACCGCGACCAGCGCCCCCACCGTGATCCTCGAGGGCAGGATGCAAGAGGCCGATCCCAGCCCGCCCTTCCACCGCCCGGTGGTGGCGCCATAGCCCGCCCCCGCGCTGCCCAGCGCGAATTCCTGATCCGCCGCCGCCAGCGCCGCCCGGCCCAGCGCTGCATAGGGGTTGCGGTCCCAGCGCTTGTCGCCGCCGTTCATGAGGTCAAACAGGATCGCGCCGGGCACGATCGGCACCCGCTGATCGCCCACGGGAAAGCCGCGTCCCATGGCGCGCAAGCCGTCGGCCACCCCCGAACAGGCGTCCAGCCCAAAGGCCGAGCCGCCCGACAGCACCAGCGCATCCACCTCCTGCACCAGACGGTCGGGGGCCAGAAGGTCGGTCTCGCGCGTGCCGGGGGCGCCGCCCATCACGCTGACGGCGGCGGTGAAGGGCCGGTCGCCCAGCAGAACCGTGGTGCCCGACCGCAGCCCCGCATCCTGGGCATGGCCCACCCGCAGCCCCGCGACATCGGTGATCAGGTTGCGTGGTCCCGGCTTCATTCATCTGTCCTCAAATATCCTCGGGGGGAGGGCCGGAACGGCCCGTGGGGGGCCGACAGCCCCCCTCTTTCCGCCGCCGCCGCAGGGGCTATGCTGGTCAGGCTAGCGGCAAGGAGGGGACGATGCAAAAGGTTGCGGTGATCACGGCGGGCGGGTCGGGCATGGGGGCGGCGGCGGCGCGGCGGCTGGCGGCGGACGGGTTCGCCGTGGCGATCCTGTCCTCGTCCGGCAAGGGTCAGGCGCTGGCCGAGGCGCTGGGCGGCGTGGGGGTGACCGGCTCGAACCAGTCGAATGACGATGTGGCGCGGCTGGTCGATGCGGCGATGACGCGCTTCGGCCGGATCGACGTTCTGGTGAACAGCGCCGGCCACGGCCCGCGTGCGCCGTTGGTCGAGATCACCGACGAAGGCTGGCATCAGGGGTTCGACATCTACTTTCTGTCGGCGGTGCGGCCGATCCGGGCGGTGACGCCGATCCTGCTGGCACAGGGCACGGGTGGCAGCATCGTGAACATCACCACCTTCGCCACGTTTGAGCCCGACCCGGCCTTCCCGACCTCGGGCGTGGCGCGTGCGGGGCTGGCGGCTTTCACCAAGCTTTACGCCGACCGTTATGCGGCGGATGGCATCCGCATCAACAATGTGCTGCCGGGCTTCATCAACTCATTGCCGGAAAAAGAGGAATTCCGCGCCCGCATCCCGATGGGCCGCTATGGCCGGGTGGAAGAGATTGCCGGAACGGTCAGCTTTCTGGCCTCGGAGGCGGCGGGCTACATCACCGGGCAGAACCTGCGGGTCGATGGCGGGATCACCCGTTCGGTCTGATCAGCCGCCCGTGATCACCAGCGCCAGAAGCGCCAGAACCCCCATCAGCAGGCACAGCCGCAGGGTGGGGGCGGGGCGGCGGTTCTTGGGGATGTCAAGCAGCGGGTCCATGGCCCGCACTAGCCCCTTCGGTCGGGCGGCAATGTGGCCAAGCGGTGGCCCCGGCCCGGCAGGCGGGATACAGCCCGTTTCCGCCCCGGAAACCGGGCCTCGGCGCTTCCCCTTGCCGGCGTTTCGCGCTAAGCCGGCCGCCGACCGTGCATGCCAACCCGAAAGGGCACCCAGATGAAATTCACCCTGTCCTGGCTGAAGGATCACCTCGAGACCGAGGCCGCGCTGGATGACATCCTTTACGCCCTGACCGATCTGGGGCTTGAGGTGGAAGAGGTGGTCAATCCGGCCGCGCGGCTGGAGGTGTTTACTCTGGCCAAGGTGGTCGAGGCGGTGCAGCACCCCGATGCCGACCGGCTGCGCGTCTGCCGCGTCATGACGGATGAGGGCGAGAAGCAGATCGTCTGCGGCGCCCCCAATGCACGGGCGGGGATCACCGTGGTTCTGGCCAAGCCGGGCGATTATGTGCCGGGCATCGACGTGACGCTGGGCGTGGGCAAGATCCGCGGCGTGGAATCCCACGGCATGATGTGTTCGGAACGCGAGCTTGAGCTGTCGGACGAACACAACGGCATCATCGAACTGCCCTCGGGCGAGGTGGGCCAGAAGTTCACCGACTGGCTGGCGGCGAACCGCCCGGGCTCTACCGATCCGATGATCCATGTGAAGGTGACCCCCAACCGCCCCGACGCGCTGGGCGTGCGCGGCATTGCCCGCGATCTGGCGGCGCGCGGTCTGGGCCGGCTGAAGCCGCTGGCGGTCGTGCCGGTGCCGGGGCAGTTCGTCAGCCCGATCGGCGTGCGGCTGGCGCCCGAGGTGGAGGGCAAGGCCTGTCCGCATTTCCTGGGCCGGGTGATCCGGGGGGTGAAGAACGGCCCCTCGCCCGACTGGCTGCAGACGCGGCTGAAGGCCATCGGGCTGCGGCCGATTTCGGTGCTGGTCGATATCACCAACCTGTTCACCTTCGATCTGAACCGCCCGCTGCATGTGTTCGACGCCGACAAGGTGGCGGGCGATCTGGTGGTGCGGTCCGCGGCCGAGGGCGAAAGCCTGCTGGCGCTGGACGGCAAGACCTATGCGCTGGCGCCCGGCATGACGGTGATCGCCGATGACCATGGCGTCGAAAGCCTGGGTGGCGTGATGGGGGGCGAGGCTTCGGGGTGTTCCGAGGATACGGTGAACGTGTTCCTTGAAGCGGCGTTCTTCGATCCGATCCGCACTGCAACCACCGGCCGGGCGCTGAAGATCAACTCGGACGCCCGCTATCGGTTCGAACGCGGGATCGACCCGGCCTTCACCGCCGATGGGATGGAACTGGCGACCAAGCTGATCCTTGATCTGTGCGGCGGCGTGCCGTCCGAGGTGGTGGTGGCCGGTGCCGCGCCCGATACCACCCGCGCCTACCGGCTGGACCCGGCGCGCGTGGTCAGCCTTGTGGGGATGGAGATTGCCGAGGCGACCCAGCGCGCCACGCTGGAGGCGCTGGGCTTCCGGCTGGACGGCGACATGGCCACCCCGCCTTCATGGCGGCCCGATGTGCTGGGCGAGGCGGACCTGATCGAAGAGGTCGCCCGCATCGCCAGCCTGACCAAGCTGGAAGGCAAGCCCCTGCGCCGCGCGGTGCCGGGCGTGCCGCAGCCGATCCTGACGCCGATGCAGCAGCGCGAAAAGGCGGCGCGGCGCACCATCGCGGCGCTGGGCTACAACGAATGCGTGACCTACAGCTTCATTGACGAAGGCGCGGCGCGGCTGTTTGGCGGCGGGGCCGATGCGGTGCGGGTGGAAAACCCGATCTCGTCCGAGATGACGCATCTGCGGCCCGACCTTCTGCCGGGCCTCTTGCGCGCGGCGGCGCGCAATCAGGCGCGCGGCTTCATGGACCTTGCGCTGGCCGAGATCGGGCCGGTCTTCGCCGGAGGGGAGCCGGGCGAGCAGGTGCTGCATGCCACCGGCCTTCTGGTGGGCGCGTCGGCGGCGCGCGATCCGCACGGCTCACGCCGGCCGGTTGATGTGTTCGACGCCAAGGCCGATGCCGAGGCGGTTCTGGCCGCGCTGGGCGCGCCGCAGCGGGTGCAGATCGGCCGCAAGGTGGCGGGCTGGTGGCATCCGGGCCGGTCGGGCGCGATCGGGCTGGGGCCGAATGTGATGGCGACCTTCGGAGAGGTTCACCCCCGCGTTCTGGCGGCGCTGGACGTGAAGGGACCGGCGGTGGCCTTTACCGTGCAGGTGGCGTCGGTGCCCTTCCCCAAGCTGCGCACCCCCACGCGGCCTGCGCTGACGATCAGCGACCTTCAGGCAGTGGACCGCGATTTCGCCTTTGTCGTCGATGCCGGGGTCGAGGCGCTGACGGCGGTGCAGGCGGCGCAGGGGGCCGACAAGGCGCTGATCGAAAGCGTGCGGGTGTTTGACCAGTTCGCCGGCGAAAAGGCCGAGGCGCAGATGGGCGCCGGCAAGAAAAGCATCGCGCTGACCGTGCGGCTGCAGCCGGTGGACAAGACGCTGACCGAAGCCGAGATCGAGGCGGTGTCGAAGAAGATCGTCGAGAAGGTCGCCAAGGCGACCGGCGGCGTTCTGCGCGGATAGGCCGGGGGCGCGGCCGGTCTGGCCGGTCCGCGCTATTCCCCGGCGGCTTCGGCCACCACATCGTCCAGACGCCGTCCGGGGCGGTAGGCTTCCAGCCCCGCGCCGGGTTCGGTGACGCCGGGCATCAGCCTGTCGTCGGCAATCGCCGGGCCGATCACCGTGGTCAGGGGGATGATGCCGGCCCAGACCGGGTGGGTGTAATCTTCGGCCTCATCCTCGACCCCGCCGTCTGCGATCTTGGCGACTGCGCTTTCGATGTCCAGCCGGATCAGCCCGGTAGCCTTGGTTTCCTGCTTGCTGATCGGGCGCAGCGCCGCCGACCGGCCGGGAAAGAAACGGTCCACCGCCATCAGCAATTGCGCGGCTTTCTCCTCAGGGTCGGTGACCAGCCGGGCGGTGCCGAAGCACATGGCGGTGCGGTACAGAACCGAATGGTTGAAGCCCGACCGCGCCATGACCAGCCCGTCCAGCTGCGTGAAAGTCACGCAGGCGGGCGCCCCCGGTGCCAGATGGCGCACCATGCGGCTGGCCGAAGAGCCGTGCCAGTAAAGCGCCTCGCCCTGCCGCCAGACCAGCGTGGGCGTGGCAAAGGGCTGGCCGTCAATGGCATAGCCGATATGTGCCATGGGCGTGGCGTCAATCACCCCATGCACCGCCGCCTGATCGTAGCGCGCCTTTTCATGCAGGCGCTTCACCCGGTTCAGCGGCGTGACGGCATAGGCATCGCCGGTCATTTGCCGCCGAACATCCGCCGGATGCGCCCCCAGAAACCGGTGGCGCGCGCTTCGGCGCTGTCCCATGCCTCTTCGACATTGGCGGCGGCGGGTTCGATCGTGCGTTCCCAGAACTGCGCCCACATGCGGCGCACCATGATCACGATGAAGATCAGGAAGATCAGGACGACGATGTTGACCCAGGGGATGATGGTTTCATCGGGGCCCGTCGCCTCACGCACGGCGACGGCGTTGGGGTAGATCGACAGCAGCGGGATGCGCCAGCCGTAATGGGTGACGACGACCCATTTCGCCTCGGTGCCCGAGGATTTCAGGTTCGTCGCCTCGGCCTGCAGGTTCGAGCTGTCGTATTTGAAATAGGGCGGCCAGACCCAGCCGGTATCTTCGTTGCGGTAGACGATCACCTTGCCGCCGTCGAAAGCCGCGTCGATGAAGCGGATATCGCGGGTCGAGGTGCTTTCAGCCGTGCCGGAATCGGGCGCCGAATAGGCCCATGAGTTTTCAGGCCCCACCGTGGTCAGGCGGTTGTAGGTGTTGGTGATGCGCACGATGTCGTGCTGCGGCAGGGTATAGTGCAGGAAGCCCAGCACGAAGAGGACCAGCAGGATGCGAATGGTCCATTTCATGAATCTCAGGAATTTCATCTTCATCGGCCTCCGCGGTTACCAGTTCACCAGATAGGCCGTCACGGCCGCCGCCGCCAGTGGCACGACATAGACCAGCACGATCAGCCGCCGGCGCAGCGAATGGCGGTAGGCCTGCATTCCGGCCTCGATGAAGGCCGTACGCTCGTCAGGCAGGCGGCCTTCGTTGGCCGGGTCGGTATCCCATTCCTTCTCAAGCCGTTCGCGCCGGACCGAGCGGGAATAGATCGACACCAGCACATAGACCACGGTCAGAAGGACAAAGCCGACAACGGCCAGACGGATCAGTCCGATCATCTTCTGCCTCCGCTTGCTGTACCCCAGGGGCCGGCCACCGGACCCACGTCGCGCGCGGGGCGCGGGGCCGGGCGTTCGCGGCTGTCCATCGAGGGTTCGGGACCGAAGAGGGCCTCGCGCGCGCCCTGCTTGTCAACGGTGTATTCACGCCGCAGGAAATCCACCACCCATTGCCGCTTGCGCTCGGACCAGCCGGAATAATGGGCGTAGAACAGTTCCTTGTGGGTGATGAACATCTGCCGCACATCCATCGGCGCAAGTTCGGCCAGAAGCATGTTCACCAGATCGCGGTCGGCGCCGACCGCCCCGCGCAGGGTGTAGAAATAGCAGGGATGTTCGCTGCTGATGCGCGGCCAAGGCCCCGCGCCTTCGACCCAGCGCAGAAGGGCGGCAAGGCCCAGGAACTCCTCGGGCAGGCTGTCGCCCAGCCGGTAGGCGATCTTGCGCAATTCGGTGCGCCGGGCGTCGCCGATTTCAATTCCCAGGGTCTCGGCCGCTTCGACCAGGATGAAATCCATCTTCTGCCGCAGCACCGCCGCCGCATCCATGCCGCGCGCCTGCACGATCGGTTCGACCAGCCCGTTGCGTTCCAGCCAGTCGGCAATGGCATTGCGCTGCGTCAGGTCCATCACCGGCGAGATCGGCATGACACCCAGGCTTTCGCGGGGCAGGGTGGAAATCAGGCCGGGAAAGCGGGTGTCCTGAAAGACGTAGATGCCGCCGAAATGGCTGGTCCAGAAATTCGGCTGGCGGAAGGTCATGGCGGGCAGGCTGATCGGGACGCGGGTCACGTCACCGGTCTTGCGCGCCAGTTCGATCATCCGGGCCACCAGAACGTCATCCTGCCAACCGCCCGGCTCCTCACGGAACTGGCTGATCATGCCGGTCAGCCGCTCGGCATCGGCGACATGGCCGCCGATCGTGTCGGCCTCGACCGTGACCTGCTTCATCTCCAGAAGCCGCGCGGGGGTGGACACCTCATAGACCGAGCCCTGCAATTCGCCCGCCACGGCATCGCGCGCGGTCAGGGCGAAAAGCTGCGCCTCGTTCGCCTCGATGAACTGGGTCAGGATGCCGCGCGAGGTGGAGAACTTCATGTTCAAGAGCGGCGCGGTCTTCTGGCTGGTGGTCAGAAGGATGAACTGCCGGTTCGCGCCGTTGGGGTTGAGGTAAAGCGGATCGTCCAGCTCATCCCCGATTTCCGGCGAATAGCCCGAGATGTCGATGTGGAAATCGGTCAGCGCCGTGGTCTTGCCCGTCAGATGCTTCAGCGCGCGGTTATAACGCTCGACCAGCGCGGGGGACGAGACCTCGACCAGATTGCCGAACATGAGGCCAGAGGCGATGAGGCGTTTCATGGGGTCGCTCCTTTGGCAAATGCCCCCCACCCCATCCCTCCCCACAAGGGGGAGGGTGCCGACTTGGGCACGGGGCGGGAGGCAAGGCATGGCGCAACTCCCCTCCCCCTCGTGGGGAGGGGTTGGGGGTGGGGGGCAACGCCGTGAACCATCAAGAACCCCGTTGTCATTCCAAACCGCCCTTCTCCAACTTGCGTCTCCCCTCCCCCTTGTGGGGAGGGGCCGGGGGTGGGGGGGCGCTTTCCAACGCATCAAGCACAACCTGCATCACGCCGTCGAGATTGCCTGCGACTTCCGCATTCCAGAAGCGCAGAACCTGAAACCCCTGCGCCCCAAGCCATTCGTCACGCTGCCGGTCGTCTTCGCCGCCGTGTTGCCCGCCATCCAACTCGATGACCAGCCGCCGCCCGAGATCGGCGAAATCGGCGATGAAGGGGCCGATGGGCGCCTGCCGGCGGAAGTTCAGGCCAAGGCGGTGATTGAGGTCACGCAACTGCGCCCAGAGCCTGCGCTCCTGCGGGGTCATCTCATGGCGCAGGCGGCGGGCATTGGCGCGGGTGGCGGGGTGGACTGCGGTCATGCGCGGCACTCCCCGGCCGTCGGCCCCCCACCCCATCCCTCCCCACAAGGGGGAGGGAGCCGCCTGGGGCAACGGGCGCGCGGTCTGGCGCCGGTCGTCTCCCCTCCCCCTCGTGGGGAGGGGCCGGGGGTGGGGGGCAACTGGTCAGCCATTGGATTTCCCCTCCACATACCGCCGCTTCGCCTCTTCCTGACGCCGGAAGTCCCTGACCATTCCCTCGATCGCCACCTCGTCCGACTTGTCGGCATAGCGGAACTCGCTGTCCGCGTAGCGGTTGATTTCCTGCACCACCATCTCGACGGTGATCGGCGTCATCAGGCCGCGGATCATCGCCCGTTTCTCGTCATAAGGTTTGAACAGGAACAGGTCGGGGTTTTCCATCCATTCATCGGGCAGTTCGAAATCCATCGCCCGCACCTTCACCGCATCGGTGATGTTCTTGATCGCCCGGCCGGTAAAGCGTTCGTCCGCCTCCTGGATCGCCTTCAGATAGGCGCCCAGTCTGGCGATGGTGTCCAGGGGGCCGATGTCGGCCGCTACCCTGTCCCAGACCTTCACCAGCCCGGCCTCATGCGGGCGGGAATGGCCTTCGAAACTGTCGGCGACGGCCTTGCGGATTTCCTGCGCGGCGAAAAGGTCATGGTCGCCGACGGGGATCTGGTGGTTCTTGCCCAGCAGCAGGCTGAGGATGTCGATGTAATCCTCGCGCGTTTGGGGGCCGTCCACCAGAAACCGCGCCCCGGCGCGCTGGCGCAGGGCGTCATCGACGTTCTCGGGGTAATTGCTGAACATCCCGAAGGTGCAGTTGCCGCGCACCACGGTATTCGCGCCGGCAAAGGCCCCCATGAAAACCGCCGTCACCTCTTGCTGGCCGGCGCTGGACTGACGGTCGCCGCGCTTGCCCGCCACCTGATCAATGTCGTCGATGGTGCCAAAGCCGATGACCGTGGGGTCGATGACATTGTCGATGAAGGCCTTGGCGTTCTGGCCCGATTTGCCCTGATAGCTGTCGATCTGGTCGATACTGAAGTTCTGGTAGCGGAACGGATAGCCCGCCACCTTGCAGTAATCGTTCAGAAGCCCCGCCATCATCTGGATCAGCGTGGTCTTGCCGGTGCCGGGTTTGCCGTCGCCCATGAAGGTGAAGATAAACCCGCCCAGCTCGGCGAAGGGGTTCAGCCGCCGCTCGAAATCATAGGCCATCAGCATCTTGGCCAGTTTCATCGACTGGTATTTGGCGATGTGGTTGCCCACCACCTCATGCGGTTTCTTGAACTGCATGGTCAGCGCCCCGCCCTTGGCGGCACGGGCAGGCTTGAAGCCGGCGATGGTCAGCCCGTCGGCCTCGACCTTCCAGCTGGCGCCGGTGAAGGCGCCAAGGCGCGGCGCGGTCTGCGCCCGCAGCGCGACCTTCTCCATCAGCGCCTCGGCAAAGGCGGCAAGGGTGGCGACCAGCCGGGTTTCGTCGCTGGCGAAGGTGGCGATGTCCTGATCCAGCTCCCACAGCGCGCCCTGCAGGGCAAGAGGCGCATTGTCGGTCAGGATTTCCTCGACATCGCCCACTTCGACGGTGGTTGACCCCAGATGCGGCGCCAGCAGGAAGGCCGTGGCATTGGCGAAGGTATACAGCACCGCCAGCGCCTCGGCCGCCAGAAGCTCGGTAAATTCGGCGCGGCGCGGTTCGGGCAGGCGACCTTCGAGATTGGCCTTCTTCAGCTCCGCCAGCCCCGATTGCGCCGCCAGCGTCTCGCCCATGGCCAGCGCAATGGCCAGCCCCCGGCGCAGCGCCCCCAGCGCGCTGGCCTGAAGGGGCGAGACCAGCCCGTCGCCCAGCCCCTCGATCCGCTCCAGAAGCCGCACGCCGCCCGGCCGGGCGGTGGACCGCGTCGCCAGCCCCGGCGTGGTCGACCGGAAGCGCGGCCGCGTCCCGATGCCGGGGGAACGTTCGGCCGCCGGCTCGGCCACCGTGGCCTTGGCCAGACGCGGCGCATGGTCGAACCCGGTCAACAGGCCAAGCGCGGCCTCGTACTGGGCCTTCACCGCCTCTTCGCGCAGTTCCATCGTGTCACGCACCGTCATCACCCGACCTCCGCCTCATCCGCCCCCGAAAGGGCCTGCACCACGGTGCAACCCGGGGCCACCGCCCCATCTGCACCTTTCAAAATACTCCGGGGGTGAGGCCGCAGGCCGAGGGGGCGGCGCCCCCTTCTGCCGGCCCGCCCCGCTACACCGCCGGAATGATGCGCCCGCCCGCGCCCACCACGAACTTGCGCAGATCGCGCAGGCCGGGGGCGTTCAGGTCGGCCATGGCCTGATACGGGCGTTCGGGCAGGATCACCATGCGCTCGGTCCGCGTCGTGCCGGTGTCGGCGCCGGTCAGCGGGTCCAGCTTCCAGATCTGGCGGTTGGCGGTCGAAAACCAGCCGTCCTTCACATCTTCCTCGCGATCGCTGATCAGGTCCTCGACCGTCCAGACCAGCGCCCAATCCTCGCCGTCCGGGGCGTCGGCCTTGGCCAGCACGGTGGAAATCGGCCCCGACTGCAGGGTGAAATCCTTGGAATGCATCGGCCCCAGCGTCAGCCGGCGCAGGCGCTTGGGGTGCAGCGCCTCGAAATCCTTGTCAAAACCCTGCGCGATGGTCAGGAGTTTCAGCCCGGTCAGCGACTGCGCCATGATGCCCTGACTGACCAGCGGCCAGCGGCGGTCGTCATTCGGCAGGGGCTTCTTGCCGCTGTCCTGCACGTCCAGCAGATAGACCACCGGCAGGTTGGCCTGGGTGTCATAGACCGCCCAATGCACCAGGAAATGCCGCCGGGGGCCGACATCGCCGATCCATTGCGCGTCGGGGTCGTTGCGCGGCAGGAACAGGCCGCCGGCCAGAAGCGCCTCGTAGTAAAGCCGCTGCGACAGGGCGAACTGCAGGGCGCGCGGCACCGTCAGGTCGCGCACGATCTGGCGCACCATGCGGTCTTTCAGTTCCGCCTCTGACGCCATGCCGGCCAGATGCTTTTCGGCCTGCGCGGCGTCGATCGCCATCAGCATCAGTTCCTGCGCCACCGGAAAGCCGCTTTCGTGGCGGTCGAAGGTCAGCCGCGGCGTGCCCTCGGCCCGGCCGGTCATCAGGTATTTCCACGACAGCGCCGTGAAGGTGGCTGACAGTGCGGACAGATAGCGGCCAAGGATGCGCGCCTCGGTCCGGGTCAGCCTGCCCTCGGCCTCGACCTCGCCAGCGACGCGGGCCAGATGCTGGGTGATGCGGTCGAACTTGGCGAAGTAGCGGCGCAGGATGGCCGGGTCGTAAAGCTCGGCATGGTCGTTGACCAGCTGGTCTTTGATGGTGGGGTCAGCCATCGCGGTCTTGTCCTTCAGCGTCCAGCCACAACCACAGCCGGGCGGCCCGGTTGCGGGCATGCAGGCCGCGCCAGAGGTCGTTCGGCTCCAGCACGGCGTGATAGAGGCGCTTGTGCAGCGGACGGCAAAGGCAGCCGCCCAGCCACAGCATTGCGGCCACGGCAAGGCTTGCCGTGGCAGCAAGCGCGAAGGCATCAGCCGCATTCCCGACAGATAGCAGAGCGAGCGTCATCAAGATTGCGGCCAACAGCAAGGCGATTAGCCCAGCGCGGGCCGTCCGGCGGATATGACCGGCAAAGCCGGATGATCTGGTTTCGACCAGTTCAGGCACGCGGCCATCCCCATCTCTTGCGGATCGGCACAAGGGCCAGCGTGCAGCCCAGCCAAAGTTCCGTCCAACCTGACGGGAAGACCATGGCGAAGGCGTCTCCGCGCCAGACGAGATACGCGCTCAGCGCTAGAGACAAGGCTGTGATGACGGCCCAGGACCAGTATCTGTCGGCCCGTCCCCAATGCAGCCAAAGGATGGTGTCGATACAGAGCCAAAGGGCCCTGGCTGCGGTTCGCACCTCATCCCCCATACGCGTTCTTGTCATGCTTCTCGACAATCGCCGCGAACCGGCGGGCGAAGCGTTCATCCGCCTTCGCCTTCTGCTCCAGGATCTGCCGGGCGAACACCATGTGCCCCTCATGCGCTTCCAGCATGTCGGCCATCTTGTCATTGGTCGCAGCACCGATGGCGGCCATGGCGGCCTGCGCCTCCTGGTCCGTCTTCACGCCGATCTCGTTGATACGGTGGGCCACGTCCTGCTGCTGTGCGGTTTTCAGCGACGAGGTAAGCGCATCGTAAAGCACCACGCGCTGCTTGGTATCCGTCTGCAGCTTGTTGATCAGGACAAGCTGGGTGGCCGCCTGATTGGTCAGGCTGTCCACCCAGGTCTTGCCCTTCTCGATATAGCGTTCCAGCGTCTGGCTTTTCGCCAGTTGCACCTGTTCGTCCTGCACCAGCGCGTTGTAGCGGGCGTTCATCTCGGCCAGATCGGTTTCCAGCTTGGTGCGCGCGGCGGCGTCCATTTCGACGCTGATCTTGTTTTCCAACTCGATGATCCTGGGGTCCATCGCGGCGATCTCGGCCCGCACCGCTTCGAGCGACGCCACGGTGCCTTCGCGCTGGGTCAGGGTTTCGCCCAGATTGGCCTCGACCCGGGTTTTCTGCACGTTCAGCAGGTCAAGCTGGCCCTGCAGCAGCTTCACGATCACGTCGGACTTGCCGATCAGATCCTGCAGCTTGTCGTCGATGCTGGCGGTGCGCAGCCGTTCCTGCCGCAGCGATTCCGATTTCGCGCCCGAGAAGATGCCGACAAAGCTTTCCCAGCCGGTCTTCGAGCGCATCTCGTCGAAGTCCTTGGAAAAGCCCGCCGTCACATCGTCCAGCCCCATGATCAGCTCGGCGATATTGGCGTTCATCACGTCGGTGTGCTTGTGAACATCTTCCAGCGTGGCGTTTTCCACGTCGATGGCGGCCTCGCCGGCGTCTAACTTGGCGCGGCCGGCCTCGATCCTGGATGTGATCTCGGAGATCTTGGCCTGGGCGGCGGCAACCTGCTTCTGGCTTTCCTGAATCTGAGCGTCGAAATCGGCCATCGGGCCCTCCTGTGGAATCACTGTCACCATATGGTGAATGTAACGCGATTTTACATCACCCGGCTCACGGAAAATCGGATTGCCGGACCGGGGCGGGCGCGGCAGTCTGACCCCATGAGCGATGCCGATATCCTTGCCCAAGTCTCTGCCCGGCGCCAAGACCTTATTGGCCTGACGCAGGACCTGATCCGCATTCCCACGCTGAACCCGCCGGGGCGGAATTACCGGGCGATCTGCGATTATCTTGCCGCCCGGCTGATGGCGCAGGGCTGGGAGGTTGAGCTTTTGCGCGCCACCGGCGCACCGGGCGACAGCGACGCCTTCCCGCGCTGGAACATGGTGGCGCAGCTGCGGGCGGGGCCGGGCGACTGCGTGCATTTCAACAGCCACCACGATGTGGTCGAGGTCGGCCACGGCTGGACGCGCGACCCGTTCGGCGGCGAATTGGACGGCGACCGCATCTATGGCCGCGGCGCCTGTGACATGAAGGGCGGGCTTGCGGCCTCGGTCATCGCGGCCGAAGCCTTTGTCGCCGCCCGGCCCGGGTTTCGCGGAACCATCGAAATCTCGGCCACGGCGGATGAGGAAAGCGGCGGCTATGGCGGCGTGGCCTGGCTGGCCGAACGCGGCTATTTCAGCCCCGAGCGCGTCCAGCATGTCATCATCCCCGAACCCCTGCACAAGGACCGCATCTGCCTGGGCCACCGCGGCGTCTGGTGGGCCGAGATCGAAACCCATGGCCGCATCGCCCATGGCTCGATGCCCTTCCTCGGTGACAGCGCCATCCGCCACATGGGCGCGGTGCTGGAGGAGATCGAGGCGCGGCTTTACCCCCTGCTGGCCGGCAAGCGCACCGAGATGCCGGTGGTGCCCGAGGGCGCAAGGGCATCAACCCTGAACATCAACTCGATCCACGGCGGCGAGGCAGAGCCCGACCCCGGATCGGGTGCCCTGCCCACCCCCTGTGTCGCCGACCGCTGCCGCATCGTCATCGACCGCCGCTTCCTGATCGAGGAAGACCTTGCACAGGTGAAAGCCGAAGTGACCGAGGTGCTGGAGCGCGTGAAATCCCGCCGGCCCGGTTTCCACTATGACATCCGCACCCTGTTCGAGGTGCAGCCCACCATGGCCCCCCGCGATGCGCCGGTGGTGCGGTCCACCGCCGCGGCCATTCAGGCCGTGCTGGACCGGATGCCGGATTTCGTCGTCTCACCCGGCACTTATGACCAGAAGCACATTGACCGCATCGGAAGGCTGTCGAACTGTATCGCCTATGGGCCGGGCCTGCTGCATCTGGCGCACCAGCCCGACGAATGGGTGGGCGTTCAGGATATGGAAGACAGCGCTCGGGTTATGGCGCTGGTGCTGGCCGATCTGTTGGCGTAGGGGCGCTGCCCCTCGGCCCGTGCCGGGCCTCACCCCGGGATATTTCCCGAGAGAGGATGGGGGAAGGGTTCATCCTCTCTCTGAAAATATCCCGGGGTCCGGGGCGGTGCCCCGGTCCGCCGTCTCACACGGGAATGTTGTCGATCAGGCGCACCCCGTCCAGCCAGGCGGCGGCAAGCATGCGGCGGGGCTTGCGCGGGTCGTCCGACGGCATCAGCGTTTCGGCATCGCGCAGTTCGATATACTCCACCCGCTCAAACCCCGCGCTGCGCAGGGTTTCGGCGGCCTCGCGGATGGCCATGCGGTCGGACTGGCCGGCGCGGATATCCTCGGCCGCCGTGGTGATGGCGGTGTAGAGCGTGCCGGCGATGGCGCGGCCTTCCGGCGTCAGCCGCACGTTGCGCGAAGACATGGCCAGACCGTCCGCCTCACGGATCGTCTCGCAGCCGACGACCGTCACCGGCAGGTTCAGGTCACGCACCAGCCGCAGGACGACCTGCAATTGCTGCCAGTCCTTCTGGCCGAAATAGCCGCGGTGGGCCTCGGTCATGCCGAACAGCTTGGTGACCACGGTTGCCACCCCGTCGAAATGGCCGGGGCGCATGCGGCCTTCCAGCGGTTCGGACACCCCGCCCACCGAAACCGTGGTGATGAAGCCGTCGGGATAGACTTCACCCACATCCGGGGCAAAGACCGTGTCGACCGGCACACCCGACAGAAGCTGTGCGTCGGCTTCCAGCGTGCGGGGGTATTTCTTCAGGTCGTCGGGGTTGTTGAACTGTTTGGGGTTCACGAAGACCGTGGTGATCACCCTGTCGCATTCTGCCCGCGCGCGGCGGGCCAGCGACAGGTGGCCTTCGTGAAGTGCGCCCATGGTGGGGACCACGCCCACCATCTCACCGGCCGCGCGCCAGGCCCGGACCCTTTGGCGCAGTTCCGCGACGGTGCGGATGATCTCGGTCATTTCTTGTCTTTCGCGGGCAGGACATCGGCGAAGGAATGTTCCTCGGCCGGGAAGGCGCGGCTGCGCACCTCGGCGGCATAGGCGGCGATGGCCTCATCGGCGGCGCGGCCCAGTTCGGCGTAGCGCTTCACGAATTTCGGGCGGAAATCGGTGAACAGGCCCAGCATGTCGTCGATCACCAGAACCTGGCCGTCGCAATGCACCCCGGCGCCGATGCCGATGGTGGGAATGGTCAGCGTCTGGGTGATGCGGGCGGTCAGCCCGGCGGGCACCTTCTCCAGCACGACCGAGAAGGCGCCGGCGGCTTCGACCGCGCGGGCGTCCTGCATCACGGTTTCGGCCTCGGCGTCGCGGCCGACCACCTTGTAGCCGCCCAGCGTGTTCACGGCCTGCGGGGTCAGCCCGATATGGGCCATCACCGGCACGCCGCGGCGGGTCAGGAAGGCGATGGTTTCGGCCATATGCGCGCCGCCTTCCAGCTTGACCGCCGGGGCGCCGGTTTCGGCGATCAGCCGGGCGGCGTTGCGGTAGGCCTGCTGGGGGCTTTCCTCATAACTGCCGAAGGGCATGTCGATGACGGCCATCGCCCGCGACAGGCCGCGGACCACCGAGCGGCCGTGCAGGATCATCATCTCCATCGTCACGCCAAGGGTCGAGGGCATGCCGTGCAGCACCATGCCGACCGAATCTCCCACCAGTGCGATATCGCAGTGCGGATCGACCAGACGCGCCATCGGCGTGGTGTAGGAGGTCAGCACCACAAGGGGCTGGCCGCCCTTTCGCGCGCGGATATCGGGCGGAAGGACGGGGCGAAGGGGGGAAGTCGCGCTCATGCCGTGGGGCCTCACGGTTGCTGTTCTGCCCGATATAAGGGCACAGCGCCGCCGCCTATGCAAGAAAGTTGCGCTGCGCTGCGGCGCGGGTGCCCGGGCGGGGTTGCGGGGCGGGGGCTTGACCGGCCGGGGGCGGCATGACCAACTGCGCCGCGACCCAAGCCCGGAGGATGCCATGGCCCTGATCGAACGTGTTTCACGCGAGGGGATCGAACCCGAGATCTCGCGCCCCGAAACGGTGCTGGCGGGCGATCCGGTGCATACCACCTGGAGCCAGGAAGAGCGCGGCAGTCTTTACGCGGGCATGTGGCAATCGACCCCGGGGAAATGGGCGATCAGCTATGCTGAGTGGGAATATGTCTATATCCACCAAGGCCATTCGGTGCTGACCGATGCCGCCGGGGTCGAGACGCATCTGAAGGCCGGTGACAGCTGGCTGATCCGTCCGGGCTATGAAGGCACCTGGGAGGTGCTGGAGACCACGCTGAAGGATTATGTGATCCTGGCCTGAGCCACCGCGTCGGCGCGCATGAACCGGCCGGGGGGCTGGCCGGTCAGGCGGCTGAAGGCCGTGCTGAACGTGCTGGCCGAGCCGTAACCGACGCGCGCGGCCACCTCGTCAATCCCAAGCGCGCCGCCGCGCAGAAGCTTGCGCGCGACGGCCATGCGCCAGACCACAAGATATTCCATCGGCGGCAGGCCCACCATGCGGCTGAACCGGCCGAAGAAGGCCGAGCGGGACATCCCCGCAGTCCGCGCCAGTTCCTCGACCGTCCAGGGGTGGCTGACGCCGTCGTGCATGCCGCGCAGCGCCACGGCAATCCTTTTGTCCGACAGCCCGCGCAGAAGCCCCGGCCCCGCCGCTTCGGTCGGGGCCGAGCGCAGCGCCTCGACCAGCAGAATCTCGACCAGCCGCTCCAGGATCAGGTCGCGCCCGGAGTCGTCGCGGGCGGATTCGTCGCCGAGCAGCCGCACCATATGGGCAAGCCGGGGCGCGCCGCGAATGTGGATCATGCGGGGCAGAAGCGACACCAGCAGCCCGGCATCGGGGGAATCAAACAGGAACCAGCCGCCGATCTGGCGCAGGTCGGCCGGGCCTGAAAGCCGGCCATAGCGCACCTCGCCCCCAGGGGGCGGCGCCGACTGCGGGTCGATCCGCTGCACCGGCGCCGGTTCAAAGCCCGACATGGTGAAGGCGGGCGTCGCCGGCAGCAGCACGAAATCGCCTTCCTCCAGCGTCACCGGCGCCTCGCCCTCGACCGAAAGGCGGCAGCGGCCCTCGGTGACCGCGCAGAAGCCCGGATGCCCGAACTCGGCATAGCGCACGGCCCAACTGCCCGCACCGCTGATGCCCTTCGAAAAGACGGCGCGGGGGCGCATCAGCCGGATCACTTCAGAGAGGGGGTCGGGCATTCAGGACTTTCGCGAATAAAATCTGGACCAGGAATGGCGGATAATCCTGATTTGGCGCGCTACATCGGTTTCGTCAACACCAATCAGGAGACTGACATGAAAACCGTCCTCATCACCGGCTGCTCGTCCGGATACGGGCTTGAGACCGCCCGCCATTTTCACGCCATGGGCTGGAACGTGATCGCCACCATGCGCAGCCCGCGCGCGGGCCTTTTGCCGGCGTCCGACCTGGTCCGGCTTCTGGCGCTGGATGTGACCCGCGCCGACAGCATTGCGGCGGCCGTTGCGGCGGCCGGGCCGGTCGATGTGCTGGTGAACAATGCCGGCATCGGTGTGGTCGGCGCCTTCGAAGCCACGCCGATGAATCATGTCCGGCGCATGTTCGAGACCAACACCTTCGGCGTCATGGCCATGGTGCAGGCCGTCATCCCGCAGATGCGCGCCCGCCGGGCGGGGGTGATTGTCAATGTGACCTCCAGCGTCACGTTGGCACCGATGCCGCTGGCGGCGGCCTATACCGCCAGCAAGCAGGCGATCGAGGGGTTCACCGGGTCGCTTGCGCATGAGATGGCGGCCTTCGGCATCCGGGCGAAACTGGTCGAGCCGGGCTATGCCCCGACCACGCGCTTTGCCGCCAATACCGATATTCCGGTGGCCGATCTGATCCCGCCGGCCTATGCCGATTTTGCCGCGCCGATCTTTGCCGCCTTTGCCAGCCCGCCGCAGACCACGCGCGAAGCCGATGTGGCCGAAGCTGTCTGGCAGGCCGCGACGGACGGCACCCCGCAGCTGCGCTATCCGGCGGGCGCCGATGCCGTGGCGCTGGCGCAGGGGGCATGACCGGCCCTGCCGCAATGCGAAACGGGGGCCAATTGGCCCCCGTTGTCGGTTCCGGCTGTGTAAGGCCTCAGCCCCGGGTCGAGGCGACGGTGGTGCCGGCAACCGCCTCAGGCTCTGCCGGCAGGGGCGGGCAGTCTTCGGCCGAGATGCGCTGCTTGCGGCAGGCGCGGAGGCGGTCCTTCTCGGCTTTGGCAGCGGCTTTCGCGGCTTCTTCGGCCTGACGCGCCTCATCCTCGGCGATGCGCTGGATGTCCTGTTCCTTCTGGGCGATGTTCTCGGGCGTTTCCGGCACGGCACGGCCCCAGGCGTCGTCCATGTAGGGGCCTTCGATGGCCAGGCTTTCCTCAAGCGAGCGGACCTTCACCGAAACGCCGGTGTCCACCTTGGTGTAAAGGTCGATGGCATCCTGATTGAACAGGCGGATGCAGCCGGCGCTGGTGGCGTGGCCGATCGATTCGTTCTGGATGGTGCCGTGGATGCGGAACATCGTGTCGCGCCCGCCGCGGTACAGATAAAGCGCCCGCGCGCCAAGGGGGTTGTCCAGCCCGCCGGGCAGGCCGCCGGCATATTCGGCGTAAAGGTCGGGACGGGTGCGGATCATGTTGGCGGTGGGCTGCCATGACGGCCATTCGGCCTTGCGCCCGATATAACCCGAACCGCGGAACGACAGCCCTTCGCGCCCGACGGCAATGGCATAGCGCGTGGCCGTGCCGCCTTCGTTCACCAGATACAGCTTGCGGGCGTGGGTATCGACCACGATGGTCCCCGGCGCTTCGGGGCCGGTATAGGCCACCTCGGTCTTGGCACGGCCTTCGCCCAGCAGATTCGCGGGAACCGGCTCGATGAAATAGGCGCCGTCCTGAACCCCCTCATACCCCGGCAGGGTCTTGCTGGGATCGGGGGCTTCTTCCTTGGGTCCGCCGGCACAGGCCGCCAGCACGGAAAAAGACAAGGCGGCGGCAAGGCGGAGAATCGGGTTGGTCACGGCTGAGTCTCTGGCAGGGGACAATTCGGGCACAAAACGCGCCACTTGGCCCCTGCGTCAAGCCCTTGACGGGCTGTTCGAAAAAGAAAAGCCCCCGGCGTTGCCGCCAGAGGCTGATTCTTACCAATGGGTTAGGGCAGCTGGCCGATGGTCCAGAACAGCGTTTCACCCGAAGAGTCGGTGACGCCGTCATTGTCGGTAACCACCCAACCGGCGCCGGCCGCGTCGATGGCAAAGCCTTCCACCTTCTCGGGCGTGTAGCCGTTCAGCACCTGCAGATCGGGCATCAGGTCACGCACCAGTTCCTTGGCCACCACCGGCAGCGTGCCGCCCGGTTCGGCCGGAACCATGTCGGCCAGCTTCACGCGGTACAGCTTCTTGGTGGCGGCCTTCGCGCCGATCTGGTTGTCACGCTCGACGATATAGGCCCAGTCGCCGTGGATGGTGATTTCCGACAGGCCCATCCAGGCGCCCTCGCCCGGCGCATCCAGCGGATAGTGGACGGCGCCCCAGGTTTCGGCCTCGGTGTCATAGGCCAGAAGCTTCACCATGCCCTTCGGGTCGTCCTGCCATTCGCGCTGCACCGCCAGCCAGACCGTGTTGCCCGAAACCGCGACGCCTTCGAAGCCAAAGCGAATCTCGTTGTCCAGAAGGCTTTCGGGCAGGGCGATTTCCTGCTGGATGGCGCCTTCGGCATCGACATGCAGCAGGGCATGGGGGAACAGACGGTCGCTGCGGCCCTCGCTGGCCAGCCAGAACCCGCCCTCGTCATCGGTGGCGATGCCTTCAAGGTCCAGCTTCTGCGCGGCGTCACCGCCCCGCGTCACCACCATGGCGGCGGTGATCCGGGCCGGGGTCTGGGTGGCGTCGATGGTGTAGATCGTCGGTGCCGCGGCATAGGCCGAATCCGACACGGCATAAAGCTTGCCCGCCGTCGCCGGATCAGCCGCCAGGCCTGACAGCGCGCCCCAGCCGATCAGGCTTTCGCTGCCGGCCGAGGTGATCATCGGATAGGCAGGGGCACCTTCGGCGCGTTCATAGATCATCACATGGGCCCGCACCCCGCCGTCCTCGACGAAGTCCACCTCATTCGCGGTGGCCAGAAGGTTGCGGGCGGGAATGGCCACCATGCCTTCGGGGCTGACGCCCGAGGGCAGAAGCTGTTTCAGCACCGGGGCGGCCGGGTCGGTCATGTCATAGACCCCGATGACCGAAGCGCGTTCCGAGGCCACAAAGGCATAGGGCGTGCCGTCGAACACCGCCGCCTCGACCGATTCCAGCTCGACGCCCTTCGATTTCGACCGGCCTTCGGGGTAGTGCCCGATCCCGGCAATCGCATGTTCCAGCGCGGGACCGGATTCGAAGACGACCGTGCCGACGCGGTCAAACACCGTCCAGGACCGGCTGCCGCCCTTGTAGTCGCCCTCGTTCGCCACGGCAAAAAGGTCGTCGGTCAGCCATTTCACCCCATCGGGTTCGCGCAGCACGGCCTCTTTCTTCTTCGAGAAGTCCAGCTTGCCGTCGCCCTTGGTGTCGATGCCTTCAAGGTCGATGGCGCCGGCGCTGAAATGGCTGGCCACCGCGCCATCGGCGCCGATCACCACGATGTGGTTGTTTTCCTGAAGGGTAACGACAATCTCGCCCTTGCCGTTGATATCGACGAATTCGGGTTCGGGGTCTTCGGCGCCCACTTCGGCAAGGCCTGTCAGGTCGATCTTCTGCAAGGCCGCGCAATCGGCGCCTTCGGCGGTCAGCGGCAGCTTCACCACATAGCCGGCGGGCATCTGCGGAATCTCGCCGTCGTTCACCTCTTCATCGCGCTCGTTTTCAACCGCGATGGCCAGGAAGCTGCCGTCCTTGGCGGCGGCCACCGAATCCGGCTGGCCGCCGATGTCGCATTCCGCGACCACGGATTTCGACGCCAGATCGACCGTCACCAGCTTGCCCGAAGGATTGGTGAAGGATTCCGAGGTGTTGACGCCGACATAGACCCGGCCAGCGACGTCCTTGGCGGTGGTCGGTTCGCCGCCCATGGCGATGTTGCCCAGGGGCTTGGGCGCGCGCGGGTCGGCGATGTCGATCAGCCCGATCACGCCCAGCGGGCTGTCAGTGTAGATCAGCACCATGCCATCCTCGGTGGCCGAGATGATCTCGGCCGAGGTCGGGCGATTGCGGTCTTCGCCCTCGGCCATGTTGTCGGGCGTGGCAAAGGTTGCGATGCGGTTGAAAACCGGTTCGGCCACGGCGGGCAGGGCCGCCGAAAGCGCCAGAACCGAGGTCACGCCAAGAAGACGCACAGACATGGGCCATTCCTTCTGCTGTTGTTGCAGGCGGAATGGCGGGCTTGGGTGACGCCCCGGTGACACCGGGGCGACAGTTTTGTTATGCCCCCGGGGCCTAGCCGACCACGTTGGATTCGGGGCCGTAGGGATATTTGGTGATATCCTCGTTGCCGTCTTCGGTGATGAAGAGGATGTCATGCTCACGGTAGCCGCCGGCGCCGGGCTGACCTTCGGGGATGGTCAGCATCGGCTCCATCGAAATCACCATGCCGGGCTCCAGCACGGTGTCGATATCCTCGCGCAGTTCCAGCCCCGCCTCGCGCCCGTAGTAATGCGACAGCACGCCGAAGGAATGGCCGTAGCCGAAGGTGCGGTATTGCAGAAGCTGCCGTTCCTCGAAGAATTCGTTGATCTTCGCCGTCACTTCGGCGCAAGAGGCGCCGGGTTTCAGCAGGCTCATCCCGTATTCATGGGCGGCGACGTTGGCCTCCCAGATCTTCAGGCTGGCGGCATCGACCTCTTTCACGAACATCGTGCGTTCCAGCGCGGTGTAATAGCCCGAGATCATCGGGAAGGTGTTCAGCGACAGGATATCGCCGCGCTTCAGCTTGCGCGCCGTCACCGGGTTGTGGGCGCCGTCGGTGTTGATGCCCGACTGGAACCAGACCCAGGTATCGCGGTATTCGGCATCGGGAAAGCGGCGGGCGATTTCCATCTCCATCGCGTCGCGGCCGGCCATGGCGATGTCGATCTCGCGCAGGCCTTCCTTCACCGCCTCACGGATGGCAAAGCCGCCCACATCGGCCACGGCGGCGCCGGCGCGGATCAGGTCAAGCTCGGCCGGCGACTTGCGCATGCGCTGTTCCATCGTGGCCGGCGCAATGTCCATGCCGCGCTTGGGCTTCAGGAAGTGGTTCAGCTTTTCGGCCTGCAGCATGGTCAGGTGATCGGCTTCGCAGCCCACCTGCTTGCCTTCGCCCACGACCGAGACGATGGCCCGCCAGAAGTTGTCGCGCTGCCAGTCGGTATAGGTGATGTTGTCGCCATGGCAGCGCCGCCAGGGCTGGGCGGCATCAATGCCCGCGCTGATCGTCACCGACTGGTCATGCGTGACCACAAGCCCGTAGGGCCGCCCGAACGAGCAGTAAAGGAAGCCCGAGTAATAGGCGATGTTGTGCATCGAGGTCAGGACAACCGCGTCCAGCCCGTGCAGCTCCATCACATCGCGCAGCCCGGCGATGCGGTCATCATATTCCTCGGCCGAGAAGGGCAGCACCCTGTCGCCTTGGTGAAAGCGGTATTGTTGCGGACGTTCCGTCATATCAGACCTCATCAAAGGGGTCTGGCTGTCAGCGACCGAGACCCCGAAAGGTCCCGGCGTACAGGACTGACGCAGGTTTCCCTGCAAGCGGCGGGGCCATGCCCCTGCGGCGACGCCATCGCCACGGCTCGGCCGCAGGATAGCGGCAGCCGTGGCGCTGTGGCAAGCGGGCTTATAGCACCTTGCCGGCGAAATCGGCGGCCGAGTGGCGTTCGGGCAGTTGTTCGTTCGGCTCACCCCAGGTCTTGTTGACGATGCGGCCGCGCTTCACCGCCGGGCGGGCGTCGATCTTCTCGGCCCAGGCGACGACATGGGTGTAGGTCTTCACGTCCAGGAACTCGGCCGCGCCATAGGCCCGGCCCAGCACCAGCCCGCCATACCACGGCCAGATCGCCATATCGGCGATCGAGTAATTTTCACCCGCCACATAGGGCCGGGTGGCCAGAAGCCGGTCCAGCACGTCAAGCTGGCGCTTGGTTTCCATGGCATAGCGGTTGATCGGGTATTCGTACTTCTCGGGCGCATAGGCGTAGAAATGGCCGAAGCCGCCGCCGACGAAAGGCGCGCTGCCCATCTGCCAGAACAGCCAGTTCAGGGTTTCGGCCCGCTCCGGTCCCGCCGCGGGCAGGAAGGCGCCGAACTTCTCGGCCAGATGCACCAGGATCGACCCGCTTTCGAACAGCCGCAGCGGTTCGGGCCCCGTCAGGTCCAGCAGGGCCGGGATTTTCGAGTTGGGGTTCACCTCGACAAAACCCGAACCGAACTGCTCTCCCTTGCTGATGTTGATGGGCCAGGCGTCGTATTCGGCGCCCGTGTGCCCTGCCTCAAGCAGCTCTTCGAACAGGATGGTGACCTTCTGCCCGTTCGGCGTGGCCAGCGAGTGCAGTTGGAAGCCATGCTTGCCCTGCGGCAGCGGGGCGTCATGGGTGGGGCCGGCGATGGGGCGGTTGATCGAGGCGAACTGGCCGCCGTTCGACTTGTCCCAGGTCCAGACTTTCGGGGGAATGTAGGGGGTGGTCATCGCCATATCCTTGCGCGTTCTGAAAAGCGTTCAGCGAAAAAGCTAAGCACGATCCCGCCGCTGCACAATGGCGCCCCTTGTGCGGCGGCGCACCGACCCCATCTGCAAAAGGGAACATGACGGAGGATGCGAATGCGCTGCCCAGTAGATGGCGAAACCCTTGTGATGGCCGACCGGAGCGGGGTCGAGATCGACTATTGCCCGAAATGCCGGGGGGTCTGGCTGGACCGCGGGGAACTGGACAAGATCATCGAGCGGGCCGCCGGCGGTGCGCCCGCCATGGCGCCGGCCGCACCCCCCGCACCGCCGTCGCGCGATCCGGGCCCGGTCTATCAGCCCGAACCCCGCAGCGCCCGCGCCGAAGAGCCCCGCCGCTACCGCGACGACGATGACGACGACGACCGCCGCGGCGGCTACCGCAAGAAGCGCCGCGACAGCTTCCTGAGCGATCTGTTCGATTTCTAGGCGACGACCGGCGTAGGGTGCGTGCTTGCACGCACCGATCCACCGACCAGAAGGTGCGTGCAGGCACGCACCCTACTTGGCGCTAGACCTTGCCGAAAAACCAATCGACGATGCCAAACAGGTGCTCAAGAACGGCGCCGCCAATCAGCCCGAAGCCGCCAATCACCCATTTTGCAATATGACCGGGCCCTTCGCGTCTAATCGCCTTTACGGTGTCGTTCACGAAGCCCGCGACCGGATGTTCAAGCACTTCTAGTCGCTTCTGGCCGTTGACGGTAATCTCGAAGCTGCGTCCTTCGCCGGTATCGCGACCGTTCAATGCCCTTACCAGGCCTTGTCGCGCAAGATGGTCCAGGAGGCGCTCGGTCTGCGCGTCCAGCCTGGGCTGAGATCGCATCCTTTCAAGATGCTGGGCGGCGTAGTTGCGACCTTGAACTTCATCCCACCGGCAGAATTCCACCGGACTATCCGAGGCATTCAGCAGTTTGAGAAGTTCGAGTTCCGTCATGGTTACCGCGACAACCCGCCCGGCAGGTTCGGTATGTCCAGTGCGGCAAAGCCGTAGTGGCGCAGCCAGCGCAGGTCGGACTCAAAGAAGGCGCGCAGGTCGGGGATGCCGTATTTCAGCATGGCGATGCGGTCGATGCCCATGCCGAACGCAAAGCCCTGCCACTGGGTCGGGTCAACCCCCGCCGCCGACAGCACCTTGGGATGCACCATGCCCGAGCCGAGGATTTCCATCCACTTGTCGCCCTGACCGATCTTCAGCTGACCGCCTTCCCACGAACAGCGGATATCCACCTCGGCCGAAGGTTCGGTGAAGGGGAAATGGCTGGCGCGGAAGCGCAGTTCGACCGAAGGCACCTCAAAGAACGCGCGGCAGAATTCCTCCAGCGTCCATTTCAGGTTGGCCATGGAAATGTCGCGGTCGATCGCCAGCCCCTCGACCTGATGGAACATCGGCGTGTGGGTCTGGTCCATGTCCATCCGGTAAACCCGGCCCGGCGCGATCACGCGGATCGGCGCGCCCTGTTCGGCCATGGCGCGGATCTGCACCGGGCTGGTATGGGTGCGCAGCACATGGGGCGGGCGGTTGTCGCCGGGCGCGCGGTGCATGAAGAACGTATCATGTTCCTGCCGGGCGGGGTGTTCCGGCGGGATGTTCAGCGCGTCGAAGTTGTACCAGTCGGATTCCACCTGCGGGCCTTCGGCAACCGAGAAGCCCATGTCGCCGAAGATCGCGGTCAGTTCCTCCATCACCTGGCTGACCGGATGGATGGTGCCCATGCGGCGGGGGCGGCCCGGCAGGGTGACATCCAGCCATTCGCTGCGCAGCCGTGCATCCAGCGCCGCATCGGCCAGGGCCGCCTTCTTGGCGCGCAGGGCCGCGTCGATTTCATCCTTCAGCGCGTTCAGGCTGGCGCCGGCGGCCTTGCGGGCCTCGGGCTCCATCTTGCCAAGGGTGGCCATCAGCGCCGAAATCTCGCCCTTCTTGCCAAGGGCGCCGACGCGCAGTTCTTCAAGCGCGCCTTCGTTGCCGGCATCGGCGACGGCGGTCAGATATTTGGCCTTGAGCGTGTCGAGCCCGTCCATGGCAGCCTCCTTGGGATCGGTTGGGTTGCTAGCGGGGCGGGGGGCGGAATGCAAGCGTTGCGCGGGATCAGTGGCTGGCCGACAGCGCGGTCAGAAGGGCCACCGCCTCGGGGCTGTCCCATTCGGCATCGCCGATCAGCCGGGCCACTTCCTGCCCCTCGGGGTTGACGATCACGGTGACGGGCAGGCCCAGCACGCCCATGGCGCGGGCCAGTTCCGATTTGGGGTCGCGCAGCACGGGCAGGTTGTTCACGCCGGCTTCGGTATAGAAACGGTCGATGGCGGCGGGGTCATTGCGGCCGGTGGCCACGGGCAGCACCGCCATGCCCGGCATGGCCGCCTGCAGCCGGTCAAGCGAGGGCATCTCGCGCCGGCAGGGGGCGCACCAGGTGGCCCAGAAGTTCAGCACCACCCATTTGCCGCGCCATTCCGCCAGCGTCGCCTCGGCGCCACCGCCGGTGGTCAGCACCGCAGCAGGCAGGGCAACCGGCGCCTCGGCCGGGATCAGCTTGCGCATCTCGCCGGTCATCAGCGGCGCCAGATCGGTCGCGGCCGCGGGATTTGCGCCCAGCGTCAAGGCCGTATAGATGAGCGCGAGGCCGAATTTCCGCAGCATGTATCCGAGGCTCCCATGACCAACACCGCCAAGACCAGCGCCAACGACATGTGGGGCGGGCGCTTTGCCGAAGGGCCGGACGCGATCATGACGGCGATCAACGCCTCGATCGGGTTCGACCAGCGGCTCTACGCCCAGGACATCGCGGGCAGCAGGGCCCATGCCGCGATGCTGGCGGCGCAGGGCATCCTGACCGATAACGATGCGAAGGCGATCGGGGAAGGGCTGCTCACGGTCTTGTCAGAGATCGAGGCCGGCGGTTTCGACTTCCGCACCGACCGCGAAGACATCCACATGAACGTCGAGGCGCGGCTGACCGAGATCATCGGAGAGCCGGGCAAGCGCCTGCACACCGCCCGCAGCCGCAACGATCAGGTGGCGGTCGATTTCCGGCTGTGGGTGCGCGACCAGTGCGACGCCGCGATTGCGGGGCTTGAGGCGCTGATGCGGGCCTTTCTGGCGCAGGCCGAGGCGGGGGCCGATTGGGTGATGCCGGGCTTTACCCATCTGCAGACCGCCCAGCCGGTGACCTGGGGCCATCACATGATGGCCTATGTCGAGATGTTCGCCCGCGACCGCAGCCGCTTTCAGGATGCGCGGCGCCGGATGAACGAATGCCCGCTGGGCGCGGCTGCGCTGGCCGGGACCAGCTTCCCCATCGACCGGCACATGACCGCCGCCGCGCTGGGCTTTGACCGGCCCACGGCCAACAGCCTTGATTCGGTATCCGACCGCGATTTCGCGCTGGAGTTTCTGGCGGCCAGCAGCATCTGCGCCATGCACCTGAGCCGCTTTGCCGAAGAACTGGTCATCTGGTCGTCGGCCCAGTTCCGCTTCGTGCGGCTGTCGGACAAGTGGACGACCGGCAGCAGCATCATGCCGCAGAAGAAGAACCCCGACGCGGCAGAGCTTCTGCGCGCCAAGCTGGGCCGCATCCTTGGGGCGACGGTGGCGCTTTTCACGGTCATGAAGGGGCTGGCGCTGACCTATTCCAAGGACATGCAGGAAGACAAGGAACAGACCTTTGACGCCGCAGACACGCTGATGCTGGGTCTGGCGGCGATGACCGGCATGGTCAGTGACATGACGGCGAACCGCGCCGCGCTGAAATCCGCCGCCGCCAGCGGCTTTTCCACCGCGACCGATCTGGCCGACTGGCTGGTGCGGCGGCTGGGCCTGCCCTTCCGCGAGGCGCATCATGTGACGGGCACGCTGGTCGCCATGGCCGAAAAGGCCGCGATCGACCTGCCCGACCTGACGCTGGCGCAGATGCAGTCGGTTCACGGCGGCATCACGGCCGAGGTGTTCGAGGTGCTGGGCGTGGAAAACTCGGTCGCCTCGCGCCAGTCCTATGGCGGAACCTCGCCCGTCCGGGTGGCTGAACAGATTGCCCGCTGGAAGGCCGCACTGGCCTAGGGCAGAGTGCCGGGCATGACGCGCCTTGCCCCGGTTCTTCTTGCCGCATTCGGCCTGACGGCCTGCACCGATCCTGCGCTGAATGTCGGGCTGACATTCGGCACGGGCGGAGTGGCTGTCTCGCCCTCGGTTTCTGCCGGTGTCGGCGGGGCCCGCGTTTCCGTTTCACCCTGAGGACAACATGACCCGCATCCTTTCCGTGCTTTGCCTGCTGACGCTTGCCGCCTGTGGCGCCGATGGCGCCCCCACCGCGCCCGGCGTCGCCGTGACCGGCGAGGCGCAGGCCGGCGTCGTGATCGACGGCTGACCCGGGACTGATCCGGGCGGGCGTCGGGCGGCAGGAAAGATTGCGGCCGCCTCCGCCCGCGCGTTGCCCTGCGCGGGCCATCTGATATACCCCGCCCGAAGCGGTGCGGAGGCGGCGATGGACCATTTTCTTTACAGGAACGGAATCCTGCATGCCGAGGACGTGGCGATCCCCGAGATTGCCGCGCAGGTCGGCACGCCGTTCTACGTCTATTCCGCCGCCACGCTGACCCGGCATTACCGCCTGTTCACCGAGGCGCTGTCGCCCATGCCGCATCTGGTGTGCTTTGCCATCAAGTCGCTGTCAAACATCGCGGTGCTGAAGCTACTGGGCGATCTGGGGGCGGGGATGGATGTGGTCTCGGGCGGCGAATACCTGCGCGCCAAAGCGGCAGGTGTGCCGGGTGACCGCATCGTCTTTTCCGGCGTCGGCAAGACGCGCGATGAAATGCGGCTGGCGCTGGAGGGCGGCATCCGCCAGTTCAATCTGGAATCCGAACCCGAAATGCGCGCCCTGTCCGAGGTTGCAACCGCGCTGGGCGTGGTGGCGCCGGTGACGGTTCGGGTGAACCCCGATGTCGATGCCAAGACCCATGCCAAGATTGCCACCGGCAAAAGCGAAAACAAGTTCGGCATCCCCATTGCCCGCGCGCGTGAGGTCTATGCCGAAATCGCCCGGCTTCCGGGGCTGCGGGTGGTGGGGATCGACGTGCATATCGGAAGCCAGCTGACCGAGCTTGCGCCGTTTGAAGCAGCCTTCGCCAAGGTGCGTGAGCTGACGCTGGCCCTGCGCGGGGATGGCCACGACATCCGCCGGCTGGACCTTGGCGGGGGCCTTGGCATTCCCTACACCCGCTCAAACGAGGCGCCGCCCTTGCCCACCGACTACGGCGCGATGATCAAGCGCACGCTGGGCGATCTGGGCTGCGAGATCGAGATCGAACCGGGCCGGCTGATTTCCGGCAACTCGGGCGTGCTGGTTGCCGGCGTGATCTATGTAAAGAACGGCGAGGGGCGGGATTTCCTGATCCTTGACGCCGCGATGAACGATCTGGTCCGCCCCTCGATGTATGACGCCCACCACGACATCGTTCCGGTGGCCGAAGCCGCGCCGGGCAGCCCGACACAGGCCTTCGACGTGGTCGGCCCGGTTTGCGAGACCGGCGACACCTTTGCCAAGGCGCGCGACCTGCCTCTGGTCGCCGCCGGCGATCTGGTGGCCTTCCGCAGCGCGGGTGCCTATGGCGCGGTGATGGCCAGTGAATACAACAGCCGCCCTCTGGTGCCCGAGGTTCTGGTGCGCGGGGATCAATTCGCTGTCATCCGGGCGCGTCCAAGCTTTGACGAAATGCTGAAGCGGGATAGCATTCCCGAATGGCTTTGATCCCCGGAGGGGCATGGAACGGACGAACGCCCCCGACAACCTGCTGAAACGGCTGGAAACCCCGCTGCGCCTGACGCTGGCCGGGCTTTGGGCCGAACGGCTGTGCCGTGCCTTCTGGCCGCTGTGGAGCCTTGCCATCGCGGTGCTGGCGGCGCTGTCCTTCGGGGTGCAGGACCAACTGCCGCTGGATATCTTCTGGTATGGCGTCGTGGCGCTGGCGGCGGGGCTGGTCTGGGCCGGCATCGACGGCTGGCGCCGGTTCCGGCGGCCGGGCCGGGCCGAGGCGCTGGCGCGGCTGGATGCGCGCCTGCCGGGGCAGCCCCTTGCGGCGCTGGCCGACCATCAGGCGATCGGGCTGGACGATCCGGCCTCGCAGGCAGTCTGGGCTGCGCACCGGGCGCGGATGGCGGCGCGGGCCGCCGGGGCGCGTCCCGTGGCGCCCGACCTGCGGCTTTCCGACCGTGACCCCTATGCGCTGCGCTATGTGGCGCTGACCGCGCTGCTGATGGCGCTGATGTTCGGCTCGGTTTGGCGGGTGGCCTCGGTTTCGGCGATGACGCCGGGCGGCGGCAATCTGGCGGCCACCGGCCCCGCATGGGAGGGCTGGGTGCAGCCGCCGGCCTATACCGGCAAGCCGACGCTGTACCTGAACGACCAGCAGGGCGAAAAGCTGGTGCTGCCGGCGGGCAGCCGCATCCAGTTGCGTTTCTATGGTGAGGCGGGAACGCTGATCCTGTCGGAAACCGTCTCGGCCCGCACCGAAACGCCCCCGGCGTCAGAGGCCCGGCACGAGTTTGAGGTGAAGCAGTCCGGCAAGATCGAGATCGAAGGCCCCGCCGGCCGGTCGTGGGATGTTGCCATGGTTGCCGATACCGCCCCCACAGTCTCGCCCGAGGGCGAGATCGGGCGTGAGGCCGATGGCCGCTTCAAGCAGGGGTTCACCGCCAAGGACGACTACGGCATCACCCGCGGGCAAGTGACCATTGCACTTGATCTGGCGCGGGTGGACCGGCGCTATGGCCTGACCGCCGATCCTGAGGAGATCGCGCCCGTCACGCTGGACCTGCCGATGCCCCTGCGCGGCGACCGCAAGGATGTGAAAGAGGTTCTGGTTGACGACCTGTCGAAATCGGTGCTGGCCAACCTGCCGGTAACGATGACCTTCCAGGTTCTCGATGCCGCCCTTCAGCCGGGCACGGCCGAGCCGCTTTCCGTCACTCTGCCCGGCCGCCGCTTCTTCGACCCCTTTGCCGCCGCGCTGATCGAGATGCGCCGCGACCTGTTGTGGAGCCGGCAGAATGCCGCGCGCGTGGTGCAGATCCTGCGCGCCGTGACCTATCAGCCCGCAGGCTTCATCCGCAACGAACGCGCCTTCCTGCGCCTGCGCGTCGCCATGCGCCGGCTTGAGGCCGAGGCCGCCGCCCTGACGCCCGCCGTGCGCGACGAGGTGGCCGAAGAGCTGTGGCAGATCGCGCTTCTGGTGGAAGAGGGCGATCTGGCCTCCGCGCTCGAACGGCTGCGCCGCGCGCAGGACCGGCTGGATGAAGCCATCCGCAACGGCGCCTCGCCCGAAGAGGTGCAGGAGCTGATGGAGGAAATGCGGCAGGCGCTGGACAACTACCTGCGCGAACTGGCCGAAGATGCCGAACGCCGCGGCGAAGAGCAGACCTCGGAAAACCAGCCCGGCTTCGAGATGAGCCAGGACCAGCTTCAGCAGATGCTGGATGAGTTGCAGCGCCTGATGGAAGAGGGCCGCACCGCCGAGGCGGCCGAACTGATGGAACAGCTGCGCCAGTTCATGGAGAACATGCAGGTGACGCAGGGCGAAGGCGGGCAGGGGCAGGGCGGCCCGGGCCAGCAGGCCATGCGCGATCTGGGCGAGACGCTGCGCGACCAGCAGGATCTGTCGGACGACGCATTCCGCGACATGCAGGACGGCCAGCAGGGCCAGCGCCCGGGCCAGCCGGGCGAAGGCCAGCAGGACGGGCAGGGACAGGACGGCCAGCAGCAGGACGGCCAACAGCAGGACGGGCAGGGCAGCAACCCCGGTCAGTCGCTGGCCGAACGGCAAGAGGAGTTGCGCCGCAACCTTGACCGGCTGAACCGCGATGGCCGCCTGCCCGGCCCGGGCAGCGAGCAGGGCGAGGAAGGCCGCCGTCAGCTTGACCGCGCCGGCCGCGCGATGGAAGAGGCCGAAGACGCCCTGCGCCGCGGCGATCTGCCCGAGGCACTGGACCGCCAGGCCGAGGCGCTGGAAGCCATGCGCGAAGGCATGCGCGACTTCGGCGAGGCGCTGGCCGAACAAAGCCGCCGCGAAGGCGACACCCGCATGGGTGAAGAACAGGGTCAGGCCGACCCGCGCGAAGGCCGCGATCCGTTGGGCCGGCAAAGCGGCGAAAGCGCGCGCATCGGATCGGACCGCAACATGCTGCAGGGGCAGGATGTCTATCGCCGCGCCGAGGAACTGCTGGACGAAATCCGCCGCCGTTCGGGCGACCTGACGCGGCCTGAAGGCGAACGCGACTATCTGAAGCGTCTGCTGGAACTGTTCTGACCGCTATTCGGCCGAAGCGCCGCGCAGCGTGCCGGTCAGCCGTTTGATCGTGCCGTCCAGCCAGATCCGCCCGGCATCCACCCCCGCGACATAGCGCGACAGGGCCGGTGCCGCCGCCGGAATCTGCTGCGACAGGCGGGGGGCCATGGCGTAAACGGCGGTGCCCAGAACGGCCACCACAATGATCAGCAGGAATCCGTTGCGGAAGGCGCTGCGCCGGCGCCGCGGGGCCAGTGTATCGGACACCACCGCAGCCTCGCCCGCCCGCTTTTCGCTGGTGGCGCGCAGGGTTGAGTTGATCTCTTCGATCTCGGGCAGCAACTCGCGCCGGGTCTGCGGTTTGGCCGGAACGGCGGGCGGCGGCGGCTCGGGCTCGGCTCCCTTCAGGCGCGCGATGCGGCGGGCGACAGGGTCGGCGGCGGGCGGCGCGGCGGCGGGTTGCAGGCCAAGCTCGGTCTGCGTCTCGATCGGCTGGGGCGCCTCGGCCCGGCGGGCGGCGGCCTCCCGTTCGGCCTCTTCGCGCAGGACGGCCAGAACGGTGTCGTCCAGCGACCGGGCAGGTTCAGGTGGGGGTTCGGGCGCAGCGGCGGGGGCAGACGGGGCCACCTCGGGCGGTTCATCTGCGGCGGGCGGGGCGGTGAACAGCGCCTCTTCCGCCGCAATCTCGGCCTCGACCTCGGGGGGAAGCTGAAACCACGCATGCCCGCAGTTCGAGCACTGAACATCGCGCCCGTTGTCCGGGATCACCGCGGCATCCACCTCGTATTCCGCATCGCAATTGGGGCAGACAAGACGCATATCGGCTCCGCTCGCGGCATATCACGCCGCCCTACTGTCGATGGTGTAGCAACGATGTTCGCTTTGTCCAAGCCTTTGTGGGCATTTGCCCCGGCCGGAGCGATTGCAGTTGCCGCGTTTTGGCGCGATGCTCGCCGCCGAACAGGCAGGGGCAAGGGACGGACGCGGTGATTTCCTTCGAGAATGTCGCCTACAGCTATGGCGGGGGCGAGCTTCTGTCCGACATCACCTTGCGCCTTGCGCCGGGGTCGTTCCATTTCCTGACCGGGCCGTCGGGCGCGGGCAAGACCACCTTCCTGAAGCTGTGCTACGCCGAGCTTCTGCCAAGTTCCGGCCGGGTGACGCTGTTTGACAGCGAGGTGCGCAGCCTGACCCGCGACGCCGTGGCGATGACCCGGCGGCGGATCGGCGTGGTGCATCAGGACTGCCAGTTCCTGGACCATCTGACGCTGTCGGCCAATGTCTCGCTGCCGCTGACGGTGGCCGGCCGGCCCGAAGCGCCGCGCGATCTGGCTGACCTTCTGGCCTGGGTGGGGCTGGACCGGCTGGCAGGTTCGCTGCCGCCGCAGCTTTCGGGGGGCGAACGGCAGCGCGCCGCGTTGGCCCGTGCCATCATCATGGGGCCCGACGTGATCCTGGCCGATGAGCCCACCGGCAACCTGGACTGGGAAATGTCGCTTCGCCTGCTGACGCTGCTGGTTGAATTGAACCGCATGGGCAAGACCGTGCTGGTGGCGACGCATGACCTGAACCTGATCCGGCAGGCCAAAAGCCAGATCGCCGCGCGCGTCCTGCGCATTGCCAAGCGGCGCATTCAGCTTGCGGGGGCCGACCTGTGAAGCGCCTTTTCGCCCCGACGACCGCCGACAGCGTGGTGCCGCCTTCGGGTCACACGGCCTGGCTGACCAGTTTCACCGCCGGTGCGATGACCTTCCTTGCCGTCTTTGCTCTGGCCTTGGCCATGGCCTCGGGCCGGCTGGCCGAACGCTGGGCCGGCGCGCTGGAGCGGACGGCGACGGTGCGCCTTTCCGCCCCGCCTGAACAGATTGCGCAGCAGGAGCAGGCCGTTCTGGACCTTCTGGCCACCACCCCCGGCATCGCCGCCGCCCGCCCGCTGACCACCGACGAACAGCGCCGCCTGCTGGAGCCGTGGTTCGGCCCTGACCTGCCGGTCGATGCCCTGCCGCTGCCCCGGCTGATCGAGATCACCGAAGACGGCTCGGGCTACGATTCCGAAGGCCTGCGCCTGCGCCTTGCTGCCGAAGCGCCGGGTGCTGTGCTGGACGATCACACCCGCTGGCGCCGGCCCCTGGCCGTAGCGGCCGACCGGCTGCGCCTTCTGGGCTGGCTGTCGATCGGGCTGATCGGGCTGACGATGGCGGCGATGATCACGCTGGCCGCCAATGCTGCGCTGGCCGCGAATGCGCAGGTGATCGGCGTGCTGCGGCTGGTCGGCGCGCGCGACAGCTACATCGCCCGCGCCTTCGTGCGCCGTTTCACCCTGCGGGCGCTGGCGGGCGCTGGCGCGGGGGCGGTGCTGGGGCTGGCCGGGGTAGCGGTTCTGCCCTCGGCCGATCAGGCGGGCGGCTTTCTGACGGGGCTTGGCTTTCAGGGCGCGGGCTGGCTTCTGCCTCTGGTCCTGCCGCCCGTGGCCGGGCTGGTGGCCTTTGCCGCGACCCGCGCCGCGGCCTTCCGCAAGCTGAAGGAGTTGAACTGATGCCGATGGCCCTGCGCTGGCTTCTGTCGCTGATCTTCGTCGTCCAGATGTATCTGGCGATGGTGGTGCTGGCCGTGGCCTTTGCCATTCCCGCGCTTCTGTCGCGCGACTGGGCCTTCCGCGCGGTTCACCTGTACTGCCGCTGGGTGCGGTTCAGCCTTGCCGCGCTCTGCGGCCTGCGCAGCGAGGTGCGCGGCCCGGTGCCAACCGATGAGGTGCTGATCGCCGCCAAGCACCAGAGCTTTCTGGATATCATCCTGATCGCCGGCGCCGTGCCGCGCCCGAAGTTCATCATGAAACGCGAGCTGATGTTCGCGCCCTTCCTTGGCCAGTATGCCCTGCGCATCGGTTGCGTGCCGGTGAACCGCGGCAAGCGTGGCGCGGCGATTGCCAGGATGAAGGCCGATGTCGCCAAGGGCACGGCGCTGCCGGGGCAGCTGATCATCTATCCGCAGGGCACCCGCGTGCCGCCGGGCGACAAGAGGCCCTACAAGGTGGGGACGGGGCTGCTTTATGAACAGCTTGGCCAGCCCTGCGTGCCGGCGGGCACCAATGTGGGGCTGTTCTGGCCCAAGCGCGGCATCCTGCGCAAACCGGGACTGGCGGTGGTCGAGTTCCTGCCGGCCATCCCGCCCGGCCTGCCGGTGGCCGAGTTCATGGCGCAGATCGAAACCGTCATCGAGGCGTCATCCGACAGTCTTACGGCAGAGGCAGGAGGCGCGGGCTGATGGACTGGATCACCGACCTTGAGGCGCTGCACGCCCATTACGGCACACCGGGCCAGCCGGCGCTGCGCAAGGTGACCTCCGGCCTGACGCCCGCCTACCGCGCCTTCATCGACCGGTCGCGGTTCTGCATCCTGTCCACCGTCGGCCCGGAAGGCACCGACGGCAGCCCGCGTGGCGATGCCGGGCCGGTGGTGACGGTCGAAGATGCCGAAACGCTTCTTCTGCCCGACTGGAAGGGCAACGAACGGATCGACAGCCTGCGCAACATCCTGCGCGACGGGCGGGTCAGCCTGTATTTCATGGTGCCCGGATCGACCACATCGGTCCGCGTCAACGGCACGGCCCGGCTGACCGCCGACGCAGCCCTTTGCGCGCGGTTCGAACGGGACGGGCGCAACCCCCGCACCGTCATCGTCATCCGGGTGGCCGAGGTCTATTCCCAATGCGCCCGCGCCCTGCAACGCTCGGCCCTGTGGACGGGCGGCGACCAGTCCGAAGGGCTGCCCAGCGTCGGGCAGATGCTGGAAGAGGCGACGCGCGGCGAGATCGACGGCGCCGCCTATGACGCCGAACGCGCCACCCGCGCGCATCTGGGCTGGTGGTAGCGGGGCAGCGCGCTGTCTGACCCATCCCCGCCGTAGGGTGCGTGTTCACACGCACCACGCAGGCTTCCATGGCGAAGGCCATCGCCTGAGCCACTTCCCCACATCGGCAAGCCTCACCGGTCGGGCCTCAAAGGCCCGGCCAGCGCCCGCCCCGCCCATGGCGGGCGCTTCTCCCCGCCGGGGCAGGCGCCGGCCTTTCGTTTCTCGTGCCGCACCGCCTTGGGCCGAAACGTCGCGCGGGGGCGAGGCAATGCCTCGCCTTCTCCCGCCCGGATACCGCGATGCGCCGCCCTGTAGGGTGCGTGTTCCCACGCAGCTTTCCCTCCCGTTCAGGATACCCGCACCGCCTAGCTCAACGTGCAGTCCGACACCTCGAAATCCAGCGCGATCCGCTGGTCGGGGCCGTAGCGCAGCCCCTCGACATTGATGAACAGCGCGTCGGTGGTCACCCGGATGTCGCTGTCGTCCAGCGCCATCGTCGTTCCGGCGCGGTCAACGCTGACCTTGGCGAACAGCGCGCAATCGGTGGTAAAGCGCAGCACATAGCCGTTGAACCGCGCCGGCCAGAATGACCCGCTTTCGGCGCCATAGCTGATCTCGATGCGGCTGGGCAGGATTTCGACCTGCACCGGCACCACGTCAAACCCGTTCTGGCCGCCCTCGGGGCCCATGCCGAACTCGACCCCTGCGCCCACCTTGACCGTCCGCCCGCGGCTTTCCATCAGGGGTGCCGCCGGATCGTCGTAAAGCAGGGTGTTCATGGTGACCAGCCGACCTTCCAGCGTGCCGCCGGCGGCGGCCGGCAAGGCCAGAAATGCGGTCAGCGCCGCGCCGATGATCGAGTGTCTTGCCATGCCGGCCCCCTTTCGCGCCCATGATGCCGGGCGGGGGCCGCAGTGTCGCGTGACATCTGCCGTCACGCAGGCGGCGTCAGGCGAATTTCAGCGCGATGATGCCGCCCAGGATCAGCGCGATCCCCGCCGCGCGCATCAGGTTGACCGGTTCGCCGAACAGGATCACCGCCAGTATAGCGGTGCCCACCGCGCCGATGCCGACCCAGACCGCATAGGCCGTGCCCACCGGCAGCGATTTCATCGCCAGCGCCAGCAGCCAGAAGCTGGCTAGCGCACCGATGATCGTCAGGGCCGAGGGCAGGGGCCGGGTGAAACCTTCGGAATATTTCAGCCCCAGCGCCCAGCCGGTTTCCAGAAGCCCTGCAATCAGGACGATCAGCCAGGGGTTCACGCCGCAAGCCCCTTGGTGCCCATGTCGAGGAACTTCTGGCGCCGGTCCTTGATCAGCGCATCGGGCTTCTTGCCCGAAAGCTCTTTCAGCATGGTTTCGATGGCCTTGCCCACCGCCTCGATCGTCTCTTTCGTGCCGCGCTGCGCGCCACCCAGCGGTTCCTTCACGATGCGGTCAATCACGCCCAGCTTCTGCAGGTCCTGCGCGGTCAGCCGCAACGCTTCGGCCGCCTCGCGCATCTTCTCGGCGTCTTTCCACAGGATCGAGGCGCAGCCTTCCGGGCTGATCACCGAATAGACGCTGTGTTCCAGCATGGCGATGCGGTTCGCGGTGGCAAAGGCCACCGCCCCGCCCGAGCCGCCTTCGCCAATCACGACCGAAATCAGGGGCACGCCGATTTCAAGGCATTTCTCGGTAGACCGGGCAATCGCCTCGGCCTGGCCGCGCTCTTCGGCGCCCTTGCCCGGATAGGCGCCGGGCGTGTCGATCAGCGTGATCACCGGCAGGCGGAAACGGTCGGCCATCTCCATCAGCCGCACCGCCTTGCGATAGCCTTCGGGCCGGGCCATGCCGAAATTCCGCTCGATCCGGCTTTTCGTGTCATTGCCCTTTTCGTGGCCGATCACCACCACCGGCTGGTCGTTGAACCGCGCGAGGCCACCCATCACCGCATGGTCATCGGCAAAGCCGCGGTCGCCGGCCAGCGCGGTGTATTCGGAAAACAGTGCGTCGATGTAATCCTTGGCGTGCGGGCGGTCGGGGTGGCGGGCCACAAGGCATTTCTGCCAGGGCGTCAGCGCCTTATACAGATCGCGCAGCGCGGTTTCGGCCTTGCGGTCCAGCGCCTCGGCCTCTTTCGAGACGTCCATGGCCGGATTGCTCCGCCCCATGGCCCGCAGCTCTTCGGCCTTGCCTTCGATTTCCGCGAGGGGTTTCTCGAAATCCAGATACTGCATCGGACACTCCGCTAGGAACCGCCCCTATATGGCCAAAGGGGGGGCGAAAGGCAACTCGGCAAGATTTGCGCAGGCGAAAGCGGGTAGGCCTGCCGGACAGGAGGCAACATGGCACGCGACTACGAACGGCGGATCATCCGGGTCATCGACCATATCCACGACCATCCGGCGGGCGATCTGTCGCTGGATGCTCTGGCCGATGTGGCGGCGATGAGCCGGTTTCACTGGCATCGGGTGTTCCGCGCCATGACGGGTGAGACGGTGGCACAGGCGGTGCGCCGCATCCGGCTGGGCCGGGCGGCGCATCTTCTGGTCCGCGATGACCTGACGGTCGGCGCGGTGGCGCTGGCCGTGGGCTATCCGAACCAGTCCAGTTTCGTGCGGGCCTTCCGCGATGCCTTCGGCATGACCCCTGCCGCCTTTCGCCGAAGGGGCGAGTTGCGCCCCTTCCTTCCCCTCAGACCCCCGGAGAATCTGCCGATGCCCGACGTCCTGATCAGAAAAGAGCCCGCCCGCCGTCTTGCCGCCATTGCCCATCGTGGCCCCTACATCGAAATCGCCCGCGCCTTTGCCAAGCTTGGCACGCTGGCCGGCAGCCGCGGGCTGTTCGGCCCGGAGGCCGAGATGATCGGTGTCTATTACGACGATCCGCATGCAACGCCGGCGGCCGATCTGCGCAGCCATGCCGGGTTGCGGGTGGCCGATGGGGCGGTGATCGAGCCGCCGCTGGCCGAGGTGCTGCTGCCGGCCGGCGATTACGCGGTTCTGACCCACCGGGGCCCCTACGCCGGGCTTCAGGCCAGCTATGACCGGCTTTATGGCCAGTGGCTGCCCGCTTCGGGGCGTGAGCCGGCGGACAGCGCGGTGTTCGAGAACTACCTCAACACCCCCGGAGAGGTTGCTCCGGACGATCTTCTGACGGAAATCTGCGTGCCGCTGGCCTGAAACGGCAGCGCCCCGCGGCTTGGCCACGGGGCGCGCTCGTCCTCCCGAGGATGCGGTGAAGGGCCTCCTCTCCCTGCACCGCGCGGGTATGCCTATTCTGCAGGCAGCCTTTGGCTGTGACGCAACGTTAGGGACGTTGAATGTTTTTCGCTCCACATGTCAAACGATTCGGTCACGAAGCCGCGATCAGCTCGGCCTGCTTCACGATGACCTCGGCCTGTTTGATGCTGGCGATGTCCACCAGACGGCCCTTGTAAACCGTTGCCCCCTCGCCCCGGGCCTTGGCGGCCTCCATCGCGGCAAGGATTTCACGGGCCTCGGCGACGGCGGCTTCGGACGGGGTGAAGACCTCGTTCGCCAGCGCCACCTGCTTGGGATGGATCGCCCATTTGCCCACCATGCCCAGCGTGGCCGAGCGGCGGGCCTGCGCGCGATAGCCTTCGTCATCGCTGAAATCGCCGAAGGGCCCATCCACCGGCAGCACGCCGTGGGTGCGGCAGGCGGCGACGATGGCGGCCTGCGCCCAGTGCCAGGGGTCGGACCAATGCCGCGCGCCCTCGCGCAGCATGTAGTAATTTTCCTGCGTGCCGCCGATGCCGGTGGTCTGCATCCCCATGCTGGCGGCGAAATCGGCGGCGCCAAGGCTCATCGCCTGCAAGCGGGGCGAGGAAGCGGCGATTTCCTCGACATGCGCAATCCCGGCGGCCGATTCGATGATGACCTCAAAGCTGATCGGCTTCTTGCGGCCCATCGCCCGCTCGATCCCCGTCACCAGCGCGTCAACCGCATAGACATCGGCCGCGCAACCGACCTTCGGGATCATGATCTGGTCCAGCCGGTCGCCCGCCTGTTCCAGCAGGTCCACCACGTCGCGATACCAGAAGGGGGTGTCCAGCCCGTTGATCCGAACCGACAGGGTCTTGCGGCCCCAGTCGATGGTGTTGATCGCCTGAATGATGTTCGCCCGCGCCTGCGGCTTGTCGGCGGGGGCCACCGAGTCCTCAAGATCAAGGTTGATCACGTCCGCCGCACTTGCCGCCATCTTTTCAAACAGCGCCGGCCGTGAGCCGGGGCCGAACAGCTGGCAACGGTTGGGGCGGGCGGGGGCGGGCGGTTGCAGGCGGAAGCTCATCGCGGCCTCTTGGCAAGTATGTTTCGCATGGGTCGCTTGTTGCGATATATTGTTGCGTGTGCATCTGCAAGGCGAATTTGCATCCGCAGCATCGCAGACGCGGCATGACAAATGCGGTCATGCCGCCCGCGCCCCCTTGCCCGGTGGCAGTCGGGCTGTATCTTCGGACCATGTTGCGCAGATTTGCCCCACTTTCCCTTTGTCTGACGCTGGTTGCCGCCCCGGCGGCGGCCGAGGTGCGGGCGCTTCTGGTGGGGGTGGCGGATTATCTTGTGCTGGACGCCGACCTTAAGGGGCCCGCCGCCGATGTGCGGCTGATGGCGGAAACGCTGGCCGCGCGCGGCGTGGCGCCGGGGGCGATGCTGGCGCTGACATCGGATCCGGCGGGCCTGCCGGCCGGCGTCGCGTCGGGCGCCCCGACCAAGGCGGAAATTCTGGCGGCGATGCAGGCGCTGGCCGATCAGGCGCAGCCGGGCGATACGGTGGTCTTCTACTTCTCGGGTCACGGATCGCAGGCCCCGGACATGAGCGGGGATGAGGGCGGCGGATATGACGAAATCCTGCTGCCGGCCGATGCCGCGGGCTGGAAAGGCCAGATCGGCGCGGTGGAAAACGCCCTGGTCGATGATGAATTGCAGGCCTGGGCGCGACAACTGACGGGGCGCGGGGTCAGGCTGGTCGGGCTGATCGACGCCTGTCATTCCGCCACAGGCTTTCGCGCGCTGGGGGCGCAGGGCAACCCGCGCGGCCTGCCGCCCGAGGCGCTTTCAGTGCCCGATGATGTGACCCCGGCCGAAAGCGGCACGCCCGAGCCGCTGCTGGAGGGGGAATTCGTCTTCCTCTACTCCTCGCAGTCCGATCAGCGCAGTTTCGAATATCCGCTGGCCGATGGCAGCGAATGGCATGGCGAATTTACCCTGCGGCTGGCCGAAGTGCTGCGCAGCGCGCCCGAGGCCAGCTGGGCGCAGGTTCTGGCCGCGACCTCGGACGCCATGGTGCAGGGGCCGGCACGGCAGCTTCCCGATGGTGAAGGCACGCTGCTGGATGCGCCGGTCTTCGGGCGGGGTGTGGCCGGCCGCCGGGTGCAGGTGACGGATGGCGCGCTGGCCGGCGGGCTGCTGCAGGGCATGAACGAAGGCGACACGGTGGCCTTCTATGCCTCTGCCGCAGGCGGTGACCCGCTGGGCGAGGCGACCTTGGCCAAGGTTGAGGCCCGCCGCGCCACGCTGACCGGCCCGCTGCCTGAAGGCGCGCTTTGGGCCGAGGTGGTGGCGCCTGCCGCCCCGCCCGCCCTGCGGCTGGGCGCCCCGGTGCGGGCCGATGCGGGCGACGGCCATGATTATACCGAATGGACGGCCGCCCTCACCGACCCCGCCCCGCAGCCCGATCTGGTGCCGGTGCTGGTGGATGGCACGGTGGCGCTGGCCGGCGCCGATGGCGTGCTGGACCCGGCCGGCCCCGGTTCCACCCCGCGCATCCGCCCGGAATCCGGCGAAACCCCGGCCGAGGCGCTGGCGCGGGTGATGGAAGAAGCCTCACACGCGCTGCGGCTGCGCAAGCTTTTCGCCGGGATGGCCGGACGCAGCCTGACCGGCAAGGCGCCGCTGGAGGCGCGCTATGAACGCCGCCCCGGCCAGCCCGACGGCGAGACCTGCGGCAAGCCGGGGGCGCTGGAACCTGTTGATCCCGAACAGGGGTTGCAGCCCTGTGATCAGCTTTGGGTCACGGTCACCAATGTTTCGGGCAAAGAGGTGGATGTCTCGGCCCTTTACTTCAACGCGGATTTCACGGTGGCGCCGCTTTGGCCCAGCCGGGGCCTGTCGAACCGGCTGGCCCCGGGGGAAAGCGCGCGGGTGGGCATGCTGATCACGCCCGACAGCACGTCGGCGCTGGACGAACTGATGTTGCTGGCGGTGCCGGTCGATGAATTCGGCGCGCGGGTTGACCTGACGCGGCTGGCCGAACCACAGATGAGCCGAGCCTATGCCGATGCCGACAGCGGCGCGGAAATCTGGCTGATGGGGCGGATGGACCCCGAAACCGAAGAAACGACGCGGGGCTTTTCGGCGCGGCCCGCGGCCGTCATGATGCTGCGTCAGGCGGTCCGCCTGTCGCCCGCGACGGAGTGAGGCCGGAGGATGAGGAGTAAACGATGAAAAAACTGCTTGCGCGGGCCCTTCTGCCCCTTGCTCTCGTGCTGCCCGGGCTGTCGCCCGCCGCTGCCGATACCACCCCCTTCGGGCTTGAGGTCAGCCCGCCGCCCAGCCCCTATGACTGGGCGAAGAGTGGCGAGAAGGGTGCCTACCAGCAAAAGGCCGCGGCGGCCGGCGGCGGCAAGGTGATCGGCGGTGAGGTTGCGGCCGATGGTGCCTGGCCCTGGCAGGTGGCGCTGATGATCAACGGCGCGCCGGTCAGCCCGGACGGCCAGTTCTGCGGCGGCTCGATGATCCTGGACCGCTGGGTTCTGACGGCGGCGCACTGCGTTCACATGGCCGACAAGGACGGCAACTGGGGCGATCTTGATCCCGCTGCCCTGTCGGTTCTGGTCGGCACCAACACGCTGGCTCCGGGCAAGGGCGACCTTGTGGGGGTGGCGCAGATCTTCCGCCATCCGTCCTATGTCGGCACCGCCTTTGACTTTGACATTGCGCTGATCAAGCTGACCCGCGCCCCGCAGGTGCCCTATTCGACCATTCAGGTGCCCGATGCCCAGTTCGGCGACATGTTGGACCAGCCCGGCGTGGTGACGCTGGTCACTGGCTGGGGCCTGACCGAGGGCGGCCAGCACCCCGAAGCCCTGCGCCAGACCCAGATCCAGATGATGGACCGCAACGCCTGCAACCAGGCCATGCTGGAAGCGCGGGCCGAAGCGGCGGTTGAAGGCTTTGCCTATGCCGCCGGCGTCCTGTCGCTGCGCGAGGAAGACGCCTATGCGCTGTGGGATGAACTGGTCGCCCGCGCCCCCCGCCCGATGAGCGACAACATGCTGTGTTCGGGCACGTTCGAAGGCGGCAAGACCGCCTGTTCGGGTGACAGCGGCGGGCCGCTGGTCGTGCCGCTGGACGACGGCACCTATATTCAGGCCGGCATCGTCAGCTGGGGCCTGTCGGCTTCGGACGGCAAGGGATGTGAGGAGACGGCGCTCTTCTCGGCCTATACCCGTATCTCGAACTTCCTGCCCTGGCTGGAACAGACCATCGGCGCCAATCCCTGATGGCCGGACGGGGGGGGGGGGGCGCAACAGCCGCCCCCCAACCGCCCCCCGTGACAGCCGCCGATGAATCGGCTATGGGCAGGGAAACGCAGCAGGAAGGAAGCGCGACATGGCCGAGTACAAGCCGGGCTCGATGGATATCCGGGTTCAGGAGAAAACCTTTGCCGGATTCGTGAAGGCCAGCATCTGGGTGACGGTCGCCGTTATCTGTATCCTGATCTTCATGGCGCTTGTGAACGCCTGATCCTGCCGGAGCCTGATGCCATGCTGTCCCTGCCGAAGGCGCTTGCGCTGAGCGCACTTCTTGCCCTTGGGGCCTGTTCGACCGCCGAGCCGGTCTGGGCCCCTGATGAAGCGGTGGCATCGGCCCGGTTCGTGGCCCCCGGCCCCAAAACCGTCACGCTCTTCACCGTGGTCAACAACCGCAGCGGGCAGGGCGCCCATTCGGGCCTGCTGATCAACGGGTCCGAGCGGGTGATGTTCGACCCCGCCGGCACCTGGCACCACCCCTCGGTGCCGGAACGCAATGACGTGCATTTCGGCATCACCGACCGGCTGGTCGATTTCTACATCGACTACCACGCGCGGGAAACCTTCCGCGTGATCGAACAGACCATCACCGTTTCGCCCGAAGTGGCCGACATGGTGATTGCCCGGGCCAAGGCCTATGGCGCGGTGCCCAAGGCGCAATGCGCCAATTCCGTCTCGTCGATCCTGCGCGGGGTTCCGGGGTTCGAATCGATTCCGGCCAGCTGGTTCCCCAACAAGCTCTCGGAAGGTTTCGGGCGTCTGCCGGGGGTGACGACGCAGGTCTTCACCGACGATGACGCGCCCGACAACCACGGCGTGCTGCTGCGGCAGTCGAAAACCGAGGTCACCCCGACGCCGGAAAATGACTAGGCCCGCAGGCAGGATGGGCCCGTGCTGATCCACGGCATCATCCTGGCGGGCGGCGCGGGGCGGCGCATGGGCGGGGCCGACAAGGCCCTTCTGCAACTGGCGGGCCGGCCGCTGCTTTCACACGTCATCGAACGTTTCGCGCCGCAGGTGGCGGGACTTGCCCTGTCGGCCAACGGCGATCCGGCGCGCTTTGCGGGCTTTGGCCTTACCGTTCTGCCGGATGAGGCGCGGCTTGGCCCCTTGTCGGGTGTGCTGGCGGGCCTGCGCCACGCGGCGGCGCTGGGCGCCGATGCGGTGGTCTCCGTCCCGGTCGACAGCCCCTTCCTGCCCGGCGATCTGGCGCCGCAGCTTTGCCTTGCCGCCGAGACCTCGCCCACGGGCCTTGCCATTGCCGCGGCAGGCGGGCGCGATCAGCCGGTCTTTGCGCTGTGGCCGGTCGGGCTGGCGGCGGCGCTGGCCGGTTTTCTGGCGTCAGACGCGAAGCCCAAGATCACCGATTTCACTGCGGCCCATGGCGCAGCCGTGGCCCGCTTCCGCGATGAGGCCGCCTTCCGCAACCTCAACACCCCCGATGACCTGGCTCTGGCCGAAACCCTGCTGCGGCGGCCGGCATGAAGGTTTACGGCGTCATCGGCTGGAAGAACGCCGGCAAGACCGGCCTGATGGAGCGGTTGGTGGCCGAGATCACCGGGCGTGGGTTCACCGTCTCGACCGTGAAGCATGTCCACCACGACGTTGACCTTGATCATCCCGGCAAGGACAGCTGGCGCCACCGGCAGGCCGGCGCGACAGAGGTGGTTCTGGCCTCGGCCCACCGCTTTGCCCTGATGCGCGAACACCGCGGCCCCGAACCCGAACTGCCCGAGGTTCTGGCGCGTCTGGCCCCCGTCGATCTGGTGCTGGTCGAAGGCTACAAGCGCGATGCCCACCCGAAGGTCGAGGTCTGGCGGCCGGAAACCGGCCATCCGCTGATCCAGCCCGGCGACCCGCTGGTGCGCGCGGTGGCGACCGACGGCGATCCCGGCCCGCTGCCGGTGCCGGTGCTGGACCTGAACGACACGGCGGCGGTGGCCGGGTTCATCCTGCGTGAGGTGGGGTTGGGTGATGACGGCGGTCTTTGACCGCGTGGTGGTGGCCGACTGGTCCTCGGCCGCGGCTCCCTCACCCCCGCGCGAAAGCGCCGATGCGATCTGGATCGGCGTCAGCGATGCCGGCGGCACCACGGCCCGCTACTGCCGCACCCGGGCCGAGGCCGAAACGGTGCTGCGCGGGCTGATTGCCGGCCGGCCGGAAGGGGCGCGGCTGCTGATCGGCTTCGATTTTCCGATGGGCTACCCGGCGGGTTTCGCCGCCCGCCTGACCGGCACGGCACAGGCCCGCGCCGTCTGGCGCTGGCTGGCCCTCCACATAAATGACGACGCGCGCAACGCGAACAACCGGTTTGCCGTGGCCGATGCGGTCAACCGGCAGCTGGGTGGCAGGGGGCCGTTCTGGGGCCGCCCGGCGCGGGCCGGTCTGGCCTTCCTGCCGGCGCGGAAAGAGGTGGACTATGCCGCCCTTGGCCTGAACGAACGGCGGCAGGTGGAACAACTGGTGCCCGGCGCGCAGCCGGTCTGGAAATGCTACACCACGGGCTCGGTGGGCGGGCAGGCGCTGGTGGGGCTGCCGCTGATCGACCGGCTGGCGGCGCTGCCGGATGTGGCCGTCTGGCCCTTCGACCCGTCCGGCAGCCCGGTGGTTCTGGCCGAGGTCTATCCCTCGCTTCTGCGCCGCGTGGTCCGGGCCGCGGGCGACCCGATCCGTGACCGCGCGCAGGTCAGCCTGTTGTCGCAGGCGCTGTTCCGGCTGTCGCGCGACGGCGGGCTGCAGGCGCTGCTGGAAACGCCCCGCCCGCCCGCTGCCGCCGAAGAGGGCTGGATTCTGGGCGCGGGCCATGTTGCCGCGCTGGAGGCCGCCCTGTGCGCGTGACCCTGCACCACGGCCTGCCGGAACCCCTGCGCGCCGAGGCGGCCGCGCTTTACTGGCAGGCGTTCGGCGGCAAGCTGGACCGCGTTCTTGGCCCCGAGCGGCGGGCGCTGACCTATCTGGCCGATGTCATCCGCCCCGATCACGCCATCGTCGCGCTGGATGAGGAGGGCAGGTTGCTTGGCCTTGCCGGCTACAAGACGCCCGACGGCAGCTTTGCGGGCGGCGACATGGCCGACCTGCGCCGCGCCTACGGCCGGATCGGCGCCCGGTGGCGGGCGGTTCCGCTGTGGCTTCTGGGACGCGAGGTGGACAACAGCCGCTTTCTTCTGGACGGCATCTGCGTGGCCCGGCAGGCGCGCAGCCTTGGCATCGGCTCGGCCCTGCTGGCGGCGATCTGCGATGAGGCGCGGGCGCGCGGCTATGGCGCCGTGCGGCTGGACGTGATCGACACCAACTGGCGCGCCCGCCAGCTTTATGAGCGGCTGGGCTTCACCGTGGAACGCCGCGCCTCGATCGGCCTGCTGCGCCATGTCTTCGGGTTCAGCGCCGCGCTGACCATGGTCAAGGCGGTCTGAGCGGCGGTTTCAGGTGCCCGTCATCGCCTCGGCTTCCAAAATAATGTCCTGCGCTTCGGGCGGGCGGAATTCCACCAGCACGTCCAGAATGGCGCCCTTGCGCAGGGGTTTGGTCAGATAGCGGTCGATCCCGGCGGCCAGAATGCTTTCGGCGTCGCTTTCCATGGCATGGGCCGTCACCGCGATGATCGGCACATGGCTGCCCGCCGGTTCCATCGCGCGGATGGTGCGGGCGGCCTCGCGCCCGTCCATCTCGGGCATCGAGATATCCATGAAGATCACGTCGGGGGCCAGCTTGCGGTAAAGCTCCACCGCCTCGCGGCCGTTGCCGGCGAATGTCAGGTCTATGCCGGTGCCGCGCACCATCTTCTGCAGGACCAACTGGTTGGTGCGGTTGTCCTCGGCCGCCAGCACCCGCATCGGCCGGCGGTCGGGCAGCGGCGGGCGACTGGCCGGCAGGGCCTCGGCCGCCATGGCCGGACGGGTCAGCGCATCCAGCCGGCGGTAAAGATCGGCCCGCAGGATCGGCTTTTGCAGAAGTGCGGTGATGCCTTCGGCCCCCTCGGCCCCGGCCACGGCGGCGGGGTTGGACGACAAGAGGATCACCGGCACCTCCAGCCCCTGCGCCCGTATCCGGCGGGTCAGACCCAGCCCGTCCAGATCGGGCATTTCGTGGTCGGTCAGCACCACATCGAAACTGCCCCCCGCCAATGCCGCCAGCGCCTCGGCGCCCGACCGGCACAGCACCACCTCGATCCCGCAGGGCACCAGCTGGCGCTCCAGGATGGTGCGGTTGATGAACTGGTCGTCCACCACCAGCGCGCGGCGAATATCGACCGGCAGTTGCTGCGCCGCCAGATCCTCGGCCACCGGCAGCGACAGGCGGAAGCCAAAGCACGACCCCCGCCCCGGTTCGCTGTCCACCCAGACGGCGCCCTCCATCCGTTCGATCAGGCGGCGGGTGATAGCAAGGCCCAGGCCGGTGCCTTCGAACTTGCGGTTCGACTGGCTTTCGACCTGATTGAACTCACCGAAGATGTGGTCAAGGTTTTCGGCCGCAATGCCGATGCCGGTGTCTTCCACCGTCACATGCAGTTCCTGCCGGCCGGCCTCGACCTCAAGCCCGACAACGCGGATCAGCACATGGCCGGTTTCGGTGAACTTCACCGCATTGCCGACCAGATTGGTCAAGACCTGCCGCAGCCGCGCCGGGTCGCCGACATAGCGGGTGGGCAGGAACATGTCGAAGTCGATCAAGAGGTCGATGCCCTTGGCGCGGGCGCGCGGCTGCAGCAGCATGGCGACTTCGTGGATCGTGCGTTCCAAATCAAAGGGTTCGGGGTGCAGCGTCAGACGCTCGGCCTCGATCTTGGAATAGTCCAGGATGTCGTTGATGATGACCAGAAGCGCCTCACCCGAAGACCGGATGGTTTCGGCAAACAGCCGCTGTTCCTCGGACAGCGCGGTGTCACACAACAGTTCGGCCATGCCGACGACGCCGTTCATCGGTGTGCGGATTTCGTGGCTCATGTTGGCAAGGAAGGCGGATTTCGCGCGGTTCGCTGCCTCGGCCGCGGCGCGGGCGTCTTCCAGCGCCTTCTGCTGTTCCTTCTCGCGCGTCACATCCACGCGCAGGCCCACGCGCCCTCCATCGGGCGTCACATGGTCATGCGCCCTGATCCAGCGCCCGCCGGTCAGTTGCTGTTCCACCGGCGCGCCCGGGTTGCGGTGCTGGGCCAGCCGTTCGGCCAGCCATTCCTCTTCGCGGCCCGTGGCATCAAGATGCTGGCCGGCGGCCAGCCCGTGGCGCAGGATATCCTCGAACCGCGCGCCGGGCACCATTGCGGGGGCCGAGGCGGGATAGGTGTCGCGGTAGCGCTGATTGCAGGTCAAGAGTCTGTCCTCCCTGTCGAACAGGACGAAACCGTCCGGAATGGCTTCGATGGCGGCCCAGATGCGCATCTGGGCGGTGATGTCGACCACAAGGCTGACGATGTCACCGTCCCGCGCCCGGCGGTCGGCGACCCGCACCCAATGCCCGCCGCGCAGGGGCAGGTCGATCGGTTCGATCACATCGGCGTCCCAGCGCGCCAGCATCATGGCGATCCATTCATCGGCCGATCCACCCCCCAGCGCCACGATCCCTTCGCGCGCGGTGATGGCCAGAAGATCGGCATAGGCGATGCCCGAGGCGACGGCGGTGCCTTCGAAGAACGACAGGTAGGCACGGTTCGCCACCGCCATCCGCTGGGCGGAATCGAAGACGGCAAAGCCATCGGGAATGGTGTCGATGGAATCCCACATCCGCCGTTCGGCCATGACGGCGGCGGTATGGGCCTTTTCCAGATCGCCCAGAAAGCGGGTGTTCTGGCCCTTCAGCATCTCGGCCTCGGTCAGGGCCGATTTCACCACCTGCCGCTGCTCGACGATCTGGTCGGACAGCGCGCGCGCATGAAGCGCCAGCTTTTCGTTCGCGGCAAAAAGCTCGCGGCTTTTCTGCTCCAGCAGCCGTTCGGCCGCCAGCCGCATCCGCCGTTCCTTCGCCAGCCGCTCTGCGATGTCCATCGGGCCTTCCTGCGTTTCGCCCGGGGCCTTCTGGCGGGGCGAGTCGCTGGAACATTCCCGCAACATCATGAACGCGGGCTTAACATGAC
>Ga0268299_1000836_pt1 | contig 75607 bp, 70 predicted proteins | sample NOBtaG_FD_193484 | JGI IMG/M metagenome (GOLD analysis project Ga0268299, IMG submission 193484) | Activated sludge microbial communities from bioreactor in Nijmegen, Gelderland, Netherland - NOB reactor | ecosystem: Engineered > Bioreactor > Aerobic > Activated sludge | place: Netherlands... | reverse complement strand
GTCGCACGCTCGTTCGTCCTGCTATTCTCGCTCACGGCCGGCCTCCTTGGGCTTTGAGCCCGCTAATCCATTGGAGACCTAACGGTACTCCGCAGGAGGCCGGCCCTCTCATCCCATCTCGGCCGCGGGTTGTCACAACGAGGGGGCACGCGCCCCCTCGCCCCGCCGGGCGGAGCCCGTCGGGGCCCCACTCCCCGCGCTCGCTGCGCTCGGCCGCGGGTTGTCACAACGAGGGGGCACGCGCCCCCTCGCCCTGCGCGGCAAAGCCGCGCAGGGGCCCACTCCCCGCGCTCGCTGCGCTTGGCCGCGCGCTGCGCGCGCGGTCGGTCCCTGCGGTGCAGCAGCGCATCTTGCGGGAAATCGGGCGCTCGTCCTAGAGAAGCGCTGGAGGAGCGAGCGACATGACGACCATCCATCGGGACTCGGATGCCGACCTCGGTGTGCTCGCGGGCGCGCGCATCGCGGTCGTGGGCTACGGAAACCAGGGGCGCTCGTGGGCGCTCAATCTGCGCGACTCGGGCTGCGACGTGAGCGTCTGCGCGCGCGCGGACGCGTCGCGCGAGCAGGCGAAGTCCGAGGGCTTCCCGGTCGGCGACGTCGCGGCAGCGAACGACGCCGACGTGATCTGCGTCCTGGTTCCCGACGACGTGATCCCGGCGCTGCCGCTCGCGCCGTCGCCGCGCGCGCTCACCGTGCTCGCGAGCGGCTACACCTACGCGTTCGATCGCTTCGCGCCGCCCGGCGACCTCGGCATGGTCGCGCCGCGCATGCTCGGTCCCGAGGTGCGCCGCTGCTTCGAGGAAGGCGTCGGCTTCATCACCGCGGTCGGCGTGCACCGCGACGCGACCGGCACCGCCATGGCCCGGACGCTCGCGGTGGCGAAGGCGATCGGCGGGCTGCGCCAGGGCGGCATCGAGATGAGCGCGCGCCAGGAGGCGGTGCTCGACCTCGCCGTCGAGCAGGTGCTGTCGCCGGCGCTGGCGCACGTCAGCACGTCGTTCGTCACCGCGATGCTCGAGCAGGACGTGCCGCTCGAGGCGATCATGACCGAGCTCGTGCTGTCGGGCGAGGTCGAGCGCACCTACCGCCTGCTCCGCGAGCAGGGCTTCGCACAGCAGATGGAGTACCACTCGCCGACCAGCCAGTACGGCCAGCTGTCGCGCCGCGACGCGTACGCGCACCTCGACGTGCTCGCGCGCATGCGCCAGCTCACCGACGACATCGCGTCCGGCCGCTTCGCCGACGAGTGGGACCACGAGCGCGACGCCGGGCACAAGCGCCTCGCCGAGCTGAAGGAGCAGTTCTGCGGCGGGCCGGTGCGCGAGTTCGAGGCCGAGATGCGCCGTCGCCTCGGTCCCGAGCCGCCGCGCGGCTGACGTCGCTGGACGGCGGGACGATGGCGCGCGTGCGGCTCCCGACGGCACGGCTCGTGGCCCGGATCCTCGCCGCGGGTGCAGTCCTGTGGCTCGCCCAGAGCTGGCTCGCGGCGCCGTCGCGCACGCGCATCGTGGTCGACGACGAGCTGCGGGCGGGGCTGCGCGCCGACCACCAGCGGCGCACCGGACGCGCGCCGAGCGCGGCCGAGGAGCGGGCGCTGGTCGACGCCTGGGTCGACGACGAGGTGCTGCACCGCGAGGCGCTGGCGCTCGGCCTCGACCGCAGCGACGTCGTGATCCGGCGCCGGCTCGTGCAGAGCATGCGCTTCCTGCTCGAGGAGGAGACGGCTCCGCTCGAGCCCGACGACGATGCGCTGCGCGCGCACCTCGCGGCGCACGGCGAGCGCTTCGCGCTCCCGGCGCGCACGTCGTTCGAACACGTCTACCTGCCGCGCGCCGCGACGCTCGCCACCGGCGTCGCACCCGCGACGGCGCCGCTCGACGCGCTGCGCGCGCGGCTCGTCGCGGGCGAGGACCCGGCGCGGGTCGGAGCGCCCTTCCCGCGCGGCGCGCGCTTCACGCGCCTCTCGCCGGGCGAGATCGACGCGGTGTTCGGACCGGGCTTCGCCGCTCGCCTGGCGGCGCTGCCGGCGGGCACGTGGTCGGCGCCGGTCGCGTCGAGCTTCGGCGGACACCTGGTGCGCATCGACGAGCGCCTCGCGGCGGAGCAGCCCGATCTCGCGACGGTGCGCGCCGCGCTCGCGGCCGACTGGCGCGAGGAGCGCCGCCGCGACGCCGAGCGCGCGGCACTCGCGCGTCTCCGCGAGCGCTACGACGTCGTTCCGGCGGAGCCGTCGTCGCTGCCGGGCAGCGCGCGCGCGGAGCCCTGAGCGCATGACGCACGACGGCGGCACCGCACCGCGCGTGCGCGCGACCGACGGCGGCAGCGCAGCCGCCCGCTCGCGCCTGCACGCCGCACGCGAGCCGGATGCGCCCCGTGCGCGCCGGTTCACGGCGCGATTCGCACTGGTGGTGCTGGCCCTCGCCGCCGCGTGCGCGGATCGCGCGACGCCACCCGCAGGGCCACCGGGCGAGGAGGCGCGCGAGCCGTGCGCGGATCGCAACCCGCTGCGCAACCTCTACTTCGGCGACCTGCACGTGCACACCGGCTACTCGTTCGACGCGCACGTCTTCGAGGTCCGCACCACCCCCGTCGACGCCTACCGTTTCGCGCGCGGCGAGCCGCTGCTGCTGCCCCCGCTCGGACCCGACGGACGCGGCACGCAAGAGCTACGCCTCGAGCGCCCGCTCGACTTCGCCGTGGTCACCGACCATTCGGAGTTCCTGGGCGAGGTCGAGAGCTGCCTCGTGCCCGGCACGCGCGGCTACGACACGTCGAGCTGCGCCGCGTTCCGCGCCGGTGGGGCCGTCGGGCAGGCGGTGTTCGGCGCGCAGACGACGAGCCCCGCACCGATGCGCGATCACGACGTCTGCGGCGACGACGGCGCCGCCTGCCGCGACGCCTCGGGCGAGGTCTGGCGGCGCACGATCGAGGCCGCGAACGACGCCTACGACCGCAGCACGCGCTGCAGCTTCACGGCGCTCGTCGGCTACGAGTACACTGCCAACACCGGTGCGAGCAGCCAGCACCGCAACGTGGTCTTCGCGAGCGACCGCGTGCCCCCGCCGACGACCTACGTCGAGCAGCCGACGCCCGAGGGCCTGTGGCGCGAGCTACGCGCCGGCTGCCGCGCGGACGACGGCTGCGACGTGCTCGCGATCCCGCACAACCCGAACCAGAGCAACGGACGCCTGCTGCGCGTCGAGTACGCGCCCGGCAGCACGCTCGACGAGCAGCGCGCGCAGGCGAGCGCGCGCGGCGCGATCGAGCCGCTGGTCGAGATCTTCCAGCACAAGGGCGACTCCGAGTGCCTGAGCGGTCTCTCCGGGGTGATCGGCGACGTCGACGAGGCGTGCGGCTTCGAGAAGCTGCGCGCGCCGCCGTTCGAGGACTGCGGCGACGGGGTCGGCAGCGGCGGGACCGGCAACGGCGGCTGCGTGTCGCGGCGCGACTACGTGCGCGGCGCGCTCCTCGAGGGCCTCGCCGAGGACGCGCGGCTCGGCGCGAACCCGCTGCCGCTCGGCTTCGTCGCGAGCACCGACACGCACAACGGCACGCCGGGCGCGGTCGACGAGCGCAGCTTCCTCGGCCACCGCGGCAACGTCGACGACCTGCCCGACGAGCGCCTCGCGACCGAGGGGGCGCGCAGCGGCACGCTGTTCAACCCGGGCGGCATCACCGGCGTGTGGGCCGAGGAGAACACGCGCCCGGCGCTGTTCGCGGCGCTCGCACGGCGCGAGGTCTACGGCACCAGCGGTCCGCGCATCGCAGTTCGGCTGTTCGGCGGCTGGGGCCTCGCGCCCGACCTGTGCGACGACCCCGCGCTGCTCGCGGCGGCTTACGCCGGCGGCGTGCCGATGGGCGGCGTCCTGCCGCCGCGCGCGGACGACGGGTCCGCCGCCGCGCCGCGCTTCGTCGTATCGGCGCTGCGCGATCCCGGCACCGCGACGCACCCGGGAACGCCGCTCGAGCGCGTGCAGATCGTCAAGGGCTGGGTCGCGGACGGCGTCGCGCACGAGCGCGTGCACGACGTCGCCGGCACGGCCGGCGTCGGCGGCGTCGATCCGGCGACCTGCGCGCTCGACGGCGGCGGCTTCGACACGCTGTGCACCGTCTGGCGCGACCCCGACTTCGATCCCGCGGCGCACGCATTCTACTACGCGCGTGTCCTCGAAACGCCGTCTTGCCGCTGGAACGCCTGGTCCTGCCGCGACCTCACGGGTGGCGCGCGGCCGGCGAGCTGCGACGACCCGGCCGTTCCGAAGACGATCCAGGAGCGCGCCTGGACGTCGCCGGTCTTCTACCGCCCGCCCTCCTGACGGCGAGACCGAGCGCGACGCGGTGCGCGACCCAGCTCTTCGAGCGCATCGCGGCCATCGCGCACGCGACCACGCACTCGTCGCTGGTCCCGGGCGCGGGCGCACGCCTCGGCGGGGTGCGCTTCGCGCACTGGCTCACGCAGCAGGCGCGCGGACCGGCGGCTCGCGAAGCGCGAGACCACCGCGCGCTCCGGCCGACCCGACGACCGGCTCGCCGCCGCACTGCACGCGGTGGACCGCGTACGGATCGGGTGGCAGCACCTCCGTCAAGCCAAACCGCCGCTCGAGCGCCGCCTTCAGCGCTGGCAGCAGGTCGACGTGTCCTTCGAGCTGCATCGAGAGGTAGACCGGACGTCCCTCGCGGCACAGCGCCTCGACCTTCGCGAGGGCGTCGTCGACGCGCAGCGGCTGCCGGATCCCGGGACGGATCCACCCGGCGCCATCCGGGTCGCGGCGGAGCGGCTCGAGGCGCGCGCGTGCCACCTCGAGGGTGTGCGTGTCGGTCTGCAGCGGCACCCAGACACGATCGGTCGCACCGCGCAGCACGCGCGCGGCGAAGAACGGGTTGCTGCGCGCCAGCACCGCCGCGTCCGGCTCGACGAGCGCGGCGATGCGGCGCAGCGTCGCGACGTCGTACGCCGGTGGATTCGGTGGTGCGAAGCTCGCCGGTCGCGACGCGACGGCCAGCAGCGTCGCCGCGACCAGCACGCCGCCCGCGACGCGCAGCCGCAGCGGCGCCGCCGAGGCGCACGGTAGAGCCATCACCACCGCGAGAAGCGGTAGCGCGGGGAGGAGGAAGCGGTCCCACTGCCAGAAGAACGGCAAGTGCAGGGCCAGGAGCGCTGCCAGGACCAGAGCGGCGAGGATCGCCGCGCCGCGCTCCGCCGCGGTGCCACGCGCGGCCCGCCACGCGCCGAGCACGAGCAGCAGGAACGCGGGCGGCGGATGGAGCGGGCCGTCGCCGAGCAGCAGGCGTCCGTAGAACCAGGCGTTGCTCGGCGCCCCCGAGGGTCGCGGCGACAGAACGTACGCGAGCGAGCCGAGGTCGCGGCCGACCCAGTACGCGTAGCCGTCGCGCAGCACGCCGCCGAAGAGCGCGAGGTTGACTGCGAGCATCGGCAGGACTCCGACGAGCGTCCCCGCGAGGAGCGCGAGCACGCGCCGCAGGCGCGAGCCGAGCGTCGGTGCGGGGTCGCAGGCGAGCAGCACGACGCACGCCGCGGGCACGACCGCCAGCACCGCGTAGCGGATGCTGCCGGCGAGCCCCGCCGCGGCCCCGAGCGCGAACGGCGGGATCGCGCCGGCGCCGCGTCGCCGCACCAGCAGCACGCCCAGCGCCAGCCACGCGACCGCCGCCGACGCCGGCACGTCGCTCATCACCGCGCGCGACCACTGCACGTGCAGCGGCGAGGTCGCGACCAGCAGCGCCGCGACGAGCCCACAGGCGAAGCCCGCCACGGTCCGGCCGAGCGCGTACGTCCCGCCGATCGCGGCGAGCGCGCTCGCGAGCACGACCCAGATCCCGGAGCCGAGATCGGAGCCGACCAGCGGCAGCGACGCGGCGATCAGCGCCGAGAGCCCCGGCGGGTAACGTGGCGGGTACGCCGCGTCGCCCATCCACAGCAGGTAGCCGCGTCCTTCGAGGAGCGAGCGCGCGGCTTCCTCGTACTCGATCGCGTCGGGCCACGGGCGGAGGTCCTCGACCTGCTCCCGCGTCGTCCAGCGCAACCCGAGCGCCAGCACGAGAACCGCGACGAGGAGCAGCGCGCGCAGCGTCCGCGACGGCGCGTCGAGCGGCGCCACGTCCCGCTCTAGCCGGCGAGCTGCATGTAGATCGCGAGACGGACGATGCGCCCGTCGCCGCCGACCGTCAGCACGTCCACCAGCCGCGCGACCAGTCCCGGGGCCGCCGACGTGGTCGCCTCGAGCTCCATCACGCAGCTCGCCTCCTGCTGCACGAAGTGGACGCCGCGCACGCTCGGCGCGGACGGCAGGACGGTGCTCTCGTAGAAGGCGCGAATCGCGTCCTTGCCCTCGAGACGCTGGCCTCCCGCCGCGAGCAGCAAGGCGTCGGGCGCGAACAGATCGGCGAGGCCGTCGAGGTCGCGCTCGTTGACGCGGGAGATGTAGGCGTCGGCCGCGGCGCGCGCTGGCGTGCTCATGGCGCTTCATCCCGTCGCGCGCGTGCCGTGTCAACCGCGGGCGGCGCCGCTCGTGCCTCACTTCGATTCCGCGGCGTACGTCCTATCGCCTCGTCTTCGCGCGGGTCGTGCGCTCGAGCGATGCCGGTGCGACAGGGCGTCACCCGACTCGCGGCCGTCGCTCCCGCGGCCCGCGCGCGGGCCGCGTGCTTTCGCGGCGGCGCGCGCTGACGTAGTCAGGCGGGATGAAAGTCGACGGCATCCTGCCCTTCGCCCTCCCCCAGGTCGCCGGACGCGCGCGCGATCTCGAGCGCCTCGGGTTCGACGCCGGCCTCTCGGCCGAGGTCGCGAACGACCCGTTCCTGCCGATCCTGCTCGCGGCCGAGCACACCGAGCGGCTCGAGCTGATGACGTCGATCGCGGTCGCCTTCGCGCGCAGCCCGATGACGCTCGCGCAGACCGCGCACGACCTGAACGCGTACGCGAAGGGTCGGTTCGTTCTCGGCCTCGGCTCGCAGGTGCGCGCGCACGTCACGCGTCGCTTCAGCATGCCGTGGTCGCACCCGGCAGCGCGCATGCGCGAGCTGATCCTCGCGCTGCGCGCGATCTGGGCGAGCTGGTACGAGGGCGAGAAGCTCGACTTCCAGGGCGAGTTCTACACGCACACGCTGATGACGCCGATGTTCACGCCGGGCAACGTCGAGCACGGTCCGCCGCGCGTGACGGTCGCCGGCGTCAACCCGCGCATGACCGAGGTCGCCGGCGAGGTCGCCGACGGCTTCGTCGCGCACGGCTTCACCACCGAGCGCTACCTGCGCGAGGTCACCCTGCCGGCGATCGAGCGCGGGCTCGCCAAGGCGGGCCGCGCGCGCAGCTCGTTCGCGCTCTGCTGCCCGGTGTTCCTCGTCACCGGTGACGACGAGCGCGCGTTCGTCGCGTCGCGCGACGCGGTGCGCGCGCAGATCGCGTTCTACGCGTCCACGCCCGCCTACCGCCCGGTGCTCGAGCTGCACGGCTGGGGCGAGCTGCAGACGGAGCTGAACGACCTCACGCGGCGCGGCGCCTGGGGCGAGATGGCCGGCCGGGTGTCGGACGAGGTGCTGGAAACGATCGCCGTGGTGGCGCCGGATCCGGACCGCCTCGCGGAACGCGTCCTCGCCCGCTGCGCCGGTATCGTCGACCGCCTCGCCCTCACCGCCGCGATCTCCGACCCCGAACGCCTGTCCGCGCAGATCCGCCTCCTGCGCGCTGCTTGACGCCGGCCGTGCTCGGCGCGGCGACGTGCCCGCGCGGGCGGGTGCGCCGTGCCGGCACCATGCCGCGGGCAGGAGTGCGTCGGTCCGTCGGCGCAGCGACTGCTCGGGAGCCGAGCCGAAGGAAGACTGAATTGCCTCGCCACTCCGGCGACCGGAGCGAAGCCGACGGACCGACGCGCTCCCGCGGGCAGGACGTCGCCACCGCGAGCGGGGCAGCGGCCGCGACGACGCGGTGCACTAGCGCACATGCGTTGGCGGTGATCTCGACGCAGCGCGCGAAGGTGCGCGAAGCGAAGGGGTGCGAAGGGGTGCGAAGGGTAACTGATGCGCGACATCACGATTCCTGCTCGATGAGCGCGTGCCCGCGGCGCATAATCGCCGCACGATGCGCTCCCGCCTGCGCCAGATCCTCTACCGTCACGCCAGCCGGATCCTGACCGCCCCGCTCGGTGGCTACCTGCGCTCGTCGGGCCAGAACGTCGAGCTGGTGAAGCGCCACGTCCAGAAGGGCGACGTGCTGCTCGTCTGCGGCGACCAGCGGGTCAGCGAGGTGATCCGCTACTTGACGCAGAGCTCGTGGTCGCACGCCGCGATCTACGTCGGCGACGAGCTGCTGCACCGCGACGCGACGCTCGCGCGCGAGCTCGAGGAGCGCTTCGGCGACGAGGCGCGTCACCTGGTCGTCGAGGCGCTGATCGACGAGGGCGTGGTCGCCTCGCCGCTCTCGAAGTACGCGGGGTTCCACCTGCGGCTCTGCCGTCCCTTCGGGCTCGCCGCGACCGACGTCACGCGCGTGATGGATCTGGTCGTCGAGCAGCTCGGCGGCGAGTACGACCTCTCGAACCTGCTCGACCTGGCACGCTACTTCCTGCCGGTGTCGCTGGTCCCGGCGCGCTTCCGGCGCGAGGCGCTCGCGTTCGGCAGCGGGCGCCCGACCGAGGTGATCTGCTCGTCGATGATCGCACGCGCGTTCGACGCGGTCGGCTTCCCGGTCCTGCCGCGCACGCAGGAGGAGACCCGCTCGGCGGAGTCCGATCCCGGCCGCATCGCCTACCACCTCGGCGACGACGCGCCGAGCTGGCCGTCGCGCCGGCCGCTCGCGCGCCACCTGCGCACCAGCGGCCGCCCGTTCGGCCTGATCACGCCGCGCGACTTCGACCTCTCGCCGTACTTCGAGATCGTGAAGTTCAGCCTCATCCAGGGCGCCCGCGACCCCGCACCCGAACCCAAGCCCTCCTACGCAAGACGCGCCGTCGCCGCCCTGCCGACCATCCCGCTCCTCGCCCGCTTCCGACGCTCCCCTCTTCCCGCCTCCCCCACACCCAAGGCGCCCGCGAGCGTCGTCGTAGCGCACCACGCCCTGCGAAACGGCTGAACGCAGAACACGCGATCGGCACGACGTCCCGAGCCGGTGCGGGTCGGTGGGTGGCCTGCAGCGAATGGCGGAGCCTTTAGGAGTGTTCGGCGAAGCTGCGCTTCGCCGAACATCCTAAACTGAGCGGCAGGCCACCCACCGGCCCGCGCCGGCAACGCCCGGAAGTCACCACCGCGGAAGTAACGTCGGCCGTTTGAGCATACCGGTCGCTACATGGTTGAATCGGGCGCCATGGAGTTCAACCTCGCCGACATGTTCGAGAACGCGGTCGACCACTTCGGAGACCGCGAGTACCTGGTGTGCGACGGCAAGCGCCGCACGTATCGCGAGATGGAGGAGCGCGCGAACCGGCTCGCGCACCATCTCGCCGCGCACGGGATCGGCGCCGGCGACCACGTCGGCGTCTACGCCCTCAACTCCGTCGAGTGGGTCGAGACGCTGTGGGCCGTGTTCAAGCTGCGCGCCGTCTGGATCAACATCAACTACCGCTACGTCGAGGACGAGCTGCGCTACCTGTTCGACAACGCCGACCTGAAGGCGCTGGTCTACCAGCGGACGTACGCGCCGCGGGTCGCGGGCGTGCTCGGGTCGATGCCGCTCCTGAAGCACACGATCGTCGTCGAGGACGGCAGCGACGAGGACACCTCGGCGATCGGCTCGGTGCGCTACGAGGACGCGATGGCGTCGGGCTCGCCCGAGCGCGACTTCGGCCCGCGCTCCCCCGACGACCGCTACATCCTCTACACCGGCGGCACGACCGGCATGCCGAAGGGCGTCGTCTGGCGGCACGAGGACGTGTTCTACGCGCTCGGCGGCGGCATCGATCCGATGACCAACGAGCGCTGCCAGCACCCGTCGCACATGGTCGAGAAGGGCAAGAACGGCGCGATGACCTTCCTGCCGATCGCGCCTCTGATGCACGGCGCGACGCAGTGGGCGGTCATGGGACAGAGCTTCGTCGGCAGCAAGGTCGTGCTGATGGGCAAGTTCGATCCCGCCGACGTGTGGGACCTCGTGCAGCAGGAGAAGGTCAACTCGATGATGATCACCGGCGACGCGATGGGTCGTCCGCTGATCGAGGCGCTCGACGGCGAGCGGAAGTGGGATACGTCGTCGCTCTTCCTGCTCACCAGCAGCGCCGTGACCTTCTCGCCGGCCGTCAAGGACGAGTTCTTCAAGCACTTCCCGAGCTTGATGATGATCGACGCGATCGGCTCGTCGGAGACCGGCAACAACGGCATGGTGATGGTGCAGGCCGGCCAGACCGCGATGAAGGGTGGCCCGACCGTGACCAAGGTCGGCAACACCGTCGTGCTCGACGAGGAGTTCAACCCGATCCCGGCCGGCTCGGAGGGCCGCATCGGCAAGCTCGCGCGCATCGGCGACATCCCGATCGGCTACTACAAGGACGAGAAGAAGACCGCCGAGACCTTCGTCACGAAGAACGGCGTGCGCTACGCGATGCCGGGCGACTTCGGCATGATCGAGGCCGACGGCCGCATCACCTTGCTCGGCCGCGGCAGCGTCTCGATCAACTCGGGCGGCGAGAAGATCTTCCCCGAGGAGGTCGAGACCGCCGTCAAGTCGCACCCGGCGGTGTTCGACTGCACCATCGTCGGCGTGAAGGACGAGCGCTGGGGCGAGCGCGTCACCGCGGTGGTCGAGTGGCGCCCCGGGCAGACGGCGACGCTCGACGAGCTGAAGGAGCACTGCAAGACGAAGATCGCCGGCTACAAGGTGCCGCGGCAGATCTGCACGGTGGACAAGATCGTGCGCTCGCCGTCGGGCAAGCCCGACTACCGCTGGGCGAAGCAGGTCGCCAGCGAGGCCGCGCCCGCCTGAGCGTGGCGGACCACGGCGGCGGCCTCTCGCGCCGTCGCCACGGTCCGCCGTCGCCACGCTCGTCGAGCGTGGCTGCGAGGCCGTCCGCTTTGTGCGATGGTGGGGCGCCAGATGAAGCCGCGCGTCTACATCGACGGCCAGGCCGGCACGACCGGCCTGCAGATCCGCGACCGGCTGGTCGCGCGCGATGATCTCGCGCTGCTCGAGATCGACGACGCGCGCCGCAAGGACCCCGCCGCGCGCACCGAGCTGCTGCGCTCGGCGGACGTCGCGATCCTCTGCCTGCCCGACGACGCGTCGCGCGAGGCGGTGACGCTCGCCGGCGACGCGCCGGTGCGCCTCCTCGACGCGAGCAGCGCGCACCGCGTCGCCGAGGGATGGACGTACGGTCTGCCGGAGCTCGAGCCCGCGCAGCGCGACGCGATCCGCGGTGCACACCGCGTCGCGAACCCGGGCTGCTACCCGACCGGCGTGACCCTCCTGCTGCGGCCGCTGATCGACGCCGGACTGCTCGCCGCCGACGCGCCGATCACCGTGCACGCGCTGTCCGGGTACTCGGGTGGCGGCCGGCAGATGATCGAGCGCTGGGAGGATCCGGCAACCGGCCTCCCCGGCCTTCCCTTCGAGGCGCCGTACGCGCTCGACCGCGAGCACAAGCACGTCCCGGAGATGACGCGCTACGCGCGTCTGGCGCATCGGCCGCAGTTCGTGCCGGCGGTCGGGCCGTTCCGCTGCGGCATGCGCATCGAGATCCCGCTGCACGCGAGCCTGCTCGGGGCCGGCGCCGACGCGCGTGCGCTGCACGCGGCGCTCCTTGCGCGCTACGCGGACGAGCCGTTCGTCGCGGTGCCGCCGCTCGCGACGACCGCGCCGAGCGACGAGCGCGCCTTCGATCCGCGCGCCGCGAACGGCACCAACCGGATCGACCTGCACGTGCTGCCGAGCCCGCTCGGACACGTCTTGCTCCTCGCGGTGCTCGACAACCTCGGCAAGGGAGCCGCCGGCGCCGCGGTGCAGAACCTGAACCTGATGCTCGGTCTCGACGAGGCGACCGGCCTCGCGCCGGGCGCACCCGGGTCCAGCGCCGCAGCTTGACCCGCCGTCCGTCGCCGCAGCATGATCGGCCGCATGCTGACGGCCGGCGAGCGCGCGGCGTGGCGTGACGACGGATTCTTCGTCCGGCGCGGCTTCGCCCGTGCACGGCTCCTCCACGCGATGCTCGCCCGCGTGGTCGCGATCTGCCGGAGCCATGCGGCCGGCGGCGACGTGACACCGGCGCTCGTCCTGCCCGAGGCACGCGGCAACCCGAAGGCGCGGGCGCCCGAGGACCTGATCTCGAAGGTCTTTCGCCTGCACCGCGACCCGGTGTTCGAGTCGTTCGCGCGCGACGCGCGCGTCGTCGGCCTGATCGCAGACCTGCTCGGCCCCGACGTCGACTGCTTCCTCTCGCAGTTCATCTTCAAGACGCCGGGCGCTTACGGGCAGCCGTGGCACCAGGATGCGCTCTACTTCCCGTTCGAGCCCGACCGCCAGGTGGGCGTGTGGCTCGCGGTGACCGAGGCGACGCTCGACAACGGGTGCCTGCACGTCCTGCCCGGCTCGCACCGCGAGCCGGTACACGCGCACGTTCGCGACGAGCGTCCGGGCAGCAACTACGGCTACCTGGAGATCGTCGACCACGACATGAGCAGCGCGGTCCCTTTGACGATGCAGCCGGGGGACCTGCTGGTGTTCCACAGCCACCTGATGCACCGCTCGACCGACAACGTGAGCGACGGCATCCGCGCCGCGATGGTCTACCACTACAGCCCGGCGGGAACGGTCGACCGCGCGCCGCGCGGGCCGGCGTACGTCAACGACTGGATGCCGGTGCGCCGCTCGAGCGCGAGCGAGGCGCCGGCGGGAGCACGCGCATGAGCGAGTCCGTCGCGCTGCCGCCGGGAGCGGGCCTGCACCCGTGGAACCGCGACTTCACGTGGCGCACGCGCAGTGGACCGCTGCGCGTGCTCACGCAGGCGCAGGCGACGCAGTTCGACCGCGACGGCTACGTCGTCGTCGAGGACGTGCTCGACTCCGCGGAGATCGAGGCGGCGCTCGCGGCGATCGACCCGATCGAGGCGCAGACCGAGGCGTATCTGCAGACGCGACCCGACGGACGCCTGACCATCCTCGAGAGCGGCGCGATCACCTTCTCGATCCACCTGGTCACGCGCTCGGCGACGCTGCGCGCGCTGGCGGCGCACCCGGTGATCGTCGGCATCTGCCACGACCTGATCGGCGACGACGTCAACCTCTACTGGGACCAGGCCGTCTACAAGAAGCCGGAGAAGCCGCGCCGCTTCCCGTGGCACCAGGACAACGGCTACACCTACGTCGAGCCCCAGCAGTACTTGACGTGCTGGCTCGCGCTCACCAGCGCGACCGAGGAGAACGGCTGCCCCTGGGTCGTGCCCGGGTTGCACCGGCGCGGCACGCTCGCGCACCGCTTCGTCGATCCGCTCGGCTTCGAGTGCTTCGAGCATCCGGCGGACGCCGTCGCGGCGCCCGTCCACGCCGGTGGCATCGTCGTGTTCTCGTCCTTGACGCCGCACCTCACCGGACCGAACGTCACCGCGGCGGTGCGCAAGGCCTACATCCTGCAGTACGCGCCCGTCGGCGCGACGATCCTCGACGGCGATCCGAGCGCCGGCCCGCCGGGCGCGAGGCGCGGCTGCGACGTCGCCGAGCGCCAGTTCCCAGTGCTGCGCGGTGGTCATCGCGTCGCACCGCCGGGCGTCGCACCGCCGGATTGACCGCCCCCCGCCGCGCCGCTATCAGACTGATAACAACGGGGTGCGGCAATGGGCCAGGTGATCATCCGGAACGTCGACGATCTCGCCATCCAGCGTCTGAAGGAGCGCGCGCGGCGTAAGGGGGTATCGCTCGAGCACGAGCTCCGGACGATCGTGACCGAAGCCTCCGGTAGCGACCGTGCAGGCTTCCGCGCACGGGCAAGCGAGCTGCGAAGGCGGCTCGGGACCAAGGACCACACCGACAGCACCGAGCTGGTGCGCGAGGACCGCGATCGTTGACGCTGGTGATCGACGCCAGCGTCGCGCTCAAGTGGGTCGTACCCGAAAGCCAGAGCGAGCACGCGGATCGTCTTCTCGCCGGAGAGCATGATCTTGCCGCGCCGGATCTGCTCGGCGTCGAAGCTGCCAACGCCCTGTGGAAGAAGGTCCAGCGGAGCGAGTTGACGGCGCGAGACGCGCGCGAGGCACTCGACCTGCTGCTGCACGGCGGCCTGACCTGGCATGCGACGCGCGTGCTGCTTCCCCGCGCGCTCGATCTCGCCAACCTGTCCGGCCACCCCGTGTACGACTGCGTCTACCTGGCACTCGCCGAGCAGCTCGGGTCGCCGCTGGTGACGGCCGACGCTTCGTTCGCGAAGGTCGCCCGCGCACGGCGCATCCTCGTGCGACCGCTGAACGCGCGCTGACGTCGCACCCCTTTGACTGGGCCGCGGCTTCCGCATAGCGAGCACGCATGGACTTCGGACTGCAGCTCGCGGCTCTCCCGGCAAAGGACCTCCTCGCAGCGGCGCGCGACGCCGAGGCTTGGGGCTACTCGACGCTCTACGTGCCCGATCACTGGGTGTACGAGCGTCAGGGCGGCGGCGGCCTCGACGACGGCGCCAACGCCTGGGAGGCGACGACCATTCTCGGCGCGATCGCCGCGGTCACGTCGAAGGCGCGGATCGGCGCGCTGGTGCTGTGCAACCTCTACCGCCACCCGGCGACCACCGCGCAGTCGATCGTCACGCTCGACCACGTGAGCGGCGGCCGCGCGCTGCTCGGCATCGGCTCGGGCTGGACCAAGGCCGAGTTCGACATGATGGGCATGGAGTTCCCGGAGGTGAAGCCGAGGCTCCGGAAGCTCGCCGAGGCGGTGCGCATCATCAAGGGGTTGTGGAGCGAGTCGCGCACGTCGCTCAACGGCGAGTTCTACCGTCTCGACAACGCCTTCATCGTCCCCAAGCCCGTGCAGCAGCCGCACCCGCCGGTGATGCTCGGCGGCAGCGGCAAGGGCATCCTGCGCATCGCCGCGCGCGAGGCCGACCACGTCAACATCATCTCGGACGCCGGCCGCGCCGGGACGATCCTCATGAGCGAGGTCGCGAAGGTCACCGAGGACGCGTTCAAGGCCAAGATCGACTTCGTGCGCACCGAGGCTGCGGCCGCGGGCCGCGACCCCGACGCGATCACCTTCTCGAGCACGCTCTTCATGCCGATGATCACCGACACCGAGAAGGCCGGCGACGAGTTCGCGGCCAACATGGGCGGCATGCTGGGCCTCGACGGCGCCCAGGTGAAGCGCATGCCGATGACCATCATCGGCACCACCGAGCAGTGCATCGCGGAGCTGAAGCGCCGCGAGCGCGAGTGGGGCACGAAGCACTACATCATGTCGGGCTTCGGCGGCCCGGCGATGGCCGAGCGCTTCGCCCGCGAGATCGCGCCGAAGGTCTGACGCGGCGAGGGCCGCCGCTCCGCTCCGTCGTCTAAAGAGAACCGTTCCGCCCTCCGATACCCGGGAGAGACCTCGATCGCGCACCGTGCCCCGCGGCGCGAACGAAAGAGGGGCCGGCTCGGCCCGCGGAGGACGGATGAGAACTTTGCTCGGCACGGCGGTCGCCATGGGCGCCCTGACGATCGGCAGCCTCGCACACGCGCAGCAGACCACCGCGCGCACGTGCGTGACGACGATCCAGACCAACATCGGCAACGTCACGATGCTGCGGAAGATCGGCCCCAAGGCAAGCTGCCCGAACGGAGAGCAGCTCTACGAGTGGGAGCGGACCGGCTTCTCCTGGCGGGACGCATGGTCGTCCGGCACGACCTACAAGAAGAACGACGCGGTGAGCCTGGGCGGCACGAGCTACCTGAGCCTGGTCGACGGCAACGTCGGCAACGACCCCGACACGAGCCCCGCACAGTGGGCGATCCTCGCCCTCGAGGGGGCGGACGGCGCCACCGGTCCGACCGGCGCCGATGGCGCCAGCGGCCCGACCGGCGCCGACGGCGCCACCGGCCCGACCGGCCCGACCGGCACCATCGGCGCGCGCGGGCCCGAAGGCGACGTCGGGCCTGCGGGGCCGACCGGGCCGACCGGTGCGGACGGAGCCACCGGGATCGACGGTGCCGACGGCGCGACGGGTCCTACAGGGGCGACCGGCCCCACCGGTTCCGCGACCGGCGGTGGGGTCACGCTGCTCGCCGGCGGAATCCTCAGCAACATCGACTCGACGGCCGGCTGGAGGTACGCTTCCGTCGGGCTCAGCGAGTCCGTGGCGAGCCCGCTCCTGGTGGCCGTCCCGCTGAAGGCGGGAACTCTCAAGAACCTCCGCGTGCACACCAGCCAGGCTGCCCTGGTCGGCACCACGGTCACGGTGTGGGTGCTCGTCAACAACTCGCTCTCCGGCATCACCTGCGCCGCCACCGGCCTGGGCGGCACGTTCGGCAACAGCTGCTCGGACGACACCAACACCCTCGAGGTGCAGGACGGGGACCTGCTCTCGTTCCGTCTCGAGGCGACCGGACTCAACAACCCCACGCGGGTCACGTACTCGGTCGAGCTCGAAACACCGGCGGAAGAGTGACCGGAGCGCACGCGGGGACGGAGCGGCACGCTCCGTCCCCGCGTGCGGCGCGGCGCGACCACCCGTCAAGCACCCGGTCGCGGCAGCGCGCTGGCCGACGCCGCACGTCCGCCTCGCCACGCGGCGACGCGCTCGGTCAGCGACTCGACGACCACGAACAGCACGGGGACGAACACGAGCGACAGCACCGTCCCACCCAGCATGCCGCCGAAAACCGTGGTGCCGAGCGAGCGGCGCGCCGACGCGCCGGCGCCGCTCGCGATCACCAGCGGCGCGACGCCGAGCACGAAGGTGAACGACGTCATCAGGATCGGCCGCAGGCGAACGCGCGCGCCCGCGATCGCCGCCTCCTCGAGCGTGTGGCCGCGCGTGCGGAACTCGCGCGCGAACTCGACGATCAGGATCGCGTTGCGCGCGGCGAGCGCGATCAGCAGCACGAGACCGATCTGCGTGAACAGGTTGTTGTCGTAGCCGCGGAGCGCGACCGCGCCGAGCGCGCTCAGCACGGTCAGCGGCACCGACAGCACGACCGGCAGCGGCATCGACCAGCTCTCGTACTGCGCGGCGAGGATCAGGTAGACGACGATCAGTCCGAGCACGAACGCGATCAGCCCCTGCCCGCCGGCGCGCTTCTCCTGGAACGCCGCGCCGCTCCACGCGATCGTCATGCCGGACGGCAGCACGCGCCGCGCGAGGTCCTCGACGATCGCCAGCGCCTGGCCGGAGCTCGAGCCCGGCGCGGGTTCGCCGGTCACCATCGCCGCCGGGAACAGGTTGAAGCGCGAGACGCGCGCCGGGCCGATGGTCTCGTCGACGGTCATGAGCGCGCCGAGCGGGACCATCTTGCCGCCCGGGCTTCGCACCTCGAGACGCTCGATGTCGCCCTTGCTGGCGCGGAAGCGCGCGTCCGCCTGGACGTTCACCTGGAACGTGCGCCCGAAGCGCGTGAAGTCGTTGACGTACGCCGAGCCGAGGTACGCCTGCAGCGTGTCGAACACGTCCTGCAGCGGGATGCCGAGCTTCTTCACCTTCTCGCGATCGACGTTCGCGTAGAGCTGCGGCACGCCGGCGCGGTACCCGCCGAACACGTTCGCGAGCCGCGGCTCGCCGGCGGCGGCCGCGGTGAACGCGTCGGTCGCCTGCTGCAGGGCGAACGGCCCCGCGCCGAGCCGGTCCTGGATCTGGAACTCGAAGCCCGCGGTCTGCCCGAGACCGTCGATCGCGGGCGGCGGGAACACCAGCACCTGCGCCTCCTGGATCGGCGCCAGCTTGACGCGCATCTCCTCGAGGATCGCGAACACGTCGCGGCCGTGCGCGATGCGCTCGCTCCAGTGCGTGAAGCACGCGAATCCGAAGGCATTTCCCGACGCGTTGCCGTTGATCGGCGAGAACCCCGGCATCAGCGTCACGATGCCGATGCCCTCGATCGACTGCAGGATGCGGTTCACGTCGGCGACGACCGCGGCCGTCCGCTCCTGCGACGCGCCGTCGGGAAGCTGGATGTCGACCACGACGTAGCCCTGGTCGTCCATCGGCAGGAAGCCGCTCGGCACGGTGGTGACGAGCAGCCAGGTCGCCGTGAACAGGCCGCAGAGAAGCGCCAGCGCGAGCGCGCGGCGCGCGACGACGACCGTCACCAGCGCGACGTACCACTCGGTGAGGCGGTCGAACGCCGCGTTGAAGCGCGCGGCCAGCGCCTGGAACGATGCGGCGACGCGGCCGCGCGCGGCGTCGTGCGGGCGCAGGAAGGTCGCGCACAGCGCCGGGCTCAAGGTCAGCGCGCAGATCGCGGACAGGAATGCGCTCACCGCGATCGTCAGCGCGAACTGGCGGTAGAGACGTCCGGTGATCCCGCCGAGCGCCGCCGTCGGCAGGAACACCGCCATCAGCACGAGCGTGATCGCGACCACCGGCCCCGCGACCTCCCGCATCGCGCGCAGGGTCGCGTCGCGCGCGGCGAGACCGTGCTCGCGCATGTTGCGCTCGACGTTCTCGACGACGACGATCGCATCGTCGACGACGAGACCGATCGCGAGCACCAGCCCGAACAGGGTCAGCGTGTTGATCGAGAAGCCGAGTGCCAGCAGGAACGCGAACGTACCGATCAGCGACACCGGGATCGCGAGCGCGGGGATGATGGTCGCGCGCAGGTTCGCGAGGAACACCAGCACGACGAGGAACACCAGCACGAACGCCTCGCCGAGCGTGAGCTGCACCTCCTCGATCGACGCCTTCACGAAGTCGGAGACGTCGTAGATCATCGTCAGCTCGAGACCGTGCGGCAGGCTCGCGCCGATGCGCTCGAGCGCCTCCTCCACGCCTGCCGCGACCTCGACCGCGTTCGCGCCCGGCGACTGGTAGAGGATGATGGTCGAGCTCGGCACGCCGTTCTGGAACGACAGGCTGTCGTAGCGACGCGCACCGAGCTCGACGCGCGCGATGTCCTTGACGCGCGTGATGCGGCCGCCCTCGCCGGTCTTGACGACGATGTCCTCGAACTGCTCCTCGTCGACCAGGCGTCCGAGCGTCGTCACCGTGTACTCGAAGTCGATGCCGCTCGGCGCCGGCGGCTGGCCGATGATGCCCGCCGCGACCTGGACGTTCTGCTCGCGGATCGCCGCCAGCACCTCGGTGGTGGTGAGGTTGCGCGCCTTCAGCAGCTCGGGGTCGAGCCACAGGCGCATGCCGTACTCCTTGGTCGGGAAGGTCTCGACGCCGCCGACGCCCTTGATCCGCGACAGCTCGTCACGGATGTTGAGCGTCACGTAGTTGGCGAGGAACAGGTCGTCGTAGACGTTGCCCGGCGAGATCAGGCCGACCACCGCGATCAGGCCCGTCGACTGCTTGCGCGTCTGGAGCCCCTGACGCTTCACTTCCTCGGGCAGCTTCGCGAGCGCGGCGTTGACGCGGTTCTGCACCAGCACCGTCGCCATGTCCGGGTCGGTACCGACCTCGAAGGTGATCGTGAGTCCGTACGAGCCGTCGCTCGAGCTGGTCGACGACATGTAGAGCATGCCCTCGACCCCGTTCACCTCCTGCTCGATCGGCGACGCGACGGTGTCGGCGACCACCTGCGCGCTCGCCCCCGGATAGGACGCCTGGACGTAGATCACCGGCGGCGTGATGTCGGGATACTGCGCGACCGGGAGCTGCACGTACGCGACCGCACCGGCGATCACGATCAGCAGCGAGACGACGGCGGCAAAGATCGGCCGGTCGATGAAGAAGCGGCTCGACACGACGGGACGCCTCCGTTCAGCCGGCCGCGCCGGCCGGACGCTCGAGCTGCGCCTCGGCCGTCGAGCGCTGCGGCGCGACGGGCATGCCGGGTCGCGCACGCTGCAGCCCGTTCACCACGATCCACTGCGCCGGCGTCACGCCGTCGACGACGTGCCGCATGCGATCGACCAGCGTGCCGACCTCGACGCCGCGGCGCTCGACGACGTTGTCGTCGCCGACCACGAGCACGTAGCGACCGGCCTGATCGGTGCCGATCGCGAGGTCCGGCACGAGCACCGCGCGCTCGCGGCTCATCGGCACCTTCAGGCGCACGAACGTGCCGGGCACGATGCTGCGGTCGGCGTTGTCGAACACCGCGCGGATCCGCAGCGTGCCGGTGTCGGGATCCAGCTGGTTGTCGGCCGAGTCGATCGTGCCGCGATACGGGAAGCCCTCCTGGTCGGCGCGCGCGAGGAACACCGCCTGCGGCGGCTGCGCGCTGTCCGACACCTGGCGCGCGGTCGGGTTGCCGCGCAGGTAGTCGAGCATCTGGCGCTCGCTCACGTCGAAGTAGGCGTACACGCGCGCGTCGTTGACGATGGTCGCGAGGAGCGTCGGGTCCGACGCGCCGACCAGCGCGCCCTGGTCGACCAGGTTCCGCCCGATGCGTCCGCCGATCGGTGCGCGCACCTCGGTGTAGGACAGGTCGAGTCGCGCCGTCTCGACGTTGGCGCGCGCCAGCGCCACGTCCGCGGCGGCCTGGTCGAACTGCGCGGTGCGGGTGTCGAGCTCCTGCTCCGCCATGACCTGGTTCTTCGCGAGCGCCTTCGCCTTGCCGAGATTGCTGCGCGCGAGCTGCAGGGTCGCTTCCTTTCCCGCGAGCTCGGCCTCGGCCTGCGCGAGACGCGCGCGAAACGGCCGCGGGTCGATGGTGAACAGCGGCTCACCCTCCTCGACGATCGAGCCGGCGCGGAAGTGGACCTTCTCGACGAAGCCCTGAACGCGCGCGCGCACCTCGACGGTCTCGAGCCCCGTGACGGTGCCGGTCGCCTCGAGGTCGACGCTGATCTCGCGCTCGACGGGCTGCGCGACCGTGACCTCGGGCGGTGGCGGCGGCATCTGCTCGACGCCCCCGCCGCACGCGTGCAGGGCGAGCGCGACCGCCACGGCGGCCGCGCGCAGCGGTTGCACGATGCGGACGCGGAACGGGCGTTGTGCCGATGAACGCATGGATGCCATTGCTGTCCCGAGTCGGGTCGGCTCTCGCGGTGGGTGGCGCGCCAGGGAGCCCGCGCGGCGTCACGCCGCGGAGGTTCGACGTAACACGACGATCGGGACCAGGGAACGGGGACCGCGCTCCACGCGCGTCGAACGCGGCGTCCCGGTCAGCTCTTCGGCTCGGGTCCGACGACGACGACGAAGGCCGCGTCCTTCGCGAGCGGCACGCCGGGCCAGGCCGGATTCTCGGCCTTCTTCTCGTCGAAGTAGGCGCGGTAGCCGATCGCCGACTTCACCTCGATGCCGCTCGCCTGCAGGGCGCGTAGCGCGGTCTCGCTCCAGGCGGGCGGCTGCTCCTCGGCGATCAGCATCGAGACACCGGGCTTGAGCACCATCCCGGCGAGCGCGCTCACCTCCACCTTCCACCCGCCCTCACGGAAAGCCGCGGCGAGCGCCTCGGCGAGCGCCTTCCCCTCGGCGTTGCCGGCCGAGTAGCTGAGCCAGGCGGTGCGCTCGGGCGCCGTCTCGCCCTTCAGGATCTCGACCATCGCGGCGCGCTCGCCGACGTCGGGAGCACGCGGACTCTCGGGGGCCTTCGCGGCGGCGGCCGGCTTCGGCGCGTCGGCGGCGTGCGCGATGCCGCCCGCGGCGTGCGCGGTGGCGCCGAAGGCGAGGGCGGCGACGAGGCGACGGAGCGAGCCGGCGGAGGGGGTGCGCATCCGATCCGTGTAGCCCGACTGCGCGCGCGTAAACAAGCGCCTGCGGAACCGAGTGAGGCACGACCGGCTCCGGAACGCGCCCGTCCGGCAGCGCGGCGCACGGTTGCGCGACGCCCCCGCGCGGGCAAAGCATGAGCCATGGTGCGAGAGAGCCAGCGCCTCGGGCTTCGCGCCGCCCTCCTGGCGGCCCTCGTCGTGGCGGCCGCCCCCGCGCGACCGGCAGCCGCCCTGGAGCCGCCGCAGACCGTGCCGCAGGTCGACCTCGCTCGCTACGTCGGGCGCTGGTACGAGCTCGCGCGACTGCCGAACTCGTTCCAGGACCAGTGCGTGAGCGACGTCACCGCGACCTACCAGTCGCGCGCCGACGGCCTGCTCGACGTCGCCAACCGCTGCCGCACGCCGGCGGGCGAGATCGACGAGGCGGTCGGCGTGGCGCGCGTCGCAGACGAGAGAAGCCGCGCCAAGCTCGAGGTCCGCTTCGCTCCGGCCTACCTCTCGTTCCTGCCCATCGTGTGGGGCGACTACTGGGTGCTCGCGCTCGAGCCGGAATACCGCTGGGCCGTCGTCGGCACACCGGACCGCCAGAACCTCTGGATCCTGGCGCGCGACCCGGCGCTCGCGGACGCGGAGTACGCGGCGGCGCTCGCGAAGGCGCAGGCGCAGGGCTTCGACGTGAGCCGGGTCATGCGCACGAGCCACACCACGACGGATCCCGCCGCGCCGTGACGCGCGCCGCTCAGCGCGCGCCGGCGGGAGTCGGGCCGGGCGCCGGGTGCAGCGGGAAACCCTTCTGCTTCATGCACTCGGCGTAGATCGTGATCGCGACCTTCGAGGCCTGCGTCTGCGGCGACACGGTCTCGGTCTCGCGCACGGCCTTGTCGGTGCACTCGGCCTGCGCCTTCGCGAGCGCCGGGTCCGCGGGTGCGTGCGGGGCGGTCGCGGCCGGCTGCGGCCGCGTGCGCGACGCACAGCCGTCGAGCACCACGATCGTCGCGATCCCGGCGGCGAACGCCCCGGCGACGCGGAGAGAGATGCGGTCGAACGATCTCGGCATGGCGCCCTGCCTAGCAGACGGCCCGCGACGGCCGAAGCGCCCGCCCACGCACCGCGCTAAAGACGCAGCGCGCTGCGCGCGCGCGTCGCGAGGCCGCGCAGGTCGAGGCCCTGCGAGCCGCTGCGGGCGCGCGCGGCGAGGTCGTCGAACAGCCCGTAGACCACCGGCGTCACGACCAGAGTGAGCACCAGCGACAGCGTCTGGCCACCGATGACCACGATCGCGATCGTGCGCCGCTCCTCCGCGCCGGGTCCCGTGCCGAGCGCGAGCGGCAGCATGCCGGCGACCAGCGCGAGGGTGGTCATCAGGATCGGCCGCAGCCGGTCGCGGCTGCCCTGCAGGATCGCGTCGGCACGCGCCATGCCCTTCGCACGCAGCTGCTTGATGTGGTCGACCTGCAGGATCGAGTTCTTCTTGACGACGCCGAAGAGCACCAGGATGCCGAGCGCGGAATATAGGTTCAGCGTGTCGTTGAACAGCCAGATCGACAGCAGCGCGAACGGCACCGCGAGCGGCAGGGACAGCAGGATCGTGATCGGGTCGATCAGGCTCTCGTACTGCGCGGCGAGGATCATGTACATGAAGACGATCGACAGCAGGAACGCCCACAGGAACTCGCGGAACGCGCGCTCGAGCTCGCGGCCGCGACCCGAGACGGCCGTGGTGTAGCCGGGCGGCAGACCGATCTCCCGCACCGCCGCCTGCATCGCCTCGAGGCGGTCGCCGAGGGCGTAGCCCGGCGCGACCGTGGCGCGCACGGCCGCCACGCGCTGTCGGTCGAGGCGGTCGATGCGCGACGCTGCGACCCCGGGCTCGAGGCGGGCGAGCGTGTCGAGACGCACGATGCCGCCGCCGGGACGCGCGACCCAGAGTCGCGCGATGGTCGCCGGATCGTTGCGGTCGCCGTCCTCGAGGCGAATCTGGACGTCGTAGTCCTCGTTCACGGTCGCGTCGATGAAGCGCGACACTCGCTCGTCGCCGCCCACCATCAGGCGCATCGCCATCGCCACGTCCTCGACGTCGACGCCGAGGTCGGCGGCGCGGTCGCGATCGATCACCACGCGCAGCTCCGGCTTGTCGAGCTTCAGCGTCGTGTCGGCGTCGGCGATGCCGCCCATCGCGAGCGCCTTGTCGCGCAGCTCCTCCGAGAGCCGCGCGAGCGTCTCGAGCTCCGGGCCGCGGATGTTGAAGTCGATGTCCACCGAGGCGCCGCCGATGTTGAAGGCCGGCGCGTTGCGCACCGAGATGCGCAGGTCCTTGAACTTCCTGAGGCGGGCGCGGAGCTCCTGCATGACGTCGCGCTGCGAGTAGTTGCCGCGGAACGCACCGAGCGGGTCCAGCCGGACGAGGCTGCCGAGAAAGCGCGGGAGCGAGAAGTAGCGCTCGCCGTGCGGCGCGATGCGGACGTAGCCGCGGCCGCTGTTGGTCGCGTCGAGGAAGCCGCCGCCGACGGTGGTGAGCACGGTCTCCACGCCGCGGGTCGCCCTGATCTCGGCCGCGACCGCGCGCATCGCGTCGTCCATCGCGGCGATGCTCGTGCCCTCGGGGGCGGTGACGTTGATCTCGAACTCCGCCTCGTCGACGTCGCTCGGGATGTACTCCTGCTTGATGAATCCGTAGAGCGGGACCGACGACAGGATCACCAGCAACCCGACGACCGCGACCAGCGTCGGCCGCGCGAGCGACCACTCGAGCGCGGCGGTGTACCAGGTGTCGAGCCGCTCGTAGAAGCCGCCGCGCGACTCGGCGACTCCGCCCTCGTGACGGCGCAGCAGGCGCGCGCTCATCATCGGCGTGAGCGTGAAGGACACCAGCAGGCTCACCAGGATGGCGACCGCCGCCGTGATGCCGAACTGGTAGAGGAAGCGCCCCGAGATGCTCGACATGAACGAGACCGGGACGAAGACCACGACGAGGCTGAGCGTGGTCGCGAGCACCGCGAGACCGATCTCGGCGGTCGCCGCGCGTGCCGCCTCCATCGGCTCCATGCCCTTCTCCTCGACGAAGCGGAACACGTTCTCGAGCACGACGATCGCGTCGTCGATGACGACGCCGACCATGAGCACCAGCGCGAGCATGGTGACGCCGTTGAGCGTGAAGTCGAGCAGCCACATGAAGCCGAAGGTCGCGATCGTCGAGGCCGGGATCGCGATGCTCGCGATCACCGTGGAGCGCCAGCTGCGCATGAACGCCAGCACGACCAGCGAGGCGAGGATCGCGCCCAGTACCAGGTGGAGCGTGATCTCGTGCAGCGCCGCGTAGATGTAGCTCGACTGGTCGCGGATCACCTCGAGGCGCACGTCGGGCGGCAGCTGTGCCGCGACCTGCGCGAGATTCGCCTTCACCGCCTCGATGACCTCGACGGTGTTGGCGCCGGTCTGGCGGCGAACCTCGAGCACGACGGTCGGGACGTCGTCGAGACGCGCGACGGTGCGCTGCTCCTTGGTACCGTCCTCGGCGTGGCCGACGTCGCGCACGCGGATCGGCACCCCGTCGCGGGTCGCGATCACCAGATCGTCGAACGCGGCCGGATCGGCGATGCGGCCGATCGTGCGCAGGTTGCTCTCGACGGTGGCCGTGGTGACGTTGCCACCGGGCGTCTGGCTGTTCTGGCGCAGGATCGCGTCGCGTACCGCGGTGATCGGCAGGCCCAGTGCGGCGACGCGGTCGGCGTCGACCCAGACGTTGATCGCGCGCTCGAGCCCGCCGACGACGCGCACCTCGCCGACGCCCCGGGAGCGCTCGAGCTGGACCTTGACGATGCGCTCGGCGAGGTCGGTGAGCTCCCGCTGCGAGCGGTCCGCCGCCAGCGCGATCGACAGGATCGGGCTCGACTCGTTGTCGAACTTCGCGACCGTCGGCGGATCCATCTCGCGCGGCAGCTGCCCCAGAACGCCGGACACGCGATCGCGCACGTCCTGCGCGGCGACGTCGGTGTCGCGCGACAGCTCGAAGTTCGCGACCACGTTGGCCGTGCTGTTGCCGGTCACCGAGCGCATCTCGTCGAGGCCCTCGACGGTGTTGACGACCTCCTCGAGGCGCTGCGCGACCTCGGTCTCCATGTCCTGCGGGGCGGCGCCGGGCAGGGTCGCGCGCACGCGGACCTGCGGGATGTCCACCGTCGGGTAGCGGTCGATGCCGAGCTGGAAGTAGGCGGTGGCGCCGACCACGACGAGCGCGAGGATCAGCATGGCCGCGAAGACGGGCCGGCGGATGCAGACCTCGGCGAGCTTCTGCATGCGGCTAGGACCCGCTCACGGCCTGGCCGGCGGTCAGGTTGCCGGGCTCGACGATCAGTGACTCACCGGCGGCGACGCCGTCGAGCACCTCGATCGCGTCGCCGGCGCGGCGACCGAGGCGCACGCGCTTCTCGACCACCTTGCCGCCGTCGACGCCGAGCACCTTGCTCACGCCGGCGAAGGTCACGACCGCGCTGGACGGCACCAGGATCGCCGGCGCGTCCGGGTCGATGACGATCTCGCCGGTCGCGAACGCGCCGGGACGGAGCTCGTCCTGCGTGTTCGGCACCTCGGCCTCGATCATCACCGTGCGCGTCGCCTCGTCGACGGCGGGGCTGACGCGCGCGACCGTGCCGCGCGCCGTGCTCCGCTCGCCCTCGACGCGCACGCTCACCGACTGCCCGACGGCGACCCGCGCCGCCTCGCGCTCGGGGACGGCCAGGCGGAGCCGCAGCGGGTGCATCTTGACGATCGTCACCACCGGCGCGCCGACGTCGAGATAACCGCCGACCGAAAGGTGGCGCTCGCGCACCGCGCCGTCGAACGGCGCGCGCAGGGTCGCGTCGGCGAGCTGCTGCTCGGCGATGCGCAGCTGGGTGTCGCGCTCGGCGACCACCGCGGCACGGCTCTGGACCTCCTCGAGCGCCTCGTTGTAGCGCGCCTCGGCGACCCGGTACGCCGCCTCGGCGCCATCGAGCTCGGACTTCGCGACGATGCCGTCGCGGTGCAGCTCGACCATCCGGCCGCGGGTGAGACGCTCCTGCTCGAGCACCGCCCTCGCCTGGCGGACCAGCGAGGCGTCCTCGGGCTTCAGCGCGCCGCCGCCCTCCGCCGGCAGCCCGAGCCGGGCGCGCGCCTGCGCGAGCGCCGTCCGCGCCTGCTCGACGCGCAGCCGGAAGTCGGTCAGGTCGAGCACGGCGACCGGGTCGCCGGCCTTCACCACCGAGCCCAGATCTACCGGCAGCTCGGCGAGCCGCCCGGCGACCTTGGTGTTCAGCACCACCTGGTCCTCGGCGGCGAGCGTTCCGGTGGCGGTGACGGTGACCGGCAGGGCGCCCGCCGTGGCCGGAACCAGACGGACCTGTCGCGGCGCATCGGCGCCGCTCGGGGCGGTCGCACCCGCGGGCCGGCCGTCGGCACAGCCGGCGGCCGCGCCGGCCGCGAGGCCGAGCAGGCCGAGCACCGGGGATCGCCAGCCGCGTCGAGACATCGTCTTCTTAGACCATGAAGCACCGCCTCGCGCGACGGAGCGTCGTCGCCGAGGCGCACCTCCGTCGACCGTGCGAGCGGGCATCGGCGCTTGGACGGCACGACGGACGACCGATTCGACCCGATCCTCGCCGAGCCGCCGATTGAACCGATCGCGCCATTCTGGGAGGGTCGGGCATGCGCATCGGAATCGGCATCGGCGAGATCAGCGGCAACCCGGCGACCGTCGACGACCTCGTCGCCCAGGCGCGCGCGGCCGAGCGGGACGGTTTCGCCTCGGGATGGTTCGCGAACATCTTCGGCATGGACGCGATCCTCGCCTGCGCGCTGTGCGGCCGCGAGACCAGAACCATCGAGCTCGGCACCGCCGTCACCCCCACCTACCCGCGCCACCCGACGGCCATGGCGCAGCAGGCGCTGTCGGCGAACGCGGCGTGCAAGGGGCGCTTCACGCTCGGCATCGGCCTCTCGCACCAGCTGGTGATCGAGGGGATGCTCGGCCTCTCGTTCGCGAAGCCGTACAGCCACATGCGCGAGTACATGGCCGTGCTCGGGCCGCTGCTGCGCGAGGGCAAGGTGGACTTCGCCGGCGACGAGTTCCGCGTCCAGTCGACGCTCGCCGTCACCGGCGCCACGCCGCCGCCGATCCTGCTCGCGGCGCTCGCGCCGAAGATGCTGGCGCTCGCCGGCGCGCAGGGCGACGGCACCATCACCTGGATGACCGGCCCGAAGACCTTGCGCGAGCACACCGTACCGCGGATCGGCGAGGCGGCGGCGAAAGCCGGACGCCCGGCGCCGCGCGTCGTCGCGGGTCTGCCGATCGTCGTGACCGAGGACGTCGCCGCGGCGCGCGAGGTCGCGAGCCGCGCGTTCCAGGTCTACGGCTTCCTGCCGTCCTACCGAGCGATGCTCGACCGCGAGGGCGTCGAGGGCCCCGCCGACGTGGCGGTGGTCGGCGACGAGAGCGCGGTCGGCGAGCAGCTCACGCGTCTCGCGGAGGCCGGCGTCACGGACTTCCTCGCCGCGATCTATCCGGTCGGCAAGGATCCGGCGGCGTCGCTCGCGCGCACGCGCGCCACCCTGATCGGTCTGCTCGGGCGCATCTGATAGACCGCGGCGCTTTCGCGCCGCTGCACATGAGAGACCGCGGCGCTTTCGCGCCGCTGCACATGAGAGACCGCGGCGCTTTCGCGCCGCTGCACATGAGAGACCGCGGCGCTCGCGCGCGGCGGCACAGCGAACGCGGAGGGCGAGAGATGGCAAGCGAATCGACCCTCGACGACCTCGACATCGTCGGCAACCGGACGTTCGGCGAGCACGGCTACCCGCACGACGCGTGGACGCGGCTGCGTCGCGAGTCGCCGCTGCACTGGTTCGACCGGCCGAACGCGCAGCCGCCGTTCTGGGCGGTCACCAAACACGCGGACGTGGTCACCGTGTCGCGCCAGCCGAAGCTCTTCCTGAACGCGCCGCGCCTCGCCGTCTTCCCCGAGATCCCGGAGATGAAGCCGGAAGACCGACCGGCGCGCCACCTGCTGAACATGGACCCGCCCGACCACGCGCGCTACCGGAAGCTCGCGAGCGCGCGCTTCACGCCGCGCGCGGTGCAGTCGCTGCGGCCGTCGATCGAGAAGATCGCCGACGATCTGCTCGACCGCCTGGTCGCCGACGGCGGCACGCACGAGTGCGACTTCGTCGAGACGATCTCCGCGCGCCTGCCGCTCGAGGTGCTGGCCGACCTGCTCGGCGTGCCGCGCTCGGACTGGAGCCTGCTCTTCCAGTGGACCAACGAGACGATCGGCGCGAGCGATCCCGAGTACCAGCACGGCTCGACCGCCAAGGAGACCGGCGAGCGCGCACGTCTCGCCCTCTTCCAGTACTTCGTCGGCATGGTCGAGGAGCGTCGCAAGCGCCCGACCGACGACATCGTGAGCCTGCTCGCGCACGCCGAGCTCGACGGCGCCGAGGTGCCGGCGTTCGAGCTGCTGTCGTACTACTTCCTGCTCGTCGTCGCGGGCAACGAGACGACGCGCAACGCGACCTCGGGCGGGCTGCTCGCGCTGATCGAGAATCCCGCAGAGCTCGCCAAGCTGCAGCGCGATCCGACGCTCATCGACTCCGCGGTCGAGGAGATCGTGCGCTGGACGACGCCCGTCATCCAGTTCTGCCGCACCGCCGCCGAGGACACCGAGCTGCGCGGCCAGAGGATCGCGCAAGGCCAGTCGCTCTGCCTCTTCTACCCGTCGGCAAACCGCGACGAGGAGGTCTTCGACGACCCGTTCGCGTTCCGCGTCGACCGCAACCCGAACCCGCATCTCGCCTTCGGCATCGGCGAGCACTTCTGCATGGGCGCGAACCTCGCGCGCCTCGAGCTGCGCGTCGCGTTCGCGAAGCTCGCCGAGCGGATCGCTGCGATCGAGCTCGCCGGGCCGGTGTCGCGGCTGCACTCGAGCTTCGTCGGCGGCATCAAGCGCGTGCCGATCCGCTACCGACTCGTACCGCGCGCGGCCTGACGGCATCGCTCGAGTCGCGGCTTGAACGGCGCCGGCACACGGTAGTCGAAGCGGGGAACGGATGAGCCCTACCGACACTCCGGACGACGCCGAGCTGGTCCGGCGGCTCGCGCACCTGCCGGTCGAGCGCGACACGGCCGCGCACTACCGCGGCTATCTGCGCCGTGAGCTGGTGATGAACCGCTGTGACGACTGCGGCTTCTGGCACCATCCGATGCGCCCGATGTGTCCCGCCTGCTGGTCGTGGCGCGTCGAGCCGGCGGCGGTGAGCGGACGCGGCACCCTGTACCTCTGCACGCTGCTGCACCAGGGCCCACCCGCGGACGGGGTGGACTACGCGCGCGGCCCGCACCCCGTCGTCACCGTGCAGCTCGAGGAGCAGGCGGGCCTGCGCTTCACCGGCACGATGGTCGGCTGCGCGCCCGACGCGATCCGCATCGGCATGCCGGTCGAGCTCACCTGGATCGAGCGCGGCGGCTGCCCATACCCCGCCTTTCGGCCCGCCCCGATCGCGGCGGGCGCTTGACGGTGCGCAACCCGATCAAGGACCGCGTCGCGATCGTCGGCGTCGGCAGCACGGGCTTCACGCGCACGAACGAGCGCAGCGCGCTCGCGCTGGCGCTCGACGCCGCGACGCGCGCGATCCGCGACGCCGGCCTCGGTGCGCACGACGTGGACGGGGTGATCGCCGTCGGCGAGCCCGGGGCGCCGAGCCCACCGGCGCTCGCGTCGGCGCTCGGGCTCGACACCGTCAAGCACTGGACGCGGCCGGCACCGGTGATCCTGTTCGCGATCGTCGACGCGGCGAACGCGATCTTTGCCGGCAGCGCCGACACCGTGCTGGTGGTGTCCGCGCTGCTGCGCCCGCGTGGCACGTCGCGCGGAGCGAGCGTCGACCCGCTTCGCCCGCAAGGAGTCGCGGCCGTGCCCCGCGTCCCCGAGAGCATCGCGCTCGCACCGGCGTACGCGGCGTGGGCGAGCCGCTGGCTCGACGAGCACGGCGCGACGCGCGAGGCGTGGGCGCGCATCGCGGTGAACGGCCGCACGAACGCGCTGCGAAATCCGCTCGCCGCCCTGCGTACGCCGATCACGCTCGCGGACCACGCGGCCGCGCGCATGGTCCGCGAGCCACTCGGCCTGCTCGACATGGACCTACCGGTCGACGGTGCCGACGCCTTCGTCCTGACCTCCGCCGAACGCGCGCGCGCGCTGCCCCACCCCCCGGTGCTGCTGCACGCGACCGCGACCGGGATGGTCGGCGAGAACACCGAGGACCAGCTCGCGAGCCTCGCGCGCCACGGACAGCACGTCGTCGTCGAGCAGCTCCGCGCGAAGGGTGACTTCTGGATCGACGACGTCGACGTCTACTGCCCCTACGACGGCTTCACGGTGATCGCCGCGGCGTGGATCGAGAACGCCGGCTGGTGCCGTCCGGGCGATGCGGCGCGCTTCCTGCGCGCGCACTGGGTGGACTCCGAGAGCCGCGTGCTGATCCGCGGGCGCGTGCCGATCAACCCGCACGGCGGCTCGCTTTCGGAGGGCGGCACGCGCGGCACGGGGCACCTGCGCGAGGCGGTGGTGCAGCTGCGCGGCGAGGCGGGCGATCGGCAGGTCGCGGATGCGCGCACGGCGCTGGTCACCCCGGGCGGGTTCTTCTTCAACGCGCAGGGCGTGCTGCTGCGAAGGGCGTGAGCCGCGCCGAACGGCGTGCGACGGGCGTGAGCCGCGCCGGACCGCCGTGCGACGGCGCGACCGCCGTCGGATCGCGCCGGCCGCGCGCCGTCAGCGCTTGGTCGACGAGCTGCGCGGCACGTCGCGGAACGGCACGTCCTTGTCGAGCGTGCGCTCGCGCGGCATGCCGAGAACGCGCTCGGCGACGACGTTGCGCGCCATCTCGGTCGTACCGCCGCCGATGCAGGTGACCTGTCGCATCAGGAAGTCGGTGCCGCAGGCGGCGAGCCGGCCGTCGTCGTCGCTCCACACGGCGCCCGCGTCGCCGGCGATCTCGAAGGCGATCGTGCTCTGCCGAGGCGACGCGATGCAGTGGTAGACGCGCGCGACGGCCGACGCCTGGCTCGACATCGTGCCGGTCGCGATCCCCTCGGCCACCCGGTGCTGCAGCTCGCGTCCGACCACCTCCAGAACGCGCGCCTCGCCGACCCGCTCGCGAACGGAAGGGTCGTCGAGGCGACCCGCGGCACGCGCCACGTCGAGCGCGCCGGTGCCGCCCGCGCCACCGTGGACCGTGCCCGCGGGGAACGTCACCAGCGGCGAGTTGTAGGACATCCGCTCGTGGAACATCCAGCGCGTGCCGACCGTCCAGCCGTCGTTCACCTCGCCGACGCGATCGGCATCCGGCACCCGCACGTCGTTCAGGAACTCCTGGCAGAACTCGCGGTTGCCGTTGAGCATCTCGATGCGGTGGATCTCCACACCCGGCTGGCGGATCGGCAGGATGAACACCGTCAGCCCGGCGTGCTTCGGGACGTCCCAGCTGGTGCGCGCGAGGCAGAGCGCCCAGTCCGACCACCACGCGCCGGTGGTCCACACCTTCGAGCCGTTGAGCAGCCAGCCGTCGCCGTCGCGCACGGCGGTGGTCAGCGCCCCGGCGACGTCCGAGCCGCTGCTCGGCTCGGACAGGAACTGCATCCAGATCTCCTCGCCGCGCAGCATGGCGGGGATGTGGCGCAGCTTCTGCTCCTCGGTGCCGAACTCGAGCAGCACGGCGGCACACGGCGCGAAGGTCGGGACCTGCAGCCGGCTCGGGAACTCGTAGCCGGCGATCTCCTCGTTGAGCACGCGCTGGTGCGCGGCGGTGAGGCCCTGACCGCCGTAGGCGCGCGGTACGCACACACCGGCGAGCCCGGCGTCGAACAGCAGGCGCTGTACCTCGCGTTCGCGGGCGACCGCCGCGAGCTCCTCCTCGTCGCGCACCGCGCTGCGCACGGTCATGACCGTCGGACCGATCGGCCGCAGGTGCGCGCGGGCGAAGGCGCGCGCACGCTGCCGGAAGCTCTCGATGTCTTCCATTGCTCCTCCGGATGCTCCTCCGGATGCTCCCCCGGTCGCTCCTCCGGACGCCGGCCCGCTCGTTGCCGTGCTCATGCGGCCTCCGTGCCGCGCTCGAGCAGATCGGTGATGCGCCGGCGGTGCTCCGCGGGCGTGCCGTGCAGCGCACGACCGAGCGTCACGCGACGCAGGAAGAGGTGCACGTCGTGCTCGAACGTGACCCCGATGCCGCCGTGCAGCTGCACGCAGTCCTGCAGCAGCTCGGCGCCGTGCTCGCCGACGTAGGCCTTCGCGACGCTCGCGAGCTCGGCTGCGTCGGGAGAGCCGGCGTCGACCGCCGCCGCCGCAGCGTCGGCGATCGCGTGGCTCGCCTCGAGCCACGCCTTCATGTCGGCGAAGCGGTGCTTCAGCGCCTGGTACGACGCGAGCGGGCGGCCGAACGAGTAGCGGTCCTGCGCCCACTGGACGGTCATGTCGAAGGCGCTCTGCATCGCGCCGACCGATTCCGCGACCAGCAGCACGAGCGCGATCTGCAGCTGGCGCTCGACGTGCCGATCGGCACCCCCGAGCTCGCCGACGAGGGCGGCGGCCGGGACGCGCACGCGATCGAACGATACGGTGGCGAAGCGGCGCGTGAGGTCGACGCTCTGCAGCGGGGTGATCGCGACGCCCGCGGCGTCGGCGGGAACGAGCACCTGCGCGAGGCCGCTCGCCGTGCGTCCGGTGACGAGCAGGTGGCTCGCCTGCGCCGCCGCCTCGACCGGACGCTTGACGCCGCTCACCACGACGTCGCCGCCATCACGGCGAATCTCGAGCGCGACCTGGCCGAGACGGTCGTTCGGACGCGGCTCGGCGTGGCACCACGTGGCGATCGACTCGCCGGCGATGAGGTGCGCGAGCACCGCCGCGTGCGCTTCGCCGCCGCTCGCGCTCAGCGCCGCGGCGACGACGCTGCACGGGACGAGCGGACCGGGCGCCGCGCGACGGCCGATCTCGTACGCCACCAGCGTGAGGTCGACCAGGCCGTGCCCGCTCACCGATCCGCCGCCGTGCTCCTCGGCGACCAGGAGCGAGGTCCAGCCGAGCTCCGCGCCGCGACGCCAGTAGCCGTCGGCGAACCCCGCTGCGTCGTCGCGCAGGCGGCGGATCGCGTCCGGCGAGGCGTGCTCGTCGAGAAAGCGCGACGTCGTCTCGCGAAGGAGCTCCTGGTCGGACGTCAGCTTCAGCAGCATGGGTCGCGCAGCCTCGAATGGATCACGACGGCGCGACACGATGCGCCAGGCGGTCTCCGGGAACGGGGAAAGCTCCGGACGTTTCGGACACCGCGGCGGTCTCTGTCAAGTGACGCCTGCAACGGCTCCGCCTGCAAGCCGTGCGGCTTCGGCACGGAGCGCGGCCTTGTCCACCTTGCCGCTGCTGCGCAGCGGCAGCTCGTCGTCGCGTCGCAGCCAGAGGTGGCGCGGCACCTTGTAGCTCGCGAGCTCGGCACGGCAGTGCGCGAGCAGGTCCGCGACGTCGACGGAGCGGGCGGCGACGACGAACGCGGCGACGTCCTCGCCGCGCGTCCCCGCCGGTACCGGAACGACGTGCGCCGCACCGACCGCTGGATGCCGCAGCAGCGCCGCCTCGACCTCGGCCGCGGCGACGTTGGCCCCCGCGGTCTTGATCACGTCCTTCAGCCGGCCGAGGAAGTGCACGGTACCGTGCGCGTCGACCCGACCGAGATCGCCCGTGTGGAAGTAGCCGGCGGCGTCGAAGCACTCGCGTGGCGACTGTCCGTCGTAGTGCGAGAGCAGGGTCGGACCGCGCACGCAGATCTCGCCCGGCGCGCCGACGGCGACCGGCTCGCCGCTCTCCGGGTCGCAGATCCGCACCTCGCGGCCGGCGGCGAGCCCGCCGTGGCCCGAGGCGCGCAGCGCGAGCGGTGCGGTCGACGGCCACGCGGTGAACATCGGGCCGGTCTCCGTCATGCCCCAGGTCGCGACCGCCCGGTGATCGGGCGGGTACAGCCGCGCCGCCCAGGGAACGTTCGCGCCGACGCCCTTGTGCAGTGCGAGCTTCGTCGACCCGAAGCGCGGATGCTGGAGCAGCGCCTCGGCCTGGTGCGGCCAGCCGAAGAACACGGTGCAGCGCTCCGCCTCGAGGAGCCGCAGCGCCTCGCCCGGCTCGAACACCTCGGTCACGACGATCGCCGCGCCGGCGGCGAGCGTCGCGAGGCCGACCGCGACCAGTCCCGCGTTGAAGAAGAACGGCAGATAGCCCCAGACGCGGTCGTCCGGCTCGGTGCCGAGCGTCGCCGCGACGTCGCGCGCCGAGCGCGCGAGCGCGCGCTGCGCGTGCACGGTCCCCTTCGGCTCGGAGGTCGTCCCCGAGGTGAACGTCACGGTCGCCGGATCGGCGGGCGCGACCCGCGCCGTCAGCGCATCGGGCCACTCCGCCCCGAGCCCGTCGCCCGGCGCCGCGAGCGTGCGGACGGCGGCGTCCGGATCGTCGTCGAGCCACACGACGCCGCGCAGCGCCGGCAGCGCGACGTTGAACACCGGAGCTGCAGAGCGCCCCGCTCCGGGCGCGATCTCGTCGAGCATCGCCGCGTAGTCGTGACGCAGGAAGCGGCGTACCGCGACGAGCAGCGCGACGTCGGCGCTGCGCAGGAAGTGCGCGAGCTCGCGCGGCCGTGCGAGCGTGCTCAGCGGCACGAGGATGCCGCCGCAGCGCCAGACGCCGAACGCGGCGGCGAGCCACTCGGCGCGATTTGGCATCAACAGGCCGACCCGCGCGCCGCGCCCGACGCCGCGCGCCGCGAGGCCGCGGGCGATCGCGCGCGAGTCGTCGCGCAGCGCTGCGTACGTGACACGCCGTCCCGCGGTGACGACGGCGTCGCGCGACGGGAGGCGTTCCGCGACGGCGTCGAGCAGCGCCGGCAGCGTCCGGGGCACGCCCGCTCCGCTCATCGCACGAAGCGCACCGGGAGACGATGCCAGCCGCGCACGGTGCTGGTGCGGCCGCGCTCGGCGTTCTCGAGGTCGAGCTCCCAGCGCGGGAAGCGCGCGAGGACCTCCTCGAGGGCGACGCGGCCTTCGAGCCGCGCGAGTGCCGCGCCGAGGCAGAAGTGCAGCCCGTGGCCGAAGCTCAGGTGGTGCTCGGTCCGACGCCGGACGTCGAAGCGGTCGGGATCGTCGAATCGTCGCTCGTCGCGGTTGGCGGACCCGTTGATCAGGAGCATGACCGCGCCCGCGGGAACGGTCGAGCCGTGCAGCGCGACGTCGCGCGTGACGTAGCGCGCCTGCACCGGCGACGGCGCCTCGAAGCGCAGGACCTCCTCGATCGCGCCGGGGATCAGACTCCGGTCGGCGAGCAGCAGCTCGCGCTGCTCGGGATGCCGTGCGAGCAGGTAGCCGGTCCAGCCGATCAGCCGCGTCGTGGTCTCGTTGCCGGCGGCGGCGAGCAGGGTCGCGTAGTTGACGATCTCGTCCTCGTCGAGGTTGCGCTGCACGCCGTTCTCGTCGACGAAGCGCACCGCGAGGAGATCGGTCATCAGGTCGTCCGCCGGGTGGCGGCGGCGGTAGGCGATGTACTCGCGGAAGCGTGCCTGGTCGGCGAGCACGGCGGCCTGGTCGATCTGCTTCGACACGCCGTCGCTCTCCATGCGCAGGCCGGCGTCGGTCCGGTCGCGGACCTCCTCCTGGTCGGACTCCGGGATGCCGAGCATCTCGCTGATCACCCGCATCGGCATGTCGGCGCCGAGGTCGCGCACGTAGTCGAAGCCGTCGTCGCCCACGAGCGGGTCGAGGGCGCGTGCGCACAGGTCGCGGATGCGCGCCTCGAGCGCTGCGACCCGGCGCGGCGTGAACACGCGACTCATGAGGCCGCGGTGCAGGTCGTGGATCGGCGGGTCCTCGAAGATGAACATGCCGCGCGGCAGGGCCACGTCGGCGCGGATCAGCTCGAGCAGCGTCCCCTTGCTGGAGACGAAGGTCTGCCAGTCGCGAGCGCACGCCTCGACGTCGGCGAAGCGGCTCACCGCGAAGAAGTCGAATCGGTCGTTGCGGTAGAGCGGCTGCTCGTCGCGCAGTCGCTTCCAGACCGGGTACGGGTCGTCGTCGATCTCGAAGTCGTAGGGATCGTAGTAGAGCTCGCTCGCACCGCCGGCCATCGACCGCCCTCCCCTCTCGCTGCACGGAACACGACGACCACCGCCGCCCGCGTGAGCCGCGACGGTTGACCGGCCGCGCGAGGGAGAATATTCCTCTACTTCTTTGAGAGTCAAGATTCCGCACACGTTGCCCGAGCAGCCGCGCTGCACGACGTCGGCGGACGTTTCGGGAACGACGCATCGACCGAGGACCATGACGACGCAGCCCGAGTGGACGGCCGCCATGCCGCAGCGGTCCCCGTGATGAACTTCGAGCCGTCACCTGCGGAGCAGGCGCTGCGCACGCGCCTGCGCGGCTGGCTGCGCGCGAACCTCCCCGAGGTTCGGAGCGCAGCGGGCCACGCGAAGCCGCACACGCCGGCCGAGAAGGTCGCCTTCGCGCGGCGCTGGCAGCGCAAGCTCCACGACGGCGGCTGGGCCGGGGCGTCGTGGCCGCGAGAGTACGGCGGGCAGGCGCTCACGCCGCTCGAGCAGCTCGCGTTTGCCGAGGAGTGCTTCGCGGCGGACGCGCCGGACATGATCGACATCGCGATCGGGCTGAACCTGACCGGTCCGACCCTGATCCACCACGGCACCCCGGCGCAGAAGGAGCGCTTCCTCGCGCCGATCCTGCGCGGCGACCACGTATGGTGCCAGGGCTTCTCCGAGCCCGGCGCGGGCTCCGACCTGGCCGCGCTGCGCACCAGCGGCAACGTGCGCGGCGACCGCATCGTGGTCAACGGCCAGAAGGTGTGGACGAGCTACGCGCAGCACGCCGACTGGTGCATCCTGATCGTCCGCACCGACCCGGGTGCAACCCGGCACCGTGGCTTGACGTTCGTGCTGCTCGACATGAAGACTCCCGGCATCACCATCAGGCCGCTGGTCGAGCTGACCGGGCTCGCCTGGTTCAACGAGGTGTTCTTCGACAACGTGGAGATCCCGCGCGACATGGTGGTGGGCGAGCTCCACCGCGGCTGGGACATCGCGATCACGACCCTGTCGCACGAGCGCGGCACGGTGGTTCCGTACCAGCGTCTGCAGCGACACCTCGACGGGATCGCGAGCCTCGCACGACGCCTCGGCAACGCACGGCGATCGCCGGCTCGGGATCCGCTCGTCCGGCAGCGTCTCGCGCAGCTCGCGATCGACGTCGAGCTGCTCCGCCTGTCGACCTATCGCAGCATCTCGGGCGTCACGCGCTCGGGCCGGCCGGGCCCGGAAGGGTCGATGCTGAAGCTGCTCTGGAGCGAGCTCGAGCAGCGCATGATGGACGCCGCGAGCGCGCTGTCCGGCGCGCACGCCCAGCTCGACGAGCACGCGCCGCAGGCGCACGACGCGGGACGCTGGCAGTACGCGTACCTCTGGTCGCGTGCGGCGACGATCTACGCCGGCACGTCCGAGGTCCAGCGCAACATCATCGCGCAGCGGGTGCTCGGCCTCCCCCGAGGCTGATCCGACGCGCGCAGAGGAGGAACGATGACCGCACCCCAGTCCGCGCAGACGCTCCGCCATCCCGACCGCTTCTTCATCGGCGGCGCGTGGGTCGAGCCGTCGTCCGGCGCCCGCATCGACGTGCGCGACAGCACCTCCGAGGAGGTCTTCCTGTCGGTCGCGGAAGCGCAGGTCGAGGACGTCGACCGCGCGGTCGCGGCGGCGCGCGAGGCGTTCGACCGCGGCCCGTGGCCACGCATGACGCACGCCGAGCGCGCCGTCTGGCTGAACAGGATCGCCGATGCGTGGACCAGCAAGGCGGACGCCTTCGCCGACACCTGGACGCGCGAGTCGGGCGTGCTGCACGCGGTCGCGAAGCGCGCGGTCCTCGGACCGATGCAGACCTTCCGCTTCAATGCAGGCCTCGCCGGCACCTTCGAGTGGGAGGAGCCGTACGTCTCGCTCGACGGCAAGCGGTCGCTGCTGGTGCGCGAGCCGGTCGGGGTCGTCGGTGCGATCATCCCGTGGAACGCGCCGAGCGCGCTGGTCGCGCACAAGGTGGCGCCGGCCCTGATCGCCGGCTGCACGGTGGTGCTCAAGGCGTCGCCCGAGGCGCCGTCCGCGCCCTACCTGCTCGCCGAGATCTGCGAGGAGATCGGCCTGCCGCCGGGCGTGTACAACGTCGTCACCGCCGACCGCGAGGTCTCGGAGAGAGTCGTCCGCCACCCGGGCGTCGACAAGATCACCTTCACCGGCTCGACGGCGGCGGGCCGGCGGATCGCGTCGATCTGCGGCGAGCGCATCGCGCGCTGCACGCTCGAGCTCGGCGGCAAGTCGCCGGCGGTGATCCTCGACGACTACGACCTGGACAAGGCAGCGGAGTCGATCGCGCAGACCGCGCGCTTCCTCACCGGACAGGTGTGCTCGTCGCTCACGCGCCTCATCGTCGGCCGCAGCCGGCACGACGCCTTCGTCGACGCGCTCGCGAGCCGCTTCGCGAAGGTGCGGGTGGGCGATCCGTTCGCGGCGACCACCGACATGGGTCCGCTCGCGATGGAGCGCCAGCGCGACCGCGTCGAGTCGTACATCGCGAAGGGCAAGGCCGAGGGCGCGCGCCTCGCGACCGGCGGCGGGCGTCCGCAGCACCTCGAGCGCGGCTACTTCGTCGAGCCGACGGTGTTCGCCAACGTCGACAACGCTTCGACCATCGCGCGCGAGGAGATCTTCGGACCGGTGCTGAGCGTGATCCCCGCCGACAGCGAGGAGCAGGCGATCGAGATCGCCAACGACACCATCTACGGCCTCAACGCGTCGGTGTTCACCAACGACGCGGAGCGCGCCTACGCGGTCAGCCGCCGGCTCCGCGCGGGCACCGTCGGGCACAACTCCTTCAAGACCGACTTCTCGATCGCGTTCGGCGGCTTCAAGCAGTCGGGCATCGGACGCGAGGGCGGGACCGAGGGAATGTACCCGTTCCTCGAGGCGAAGACGGTGATCCTCGATCAGCCGGGGAGGTAGCCGCGGGCGGATCGGAACCCACCCCCGCGTGGACGACGCAGAGGATGCCCGGACGTCGCGATCGGCCGATCGAGAGATCCGCGATCGAAACGGGCGAGCCTGGCGCCGCTCGGTGCGGGTCAGGCCACGACGCCCACGCCGTACGCCGCAAACCTCGGATCGTCACGAGCGTCGCCGCGCGCCTACGCGAGCCGGTAGCGCAGCGGCAGGTGCTTGAGCCCGGCGTTCACCGCCGATCCCAGCCGCTCGACCTCGCCCGCGACCTCGAACGACGCGAGCCGCGCGAGCAGGTGGCGGAAGACCGTCTCGAGCTCGAAGCGCGCGAGGTGCGCGCCCATGCAGAAGTGCTCGCCCGAGCCGAACGCGAGGTGCGGGTTCGGCCGGCGGTCGACGCGGAACGCGAACGGCTCCGCGAACACCTCCTCGTCGCGGTTCGCCGACGCCCAGAACAGCGCGAGCTGGTCACCCACGACGATCCTCTGCCCGCGCAGCTCGCAGTCCTCGGTCGCGGTGCGTGTGAAGTGGTTGATCGGGCTCACCCAGCGGAGGATCTCCTCGACCGCGTCGGGCAGCAGCGCCGGGCTCGCACGCAGACGCTCCCACTCGCCGCGGTGCTCGCAGAAGGCGAGCAGACCGCCGCTGATCGCGTTGCGCGTCGTCTCGTTGCCCGCCTCGACCATCAGCTCGCAGTACGACAGCACCTGCTCGGCGGTGAGCGGACGGCCGTCGATCTCCGCGCGCGCGAGCTCGCTCGTGAGATCGTCCCGCGGCTCGGCACGCCGCAGCTCGACCAGGCGCGCGAAGTAGGCGTGCAGCTCGCCGCGCGCGCGGCGGATCGTCTGGCCAGGCGTCTCGCCGGGGCGACGGTACTCCGGGTCGTCCTTGCCGATCACCTCGTTGGTCCAGCGGAACAGCAGCTCCCAGTCTTCGCGCGGCACGCCGAGCATCGACGCGACCACCGCGATCGGCAGCGGTGCCGCCACGGCGGCGACGAAGTCGCACTCGCGCGTCGCGCCGCCGGTCGCGGCGCGGTCGAGCAGCTCGACGGCGATGCGGTCGACCTCGAGCTGCAGCGCGCGCAGGGCGCGCGGCGTGAAGCGGCGGCTCGCGACGCGGCGCATCGGCCCGTGCCGCGGCGGGTCGAGCGTCACCACCATCTCCGACGGCATCACCGGCGCGTCCGCCTTGCCCAGGATGATGCCCTGCGCGCTCGAGAAGCGCAGCGGCTGCGACGCGACCGCGACGCAGTCGGCGTGGCGGGTGACCGCCCAGAACGGCCGGTAGCCCGGCGGTGCGAAGTGCGCGACCGGCGCCTCGGCGCGGAGCCGCGTCCACAGCCGCTCCGGACGGCCGTCGCGCGCGTAGCGGGCGGGATCGACGAACTCCATCGGATCGACGTCGATGCTCATGGCGTGATACGGAAGGTAGAACGTTATTCTCCGCGCAGTCAAGGTCGCGGGGCGAGCCGGAGCGAAGCGACGGAGGCCGTGTGAGCGAAGCGACCGACGCCATCGAGAGGTTCGTGGTCCGCGTCGACGAGGCGGTGCTCGACGACCTGCGGCGCAGGCTCGCGAACACGCGCTTCCCCGACCGGATCGAGGGCACCGGCTGGGAGTACGGCGTCTCGGTGGACGACCTGCGCGAGCTCGTCTCGTACTGGCGCGACGGATACGACTGGCGCGCGCAGGAGGCGCGACTCAACCGGCTCGCGCACTTCCGCACGTGCATCGACGGCCAGTCGATCCACTTCGTGCACGCGCGCTCGGCGCACGCAGACGCGCTGCCGCTGCTCCTGCTGCACGGCTGGCCGGGCTCGATCGTCGAGTTCCTCGACGTGATCCGCGTCTCACCGATCCGCAAGCGCACGGCGGCGAGGCACGCGACGCGTTCCACGTCGTCGCGCCGTCGCTGCCGGGCTACGGCTTCTCGGAGCCGACGCGCACGCGCGGCTGGGACGTGCGGCGCGTCGCGCGCGCGTTCATCGAGCTGATGCGGCGCCTCGGCCACGCGCGCTACGGCGCGCAGGGCGGCGACTGGGGCGCGCAGATCGCGACGCGCACCGGGAGTGCAAGGAGGCGGGCCTGTGGGACGGACCGGCGGAGTACGTCCCGGTCCCGACCGGCGTCGCGCGCTTTCCGAAGGAGGTGCTGCGCTACCCGCGCGCGTGGGTCGAGCGCCAGTACAACGTCACGCGCTGGACGGCGCTGCCGCGCGGCGGGCACTTCGCCGCGATGGAGCAGCCCGAGCTGCTGGTCGACGACGTGCGGAGCTTCTTCCGCACCGTCCGCTGAGGCGCGTGGGCACGACCGCGCCGCTCAGGCGATCTCCGGCCAGACACCGGGCGGCCGCGCGAGCGCGTCGATCAGCGAGCGTCCGTCGCGACGGATCGGGACCCCGTTCACCAGCACGTGACGCACGCCCTCGGGCTCCTCGGCCGTCAGACGCTCGGCACCCGCCGGGAAGTCCCGCACGCGTCGCATGGGTCCGGGATCCACCGTCGCGGGATCGAACACGCAGACGTCGGCGAAGTAGCCGGGACGGAGGTAGCCGCGGCGCACGAAGCCGAACAAATCCGCGGGCTCGCCGCTCGCCTTGCGCACCGCGGTCTCGAGCGGCATGACCCGGCGCTCGCGCACCCAGCGTCCGAGCAGGTCGGTGTGCAGCGGCGCGTCGCAGAGCTGGGCCACGTGCGCACCGGCATCGGACAGGCCGAGCACCACCTGGTCGTGCGTCAGCAGGTGGCGCACGGCGTCGATCTCGTCGTTGGCGATGTAGGCGCGAAAGCGCGTCCGCAGGTCGTCCGCGAGCGCCAGCTCACACATGACGTCGAACGGACTCGTGCCGCGCTCGCGTGCGAGATCGACCACGCGCCGGCCCTGCAGCTCGGGGAAGCGCTGCGACTCGGAGACCTCGAAGGTCTCCCAGCGCGGTTTCATCTCCGCGCGATCGAGGTCGGCGACGGCGCGCGCCCGCCAGGCCGCATCGCCGTACGCGGCGATGCGCGCCGCGCGGTCGCGCTGCATCAGCTCGCCGAAGACCTTGCCGACGTTCAGGCTATACGCGTCCTCCATCGTGAACTGCATGGTGAGCGGACGCGGCGTGACCTGCGGCCAGACCTGCACGCCGCGCGCGACGGCATCGACGTGCAGCCCGAGCTGCGGGAGGTGCCTGCCGCCTGGCGCCGCGAACAGCGGATAGCTGAACGGCCGTCCGACGCGCGGCTGCAGCGCGTAGAGGTCGGCGTAGGTGCACTGCTCGCCCGGCACCGCGACCAGCACCACGCCCTTCCCGGCCGCACCCGCGGCGAAGAACAGCGCCTCGGCCTCGTCGCGCGCTGCGAAGCGGCTCGGCACGGGCCTCCCGTCGATGCCGCGGTGCGTGTAGGCGAAGCTCGTCGAGAAGCCGGCCGCGCCGGCGTCGATCGCTTCTCCCACCAGCGCGCACATGCGCGTGATCTCGTCGCCGGTCGCGGCGCGCTCGTAGGCCGCGTCGCCCATGACGTACAGCCGCAGCGCGGTGTGACCGACGTAGGACGTGAAGTTCAGCACCGTGCCGCGGCGGCGGACTGCGGCGACGTACTCGGGATAGGTCTCGAAGTCCCACGGGATGCCGGCCGCGAGCGCCGCACCGTCCATGTCCTCGACGTTCTCGAGCGTGCGCGCGATCACGTCGTGGTGCTCGGGGCGCGTCGGCGCGATGGTGAAGCCGCAGTTGCCGGCGACGACCGTGGTGACGCCGTGCGACGACGACGGCCGCAGCGCGGGGTCCCAGAACACCTGCGCGTCGTAGTGCGTGTGGATGTCGATGAAGCCCGGTGCGACCGCGCAGCCGGCGGCGTCGAGCTCGACGTCGCCGCGCAGGCCGGGGCCGATCTCGTGGATCGTGCCGGCCGCGATCGCCACGTCCGCGACGCGTCCGGGTGCGCCGCTGCCGTCGAACACCGTCCCGCCGCGGATCACCAGCTCAGGCATCGCGACCTCGCCGCGAACGGTTCGCCTTCGCTTGCAACGATACGCGGCACGGCGTCATCGCCCGCTCCCGTCGCCGCGTCCGGACAGGACCTCCTTCAGGAGATCGACCGGGAGACCGACCGAGGTCCCGCCGTCCACCGGCAGCACGAGCCCAGTCACCTGCGCCGAGCGTTCGCTCGCGAGGAAGAGCGCCGCCTCTGCGACGTCGCGCGGCACCCCCTGGCGCCGGAGCGGCTGCGTGAAGCGGACGACCCGCTCCATGTCGTACGTCGTCATGTCGGTGCGGATGTGGCCCGGCGCGATGCAGTTCGCGCGGATGCCGGAGCCCGCGAGCTCGATCGCGATCGAGCGCGTGAGCTGCACCACCGCGGCCTTCGCGGCGCGATAGGTCATCACGCCGGAGCCGGGACGGAGCGCCGCGATCGACGAGACGTTCACGATCGCACCACCGCCGCTCTTCTCCATGTGACGTGCGGCGCGCTGGCTGCCGAGCATCACCCCGAGCAGGTTCACCTCGAGGCTGCGGTGGAAGTCCGCGAAGTCGTCGTCGAGGAAGCGGCGCATCGGCCCCGCGACCCCGGCGTTGTTGACCATGACGTGCAGCCCGCCGAGGCGCGCCACGGCGAAGTCGACGAGGTCCTGGACCTGCGCCGCGTCGGCGACGTCGGTCTGCTTGCAGAGCGCCGCTTCGCCGAGCGTGGCGCGGAGCCCCTCGGCGCGCCGGGCATCGACGTCCGCGATCACCACCCGCGCGCCCTCCGCGACGAACAGCTCCACGATCGCGCGGCCGAGGCCGCTCGCGCCGCCGGTGACGACCGCGACCTTGCCGGAGAGCTCCGTGCCCATCCCTCACCCCGCGCCCGCGACGCCCGCGATGCGCTCCACGCCGTGCAGGACCGTCCGGTGCATCAGCCGTCCGGAGTCCGCCGCGTACGGCAGCGCGCGGTGCATGACGCCGCAGTTGTCCCACATCAAAAGGTCGCCGATCTGCCACTCGTGGCGGTAGACGATCTCGCGACGCGTCGCGTGCGCGGTCAGCTCGTCGATCAGCTCGCGGCTCTCGCTCTCCGGAAGGCCCGCGACGTGGTCCACGGTCATGCCGAGGACGAGCGACTTGCGTCCGCTCGCGTGGCGCCAGACGAGCGGGTGATCCTTGACGCCGATCCGTCCCGCGCGTCGGCGATGCTCCTCCGCGGCGCGCCAGCTCGCCTCCTCCTCCGCGGTCGGGTTCGGGTTGGTCGAGCGATTCGACGCCTCGAGGCTGTGCACGACGCGCAGCGCCTCGCAGCGCTGCCGCTCGGACGGCGCGAGGTCGTCGTAGGCGGCGTAGGTGTTGCAGAACTCGGTCTCGCCACCGGTCGCCGCGAGACGGCGCGCCGAGAGCATCGTCGCCCGTGGCGGCGGCGCGTCGTCGAACAGTCCGTCGATGTGCCAGCCGATGGTCGCCTTCAGGTACTCGGCCGAAGGGTTCTCCTTCGGGTCGAGGGTGATCTTGAACACGACCTCCTGCGTGCCGTCGGGTCGCTTCGGTCCCTGCGGGACGACGTCACCCAGGTTGCGGCTGAACGCGACCTGCTCGTCGTCGTCGAGCCCGATCCGTGGGAAGAGCAGCACGCCGTGACGCTCGAGGGCCGCCAGGCACTCGTCCGCGAACGCCGGATCGAGCACGCGCTCGCGCGGCAGCGTCACCTTGGCGCCGATGCGCGGGGTCAGCGGGACGAAGTGATCGCTCATGGCGCTCTCCCTTCAGGCGTCCTCGACCCAGCGGTCCGGAAGCGTGTCGACGCCGTGCCGCGCGAAGATCGCGTCGATCTCGGCGACGTCCGACTCCGTCATCGCCCAGCCGAGCGCGCCGACGTTGTCCTCCACCTCGGCGACGCTGCGGCAGCCGACGAGCGCGGTGCTGACGACCGGATTCGAGACGGCCCAGCGCAGCGCGAGCTGCGGCAGGCTGCGGCCGTGGCGCGCGGCGAGCGCCTTCAGCTCGTCGACGACGGCGAGGTTCCTCGCGAAGTGGTCGGGGCCGAAGAGCGTGTCGAAGAGCTTGATCGAGCCCATCTTGTCGGCGCGCGCACGCCAGTCGTCGGAGCCGAAGCTGGTGTCGCTGCGGAGCGTGCCGGTGAGGAGCCCGTAGGCGAGCGAGCCGTACGCCATGACGCCGATGCCGTGCTCGCGGCAGTAGGGGAACACGTCGCGCTGCATGCGCCGGTCGAACAGGTTCCAGCCGTACTGCGCGACGTCGACGCGGCGCGTGCGCATGCAGGCGTCGATCTCGTCGCGCTTGAAGTTCGACACGCCGACGAAGCGCACCTTGCCCTCGCGCACGACGTCCTCGAGCGCACGCATCGTCTCCTCGTACGGCGTCACGTGGTCGGGCCAGTGCACGAGGTAGACGTCGATGCAGTCGGTGCCCAGGCTGGCGAGGCTCGACTCGAGGGACGTCCGGAGGCGCGCCGGGCTCGCGTCGCGCAGGTTCGGCTTGTCGCGGTAGCCGATGCCGAACTTGGTGACGAGGATCGCCTCCTTGCGACGACTGCCCAGCGCCTGCGCGAGGGCGCGCTCCGAGGCGCCGAAACCGTAGCCCTCCGCGGTGTCGAAGCAGTTGACGCCGAGGTCGAGCGCGCGGCCGACGGCGCGGGCGAACTCCGACTGCTCGATCGCGCCGTAGCCGCCGCCGATCTCCCAGCAGCCGAAGCCGATCGCCGAGACCTCGAGGCCCGTGCGTCCAAACGGTCGATGTTCCATCGCGCCCCTCCGAGCAGACCAGAAGCCGTGCACGGCTATCATGAGTCTAGTTTTGGTACAATGTCATTCTCTTTTCGGACCACCGGACGAAGCGCGGATTCCCCCCGGACGCCGCCCCTCGAGGATCGCCCGCTCGACCAGGCCGACGAGCCACGTGACGACGCGGATCGCCTGCTCGCGCTCGAGCCGCCAGTCGACCGCCAGGCGCTCGTACGTCGCGACGCTCCACAGGGCGTCGAAGAGCGCGGCGACGGCCACCCGGTCGGCCTTCCGCCAGCGCGCGGTGCGTGCCGTCACCGCGGCGAGCAGTGCTGCGCGCTGGCGCTCTCCCGCCTCCGAGAGCGTCGGATCGAGCGGCGGGCGCGGCTCGCGCGGATAGGACGAGACGTGCGCGAAGATCCGCGCCGTGACCTCCGCGACGTTCTCGAGGCGCATCTCCGCCAGGTCGATCCCGGCCTCCCGCTCGAGCCGCTGCATCACCGCGTCGCGCAGCAGCCGCTCGCTCGCGAAGTGCCGGTACACGGTGCGCTCGCTCACGCCGGCGCGCTCGGCGACCGCGCGCAGCGTCAAGGCGCGCCAGTCGCGGATCGACGAGTCGTGCAGCAGCGCCGAGCCCGCCGCGAGGATGCGCTCGCGCGTCCCGGCCGCACGCGCGCGGCGGAGCGTCGCGTCGTAGGGACGCCGGGCGCGCACGGCGCGTGTGCTCAACGCGCGATCCTCGGGTGCACCTTCACGCGAGCTTCGCCGACCAGCCCCCGTCCACCGGGATGACCGCACCGGTGACGAAGGAAGCCCGCTCCGACGCGAGGAACGCGCCGACCTCGGCGACCTCGTGCGGCAGGCCGGCGCGGAGCAGCGCGGCCTTCTCCTTGATGCCGGGGATGTCTGCCCCGGCGGCACCCATGATCTCGGTGAGGATGAAGCCCGGGCAGATGGCGTTCACCCGGATGCCGCGCGGGCCGCGCGACGACCGCGGCCCCTCGCGAACGAACACCTTCACGGAGGCCTTCCCCATCCCCGAGCCGGCCCCGGTGATCACCGCGACCTTGCCGTCGAGCAGTCCCATCGATCTCCTCCCGCCCGCCGATCACGGCCGCCGGCCGGCGATCCGAGGCGGATCACGGCAGGGAGACGGGCAGCGTCTCCCAGCCGCGAACCGTCGACGTCGACGCGAGCTTCGCGCTCGCGAGGTCGATCTCCCACTCCGGGAAGCGCTTCAGGATCTCCTCGAGCGCGACGCGCCCCTCGAGACGCGCCAGCGCCGCGCCGAGGCAGAAGTGCGTGCCGTAGCCGAACGTCAGGTGCTGGCCGACCTTGCGGTGGATGTCGAACCGGTCCGCGTCGGGGAAGCGCCGATCGTCGCGGTTCGCCGCACCGACCAGGAACAGGATCGCGCTTCCCTCCGGCACCGTCTGGCCGTGGACCTCGGCGGCGCGCGCGACGTACCGGCCGACGTAGGGCGCCGGCGGCTCGAAGCGCAGGAGCTCCTCGATCGCGTTCGGGATCAGCGCGTGGTCGCGGGCGAGCTCGCGACGCTGGTCGGGGTGCTCCGCCAGCACCTTGCCGGCCCAGCCGATCAGGCGGCTGGTGGTCTCGTTGCCGGCTCCCGCGACCACGTTCACGTAGGTGAGGATCTCCTCGCGCGTCAGCCTGCGGACCACCCCGGTCTCGTCCTCGAACTCGACCTGCAGGAGCTCGGTCATGAGATCGTCGGACGGGTGCTCGGCGCGCCAGTCGATGTACTCGGCGAACATCTCGCCGCTGAGCCCGCGCTCCGAGTACTCCATCGGCTGGCCCGCCTCCGTGCGCAGGCGGGCATCGACGGCGTCACGCACCGACTCCTGGTCCTGCTCCGGAATGCCGAGCAGCATGCCGATCGTGCGCATCGGCATCTGCGCGCCGAGGTCCGCGACGAAGTCGAAGCGTCCGGAGCCGACCACCGGATCGAGGCTGCGCGCGCAGAACTCCCGGATCTTCGGCTCGAGCGCCGCCACCTTGCGCGGCGTGAACAGACGCGACAGCAGAGCGCGGTGCACGGTGTGTCGCGGCGGATCCTCGAAGATCAGCACGCCGGGCGGGAACTCGATGTTCGCCTTGATCAGCTCCAGGACGGCGCCGCGCCCCGAGATGTACCGCTCGCGATCGACCAGCCCCTGCTCCACGTCGGCGAACCGGCTGACCGCGTAGAAGTCGTGCTTGTCGTTGTAGTAGAGCGGCCGCTCCTCACGGAGCCGCCGGAAGACGGGGTAGGGATCGGCGTAGATCTCGACGTCGTACGGGTCGTAGTAGACCTCGCTGCTGCCGCTGTCGCTCACCACGCGCCTCCTCCGGTCATATTGGAGTCAGACGCATGACACGATTGGCGGCGGCGGTCAATCACCTGCTGCCGCGATCACCTGCCGCACACGGTCACTTGCCGCGCGCGATCACCTCGATCTCGAACTGCCGGCCGGGAAACTCGATCAGCGTGTCGCTCGCCTTGGGGTTGGTCACGGTCGCGCGGTCGAGCTTCCAGCTCTGCGCCATGGTGAACTGCCGCGCCGAGTAGGTACGGTAGTCGTCCGACTTCTTGTGCCAGGAGCCCCGTCCGCCGGACAGGTACGAGTTGATCAGATTTCCCTGCCAGTCGTACTTCGAGGTGTACGAGCCGAAGCCGCTGAAGTCCTCCTTGTCGAGGCGGAGCACGATCTTGCCGTAGAGGTAGAAGCGGTCCTTCGGCGTGCCCTCGACGATCCACACGGGACGCCTGACGAGCACCGAGCCGTCGGCGACGGGCGCCCACGCGAGCTCCTTCGCCGCGTCGAAGTCGGGCTTCTGGTAGTTGAAGCGTGCGTCGGTCTCGTAGGTCGCGCGCCACCCACCCTGCGGCAGGGCCTCGAGCGAGTCTCCCGCCTGGACCATCGCGGCGCGGTCGAAGAAGAAGAGCTGCTCGCCCTCGCCCAGGAGCCGCCACGTGAAGTCCTCGGGCTTGGCGTCGAAGTAGCCGCCGTCGTCCTGTGACATGTCGCTGCCGAGGAAGCCGTCGGCGCGGTTGGTGGGCGTGACCTGACGTACGCGACGCAGCGCCGGCACGTACGACCAGGTCGAGTCGCGCCGCTGGTCGCGGTAGCGCCAGTTGAGGGTGTTGATGCCCTCGAGGTCGGCCGGTGCGTCGGTGGTGACGAACTGCTGGTAGAGCAGGTTCAGCGGATTCTCGGCGGGCGTGCGGTGCGGCTTCTGCCCGTCCCAGAACTTTTGATAGACGGTATTGACGGCCTCGCGGTCGCGTCCTCCGTGGGAGACCCAGCTGAGCCCGGTCGTGGTCAGGTTGTTGCCGATCGTCCAGTAGTTGTAGAAGTAGTTCCAGATCAGCTTGGTCCCCGCCTCGGGATCCTTCGGGTCGATGCTCGGGAACGGGGCGCCGTAGATGCTCGCGGGCTCCGAGCCGTCCTCGACCTTGCGGATCGAGCCGTTCTCGTCGAGCTTGAACTTGCCCGCGTTCTCCTGACCGGCCGCGACCCACTCCGGATCGACGACCTGCGTGCCGGGCTTCGGCTCGACGACCTGGTGCCGCCACTCACCCCGCTCGTAGCGCCCGAGGAACTCCTTGGGCAGGAGGTCCTGCGCATCCGCGCTGCTGCCGCGGTCGAGCCAGGTACCGGGCTCCAGACCGGCACGCACCGGTGGAGGCGCGGCGAGCGCGAGCAGGAACAGCACGACGAGGAACCGCATGAGCTTGCGCATCTCGACACCCTCCAGCGCGCAGCAGACCCTAGTTGAGCGAGAAGGTCAATTCCATTTGAAGAGAAGGTAGCTCTACTTCGCCTTCGCGCACGCCGGCGACCCGGCACGAGCCCGCCGGTCGGCGCGGCCGAGGCGTCAGGTGAGCCGGTGGAGGAGAATGTTCGCGATCATGGCCCCGTCGGGGAAGGACCCCGAGATCGCCGAGCTCATCCACCCCGCGTCCGAGATGAGCGTGACCCCGGTGATCGCCGTCGCGGCGTCGCTGCACAGGAAGAGCAGCGGATACGCCTGCTCCATCGGCGTGAACGGCTCGAGCCCCACCTGCGCACGGTAGTCGGCGGCGAAGGCGAGCCAGGTCTGCTCGTTGGCCTTCGCGAGCGGCGTGTCGGTCGGACCGGGGCACACGGCGTTGACGCGGATGCCGCGCTTCAGAAGCGGGAGCGCCTGGCGCGCGACGTAGGCGCAGATCGCCTGCTTGCTCGAGATGTAGTCGGCCTTGCCGCGCTCGGCGAACCAGCGCGCGGCCTCGTCGAAGTCGACGATGTCGAGCAGCTCCGAGAGCTGGGCGAGGTTCGGCTCCCAGCCCAGGCCGGCCGTCGACGAGATGAAGCAGATCGCGCCGCCGCGCCCGAGCATCTCGCCCGACACCATTCGGTCGATCAGGTGCCGGTGTCCGACGAAGTTGATGCGCTCGATGGCGGGCGTCCCGTCGGCGACGCCGGCGCAGGCGAACAGGGCGTGCACCGGGCCGCCGCAGGCGTCGACCGCGGCGTCGATCGACGCGCGCTCGGCGAGGTTCACGCGGATCTTCTCGACGCCCGCGAGCGTGACGTCCGCGAAGTCCATCACCACCACCTCGGCTCCCGCCTCCTGCGCGAGCCGGGCCGCGGCCGCGCCCATCCCCGTCGCGCCGCCCACGACCAGGACGCGCTTGCCGTCGTAGCGAAAGGCATCGAATAGTGACACTCGGCTCTCCTCCGGGGAAAACGTGATTTCCGATCCCGCGCCCGGCCGCTATCAGCGTTGACAGCGCTGTTCAATCTGCGAAAGGGTCTTTCCGCATGCTGAAAAGCGCCGACCGGACGCTCGACCTCTTCGAGGCCTTCGCGCGCCTCCAGAAGCCGCTCACGCTGTCCGAGCTCGCGCGCGAGCTCGGCGTCGCGCCGTCGAGCTGCTTCGCGCTGATCAACACGCTGCGCGACCGCGGCTACCTGTACGGCGCGGGCGAACGCCGGACGCTGTATCCGACGCGACGGATGCTCGACCAGGCGACCGCAGTGGCCGCGTGCGAGCCGCACGTGTCGCGCATGCTGCCGATCATGACGGCGCTGCGCGACGAGACGGGCGAGACCATCATCCTCGGGCGGCGCGAGAAGAGCGTCGTCGTCTATCTCCACGTCTGCGAGAGCCGGCAGACCGTGCGCTACTCGGCACGGCCCGGAGACCTGAAGCCGCTGCACGCGAGCGCGATCGGCAAGGTGATGCTCGCGTCGCTGCCGCGCGGCGAGCGCGCGAAGCTCATCGCGTCGCTGCCGCGGCCGCGGGTGACGGCGAGCACGCTCTGCGCGGCGACCGAGCTGGCCGACGACGTCGCCGCGGGCGAGCTGCGTGGCTACCAGCTCACGCGCGGGGAGAACGTCGCCGACGTCGTCGCACTGGCGATGCCGATCGTCGTCGGCGGCGACCTGCTCGGGCTCTGCGTCGCCGCACCGATGCACCGCATGGGCGGCAACGCGCCGGTCCGACATTCCAGGGCGATGAAGCGTGCCCTCGCGAGTCTCGCGAGGGCGGCCTGAACGCGAAGCGCGACAGCGAGAACCGCGCAGCGCCGGAGGTCCCCCGAGCGGCGACCGGCGGCGGAATGGAGGAAGTCCCCGTGGCGAATCCCAGACCGGAGGAGAAGCTCGAAGAGTTCCTCGAGATCCGCAAACCCGGAGCTCATCTCGAAGAGAACGTGGTTCCCGACGACTTCGTCTCGATGCTGCGCGTCGACCTGAAGAGCTACCCGAAGTTCCCGCGCGTGAACGACGGCGTCACCTACCCCCGAACGAGCCTCGACGTCCGGCAGCAGATCGACGTCGACTCCGGCGCCGAGCTTCCCGACTACTCCGGCCCTTACCGCGCCGACCTGCGCCTCACCGACTTCTCGAAGGCGGCGCTGGCCGGGAAGCTCCTGCCGTGGAGCGAGCGCTACCTGCAGCTCTGCGTCGACGGCTGGGCGACCGAGGTCGCACGTCGCTACGGCGCCGCGACCATGGCCGAGATCGAGTGGGCGGCCTGGAGCGACCAGGTCGTGCCCGAGCTCGCCCGCATGAAGGACGCGTTCCTGCCTCCGGGCACGCCCTACGACGATCCGAACCAGCAGGTCCCGGCGGCGGCTCGGGCGGGCACCCGCGTCGTCTACACCGGCCTGTTCACCCCGCGCGCCGACACGATCGACCTCGAGAAGCCGCAGCTCGTCACCTGGCTCCTCGGCAGCCACGAGTACCTGCTGCAGTGCATCGAGGCCTGGGCCACGCAGATCACGATGCGCTACGGGCTCGACGTGATGTTCGACATCCAGTGGACGCTGTGGGGCGATTCCGTGCTGCCCGGCGTCAAGAGGCTCAAGGCCGAGTACCTCGGCATCACCGGCAACACCGTCGCCGACTGGATGAAGGACCTGCAGCTCGACGCGACCGCGCTGCCCGGCAAGGCCTTCGATCTTTCCTTCGAGATGCCCGAGCCCGAGGTCGGCGTCATGACGTTCAACCGCTGCGTCGCCGTCGATCAGTGGGAGGCCATGGGGCGGCCGGACATCCTCGAGAAGAACTGCCACTCGACGTGCCCCAAGTCGATGATCGTCACGACCAAGCTCTACAACCCGAACATGAAGGTCGAGATCCTCGCGATCCCGCCCCGCGTCGACCCCGGTGACGTGTGCTGCAAGTGGCGCTTCAGCATGCGCGCGGAGGACGACCCGGAATACGTCCCGGCCGCGCCGGGCGCGTCGAAGCGCGCGGGCTGAACCGCGCGCGACGCCTAGCCGCGTGCGGTCTTGAGGTCGATCCCCATGCCGCTCAGGCAGAAGTGGTAGATCGCCCGGGCCGGGATCTCGACGGCGCCCTCGACGCCGCGCACGCGATCGTGGACGGCGGTGAGCACCGTGTAGTTCGTCAGCCGGGCGGCGCTCTCGACCGTCAGGTCGCGGCGCAGCGGCCGCGTGCGCGCCAGGTCGCCGATCAGCTCGACCAGCAGGTCGAACTGCGGCTTCACCGCCCGCGCGAGGTCCTCCGGGCGCGTCTCGGCGAGACGGTTCCCGTAGTTGGTGAGCGTGCGTGCGGCGCGGACCTCCTTGGTCCCGGCGAGCTCCACCAGGGTCTCGACGTAGGCGCGGAAGCGGAGCTGCGGGTCCTTGAACTTGGCGATGCGCTCCTTCAAGCGCGGCACGGTGTCGCGCGCGACCACCGTCTCGTAGACGGCGACCAGCAGATCGTCCTTGCTCGCGAAGTACTTGTAGAACGTCCGGATGGACATGCGGGAGCGCTCGACGACGTCCTGAACGGTGAAGTCGACGCTGCCCTTCTCCTGCAGGAGCTTGATGGCGGCGCTGACGAAGCGGTCGCTGCGCGCGTGCGCCCGCGCGCGCGCGGACTTGAGCGACCGCTCCATGCTCTGACGCTGCCACGCGGGGATCGCGTCGTCGGCGGGCTCCGAGACCGTCTTCACAGCTCTTCTGCTCCCCTCTTCGTCTTCCGTCACGGCGAATCCATCCCTCGCGGCACCCGGCACGGAACGACGATCGCCACCCTCCCGTAGCGAACGCGCTCTCGATCGTCGATCTCCCGGAGACCGCCTCCTCCAGTGCCCGTCGCTCTTCGGATCGCGCCGTCCGCCGGCGCGGGCCCCCTCGCATGCACCACCGAGGCGGCACGCGCACTCTCGCAAACAACGCTATCGAGTTTGGAGAATGGCCTTGCATTTCTTCGCATACGACGCGATACCAGGCGCCGCCGCTCGGGAGCCGGACACGCGAGCCAGGAGGGAGCTGCGCTGATGGAAGGTCGGTGGAGCGTCGAAGCGACCAGCCGCAGGCTGGCGCTCGTGATGGTCGTCGTGGCGGGCACGGCCGTGGCCGCTCTCGCGAGCGCACGTCCCGCGTACGCGCTGGCTCTCGACGAGGAGGGGATCTTTCGCCTCCGCGTGCGCGCGTACAGCCAGGTGTCGATGGCGACGCAGGACGGCCAGAAGTTCGTCACCGACCCGCCGAAGTTCACCGGGCAGGTGATGCAGTGGCGCAACTTCGCCAACCCGGAGTTCGAGGTGAAGGCGACGTCGCTGCTGCCGAAGGGATGGCTCGACGAGCTCAGCGGGCGGCTCGCACTGTGGGGCTTCTACGACGGCCTCTACGACTTCGGCCCGGCGCAGTACCGGGAGCGCGCGGCCGAGATCAAGTTCCACGTCAACCCGCACGGGGCGTTCCAGACCAAGGGAGACTCGCGCAACCAGGCGATCGCCGGCAACGGTCTCGCGCGCAACGTCCGCGACATCTACGGGCGGCGGATCCGCGTCAACGAGGCGTACGTCGACGTCACCAAGGGCCCGCTCTTCGTCCGCGTCGGCCGCCAGGCGATCTCGTGGGGCGAGGCGGACACGATCGGCCTGCTCGACGCGAACAACCCCTTCGACACCACGATCGCGCCGGGCATCTTCATCGACCTCGACGAGTCGCGCATCCCGCTGTGGACGCTGCGCGCGACCTACCAGCTCTTCAGCAAGCTCGGTCCGATGACCAGCGGCTTCCTCGACACCTACTGGGTCCCGGGCTGGCTCGACACGACGATCTCGCCGCTGCAGATGCAGAGCGCGAGCCCGTACTCGGCACCCCCTGGCGCGCCGCCGAACAACATCGAGGTGTTCCAGCTCCGGCCGCAGCAGAAGACGGGAAACTCGCGCTGGGGTGCTCGCTTCCAGACGGTGATCGGCGACTACACGACGAGCATCTGGTTCTACAAGACGTTCCCCACCGAGCCGGTCCCGCTCAACTTCGGGATCTCACCCGCAACCGGTCGTCTGGTCACCTCGACGGAGTCGCCATTGATCAACGTCGCCGGCGTCGCCGCGTCGTTCTACAGCAGCATCGTCGACGCGATCGTCCGCAGCGAGGTGGTGGTGTTCAACAACCAGCCGGGCTTCCGCGTCGACACGAACATCACCCCCGGCCTGTCGGCGGAGTGCAACGCGCCGGGCCCGAAGAACCTCGCGCTCTGCGGCCGTTACGACAACATCAACCTGGTGCGCGGCGAGTTCGGCATCGACAAGAACGTCTTTCTACGCTGGCTCAACCCGGCGAACAGCTTCATCTGGGTGACGGCGCTCGTGTTCACCGCCAACCCGGACGAGACGAAGTACAAGGACTATCGCGCGAGCGGTCTCCTGAAGCCGTCCGCGCTCATCCGTCAAGGCAAGGGCGGCGCGCCCGCCGGCTCGGTGACCGCGGGCTGCGACGGCAAGCCCGGCGGCTGCGACTTCGTGAACAATCCTTCGTTCGAGTTCTTCGTCCAGTCGCACCTGGAGTCGAACTTCCTGCACGGCAAGATGCCGGCGGGCATCACGGCGGTCATGAGCAGCCGCGGCGCGCTCACGATCTTCCCGGACGTCGCCTACCGCATCAACGACTCGTTCATTCTCAGCGCGCGCTACATCAACATCCACACCTTCGGCAGCGAGAACAACGGCTTCACGCCGGGGCCCGGCGTCTTCCGCGACCGCGACGAGGTGTGGCTGCGCGCGACCTACCAGCTGAATTAGTTTAACGAGGGGTCTCGCGACCCCTCGCCCCATCGGGCGAAGCCCGACGGGGCCCCACTCCCCGCGCTCCCTTCGGTCGGCCGCTCGGCTTCGCCTTCGCAGAGGGGCCGTGCCGGGCGAGGCCGCGCGCGGGGCTCGCGACGTTGTCGCCGAGGGGTCTCGGAACCCTCGCCCCGGGCGATTCCCTCGAGGGGGCACGCGACCCCTCGCCCCATCGGGCGAAGCCCGACGGGGCCCCACTCCCCGCGCTCCCTTCGGTCGGCCGCTCGGCTTCGCCTTCGCAGAGGGGCCGTGCCGGGCGGGGCGGCGCGCGTGGGTCTTGGTAAGGGGCGTGGGGGGCTCAGCCGGCCATGGTGTAGCCGCCGCTGACGCTCAGCACCTGGCCGGTGACGTGGCTCGCGAGGTCGGAGGCGAGGTAGAGGACGGCTCCGGCGACGTCCGACGCCCTGCCGAGGCGCCCGCTGGGGTAGCGACGGACCATGCGCTGCACGATCGCGTCGTCCGGATCGACGACGCTCTCGTCCGTGAGCGTCGTTCCCGGCGACACGCAGTTCACGGTGACGCCGCGCCGGCCGACCTCGCGCGCGAGCGACTTCGTCATGCCGATCACGCCGGCCTTGGCCGCGGCGTACGGGACCTGCTCCGCCTCGCCGACACGCGCCGCGTCGGAGACGATCGACACGACCCGACCCCAGCCACGATCGGTCATCCGCCCGAGCGCCGCGTGTGCGCAGTTGAGGCTGCCGAACAGGCAGACGCGGACGTCGCGCTCCCAGTCGGCGGGGTCGGAGTCGAGAAAGCGCCGGATGGTCCAGCGTCCGGCGTTGTTGACCAGGATGTCCACGGCCCCGAGCTCGCGCTCGAGAGCACCCAGCATCGCCGCGACGGCCGCCCGGTCCGCGACGTCGGCGGAGACGCCGCAGGCCACGCCGCCCGCCGCCCGGATCTCGGCGACGACCGCGTCGGCGCGCTCGCCGACCGCGTCGTTGACGCCGACGCGCGCACCCGCCCGCGCCAGGGTGAGCGCGATCTCACGCCCGATGCCCTGGCCGGCGCCGGTCACGAGCGCCGTGTGGTCCTGGAGATCGATCGCGATCGACATGCGTTCCCTCTTCCCGTTCGCGCCGCGCGCCGTCGCGAACGGGCGCAGCGAAGCGCGTAGATGCTACGCCGACGACGCCCGGATGCGCTACCGTGCACGCGGCGGCGTGAGACAGCGGCCCGACGTTCGCAGGATGCTCGGCCGCGTGCGCAGAGACGAGGAGGACACCGGTGTTCATGATGCGATTCGACGTACGGGTGCCGGGCAAGACGCCGGAGCAGATCGCCGACCAGTACCGCGCGGTGATCGAGATGGCGCGCTGGGCCGACGACAAGGGGTGCGTCGGTGTCGTTCTCTCCGAGCACCACGCCTCCGACGACGGCTACCTGCCCTCGCCGCTCGTCCTCGCGTCGGCCGTCGCCGCGGTCACCGAGCGCGTGCCGATCATGATCGCCGCAGCATTGCTGCCGCTGTACGACCCGGTACGCCTCGCGGAGGACATGATCGTGCTCGACCACGTGAGCCGCGGTCGTACGATGTTCACGCTCGGCCTCGGCTACCGCCCGGTGGAGTACGAGCTGCACGGGCTCGACTTCGCCGCGCGCGGCGCGATCGCCGACGCGAAGCTCGAGAAGCTCCTCGACGTCCTGCGCCGCGCGTCTGACGCCGGGTCGATGCCGCGCGTGACCCCTCCACCGCTGACCGCGGGACGTCCGCGCATCTCCTGGGGCGGCGCCACCAAGGCGGCGGCGCGCCGCGCCGGACGCAACGGTCTCGACTTCTTCGCACAGACCAGCGCGCCCGGACTGGCCGATGCGTACGCAGCGGCGGCCCGCGAGCGCGGCTTCGAGCCCGGCATGTGCCTGCTGCCGGCGCCGGAGATGCCGCTCTCGATCTTCGTCCACCCCGATCCCGACGCGGGCTGGCAGGAGGTCGGCCCCTACCTGCTCGCCGACGCGCGCTCCTACGCCGAGTGGAACGAGGGCTCGCGCCACGCGACCGCCAGCCTGTCGCGGGGGCGCACGGTCGAGGAGCTGCGTGCGGAGCACGGCGCACACCGGGTGGTCGACGTGGCGGACGCGGTCGCGCTCGTCCGGCGATGGGGCAGCCTGCCCCTGCACCCGCTCTGCGGCGGCTGCCCGCCCGAGATCGCCTGGAGCTACCTGCGCCGCGTCGGCGACGAGGTGCTGCCCGCGCTCCATCGCTGACCGCGACACGGCGGCCCGGGCACCGGACGGCGACGGGAGCGCTCGCGCAAGCGGGCCGGGAGGCACGCCGTGCTCACAGGGAAAGAATCGACACCCCGGCGACGCCCGGCGCACCGTAGAGCTGCGTGTAGCCGACCTTCGGCTCGCCCGGCACCTGACGCGCCCCGGCACGGCCCCTGAGCTGCAGGACCACCTCGTGTACTTGACGAAGCCCCGACGCACCGATCGGCTCGCCGTTCGCGAGCAGCCCGCCGTCGGTGTTCACCGGCAGCCGGCCGCCGATCTCGAGCGCGCCGTCGGCCACCAGAGATTCCTGGTCGCCGTCCGCGCAGAAGCCGTTCTCGGCGAGGTGGATCACCTCGGCGCCGGCGTCGGTGTCCTGGAGCTGGATCACGTCGACGTCCTCGGGGCCGAGGCCGGCCTGCTCGAAGGCCGCACGCGACGCGTCGACCGTCGGCCCCGCCGTCTCCTCGACCGGCAGCCACGGGCTGTGCACCTCGAACGCGCCGAGCCGGCGCGTCCGCACGACGCTCGCGCACAGGTAGATCGGCCGGTCGGTGTAGCGGTGCGCCTGGTCGGCGCGGCACAGCACCACCGCCGCGGCGCCCTCGTCGGGGCTGCAGAACATGTACTGCGTGAGCGGGTGGTTCAGCATCCGCGAGCCGAGGATCTGCTCCTCGGTCATCGGCTTCTGCCGGAACGCGTTCGGGTTGAGCGCGCCGTTGCGGTAGCTCTTCGCCGCGACGCGCGCGAGCGTCCGCGTCGAGATCCCGTGGTCGTGCATGTACTTGTTGATCTTCATCCCGAAGAACTTGGTGGTGACGAAGTGCCCGAGCTCGCCGTACCACGACGGGCAGGCGTACAGACGCGGGTCCGCGCTGAACGCGCCCGGCAGGTGCTTGTCCATGCCGACCGCCAGACCGAGCTCGTGCTCGCCGAGGCGAATCGAGTCGGCGGCGAGCTTCAGCACGCTCGCTGCGGTCGCGCAGCCGTTGTACGCGTTGGTGAACGGGATGCCGGTGAGCCCCAGCAGCGCGACCACCGCGTCGGGATTGTCGATCTCGTAGCTCCCGGCGAAGGCGAACTGGATGTCGCGCCACGCGACGCCCGCGTCCGCGAGCGCGGCGCGGATCGCGAACGCGCCCATCTCGATCCCCGTCACGCCGGCGAAGCGGCCGAACGGGTGCAGCCCGACTCCAACGATCGCGACGTCCATGTCCGTGTCCTTCCTGTGCTTCCTTCGGGCCGCGCCGTCACGCCGCCGGGCGGAACGCGAACGTGACGATCTCGTTGCCGGCGTCGTCGGTGCGGAACGGCACCAGCACGAGCTCCATCTCCATCCCGATCCGGAGCGCGCTCGAATCGAGCAGGCGCGTCTCCACCTTCACCTCGCCCGCGAGCTCGACGTAGCCCACGGCGTAGGGGACGAAGTCGTCTCCGGTGGGACCCGCGTACGGCGGCGACGGCGGCGGAAACTCCTGCGTCGTCCAGGCCCAGAGCCGGCCGTGCGCGGGCAGCTCCCGCTCGGCCATCTCGGTCGCCGCGCAGCGCGGGCACGAGTCCTGCGCCGGAAAGGTCACGATGCCGCACGCAGCGCACCGCGCGCCGATCAGACGCGGCTCCCCGGCGGAGAGCGTGAAGAGACCGTGCGCAACCGGAACGCGTGCCATCGCCACCTCGAGCGCCGCCCGATCGGCGACGGTTGAAAATAGCATTCTCTCGGTGCGAGAGCAGGATTGCAACCGATCGCGCGATCGACGACAGTCGCGGGCGTGAGATCCGGGCGCGACGAGACCGAGACGGTTCACCGCGGGGACGGCCGGGGACGCCGCGCGCCGCGCGTCGCGATCATCGGTGCCGGACCGGGCGGCCTGTGCATGGCGATCCGCCTGAAGGACGCGGGCATCGAGCGCTTCGAGATCCTGGAGAAGGCCGGCGGCGTGGGCGGCACCTGGTACCACAACCGCTATCCCGGCTGTGCCTGCGACATCCCGTCGCATCTCTACTCGTTCTCGTTCGAGCTGAAGCCGGACTGGTCGCGCCCTTACGCAACGCAGCCCGAGATCCTCGCCTATCTCGAGCACTGCGCCGTCAAGTACGGCCTGCTGCCGCATTGCCGCTTCGGCGATCCGGTCCGGCGCGCGCGCTGGGACGAGACGGACGCGTCCTGGACGCTCGAGACGGCGTCGGGACGCTCGGTCGTCGCCGACGTCGTCGTCAGCGCGCTCGGCATGTTCAACGAGATCACGATCCCCGACATCCCGGGACTCGAGTCGTTCGCCGGCGCGCGCTTTCACTCGGCGCGCTGGGACTGGACGCACGACCTGCGCGGTGAGGCCGTCGGGGTGATCGGCAGCGCGGCGAGCGCGGTACAGCTCGTGCCCGAGATCGTGCGGCTGGCGGGCCGCGTGCACCTCTTCCAGCGCACGGCGAACTGGGTGGCGCCGAAGCAGGACGAGCCCTTCACCGAGCGTCAGCTCGAGCGCTTTCGCAACGACCCCGCGCTGGTGCGGGGCGTGCGGCAGAAGATCTTCGACTCGTTCGGCGGCGCCGGGATCTTCGCGCGCGTGCAGCCCGAGATGGAGGCCGCGTGCCGCGCGAGCATGGCCGTGGTCGCCGATCCCGCGCTGCGCGCGCGCCTCCTCCCCGACCATCCGTGGGGCTGCAAGCGCCCGCTGCTGTCGAACGACTACTACCCGGCCTTCAACCGGCCGAACCTCGAGCTGGTCGCCGACGCGATCGAGCGCGTCACCCCGAGCGGGATCGTCACCCGCGACGGCCGCGAGCGCCGTCTCGACACGCTGATCCTCGCGACCGGATTCGCGACCACGAAGTTCCTCTCGGCGATCGAGGTCACCGGCCGTGGCGGCCGCTCGCTCGCCGACGCCTGGAGCGACGGTGCCCAGGCTTACAAGGGCGTCACGACCGCGGGCTTCCCGAACCTCTTCATGCTCTACGGTCCGAACACCAACGCCGACTCGATCATCACCATGATCGAGTTCCAGGCGGACCACGTGCTGCGCCAGATCCAGCGGATCGCCCGCGAGGGGCTCGCGTGGATCGACGTGAAGCCGGCGGCGATGGCCGCCTACAACGCGACGCTGCAGCGCGACATCGCCGCCATCGAACCGTGGCAGGCGGGCTGCACCGACTACTACCGCGCACCGAGCGGGCGCGTCGTCACCCAGTGGCCGCACTCGATGTCCGCGCTCGAGGCGGCGCTGTCGGGCCTCGACGAGGACCGCTACGACGCCGAACGGGCCGGAAACTAGATTCTCGAATCAAGAGAAGACTGTTGCAAGCTGCGCTCGCCTGGTCCATGATCGCGCGGCACCGGAGGCAAGCCTGAACGATGGGGACGATGGGTCGAGTCGCCGTGGTCACGGGCGCGGCATCGGGGATGGGGCTGGCGATCGCCCGGCACCTGTCGGCTCGGGGCGACCGTGTGGCCCTGCTCGACCTCGACGGCGACGGCGCCGCGCGAGCAGCGGCCGGGCTCCGCGCGAGCGGAGCGCTGGCCGTCGGCGCGCAGGTCGACGTCAGCGACCGCGCCGCGGTCGATGCGGCGCTCGAGGCGGTGCGTGCCGAGCTCGGTGCGATCGCCATCATGGTGACCAGCGCAGGGCTCGACGCGTTCCAGCCGTTCAGCGAGATCACCACGGAGAGCTGGCAGCGGCTGCTCGCGGTCAACCTGACCGGCACCTTCCACTGCCTGCAGGCCGCCGCGCCCGACATGCTCGCCGCGCGCTGGGGTCGCATGGTGACGATCTCGTCGTCGAGCGCGCAGTCGGGAGCCCCGCGCATGGCGCACTACGTCGCCGCGAAGGCGGGCGTGCTCGGGCTCACCAGGGCGCTCGCGCTCGAGCTCGCGCCGCACGGCATCACGGTCAACACGATCCCGCCGGGCATGATCGACACCCCGATGCTCCGCCGCGCCGAGGCCGACGGCGACGTCGGCAGGATCGAGAAGGTGGTGCCGCGGGTGGTTCCCGTCGGGCGCGCCGGAACTCCGGACGACGTGGCAGCGACGTGCGCGTTCCTGTGCTCCGAGGAGGCGGCCTTCATCACCGGACAGGTGATCGGTGTCAACGGCGGCATGGTCGTGTGAGCGAGAGGATGGAGCGAGAGGAATGACGGAGAACCTGAAGGTCCCGAAGCAGGCCGCGCGACAGTACCCGAAGCCTCCCGAGGGAAGCTGGACCGAGCACCATCCCGAGCTGGACACGGCACCGGTGTCCTACGAGAGCTCGATCTCGCCCGAGTTCTACGCGCTCGAGCGCGAGGCCATCTTCAAGCGGGCGTGGCTGAACGTCGGACGCGTCGAGCAGCTCCGCCGCAAGGGCGCCTTCTTCACCAAGGAGCTCGCGGTCGCGAAGACCTCGCTGATCGTCGTCCGCGGCATGGACGACGAGATCCGCGCCTTTCACAACGTCTGCCGCCACCGCGGCAACAAGCTCGCGTGGACCGACCACCCCGGCGAGGAGATCAGCGGAACGTGCCGCCAGTTCGCCTGCAAGTACCACGGCTGGACGTACGACCTCGAGGGCCGCCTGACCTTCATCCTGCAGGAGGGCGAGTTCTTCGGGATCGACAAGGCCGCCTACGGGCTCGTCCGCGTGCACTGCGCGGTGTGGCAGGGATTCGTGTTCGTGAACCTCGCGCCGGAGCCGGAGCAGACGCTGACCGAGTTCCTCGGCCCGATGATCACGGCGATCGAGTACCCGTTCGAGCGCCTCACGCAGCGCTACGCTTACCGCGGCGACATCCGCTGCAACTGGAAGGTGTTCCTCGACGCGTTCCAGGAGTTCTACCACCCGCCGATCCTGCACGGGAACCAGAACCCCGTGATGCGGCAGGCGGACTATCGCGACAAGGGCTTCTACACGAGCCACTTCCAGATCGACGGCCCGCACCGCGTCGGCTCGACGACCGGCGGCGCGGGCGGCAAGCTCGTGCCGGAGTTCTACAACCCGATCGAGCGCGTGATGCGCAGCGGGCTGTTCGGCCCCTGGGACCCGTCCGAGATCGTGACCGACGAGCTGCCACCGGGCCTGAACCCGGGCAAGAAGAAGAGCTGGGGGCTCGACTCCTTCCAGATCTTCCCGAACTTCGCGATCGTCTTCTGGGAGACCGGCTGGTACTTGACGTACCACTACTGGCCGGTCGCGCACGACCGGCTCGTCTTCGAGGCGAACGCCTACTTCGCGCCGCCGCGCAACGTGCGCGAGCGACTCGCGCAGCAGCTCGGCATCGCCACCATCAAGGAGTACGCCCTCGAGGACTGCGGCACGCTCGAGGCGACGCAGATGGGGCTCGAATCGCGTGCGGTCACGACCTTCCCGCTGGGCGACCAGGAGCTCATGTGCCGCCACCTCAACAAGGTGGTCCACACGTGGGTCGCCGACTACGAGCGCTCGCGCGCGGAGGGATGACGATGGCCGACGCCCTGCTTCCCGCACCGTTCGCCGCGCTCGAGCCGTTCGTCGCCGCCTGGTGCCTGGACAGCGAGCCCGAGCGCTACGCGAAGCGTCTGTCGAGCAGCATGGACGAGATCCAGGCGTTCTACGACGCGATCTTCCCGCGCACCGAGGAGGCGATCCGCTACCTGGAGCAGTTCCCGCTCGACGCGCTCCCGGAGGACGCGTCCCGGCTGCTCAAGCTCCTGTACTCGCTCATCCTGATCTCGTTCCCCGTCGAGATCTGGCGACAGCCGGCGATCCCCGACACCGGGACGGCCTCGTTCGAGCTCGAGCTGGAGCCGGTGCCGTGAAGGACGACCCGAGGCGCATCGCCGACCTCGTCGAGATCGAGCAGCTCTGCGCGCGCTACCTCGCCTACGCGAGCCAGTTCGTCCCCGATCAGTGGCTGAAGGTGTTCACGCCCGACGCCGAGTACAGCGCCTTCGGCACCTCGTACACGGTCGAGCGCATGCCGGAGCTGCTCGCCGCGGCGCCGCGCGGCCAGTTCATCGGCAGCATGCCGGTGGTCGACTTCGACGGCGACCGCGCGACCGGGATGCAGCACTTCGTCTTCATCGACCAGCAGACGCACGCGATGCGCCTCGCCTGGTACAAGGACGAGTACGTGCGCACGCCGGAAGGCTGGCGCATCCGCCGCCGCTCGACGACGTTCCTCCGCAAGCACGGCGGCGTCGACTCCGGCCGCCCGCACGACCCCCTCGCGAAGGAAGGCTAGCCGCGTGACCGCGAACGACGACACCCGCGCGCCCGGCGCGCGGCCGCGCGAAGCGAGCGCGGAAAGTGGGGCCCGGTCGGGCTCGGCCCGATGGGGCGAGGGGCGTCGTGGCCCCTTGCGGATCGTCCAGTGGACGACGGGAAACGTCGGCCGGCAGTCGGTCGCCGCGATCGCCCGCCACCCCGCGCTCGAGCTGGTGGGCTGCTACGCCTGGTCGCGCGACAAGGTCGGACGCGACGTCGGCACCTTGTGCGGCCTCGATCCGCTGGGTGTGATCGCGACCGACGACGTCGACGCGCTGCTCGCGCTGCGCCCGGACTGCGTCGTCTACAACCCGATGTGGCCTTCGATCGACGAGCTGGTGCGGATCCTCGAGGCCGGCGTCGACGTGGTGAGCACCGCGGCCTTCGTCAACGGCCGCCGCCTCGGCCCCGATCGACAGCGGCTGGTCGACGCGTGCGCGCGCGGCGGCGCGTCGCTCTTCGGCACCGGGATCAGCCCGGGCTTCGTCGAGCTGCTGGGCATCGCGCTCGCCGGCATCTCGGACCGCATCGACAAGGTGACGATCCGCGAGGAAGCGCACACCGCCGGCTACGACTCGCCCGCGACGGAGATGCCGGCAGGATTCGGCCGCCCGATCGACGACCCCGCCCTGCCGTCGATGACCGAGGCCGGCACGGCGGTGTTCGGCGAGGCCGTGGCGATGCTGGCCGACGCGCTCGGCGTCGAGCTCGATCGCGTCGTGTGCGAGGCCGAGTACGCGCGGGCCGTCACCGACATCGACCTCGGCTCGTGGCGGATCGCCGCCGGCTGCGTCGCCGGCATCGCCGCCCGCTGGCAAGGCCGCGTGGGCGAACGCACGGTGATCGAGCTGAGCTTCCGCTGGAAGAAGGGCGTGCCGCTCGAGCCCGACTGGCAGATCGAGGACGGGCACGTGATCGAGGTGCAGGGACGTCCGACGGTGATCGCGAAGCTGCAGTTCCTGCCGCCACCCGACTTCGAGGCGCGAAGCCTCGCCGACTTCATGGTGCTCGGACACGTCATGACGGCGATGCCCGCGATCAACGCCATCCCGATCGTGGTGACCGCACCTCCCGGGATCGTGACCTACGCCGATCTGCCGCTGCCGCTGCCGCGCGGGCTGGTGCGTCTCTGAAGCGTGCTCGTGCGCGGTGCGGCGAGCGTCATGCGCCGAGGCCGTGCAGGCAGAACTCCCAGGCGTCCTCCGCGGTGATGCGCGCGCGCGTGTCCTGCACGAAGCCGTTCATGAGCCAGCCGAACATGACCGTCTGCTGGATCAGCAGCGCAGCGCGGCGCGGCTCGGGCACGTCGAGCGATCCGTCGCCGACCGCGGCCTCGACCAGCTCGATCAGCATGCGCGAGATCGGCGCCATCGCCGTCGCCACGCGCTCGGCGTTGTCGACCGCGAGCTGCATGGAGAACCTGGAGATCGGCACGCGGTTGTGCGCGCCGCGCTTGCGGCGCGAGCCGAGCGGCTCGCACCACTCGTGCAGGCGGATGGTGAACGCGCGCAGGCGGCCGAGAGAGTCGGGCGCGGACTCCACCGCCGCGCGCAGGTCGGCGAGCGCCTCGCGGATGGTCTCCTCGAGGAGCGCGAACAGCAGCTCGTCCTTCCCGTCGAAGTACTGGTAGAAGCCGCGCAGTGACTGCTTCGAGCGGTCGACCACCTCCTGGATCGTGAACTCGCTCGTGCCGCGCTCGTCGATCAGGGAGAACGCCGCGTCGAGCAGCCGCTGGACACGCTGCTCGGCGCGCGTCTGCGCCGCGCGGAGGCTCTTCGACACGGCGCGCTGGCGCCAGGCCGCGGGTTGCTCGCCGCTCTTCGGTTGGTCCGCGCGTGTCATGGCCAGCTCAATAATCGAGATGCGACCGCCCCGCACCTGCGGCGGGCGGGAGGACGGACTTCCGCCGCAGGCCGATCGGCTAGAATCAGATTCTTGCAAACCGAGAATCCGATTGCCAGTCAAGATCGCCTCGGATACGTTGCCCGGACGCGACGCCGCTCGGCGAGCGGCGAAGGGAGAGCAGGATGCGGATCGGCCTGATGACCGGCCCGGAGAAGGGGCGCCAGCGGGACAAGGTCGCGCAGCTCGTCGCCGACGCCCAGGCGGCCGAGCGCGACGGCTTCGCCTCGCTGTGGATCCCGCAGATCCCCGGCGACTTCGACGCCCTCACCGCGATCACGCTCATGGGCCACGCGACCGAGCGCATCGAGCTCGGAACCGCCGTCCTGCCGATCCAGACCCGCCATCCGATCGCGATGGCGCAGGAGGTGCTCTCGAACCAGGCCGTGTGCGCGGGCCGCTTCACGCTCGGCCTCGGAACGTCGCACCACTGGGTGATCACCGGGATGCTCGGTCTGCCGTACGAGCGGCCGGCGGTCCTGATGCGCAGCTACCTCGAGGTGCTGAACGCCGCGCTGCACGCGCCAGGACCGGTGGACGTCGAGAACGAGCACTACCGCGTGCACAGCCCGATGGACGTCAGCGACCGCACCGGCACGCCGGTGCTGCTCGCCGCGCTCGGACCGGTGATGCTGCGCCTCGCCGGCGAGCACGCTTCCGGGACGATCCTGTGGATGGCCGACGAGCGCGCCATCGCCGAGCACATCGTGCCGCGCCTCACGCGTGCCGCGGGCGCCGCCGGGCGACCGGCGCCGCGCGTCGTCGCCGGAGTTCCCATCGTGCTCTGCGCGAAGGACGAGGTCGAGGGCGCACGCGCGTGGGCGAACCGGCTTCTCGGGCACGCCGAGTACTCGCCGAACTACGAGCGGCTGCTCGAGCACGGCGACGCGAAGGACGTGGGGGACATCCTCGCGGCCGGCGACGAGTCGGTGATCCTCGCCCGCATGCGCGCCTTCCGCGACGCCGGGGTCACGGACTTCGCGGTGCGCGTCCTGGCGCTCGGACGCGACCGCGAGGCGCGCATCGCGTCGCGCAGGCGGACGCTCGCGTTCCTCTCCGCGCTCTGTCCGGAGCTCTGAGCCGCGCGGCTCGGGCCGCCGCTCGGATCTTCAGTGGTCGTAGTCGACGACCACCGTGCGGCTCAGCGGGACGGCCTGGCAGGTCAGGACCCATCCCTCGGCGACCTCCGCGGCGGCGAGCGCGCCGTTGGTGCGCATCGTCGCCTCTCCTTCGGCGAGGAACGCCATGCAGGTCGCGCAGTTTCCCGCCTGGCAGTTGAACCGCGGCTTCAGGCCTGCGCGGCGCGCGGCGTCGAGGATGGTGTCGCCGCGCTCGTACGCGATCGTGTGCCGCTTGCCGTCGAGTCGCACCACGACCGACTCCGTCGCCGACTCCGTACTCGATGCCGGTGCGGCCGCAGGCGGGTCGAAGCGCTCGAGGAAGATGCGCTCGGCAGCGACCGAGCGCCGTGCGAGGCCCGCCGCGACGACGTCCATGTACGGTCCCGGCCCGCAGACGTAGACGTCCGCGTGCGTCCGGTCGCCGATGAGCGCGGCGCACGCTGCGGCGTCGAGGAGCCCGCTCTCGGCGTCGCGGTGGTGATGTATGGAGAGGCGACCGGGAAAGCGCGCGCACAGCGAGTCGAGCGCCCCGGCGAAGAGGACGTCGGCGCGCGAGCGATTCGCGTACACCAGCGCGACCTCGCGCGACGTCGCGACGAGCGCCGTCTTGACGATCGAGAGAACCGGCGTGATGCCGCTGCCGCCCGCGAAGGCGACGATCGGCGTCGCGGCCGCGCGCAGCACGAAGCGTCCGGCCGGCGGCAGCACGTCGATCGTGTTCCCGGGACGGAGCGCGTCGTTCATCCAGCTCGACATCCGCCCGCCGGGAACGCGCTTCACCGTGACGGTGAGCGGCTCGCCCGCTTCGGGCGAGCTCGACATCGAGTAGCAGCGGGCGACGAGCGCGCCGTCGATGGTCGCGCGGAAGGTGCAGAACTGTCCGGCGACGTAGGCGAAGGTCGCGGCGAGCGCGGGCGGGACGTCGAGCACGAAGGAGCGCGCGTCGGCGGTCTCGTCGATGACCTGGGACACCGTCAGCGGGTGGTGATCGTGCTCGCGCGACATCGGGCGACCGCCGCGGCGGCGGCGCGAGAGATGGTAGGAGCGTATGCGAATCTATGCAAGCTGACTCTCATCTGATAGCAGCTTGATTCTCACGATGGACGTCCGCGACACCCCCGAGCAGGCCGAGCTGCGACGTACCGCCCGCCGGCTGACCCGCGAGCTCGGCGCGCACAGCGTGCTCGCGCTCGACGATCGAGCGCGGCGCGCGCGGCTCGCCGCCGCCGTTCGCGAAGCCGGCTGGCTCGGCCTGCGCGACGACGCGGGCGACGGCAGCCCGCTCGCGAGCGGCGTGGAGGCGGCGATCATCGCCGAGGCGATGGGCGAGTCGGTCGCCGACGTCCCGTTCGCCGGCCCGATCCTCGCAGCCGATCTCGCCCGCCGTGCGGGCGTCGCACCGCGCGAGGGCGTGGTGGTCGGCTTCGCACCCGACCTGCTCGGCGCCGCCGTGGTCGCGGGTGAGACGACGCGACAGCCGATCGTCGTCGTCGATCACGCACCACGGGATCGCGTCGCGGCGTACGTTCTCGTCCCCGACGACGACGGCTACCGGCTCGCGGTCGTCGAGGGGGCCGCTGGAGGAGACGGCGCCGACCTCACGCGTCCGCTGCGGACGCTCGAGCCCGGCCTCGGAGCCGGCGCGGTTCCCGGCCAGAGACGCCGCCTCACGCGCGCCGACCTCGACGCCTGGACGACGCTCGGGCTCGCGCTCACCAGCGCCGACCTGGTCGGCGTGATGCGCGGCGTGCTCGACGTCACGGTCGCGTACGCGCGCGACCGCCGACAGTTCGGCGCCGCTGTAGGCACCTTCCAGGCGGTGCAGCACCTGCTCGCCGAGGCCCACTGTCTGATGGAGGGTGCGTTCAGCACCGCGCCGTACCCGGCATGGGCCGTCGACCAGCTCGGCCCCGACGAGGCCCGCACCGCCGGCAGCGTCGCCAAGGCGTACTGCGCGCGCGCCGCACGCACGGTCTGCGAGACCGCGGTGCAGGTGCACGGCGGCATCGGCAACACCTGGGACTGCATCGTGCACGTCTACCTGCGCCGGGCGCTGCTGTCGGCGCAGTGGCTCGGCGACGACGGCCAGCACCTGCACCGGCTCGAGCAGACCCGTCTCCGGAGGCACGATGGACTTTCGTGACTCGCCGGAAGAGGCGCAGTTCCGGCAGCGCCTGCGCGCCTGGATCGCCGACAACAACCCCGGTCTCCCGGCCTCGTCGACCGACGACGAGTACTGGGCGCGCCAGGCCGAATGGCACACCGCACTCCACGCCGCGGGCTTCTTCGGTCTGTCGTGGCCACGGCGCTTCGGCGGCCACGAGCTACCGCCGGTGTTCGACGTCATCCTCGACGACGAGCTCGCCGCCGCCGGCGCGCCGCCGCGACCGAGCCTCGGCTACCTCGTGCAGGGCATCACCACGCACGCGAGCGAGCAGGTGCAGGAGCGCTTCCTGCCCGGCCTGATCAGCGGCCGCGAGCGCTGGTGCCAGGGCTTCAGCGAGCCCGACGCCGGATCCGACCTCGCGTCGCTGCGCACCACCGCGACGCGCGACGGCGACGACTTCGTGATCCGCGGCCACAAGATCTGGACCAGCTACTCCGACGTCGCCGACTGGTGCTTCCTGCTCGCGCGCACGGACCCGGACGCTCCGAAGCACAAGGGGCTGTCGGCGTTCGCGGTACCGATGCACCAGCGCGGCGTCGAGCAGCGGCCGCTGCGCATGATCAACGGCATCACCAAGGAGTTCGGCCAGGTGCTGTTCGACGAGGCGCGCGTCCCGGCCGCGAACATGATCGGCAAGCCCGGCGAGGGCTGGCGCATCGCGATGACGATCGTCAGCCACGAGCGCGAGCCGGGCGAGATCGGCTACGTCGCCCGCTACACGAAGGCCGTCAAGGACCTCGAGGCGAAGGTGCGGAGCGACCCCGAGGCATTCCGCAGCGACCAGCGCGAGGCGGTCGAGTGGGCCTACGTGCAGGCGGAGATGCTGCGGCTGCACGTGTGTCGCCGCCTCTCGGCGCGCCTCGACGGCCTCGACCATGGCCCCGGCGGCTCGATCGACAAGCTCCTGATGACGTGGGTCGAGCAGGCGGTGGGCGCTGCGGCGCTGTCCGTCGCGGGACCACGCGCCGCGGTCGACGGCGACGACGTCGGGCTCAAGGTGTACCTGTACAGCCGTGCGCAGAGCGTGATGGGCGGCACGTCGCAGATCCAGAAGAACATCGTCGCGACGCGGATCCTCGACCTGCCCGTGGCCTGAGCGCGTCCGCGCCACGAGAGGAGATCCATGAACTACCCCCTCCCCGACGCGATCCGCATCGAGCGCGACGGTCCGGTGCGCATCGTGCGGCTCTCGCGCCCGCAGCAGCTGAACGCGGTGAACCAGGAGCTGCACCTCGGCCTGACGCGCGTCTTTCCCCTGCTCTCCGCCGACCCCGAGGCGCGCGTCGCGATCATCACCGGCGAGGGCCGCGCGTTCTCCGCCGGAGGAGACTTCGACCTGCTCGAGCGCATGACGAGCGACCGCACGCTGCGGCGCGACGTGATCGCCGAGGGGCGCGAGCTGGTGCTCAACATGATCCGCTGCCGCGTGCCGGTGATCGCCGCGGTGAACGGACCGGCGGTCGGCCTCGGCTGCAGCGTGATCGCGCTGTCGGACGTCGTCTACATGGCGGAGTCGGCGTACCTCTCGGACCCGCACGTGACGGTCGGTCTGGTCGCAGCCGACGGCGGCCCGCTCACCTGGCCGCTGCACACGAGCCTGCTGCTCGCGAAGGAGTACGCGTTCACGGGGGACCGGATTCCGGCGGCACGCGCGCGCGAGATCGGGCTCGCGAACCACGTCTGTCCGGACGGCGAAGTGCTCGCCGCAGCTCTGAGGACCGCGCACCGGATCGCGGCGCTGCCGCAGCAGGCGGTGGAGGGGACCAAGCGCGTCCTGAACCTGCACCTCGAGCGCGCGGTGCTCGCGACCATCGACTTCGCGATGGCGGCCGAGACCGCGTCGTTCGAGACGACGGATCTTCAGGACAACGTCGCCCGCTTTCTGAAGCGCTCGTCGAAGACGAGCTGATGTGACGGCTGCGCTCGTCGAAGACGAGCTGATGTGACGGCTGCGCTCGTCGAAGACGAGCTGATGTGACGGCTGCGCTCTCGATGACGAGCCGAAGACAGGAGATCACCGTGGCGAAGCGAACGAGGTTCTCGGAGTACAAGGACCGCTACGCGAACTTTCGCTTCGAGCTGAGCCCGGAGGGCATCCTGCTGATGCAGTGCCACACCGCCGGCGGCAGCCTGGTGTGGGACTGGAAGGCGCACGACGAGATGTCCGACGCGTTCGCCGACGTCGCGGGCGATCGCGACATCAAGGTGCTGATCCACACCGGCACGGGCGAGAACTACAACGCTGACTGGGGGCCGTCCGGTGTGGACAAGCCCATGTACAAGGTGATGGAGGGCGACCGCGGCCTGATGAAGCTCGACGAGAAGGCGTGGTACGGCCGCATGCTGATCGAGAACGTGCTCGGCGTCGAGGTGCCGATGATCAGCGCCGTGAACGGTCCGTGCAACATCCACTCCGAGGTGCCCCTGCTCGGCGACATCGTGCTGGCCTCCGAGGACGCCTACTTCCAGGACCTGGCGCACTTCCCGCGCGGCATGGTGCCGGGCGACGGCCAGCACGTCATCTGGCCCATGCTCATCGGACGCAACCGGGCGCGCTACATGCTCTTGACGGGCAACAAGCTCTCCTCGCAGCAAGCCCTCGACTGGGGTGCGGTGGCCGAGGTGCTGCCGAAGAAAAGGCTGCTCGACCGCGCCTGGGAGCTGGCGCGCGAGCTCGCGAAGCGCCCGCCGCTCGCGCTGCGCTACACGCGGCTGCTGTTCACGCAGGACTTCAAGCGCGCATTCCTCGACGAGCTCGCGCACGGGCTCGCGCGCGAGACCTACGCGCAGCGCCAGTTCTTCCCGGTCGGCGGTGGGATGGCGCCGCTCGATCGGCCGTGGGACGAGGAGCCGTGGTCGGACCGAGCCCCCGGATGCACGGCTGGCCCCGCCACCGACGCTGGGCCGGAAACGCCACCCATCGTACGCAGCAGACGGTGAAGGCTGAGCGGCAGCTCGAGCGCCTGGTGAGCATGGCGCGTACCGACGCGGACGTCCTCGCGGTCATCCTCGTCGGCAGCCGAGCTCGCGGCGAGCAGCACGCGGGATCGGATGTCGACGTTTGCCCGGTTTCGACGCCGCACGAGCGCGATGCCGCAAGATCGCTACTGCGCCGGCGCGTGCTGAAGGACGGGCAAGTCCTGTTCGTGCGCGACGAGGAGGCCCTCTACGACGTCGCTTTCGCGACCGTGCGGGTCTTCGAGGCCTTCCGTCCGAGGTACGAGGCGTACCTCGCCGAGGTGGCCCGTGATCGACCGTGAGCGTATCCTGACGAAGCTCGACGCACTCGACTCACGTCGCGCCGATCCACCTTGACCGCCGCGGACGACCGGGCGTAAGCCGGATCCTGGTCGTTCGCTCTGGCCCAGAGAGGGAGGGATCCAATGCCCACCGCAGCGCGCTGGTTCGTCGTCGCGGCGCTCGTCGCCCTCGCTGCGGGACGGGCCGCAGCGGCGGAGCAGAAGGTTCTCGGCAAGCGCCTCCTGGTGCGCGATCCGCACGGGACGGAGGCCCGTCGCTCGGTGACGATCGTCGGCCGCGAGACCGCGACCGACATCCCGGCGATCGTCGGTGACCCGGTCACGAGCGGCGCGACGCTCCGGATCGGCGTCGACGGCGGCTCGGCCGGCGCGTCGTTCCTGCTCTACCCGAGTGGCTGGACGGCGACCACGACCGGCTATCGCTACGCCGGCCCGACGCTCGAAGGTGATCCGGTGCGGCGCGTCCTGCTGCGACGCACCACGAGCGGTAAGTTCGTGCTCGAGATCGTGCTGCGGGGCAGCGTCGGAACCGAGCCGCTCGAGCTCGTTCCGCCGGCCCCGGGGTCCGACGCCGTCGCGGTCCTCACGCTGGGCGGCGGCGACACGTACTGCGTCGCGTTCGGCGGCGCCGCCGGCGGGCAGGTGGTCACCAACACCGCGACGGCGTGGCGCGTGCGCGACGCCGTCGCCGAGCCATCGTGCCCCACGTTCTGCTGCGGCTTCGGCGGCAGCTGCGCGTGGGGCGACGCGCTCGAGGCCGACGGCTGCGCGGAGCTCGCCGGCACGCTCGGCTTCCCGGGCGCGGGCTGCGACGGCGCGACCGGCGGCTGCGTGCCCGCACCGGCGAGCCCCGGCCAGTGCTGCGACCTGTTCGGCGGCACGGTGTGCTTCGCCGGACCGTCGGTACAGGGCCCGCCGTGCGGCGAGGCTGGCGGAACGTTCTCGGCGAGCGCGATCTGCAATCCGGCAGGAGGCTGCGTCGCGCCGTAGGCCCGGCTCGCGATGCCTCACGACCGCACTCGGCTGTTGACTGAACGTTCAGAACGCTTCCTTCACAGCGGGCGAAGCGCCTCGGTGTGGTCGCGCAGCTCGTCGACCACGCCCGGGTACTTCGCGTCGCTGTGCGGGAAGTCCGACGCCCAGATCACGTTGTCGCGTCCGGCGAGCGATCCATCCAGTGCGCGATCCAGCCGCCGCCGGACTCGAGGTGCTTCTGGGGGCCTTCGCGCTCTTCGCTCCGACCGAGGCCAGCGCGATCACATCCGCAACGCACCAGCCCCTGGGCGGGTCACCACGCCTTGCGCTGCACGTCCCTAACGACGTCGAAGTGCGCATCGTTGCTGAGGATGGCGAGCGTGTGCTCGCGCGCGAGCGCCGCGATCCACGTGTCGTTGACGGGAATGGGAGTACCCGCGCTCTTCAGGTCGTGCCGGATCGCAGCGTAGTGCCGGGAGGTGGCATCTGTGACCTCCAGCACCCGCGACGACCGGACGAGCTGGTCCAGGACCTCTTCGCGGGCACGACGCTTTCTCGAGCCGAGCAGGCCGAACCGATACTCGCCCAGCACGATCACCGGGAGCGCGATGTCGTCGGCCCTCTCGAAGCTGCGCACCGCACCGGGTTCGGCATCGAAGAACGCCGAGAGAGCGTTGGTGTCGATGATCACTCGTCGCCCTCCGGCTCGACGCGCTCGAACTCCTGCTCGATGCGGCGGAGGATCCGCTGCGACTCGGCCTTGTCCTTCTTGAACGCACCGGCGAGACGCATCCATGGCTTGCGTGTCCGGGCAGCCGGCCTTGCGAGCTTCTCGGTGAGCGCCTCCGTGACGAGTCGTGTCAGCGTCTGTCCGGTCTCGGCGGCACGGGCCTTCGCCCGTCGGATCACGGGCTCCGGGATCTCGAGCGTGGTCTTCATGCGGGCAGGGTACCCAGAAATCTGGCCCCCAGACAAGCCAGGGCGCCGGGTCCGGGTCTGGTGGAGATCACTCGGCAGTCGCTCACCGGCTCGCGCGCGACGTGCGCGCAACGGCAGAGCGTCGCCGTCTGCGGGCCGACGACATCGCTCGCCCGCGCCGAACAGGCCCGCGACCGGGTCACGCGCTACGCGAAGCGCGGCCTCGGTCCAGGAACTTTTTGCGCGTGCAGCTCTTGACGGATTTCGCGAGGGCCACCTGTCGCGTCGGGTCGAACCGTCGAGAAGCCCCCGCCGAGCGCGTACGGCAGCCGCCAGCGCGAGCGCGTCGCGCGGGGCCGCCGCGCCCCTCGCGCGCCGCGATCGTCGCGCACGACCCGCCAGAGCCCCCCGCGAATCGGCGATGGTAGACGCTTGCATGATCCCGCACCCGACACCCGGCACGCACGCCGCTGCGCTCGCGAGGCCGTCCCGCCACTCGCGCCCGCCGACGTCGATCGCCTCGCCGACGAGATCGCCGAGGTCGCGTCACTCATCGACGCCGCCGAGCACCGGCTGCTCACCCTCCTCCGGCGCTTCGACGAGGGCGGGGGCTGGGCAACACACGGCGCGCTGACTTGCTCGCACTGGCTCAACTGGCGGATCGGCCTCGACCTCGGTGCTGCGCGCGAGCGCGTTCGCGTGGCGCGTGCGCTCGGCACGCTCCCCCTCGTCGAC